>Ga0272441_10005957_pt1 | contig 20804 bp, 10 predicted proteins | sample SSMProp6N_FD_193582 | JGI IMG/M metagenome (GOLD analysis project Ga0272441, IMG submission 193582) | Marine sediment archaeal communities from Little Sippewissett salt marsh, Falmouth, MA, United States - SSM-Prop-6N | ecosystem: Environmental > Aquatic > Marine > Wetlands > Sediment ...
AGCGGGCAGAGACAGTATGACAATATCCTCTGGTATCGGTCCCGAGTGCTCGCACACGGTGCTCGTCCCATCAACAACGTGAAGTGTTATCATTTCAATTGGCCAATCGGAGGCAGTTTTGGCAAGGACCGGACCTCGCCGACCGATGCAGAAGCGGGTGCGAAGTACTGGCGTGCCGTATTCGCCGGCGCGGCGAGTATTCGTTTTCACCGACACACACCCATCCAACAGAACGGTTTGCGTGAAGGTCTTGGGCTTACGCCTGAAGGACAACGGCATTTACGCAGTATGCGGGAATTTGTCGATGCAGCCCACATTTTCCGTATGAATCCACGCAACGACCTGCTATCGCATCGCGTAATCGACGAGGCCTACTGTCTGGCTGATCCAGGGCAGCAATATGCCGTCTTCTTCACTGGCGACGATGACCGCCGCGTGAGAATCCAGTTGACCGCATCGGGGCGCTTGTTCGAGTTGAGATGGCTGAACATCGCGACAAGTTGCTGGATCGAGAGAGCCACAATTCCGAGCCGCGGAGGGTATATGCTATGTGCGCCTGGCAGCGGGCATTGGATTGCCTTGCTGACGGTGTCGAAACCTTGAGTTGGACACTCAATCAAGATTGAAAGGCGAACTGATAAATGGAATACAAAGCATTATTCTGGGCAGCAGTTAAGAATCGGATTCAGAACTCCCTGATATTGCTGTTATCCGCCGGACTGCTACTGATGCTTTCCGGTACAGATGTTCAGGCCAGGTTGTACGTCTCGCCAGACGGCAATGACGACAATCCCGGCACCCGGGACCAACCATTGCAAACGCTACGGGGTGCGCGGGACCGGGTTCGCAACATGGACAAGGATGGGACCCGGGATATTCAGGTTCTGTTCAAGGCCGGCGATTACTTTGTCGACAGCACTGTTCGTTTTGGAAGGAAAGACTCCGGTTCCCGTGGTAGTCGAGTCATCTACAAGAATTGGGGTGAAAAGGGCAGCGCCTGTTTCATCGGCGGCCGGGCGCTGACGGAGTGGAAGGACGAGGGGGCTGGAACCTACAGCGCTCAGTCCGATCGGGATGTCTATGCGCTTTTTGAAAACGACCGGCCCGCCGTCATGGCCAGAGAACCCGATGAAGGTTATCACCAATTCGAATCCGTCATTGACTTTAGCCATCTGAAATTTCGAGAGGCGGACTACGGCCGTTTCAATGACCGGGGCGCCGCCGTGCGTTTATGGGCACATTGGATACCCGCAAAGATTGCGATTCAAGACATTGATTTCGACAGCCGTATCATTACACTTAACCAGCCGTATGCCGGGAATCTCAAAGGCACTGTCTGGAACGATGATTGGGCGGCTCGTACTCCCACCCGTTTCTACATCTATAATTCAAAATCGTTCCTGGATCAGCCTGGCGAGTTCTACATGGATACCGCCTCACAAAGGCTCTATTACAAACCGCGCCGCACGCCGATCGACAAGCAGACCATTATCGCGGCGACCATGGACTGGGTGATTGACCTCGACGGTGCACGTGATATTCAATTCGAGGGCCTTACGTTCCAAGTTGCAAACGGCCTGTTAGAGGTTCTCCCCTCTCTTGCGCTGCATTCCAACGTTAAGGGGGGATTGATTCGTCTGGGTGATGCACGGAACATTATCATCAAGTACTGCCGTCTTCTCAATTCCGGGCAAAATGGCATAATTGTCGAGGGTGACATCGAAAAGTGCGTGATCTACGGCAATCTCATCACCCAAACAATAAGCGGCGGCGTGCGCTTTGTGGGCGGCAATAACCGGGATAATCTCATTGAGAATAATTATGTACATCATGTGGGAGAAGGAATCTATGTGCGTAATAGTGTTGGAGATGTGATTCGACATAATCTCATTCATGATGTCGATTCGAACGGATTCAAATCTCTTTACGTGGAGCGACAGACCGTTAGTTACAATGACATTTCGCGGGTCGGGCTGGACGGTACAGACAGCGATGCGGCGGGAATCTATACCAACTGTACCGCCGGGGGACCGGACGGAGGACATGTTACGATTGACCACAACCGGCTTTACGACATGGCCTGCAATGGCTATCCAGGCTATCCCGCCGCCGCGATCTACCTCGATCTGGACGGCGTCTATAACTGCACTGTGGCCAATAATATCATTTACAACATCGATCGCAAGTACGGAGTGCATATCCGCGGGCCGAATCACGTCATCCGCAACAACGTCATCGATTTTGATGGGCCGGATCTACTGTCGCCGTTCACCATCGTCGCGGGCAGTCGACGCGCCAATGTCGCGGCGGACAAGCCGCCTATCTGGAATCACCGTTATACGTTCGAGAACAATATCGTCTGGTCGGCTTCCGGATCAATCTTTCGAGTCCGCGGTCAAACAGATGAGGATACATTCAAGCACGTGGACAACAATGTGTACTACACGCCGAAAGGACGCTACTCCTTCGCACGGATATCGTTGAACGACTGGCGCCGTATGGGGCTCGACGCCCACACGAAGTTCGCCGATCCCTTGTTCGTGAACCGAGAGAATCACGATTATCGCCTCAAGCCCGATTCGCCAGCTCTAACACTCGGATTTCAAAACATTGACACAAGCAGGATCGGCCTGAAGGAGGATTTCCCATACACAGATGGTAGGAGAATTTCTGCCGAACGCGGGCAAAATTGACTGGGACTTCGATCCGTCGGGTTGAATAGTGACGAGCAAAACTGCCGCAATCAGACGCTCCAGGAGAGCGACACCAAGCTCGCAAAACCGTCTTTTTGGGGACCTGAGAATACTGTCGGGACCGAAGTTAATCGAGAGAATCGTTTCGCTTGAGAAAAAAGACTTTGACAGGTAGAATGATGCGACACGAATTATGTTAAACAGGAAATCTTGGTTCGAATGAAATAGTCCACTGAACATATGAGCTTTTTGAAGAAGGGAGATCGATCGTGAAACACATCGTGAAGAATATCCATGTTTTAATGATTGGGTTGGCTATTGCAGGATTGCATTCAAACTCCATAGCAAACGTCAAATTCACGTATCATGAAATCGACTCAGAGATCGGTCATCCGCTCATCGGCGATATCAATGGAGACGGACGTGGGGATCTCGTCGTTCATGTGCATCGCGATGATACGCATATCAAAGTGGAATCCCGAGTCAAAAAACTGGCTTGGTATCGATGGCCGGACTGGAAAAAATATACGATTTTCAATGGCGATATGACAGGCAATCGATTCTGTCTGGGAGATATCAATGGAGATGGCCATCTTGATGCAATTTCGGGCATGAATGAATTGTCGGGCGGGCAAAAAGTGTATTGGTTCGAAAATCCTATGTCCAGCGCCAATCCTGCGCATGTTTCATTGTGGAAGGCCCACTCGATCGGCGACTGCGAAACGTACATCAAAGATATCGTAACGGGCGATGTGGATGGGGATGATCAGACCGACGTCGTTGTCCGCGGTCATGAAGAGTCTTTGATTTACTTTCAACAGGATGGAAAGTGGCGCGTGAAGAAGGTCAAGCATCCCCGCAAAGAGGGAATGGACATGGCCGACCTCGATTTGGACGGTGATCTTGACATTATCTTGAATGGTTTCTGGCTGGAAACACCGGTCAATCCACTGAAGGATGAGTACAGGAAGCGAGACATTGACGAAAAATGGTTCACGCAGAAAACCGGATCCTGGCAAGATAACTGCTGCTACGTCGGAACGGCTGATATCAATCAAGACGGACTCTTGGATGTTGTCCTGTCACAGTCGGAAAAAGTGGGATATCCTCTTTCATGGTACTCGGTCAAATCACTACAACAGGTTAAGACCGGCCCGTGGATTGAACATCAAATCGCAAACGAATTCCCTTGGTGTGAGACGGTGGATATCGGCGACATCGATAATGACGGCGATTTGGATGTGCTGGCCTCAAAATTCAAGCGGCACGACAGCGCGGGAGGGAAATATGCCAATTTTCCACCCTATCCCGTTAGCGTGTTTTACAACCAAGATGGCCGGGGTCTTTCCTGGTCGAGACAGAATATCAATCAGGATGGGATTTACGCGGGCGCCCTCGGTGACGTGGGAGGCGATGGCGATTTGGACATTGTGGGCCCGCTCAGTTACTACATTGGCCCGATCAAACTATGGGAGAGTCAGCAAAGCAACGAGCCGCTGAGCCTATTGAAATGGCAATACATACATGTGGACGACAATCGTGGAAAATGGGGCGATGAGGGAGAACCCGGATGGTTACGTTATTTCGGGTTAGCGATGGGAGATCTGACGAGCGACGGCTATCAGGATATCGTGTCCGGTCGGTATTTCTATCGTAATCCCGGCGGCGACATGACCCGGGAGTGGCAACGAATCGATTTAGGGAAAAACGTCGACGCCATCCTCGTTACCGATGTGGACGGAGATGAATTTGGCGACTTGATTGCACAGGCCCTGCCGACCGTGTATTGGGTCGAAGCGAAAAATAACGTATGCTCGGAATGGTCGTTTCATCCAATTGGAACCGTCCCTAAAACCGGTCATGTCAACAGCCAGGGTTTTGATTTGGGACAAGTCATTCCGGGCGGGAAACCCGAAATAATCATCGCCGCCGAGGATGGAATCTATTACTTCGAGATCCCCGGCAATCCTCAGAAAGACAAATGGAAACGAGTGCACGTTACGGATCAAGCATACGATGAAGGCCTGGATGTGAAAGACATCGACGGTGATGGATGGAATGATATCACTGCAGGTAACGGTGAGGAATATGTCGCCTGGTGGAAGAACCCGAGAACGGGCCTGGGCAACTGGCGTCGTTTTATCATTGGAACAACGAATCCTCATCCGGCGGACCGGCTGCGGCTTGAAGATATCAACGGCGATGGAAAGATCGATTTGGTGGTGACGGAAGAGCGATATCCCGGCAAAGAGCCGGATGCCAACCTATTTTGGTTCGAGCAGTTAGCCGATCCTACTACCAAATGGAAGCGCCACCACGTCATCACAGAGTATTCGCTCAACAATCTCGACGTTGCCGATTTTGATCAAGACGGCGACTTCGATATCGTAACATGCGAACACAAAGGGCCCAACCTTCAATTACAGATATTTGAAAACGACGGCGAGGGGAACTTTACGATGCACGTTATTGATAAGGGCAAGGAGAGCCATCTTGGTACGCTCACTGCCGATTTAGACGGTGACGGCGATCTCGATATCATCAGCATCGGTTGGGATCAATACAAACACTTGCACGTATGGCGAAACGATGCCATCAAAGAGTAGCAGCATATAGCCAAGGCATTTCCAGTTTCATTGGCTATAACATCAATATTACGCTGACGGATTTGAGACCCTCGAAGGAAGATTCTCATGTTGCCGAGGGAATCAGACACACTCAGCCTTCAATCTCTTATTTTGCCCGTCTTGTAGGAAACATGGTCCGAACACCGCCACCGGCGTTGCCGGCAAAACAGTAAGGCACCAGAACGATTTTTCGCTCTACCTTCAGGCGCCAAGACGGCCGGCGGTTCGGCATCTGCTCGCCAATCGACTCTACCCAGCGACTGGCGTCATCCGTCTCTTTGTCCACGATCAGAATGACTTGCGGTTGGTCTTTTTGCGTGAGTATATCCTGACTTAAAACGAGTGGGCCTCGACTGAAAGCTGCCCATCGCGTTTCATCCCAACCCGTGTGAAAATGCGCTTTTAATGGCATATCAAAATCTACTTTGACCACGTCGCCCGACCTCCAGGTTCGATGCAATCGCTGATAACCCAAAGGGGTTCTATGGAGCTGCTGTTGTTTGCCATCGAGGATTACCTTCAGGGAACTCACTCCGACAGGAACCCGAAAGTCAATCGTCAGTTCGATCGGTTCCTTCGACTCAAGTCTCAGTGCGACCTGGTTGTGGAAGGGGTAGTCGCCTTCGATCACAAGTCGAGCCTGTTTTCCGACTATCTCCTGGAGCGCCACTGACATGGGAAGGTAGCTGTTGAGAACCAGTGCGTCCTCGCTTTTGGCAACCAAGTGGCGTGCATAAAGCTCCAGTGCCCGGGGACCACTGGAGGCGCAGCAAGTGATCGCATCCCTATATCCTCGCTCCGGCTGGTTCAGCGCCGTGAAATATGCCCAGTCATTGCCGTTCGGCGATTGTGCTCCGATCAAATGATTGAGCACGGCCCGTTCAGCTTCATCAAAAAAACGGGCATCACCTGTGATCCTCCACAAGAGAAGTGAAAGTTGGATCCAGGTTGTCGTGGAGCATGTCTCGACGCAATTAGTAGGATGGAAGTAGCAGGGAGGGGCAAAACACTCGTGGTTCTTCACATTGTCAGACTTATAGCTCCAGGGCCCACCGGTTTCGTATAGATGATCCGAGCGAATGATCCTCCATGCGGTCAAGGCCGGCTTGAGATAACTCGCTTTGGCCGTGTGGCGGTGAAGCTCTGCGTAGCCGAGCAGAGTCGCCATGAGTTGATAGGCCTTGCCGTCCCCGGGAATAGAGACATCGATCCCATCCTGCATTGCGCCCATGAGGCGCAACTGTGGATTCTGCTCGATACACTGGACAATATGCTCAGCAAAACGAAGAAATCGTTCCTCGCCGGTCCGTTCGTAAAGCATCACGATCGATTCCAGCAGGACGACAGAGGACAGTCCATGCCGTGTACCAAGTTTGGTGATGTCCCTGCCGGAAGGCCCGAACGACTCAAGCAACAGGTCACCCATTCGCACACATGCTTTAACTGCCGCTGGGGAATCGAAGAATCGATCATAAGTCAAAAGACCGTAGAGAAGATACCGGTGCGTCCAGATGTCCCAGGACCATTTCGCCCGCACATCATTCGAGTTGTAGAACCGTCGTTGCGGTGCGTAGGTCCCGAGATAACCGTTGGGGTGCTGGGAGGCAATCAGCTCATCCACAGTATGCTTCATCAGCACGGCGATTTCCTTATCGTGTGTCGCATCATAGGCCAGTGTGGCAGCGTGGAGCCACTTTCCCACATGCTCTCCCTGCCACGGATGTTTGCCGGGGGGAGTTCGAAAGCCATCCAGAAGAAAGGGGTCTTTGCCGACACGCCTAAGCCGGTGCTGACGCCAGAGATCAAGCCGCCGCCCCAGGATTCCACCGATCCGAGAAGGTGGGACCGGCCGGACGACATCCTTAACACACGGCGCAACAACGGATCGTTCACCAGCCGTGCCAACACGACTTGTTGCGGCTACAATCACAAGACAAACCGCTACAGTGAAGTTTCTCATAGTACCATGCTCCACATAGGAATAAGTGAGCGACGCACGCTTAACATGACGCGTGCTATAAAGGATGCAATTTGTTCTACATTGTTGCATTATACCTCAAATACAGACTCGATAATAAGACAATATATACCATGAGAACTCATAACGTGCAGTATTTCGTATGAGCAATTATGGCATACATCCCGATCCTTTCCTTTGCCCAGAATAAGGACGGCCAGGAGGCACTGGAAGATGGTCTTCTCGATCCCTTCATCCGGTATGTCTCCGTCGTGCCCGTGTTTGAGCCGTTGGTGAGATGTGTTGAAATCGAGTCCCCTGTTGTGATATAATAGTTTCTGTACCGTGCAGAAGCACAAATTACGAAACTCAAATGGGAAATATCTGATGAGAAAACATCTTACGCAGGCCGGCTTAATGAAATATCCATTCTATCGCTTTGTTTTTGTGCTCACTGCCTCGGTACTGGTGAACGCCTGCCTTGAAGCGGCCGACTGGCCCATGTATCGGGCAGACGCGGCGCGGACGGGCTATTCATCCGATCCACTGCCGGGTACTCTTGAGTTGAGATGGATCTACCGCAATCAAACGGAACCCTCGCCGGCGTGGCCGAGTTCGTCCCGAATCACATTTGATTTCGCTTATCAACCCATCATCGTAGGCGGACGTGTGATATTCGGCACCTCGACCGATGACAAAATCGTCGCTATTGACGTCGATACGGACAGAATCCTCTGGACATTCTTCACGGGCGGCCCTGTGCGTTTTGCCCCGGCAGCCTGGCGAGACAGAATCTTTGCCGTGAGTGATGACGGCCACATCTATGCAATACAATGGGCGGATGGCGTGCTGCTCTGGAAACATCGCGGCGGCCCGAACAAGAGAATGTGCATGGGCAACGGGCGCATGATATCGCGCTGGCCGGCGCGCGGCGGACCCGTTGTAATGGATGGTATTGTTTATTACGCGGCAGGCATATGGCCGAGCGACGGTATCTTTCTTCATGCGCTGGATGCCCGGACGGGAGAAGTGATCTGGACGAACGATCGTAGCGGCCGCATGTATATGCCCCAGCCGCATGGCGGTGCAAACGCGTACAGTGGAGTCACTCCTCAAGGATATCTGCTCGCTACGAAGTCACGCCTGTTCGTTCCCACGGGGCGGGCGGTGCCCGCTGCCTTTCGGCGCTCCGACGGACAGTTCGAATATTACCGTTTGCAGCAGAATGGTTCTATCGGAGGCGCCCGGGCGCTGGTCGCCGACCGCTTTGTCATAAACGGCGGATGTTTTCTGGAAAGAGATACGGGGAACCTCGGGGCACGAGCTGGACGGGGCGTTTTTTCAGTGCTGCCCGACGGGATTCTGCAATCGACCGGGAAAAAAATGCTGGCATATCGCTGGACGGATATGGAGAGAGTTAACCGAAAGGGAAATCCCGTTCGGTATCGCGGACTGGAGAAACGTGGTGAAATCATCCTGGAAGCGGAATCCGGGCGACGCGATCGCGCCGAAATGGTTACAGAGAAGCTACCTTCCCTCGGAGCTCTCTACCGAACGGATGTGAGATTCGCGGAATTCGACGAGACGGTCCGCAAGCAGACCGGTTTGGAGCGCACTTTGGCACAGGCCCGACCGGATGTTGAAGCGCTGGGCTACGAGATCGGACCGTTTCTGGCCACGACGTATGAACGACAATATGAAGTCATCTGCGCGGGCGAGGACGCGGTCTGCGGTGGGCCGGGTATTGTACGGATTGCAAATTTTACCAGTGGTCGGGTCAGATGGTCGCATGAAGTTGAAGGCGATGCCCTCGGTCTGGCGGTAGCGAACGGTTGTCTTATCACCTCCACGTCCCGGGGCATCATCTATTGCTTCGGAGCGGCAAAGTCCAAAACTTCGGCCCCTCCTGGTGAATCCTTGGCGATCCCCCGTCCCGTTGAGATCGACTATGCCAAAACCGCCAAAGAGATTGTCGAAAAAAGCGGTATCACAAAAGGAATCTGTGTAGATCTCGGATGCGGTGCGGGCGAGTTGGCTCTGGAATTGGTCAAACACTCTCAATTATACGTCGTAGGACTCGACCCGGATATCACAAATGTCCACAATGCACGACATATGCTGGATAACGCAGGTGTTTATGGGGACCGCGTGACGGTCCATCATGGTGATCCGGACAAAACACCTTATCCACGCCATGTCGCCAACCTGATCGTTTCATCACGGGGGCTTACCGGGAAATCCAACCCACTGGATAAGGCGGAAATCGCTCGTTTGCAGCGGCCGTATGGCGGGACGGTGTGCATCGGATCGCCCGGGCAATGGGAGGTTCGCCGTCGAGACCCCATGGAGGGCGCAGGTCAGTGGACGCATCAGAACTGCGATGCGGCCAATACACTGTGCTCGACCGACGAAATCCTCCGGGGCCCGCTTGAGATGGCTTGGTATCGAGACGACGTTATCGAGATTGCCGATCGCCATGCTCAGGGACCGGCCCCGCTGTTGAGCCAGGGGTATCTTGTCGTGGAAGGTGTCCATGGGATTTGTGCCGTGGATGCGTACAACGGCCGTACGGTGTGGACGTATCCGATTGAAGGTATCCTTGCCGACTGGGACGGTGTGCATCACGATGTGGGTATCGGCGATGCCGGCAGCAACTTCTGCCTAAGCGATGAGGCCGTCTTTGTGCGCACCGGTGAGATCTGCCTGAAAATCGATTTGGCGACGGGAACAAAAATCCGCGAGTTCAGAACGCCGGTTAAGCCCTCGGCTCAACATCGCAATTGGGGTTATGTCGCCCACATGGACGGCTTGCTCTTTGGCTCGGTGCTAAACGACGAGCACATTATCAGCCCCAGGTATGCAAACATACGCCTGCGCAACGAATCCGTTTCGTTCTTTGCCATGGATGCACGGACGGGGCAAGTGAAGTGGCGGTACAATCCGAAGCACTCCATCCGCAACAACGCCATCGCGATTACAGGCGGGCGCGTCTATCTGATTGATCGGCCCATAGCACTCGCCGACCGTATCACGGAACCTAAGCGGAATGGAAAGCATCGCCCTGTCCTCAAACCAGGCGAGCATCCCGGCGGCATGTTGATCGCCATGGATATCTCATCAGGCTCTATCCTCTGGAAGAAGAATGAGGATATCTTTGGAACCCAGATTGCGGTTAGCAGCAAGCACGGTATTTTATTGATGCACTATCAGGCCGTGAAGCACAACTTTTTCAAGCTGCCGTCGGAAATCGGCGGGCGAATGGCGGCTTTTGATATAAAGACCGGTGCGCGTTTGTGGGACCATAGAGTAAACTGCAAGACCCGGCCGATCATAAACGACGATACGATCTACGCTGAGGGCGGCGCCTGGCTGCTGAAAACGGGCGATTCTGTCCCGTGGGACTTCAAGCGTTCCTACGGGTGCGGTCAGATTGCCGGCAGCGTACACATGCTGGTATTCCGATCAGCCACCATCGGCTATCTTGATTTGAGCCGAGACAAGGGGATCGAAAACTTTGGGGGCGCCAGACCGGGTTGCTGGTTCAATGGGATTCCGGCGGGCGGAATGGTCCTTGTGCCGGACGGATCAGCCAAGTGTGCGTGCAGCTATCAAATGCGATCATGGCTTTCTTTGCAGCCGTGCCGGTAGCTCAAATTCACCCTGGATAATGTCGAGCTATAATTGAATCGGCAGTCCTCCTGCCGATTCTCCGCCGGCGGGCCTTTCGTTACGGGATATCAGGGATACTTCGTAATGAATGCACCTTGCCCTTGAAGAACGCTCGCGGCATATAAAGGCCAAACACCTTTGACACAACCTCTCCAGATTCCAGTCCCTGTCAAGCCAACGCTTTCTAATTGACGGATTACAGAGTACAACGCAAAGCTGTTCAGATGAGCGAGGATTTTTGTATTTGACTTTGAGCTTTTCAAAGGTGGCCGTAGCATGAAAGAATTGTCATGACGCATTATCACGATCGTAAAGACTCTCTTTGCAATTTGGGACGCTGAGCCTGATGAGAATTTTTTTGAAATTTAGATTACATTGTGGTATTATGGAACTTGAAGTTAGCAGGAGTCTTTTTAGCGATGTGTATATGGGAAATTCCAGATCAAGTACATTCACTAAGGAGGTAAGAAAGATGAAACGCAAAGATATGGTTCTGATTCTGATGCTCCTGTGTATTGGAACATCCACGGTTGAGGCTCAGAAGATTGTCAATCTGTTTGACAATCCCGGCTTCGAGGAGGGCACGGGGACCGACGTGCAGGAGATTCCCGGATGGAGAATATACACGCAAGAGAATGCGTCAGGGCTTCTCAGCGTTGATACCCGGGAACCCATCGAGGGCGGGCAGTGTGTCTTCATTGAAGTCACGGGCGTGCCGGCAGGAGGAACGTGGAATCTGCGATTCGATCACATACGGAGATTTAGCGTCGTGCTGGGCACCACCTACACGATGTCCTTCTGGCTGAAAGGTGATCCCGGGCCGGTTACGCTTTCGGCATCGCGCGCCGAGCAGAATGAAGCAGGCGAGTGGGGTAATCTGGCGCAACAAGTCGTCACCCCCACTGCGGAGTGGGAGGAGTATTACCTGACGTTTGAAGCCTCCGAGGATAGGTCGATTATGTGGCAACTCCTGATCTCCAATGAGGGGCAGACGTATTATGTGGATCTTGCCCGCTGTTATGAGGGAGAGTATGTGCCGGGTAGGACAGGACCGCCGACGCAAGCCTATGATCCCATCCCGGAGGATGGCGCCCTATATCCTGATACGTGGGCGAACCTTGCCTGGAAGCCGGGCGATAAGGCCGTATCGCATGATGTGTACTTCAGCGAAAATTTTGACCTTGTGCAGGATGGGGCCGCCGAGGCATTCCAGGGCAACCAGGGGGAGGATTTTATCATTGTGGGCTTTCCCGGATTTCCGTATCCGGACGGCCTTGTACCCGGTACAACATACTATTGGCGGATCGATGAGGTCAACGACGCCGATCCCGACAGCCCGTGGCAAGGTCCTGTCTGGAGCTTCTCAATTCCGCCCAAGACAGCGTACGATCCGGACCCGGCCGATGGAACCGGACTTGCAAATACGACGGTGACTCTGAGGTGGGCACCTGGTTTTGGAGCGAAAACGCACATGGTTTACCTCGGCGATGATTTTGACCAGGTGAGCAATGCCGCTGCGGGTATCCCAACCGGAGCGGCGTTCTACAATCCCGGCGGGCTTGAACGAGAAAAGGTGTACTATTGGCGAGTCGATGAATTTGACGGTTTGGACACGTTTAAAGGCGACGTCTGGACCTTTACGACACCGGGTGCGGTCGGAAATCCACAGCCGGCCAACGGCGCGACCGACGTGGGGATGGCCACAATCTTGAACTGGACAGCGGCAGATAACGCCGCTTCACACGACGTGTACTTCGGGTCGGACAAGGACACCGTGCGCCGCGCCGACACCGGCTCGCCCGAGTACAAAGACCCCAGGGCGTTGGGGGCTGAAAGCTACGATCCCGGTGTGCTTGATCTGGGCACCACATACTATTGGCGCGTGGACGAAATTTATAATGGAACAACGGTCAAAGGTCCTGTCTGGAGCTTTACGGTCGGCGACTTTCTTATGGTCGAAGATTTCGAGAGCTACACCGACGACGATGCGGCCGGCCAGGCCGTTTGGCAGCACTGGATCGACGGCTTCGGCATCCCCGGTAACGGCGCGCAGGTCGGCTATTTACTCCCGCCGTATGCCGAGCAGAGGATTGTCCATGGCGGCGACCAATCCATGCCGCTCTTGTACTTTAATGAGGCCAGCGTGACAAATTCAGAGGCGGCGCTGACGTTGACGGCGCTGCGTGACTGGACGATAGCCGGTGTCGGGGAATTGTCGCTCTGGACGCGTGGCGATGCGGTCAACGCGGCCGAGCCGTTGTATGTGGCGATCTCCAACACCGCCGGGGCGCCGGCCGTGATGGCCCACGATGATCCCGGTGCGGCGACAAACACGGCCTGGAGCCAATGGCGTATTTTGCTACAGGTCTTTGCCGATCAAGGGATTAATCTGACCGACGTGGATAAGCTCGCGATCGGCCTGGGCAGCAAAGGCGGTGCAGCGGCCGGCGGTACAGGGACGATGTATATCGACGACATTCGCTTGTATCGACCGTAACCGCAACCGAAAAGGTGTCAATGTCACTATAAGAAAAAGTTGGTGCCAAGGGGTCCATATTGATCTGAGGTATGGGCCCTTTTGTTTTCAGGGCATCATCAAAAATCCGGTCAGAGGGTCATGATTCAAGCAATATCTGACACATTGAGAAAGATGTCAGGTCCTTATCTTATTGAAAACAAGTACATTGAAGACGGCCGATAGATTCTTTTCAAATTATGTCTTTGGCCTAAAATTAACATCGTTTCGGACTCGAATCGAAAAAATCAGGGTGTGTGGAGTCAAAACAGTGACACGATGTCCCCTGGTCCTCGCGGTTCTTTTCCATCCTCTGAAAGAGGTGACTTTGAGTGTGTTCAGTCACTCTTCAAAATCTTCAATTTGTGTCTGTTTTGCTCGCCACTGGTCGGACAGTTCCGGCTTGTTCCCGGCTTCGTAGAGGGCGATAAGATTTTTAAGTGACTTGATTGTGTTGGGATGAGTGTTACCAAGTTTAAGGCGGCGGCCTTCGACGGCTTTGAGAAGGAGTGGTTCAGCTTTTTCGTAATCACCTTGTTTTTTGTACAGCACGGCCAATTCGAGTATCGACTCCAGCGTGTATGGGTGATCGGGGCCGAGCTTCATCAGTCTCCCGTCACGCGCTTTGATCAGGAGCTCTTCTGCTTCCTCGTAGCGTTTCTGTTCGATCCGGAGCAAGCCCAGGTCGTTGATCGTTTCCAATGTCGCCGGGTGGTCTTCACCTAACCTGCGTTGTCTACCCTCCAATGCTTGGCTGAAGAGAGACTCTGCCTCTTCAAAACGACTCTGCTTGGTACGGAGCACGGCAAGGCAATTCATGTGCAAGAAGGTAACAGGGTGTTCGCTGCCACGAGAAGCGATTCGCCCGATCTCCATCGCTCTGGTAAGAAGATCGTTCGCGTCTTCGTACCGCCCCTGGATCATATACAGGTGAGCCAGGCCAGTCATGGGCTCTCGCGTCAGCAAATCATGGCGTTGGCGTACATCACGGTTCTTCTCCAGAAATTCGGTGTACAATTGCTCGGCTTCCTCATATCGTCCCTGGTACAGATAGACCTCGGCCAGGTGATCCTGGAAGGGATGTGTCACAAGTTCTCTCCAAGATGGGGTTGCGAACCGATTGTGTTTCCACGTTTCGAGAATCAATTGCTCGGCCTCTTTATACCGGCCTTGGTTCTTGTACACACAGGCGAGGCTACACTTGAACCACGGGATCTGCCATTTGGCAGGCGTTTCTTCTATGAGTTCGACCAACAGGTCTTCTGCCAGTCCATACTCACCAGCGTGGTTGTACGCCTGTGCCAGGTAGGCCGGGAATCCCTCCCAAGAACGCTTGCCTGGCGGCCGTCCTCTATGGATTGCATGGGCACGCTCGAAGTGCGATATGGCCGATCGGTAATGGGCAAGTTTTCGGTAGGTGACACCCAACGCCCAGCGGATCCTTTCCTCGACCAGCGGTTGGTCCTGGAAGCGGCCCTCAAGGTCCTCGGATGAGACATCGAGAACGTCGATCATCGTGGCATCACGTCCTCTAATCTTGTCTGCTGAACGGAAAACCCCCTGTGTCAGAAAATCAGCGACAGCTTCTGCATCGTCTCGCGCGCGTGTTTGTCCAATGGCAAAAATCATTGCCACCACTGTCCCGATGATGGATGTAATAAGGACTGCCAGAATCCCCGCCACAAGTGCTCGGTTGCGGCGTACAAATTTCTTGATCCGATACGTTATCGTCACCGGGCCGGCGATCAGGGGATTACCCTGCAAGTAGTTTTCCACATCATCGGCCAACTCCGAAGCGGATCGATAGCGTTCTGAGCGTTCTTTGCGCATGGCTTTCAGAGGGATCCATTCGAGTTCCTTACGGAGATGTTTGGCTAAAGTTCCGATTTCGGTCCGGCGGTTTTCGGCGACTTTTTGGGATTCTTCACCCAATCGGGTGAGGCGCGTGCTCGGTGTCTTGGGATCGGTTTCGCAAATGACCTTTCGGATCCGGTCGATTCCACCCCCATGAAGCGTCTCGGAATCGAACGGCAAGACGCCCGTCAAAAGCTCGTATAAAAGCACACCGAGCGAATAAATATCCGAACGCGTGTCGATATCCTCACTGGCCATATCCGCCTGCTCGGGGCTCATATATTCCGGCGTGCCGAACAACTGGCCCTGTTCGGTATAGAGCGTTCGGTCGGTCAGGGGCTGGAGGACGGCTTTGGCGACGCCGAAGTCGATAATCTTCGGAATCGCCTGATCTTCGTGAATGGTGACCAAAATGTTCGAGGGTTTAATGTCGCGGTGGATGATCCCCTTCTGATGGGCGTGCTGGACGGCCTGGCAGACCTGCTGGAACAGCCGCAGACGCTCTGTGATGGTTAGCTTGTAGTGGTCGCAATGCTCGGTCACGGGCAGGCCCTTAACGTGCTCCATCACGAAATAGGGCCGCCCGGTTTCTGTCATCCCGGTGTCATAGACATGAGCGATATTCGGGTGATCGAGTAACGCCAGCACCTGGCGCTCGGCCTCGAAGCGAGCCAGAACCCGCTTGGAATCCATGCCGGGCTTAATGACCTTCAACGCCACGCGTCGACGGATAGAGCCTTGCTGCTCGGCTAAGTACACAATTCCCATGCCTCCTTCGCCCAGCGTACGAATCAGCTTATACCGGCCGATCTGTGTTCCTGCCCGCTCTACGAGGCTTTTATCTGGCATCGCCGAAGAGGCTTTTTGATTGCTCTGCTCGCCGGGATTCGATTCGTCCATCCCGATAGCCGTTAGGAGTAGTTTCAACTGTTCCGGCTTCGCCCCAAATGTCGATTTATGACTCATACCTCTATATCCACGAATTATCCGGAATGCTGCGCGCTTTTTGAGAAAAATTGCACCATTTCAGAAAATTCTTTCTGCATCTCGTCATCGGAAGTCGCCGTATTTAGGAGAAATTGATTCAAAGCCTTCTGCATCCGCCGTTTGACGGTTGTGACCATATTCGCGGCCGTCTTCGGATCGTCAATCCCGTAAGTCTGGCAAATATCCGCAAAAGAAGGAGCCGAAGTCTCCGTTAGAATAGGCTGCACAATCCTATCCTCAAACACGCGCCAGTGCACCCCCAAACCATCCTCCATACACTTGGCCTCCACCTCAGATAGAACCTGGTCCAGCATCGACGCCGCCCAGGCATAGTTGTAAGAATCCTCGGGATTCAGCCTGGATACCGCTTCGGGCAACGCCGGGGGATCGATAACATCGAAAGAGACGAGTTTTCCCCTGGGGTGTCGTTTCTGCGTGGTCTGGTTGCGCTTCTCATTGAGCAAATACTGATCCAGCGCATGGAGAAGAAACGTACGAAAACGCCCTTTGGTTTGATCGGCGCGTTGGATCAGATTCTGGTTTAAGACCACTTCGTGAAAAAAGCCCTGGGTCAGGTCTTTGGCCTGCTCGTTATCGTACTGCTTGTGGCGTAGAAAACAATACACCGGCTTCCAGTACCGATCGAGTAACAAGCCGATCAGCATGCGGTCCTTATCGTCCTCGGATTGGATATGCTCGACCAAAGACCAGTGGGTCGTTAGAAACGCCTCTCGCAAGCCCCCCATATCCGTTTGGTGCTCGTATCCCATTATTTAGGATTCCTCCTGTTTTGAGGCATGATCGATTCGCCACGGCGAGGACAAGCCCCATTGGACCTATCATACCATATTTCGACGCTTTGTGGAATACAGCAAGGTTCTGAGTTCAGGGTTCACCATTCCGGGTTAGTGGAATAGCCTTATTTTTAACCGTGAATCCCGAACCTTTCAACCCTAAACCCTGAACCTTGAACCTTTCAACTATGAACTAAGCCAAAATTTTTCAGTTTTTTTTCAGAATTTGCGCAGAATCCGAAATTTTTGGTGGAAATAACAACAAACGAGGCGTGAACAGGTGGACGCCGGACAAACAAAACTTTGTTGAAAGGAACGCAAAATGAAACGGTTGAATGATTGCAGAATGAGGTTGATGTTAGTTGGAATTGTGGCCGCGATAGTGTTTTGCTGCGGGCGAGCAAAGGCTGATTTCATCATTGATGAGCCCGTCATACTGGATACAACGGTTAATGAAGGAGGTACTAATTGTTCCGCGAGTCTATCGACTGACGGCCTGACGCTCTTCTTCCATTCTCGGAGGCCCGGCGGATCCGGCGAAAGCGATATATGGATGACGACACGGGCATACGTGTCCGATGACTGGGGTCCGGCTATGAACCTTGGTTCAATGGTCAACAGCGTGGACCGGGATTTTGATCCAAGCATCTCTGCCGATGAATTGGAACTCTACTTTGCTTCTGATCGTTCTGGTGGACAGGGCAAAGCTGACCTCTGGCTTGTACGGCGGGCATCGATAAATGACGCCTGGGGAACCCCGGCGAATTTAGGCTCAACGGTTAACAGTGCGGCCCGCGCTTGGGGTCCCTGCATTTCGAGCGATGGTCTGTCGCTTTTCTTTGAATCTGATCGTTCCGGTGGACTAGGTGCTTGGGATGTGTGGGTAACAACACGCCCCACAACGTCTGATCCTTGGGGGATACCGATGAATCTCGGGTGGACAATCAACTGCTCAGGTGATGATTTCGCGCCCAGTATCACTTCTGATGGTCTGACACTTCTTTTTAGTTCCTCGCGACCCGGCAAGTACAGTAGATGGGATCTCTGGATGACCAGACGAAGGACAACTTTGGACACTTGGGGAGCACCGGTCAATCTCGGCCCATTCATCAACACCCCTGATGTGGAATGGGCCGATATCTCACCTGACGGAAGCACGCTTTTCCTTTCCTGCCATCAGCGGCCTGGAGGTGTCGCTTGGTATAACATCTGGCAAGCACCCATCATTCCTATTACGGACTTCAACGGCGACGGAATCGTCGATTCCGCCGATATGTGCATCATGATCGACTATTGGGGCACTGACTGTTCCTTGTATGATATCGGTCCGATGCCCGGGGGGGATGGCGTGGTGGACGCGGCTGACTTAGAGGTCCTGATGCGCTACTACGGGCAGCAAGTAAGCTACCCATCCGAGATGATGATTGATATGACGCCGCCCCGTAATCCGCGACCCGCACATGGATGTGTCACGCACGCAGAGACGGCCTTGCCGCTAAGCTGGACACCGGGAGAGGAGGCCACGGTGCACGAGATCTACCTTGGTACGGACCGAGACGCTGTCGCCGATGCCGATGTCTACGATACCACCGGCATTTATCGAGGCCCCCAGGATACGAACAGCTATACACCGCCGGAAGGCCTTGAAGAAGGCCAGATGTACTACTGGCGAATCGATGAGGTCAAGCCCTGGGGTACAGCCCGAAAAGGTGACATATGGATATTTGGTGTGAGTGATTCGCCCGTGGAGTTAGTCATTCCTATCGAACCTGACACGGCTGGCCTGGCAGGTCATTGGGAGTTCGAGGGCAATCTCGATGACAGTTCCGGCAATGGCCTTCATGGTACGGCAGTAGGTGATCCAGTCTTTATAACGGGTGAGGTTGGTCAGGCCATTGAGTTCGACGGGGTGGACGACTACGTTGAGATAGTCGGCTTCAAAGGCATCACGGCTATAGCTGGTGTCCAGCAGCCATTCACTGTTGCCAACTGGTTCAAGACAGATAGAGACGGCTACATGGTGGGCTGGGGCACGAAGGAAGCCCAGAAAAGGCTCTCGTTCCGCATCAATGATGGGCGCTTGCGCGCCGAGCATGGCGGCGGGAATCTTCAGGGTTATACCACCTGCAAAGATGGGGAATGGCACCACGCTGCTCTGACCGTCGTACAGGGTGCCGCGTGCCAGTATCCGGAGACCATACTCTGGCTTGACGGTGTAGAAGACATCAAGATTGATACCGGCTCAGGGAATACCTACAATGTCACGGAGGGCGCGGATGTCTGTATCGGCTGTCGTGGCGACATCAAGAGTGGACGATTCACCGGGTCAATTGATGAGGTCCGCATTTATAACCAGGTGCTCTCGCAAGAGGAGATTGCGTGGCTTTCCGGCCGGACAGAGCCATTTTACAAGTAGTTTTGATACCAATGTGAACAGCGTCAACGAGCAACGGCCAAATAAAGGCACTGTCACAAAAACACCCAATATCGTCGAAGAGTTTACAGCTTTCTTAAAGAGTTGTGAGCTCTTCCTTTTTTGGACACGTTGATTCCATACTGGGTAAAAGATCGGCATTTTCTGGCTAATATCCAGGGTGAAAGAATCGAGACCAACGGGATGAGCGGCACGGTTAGGTACCCATGGTCCAATCCATGATTTGAGGATTTCTCTTGAAAAAGGCAACCTAATCTCATATAGTAGAATCTGGCAGGCGTTATCAACGACGGACCCGTTGGCCGTCTCAATAACGCATTGTGAGTTCATCACAATCAGCGAGCGATTTCGAGAAATAGACAAAGGAGGTGATGCCAAATTACGGACCACTATCTCGTGCAGATGTACTCAGGAGTAGCAGAAGCAGAATAATGATCAACGATCTTATCTGAAGGAGGACCATCATGTTTGAGAAGTTAATTTATTTAGTTTCTTTTGTTTTGGCAATCTCGCAGGTCTGCAACGCCGTCGAGGTTGCGAGGTGGGATTTTGAAGAAACCAGCGGCACCACGGCCACGGACCAAAGCGGTCAATACGTTGCCACGTTGGGAGGCAGCGACACTCTTGACGTTGACGGGAGATTCGGGTCCGGCATTGATTTTGCCGGGGACGGCGGTGCGGTTATCGACGCCGCCAGCAGTGAAGACTTTCGATTCACCGGGGATTTTTCGATTGCGCTCTGGGTTAACTCGGATGTGACATGGGGTGCTCACACTCGATTCATTGACATTTCGGCTGCGGATGGAGGTCTGGCGGACAGCTTTCGTCTGTTTACGCACAGTGGTGACGATACGGACAACTTCAAGTTTATGTCCAGACAGGATGGCTCAAACACACAGAATATCCACACCAGGGACATGCCGGTGGGAACCTGGATCCTGCTTGTTCTGCGTCATGATCTCGACGGTGATGTCACCATGAATGTCCTCCAGGAGGATGACAGCGTGGACGCGGCTTTTGTGGCCGCCAACAGTGAAAGCTGGCCGACTGCGGGCCCTATTGTTTTCGCTGAAGCTGAAATGAAGCTGGGTCGGATGAATGGGGAGAACAGAAAATTTGATGGTAAGATGGACGCTCTTGCTTTCTATGACGAGGTGCTGACCGATGACCAGGTCGCCACGATGTTCTACACGGCTGGTTCTTCTGCGTATCCCTTTGCGCGCGGCCCCAGTCCGGCCGACGGTGCTTTAGTTTCGGACACATGGGTCACTCTG
>Ga0272441_10005958_pt1 | contig 20802 bp, 16 predicted proteins | sample SSMProp6N_FD_193582 | JGI IMG/M metagenome (GOLD analysis project Ga0272441, IMG submission 193582) | Marine sediment archaeal communities from Little Sippewissett salt marsh, Falmouth, MA, United States - SSM-Prop-6N | ecosystem: Environmental > Aquatic > Marine > Wetlands > Sediment ...
AAACTGCCGCCGTTCGGTGTTTGATTTTGCCTGTTTGCTGCTCATGATTAATCTCCAATGAAATCACGAGCAGATTATCAACTTTTCAAAGAACGCTACAAGATGCTGTTGCTCGGAACCTTACTGTGCGTATCCATGTCAAATGCCCCTTATTGTGTAACCGATCAGACAAATAATCGACTTAATCGTAGTATAGAAACTCTCTTGGGAATGTCAATCCTTGCGTTTTGTTATCGGAGGAAGTCTGAAGGAATGCTTGATAAAGCGTTAGATATGAAAAACCGAGGCTTGAATCCTGCTCGACTTATAGGCCAGATCCTTCGACTTCGCTCAGGATGACAGGTGACGCATGATGGAAACGCATCACGCAATGCGTTTCACGCTCGACGAGATAATGAAGTGGTAAGGGCTTCAAAGCTGAATGCCTTGAAGCCCTTTCCGTTTTTACCGGTTAACCGCTGTCCGCCGGATACATACGACGATCCGGACGGCTCTCCTCAGTTCTCATTCTTCATTATAAACCATTTACGATCCCATGTCAATTGAATAGTCGCTTGACATTCGTAAATCGAAAATCATAAATCGTAAATTACCGGACTGCTGCCTGGGCCGCGGCGAGTCTGGCGATCGGGACGCGGAACGGCGAGCATGAAACGTAGTTCATGCCGACGCGGTGGCAGAAGTCGATGCTGTCCGGCTCGCCGCCGTGCTCGCCGCAGATGCCGACTTTCAGCTTCTTGCGGGTCTTGCGGCCGAGCTTCGTGCCCATTTCCACGAGCTTGCCGACGCCGGTCTGGTCGAGCTTCTGGAACGGATCGTCGGCGTAGATGCCCTTATTGACGTATTCGCCCAGGAACTTGCCGGCATCGTCCCGCGAGAAGCCCATCGTCATCTGCGTCAGGTCGTTCGTGCCAAAGCTGAAGAACTCGGCCTCGGTGGCAACCTCGTCGGCCGTCAGGGCGGCCCTCGGCACCTCGATCATCGTGCCGACCATATACTTGACCTTGGCCCCTTTCTCTTTGAAGACCTGCTTGATCTCGTCCACGACCTCGTCCTTGACCAGCTTCAATTCGGCGACGGCGCCGATCAGCGGGATCATGATCTCGGGCAGGACGACCTTGCCGGCCTTCTTGACCTTGAGGGCCGCTTCGATGATCGCGCGGGCCTGCATTCGGGCGATGGGCGGATAGGTAATCGACAGGCGGCAGCCGCGGTGGCCGAGCATCGGGTTGAACTCGTGCAACTGCTCGACCTTGGCCTTGACGACGGCCGGCTTGACGCCGAGGCGCTTGGCCATCTCGGCCTGACTCTTGGCGTCTTGCGGGAGGAACTCGTGCAGCGGCGGATCGAGCAGCCGGATCGTGACCGGAAGGCCCGCCATGGCTTTGAAGATACCGACGAAGTCTTTACGCTGATAGGGCAGCAGTTTCTTGAGGGCGCCCTCGAATTGCTTCTTGACGGTGGCGTATTCTTTCTCGATGGCCTTTTTCTCTTTGGCGGTTCCGGCGGCTCCGATTTTGCCGAGCATATCCGTGTAATCATCCGCAGCCAGAATCATCTGACGGACCGACCAGATGCGGTCGCCTTCGAAGAACATGTGCTCGGTTCGGGTCAGGCCGATGCCTTCGGCGCCGAAGTCCCGGGCGCGTTTGGAATCTTCCGGCGTATCGGCGTTCGTGCGGACGCCTAATTTGCGGATGCCGTCGCAGATCGCCAGGAACTTGCCGAAATCCCCGCTCAGGGTCGGCTCGACCGTGGGCAGTTGGCCGGTCATGACCTCGCCGGTTGAACCGTCGATGCTGATCCAATCGCCTTCTTTGATCGTCAGCTTGTCGATGGTGAGCTTTTTGGTTTTGTAGCTGATATCCAGGTCGCTCACGCCGGCGACGCAGCATTTGCCCATGCCGCGGGCGACGACGGCCGCGTGGCTGGTCATGCATCCGCGTGCGGTGAGGATGCCGACCGCCGCGTCCATGCCGCCGATGTCCTCGGGGCTGGTTTCGATCCGGGTGAGGATGACCTTCTTGCCCTTGGCGTTCCAGGCCTCGGCGGTGTCGGCGGTGAAGACGACCTGGCCGACGGCGGCGCCGGGCGAGGCGGGCAGGCCCTTGGCGAAGGGATTCCGCTTGGCCTTGGGATCGAAGTGCGGGTGCAGCAGGCGGTCCAACTGCTCCGGCGTGACGCGGGTGACCGCTTCTTTCTTCGAGATGAGCTTCTCCTTGACCATATCGACGGCGATCTTGACGGCGGCCTCGGCGGTCCGCTTGCCCATGCGCGTCTGGAGGATGTAGAGGACCTTGTTCTGGATGGTGAATTCCATGTCCTGCATGTCCGTGTAGTGCTTCTCCAGCTTGGTCATCAGGCTGGTGAGCTGCTTGTAGGCCTTGGGCATTTCTTTTTTCAGCTTGATGAGAGGGACCGGGGTGCGGATGCCGGCGACGACGTCCTCGCCCTGGGCGTTCATCAGGTACTCGCCGTAGAATTCCTTCTTGCCGTTGCTCGGGTTGCGGGTGAAGCAGACGCCGGTGCCGCAGTCGGAGCCCATGTTGCCGAAAACCATCGCCTGGACGTTGACGGCGGTGCCGAGCAGGCCGGTGATCTTATTGAGCTCGCGATACTTGACGGCCCGTGGGATATTCCAGGAACCGAAGACGGCGTTGATGGCGTGTTCGAGCTGAACGCGGCCGTCCTGCGGGAAGAGCTCGCCGACGTGCTTTTTATAGACGGCTTTGTACTTCTCGACGACGTCGTGAAGCTGCTCGGCACTTAGCTCGTTATCGAGATTGACGCCGGCTTTCTTCTTGGCGGCAGCGATAACTTCCTCGAAATGCTCGTGATCGCAACCCATCACAACATCGCCGAACATATCAATAAACCGGCGATAAATATCATACGCAAACCGCGGATTCCCGGTTTTCTTAATGATCCCCTCGATCACATCATCATTCAGCCCCAGGTTCAGGACGGTATCCATCATCCCGGGCATCGATACGGCCGCTCCGCTTCGGACGCTGACCAGGAGCGGCTTGCTCGGGTCGCCGAGCTTGGCGTTCATGACCTTTTCCAGCTTCGCCACATTTTTGTCCACTTCCTTATCGAGCCCTTTCGGCCATTTTCCGCCGGACTTATAATACTCCCGGCACACCTTCGTCGCGATCGTAAAGCCCGCCGGAACCGGCACGCCGAGGCTCGTCATCTCCGCCAGATTCGCCCCTTTGCCGCCCAGCAGCTCTTTCATCTTCGCGTTGCCTTCGGCCTTACCCCCGCCGAAGAAATACACCCGTTTTTCAGCCATTCTAAACATCTCCTTTTCTGTAAAGTCCCACGTACACCCCCAAGCTCCGGGGGCCAATTTCTATTGACTATTCTCGGTTTCCCATCCCGGCTACGCGCCTAAGCGACAAGCCGTAGTCGCTACACACAGGAAATCACTACTCAGAAATCGTAACTATATAGCCCATCCCCGCGTCGATGTCAACAATTAAACGAATGAAAAAAGGCTTGAACTCCGCTTCTATCGCCTCCGGCCGAAAGCCGACTATGCACCTAAGAAGGCTTTTTTGACTTTATCATCATTCAGCAAATTCTCACCGCTATCTTTCAGCACAATCTCCCCGATGCTAAAGACATACCCCCGATGCGCAATCTCCAAAGCTTCGGAAGCATTCTGTTCCACCAGCAGTATACTCGTGCCGTTCTTATTAATCTCGACAAGCTTATCAAAAACCAGCTCCAGATAATTCGGCGACAGCCCCAGTGAAGGCTCGTCCGCCAACAGCAACTTCGGTCTCAGCATCAGCGCCCTACCCATCGCCAGCATCTGTTGCTCACCCGTAGAAAGCGTCCCCGCCTTTTGTTTGATTCGGTTTTTCAATTGCGGCAGAAGGTCGAGAACGGAATCGATATCCTCCTGAATCGCAGCCTTGTCCTTCCGCTTGAAAGCCCCCATTTCCAGATTCTCCAGCACCGTCATCGTCGGAAACACCCGCCTGCCCTCCGGCACCAAAGAAATACCCTCGCCAACCAGTTGATCGGTCCTCAGCCCCCTGATACTCTTACCCCTAAACCGTATCTCCCCGGCGTCAATCGTGCCGTCCCCCGCCTCAAGCACACCACTGACGGCATTCAGCGCCGTTGATTTCCCCGCCCCGTTAGGCCCGATCATCGCAACAATCTCCCCTTCTCCCACCTCGAAGGAGACATGCTTCAGCGCCACAACCGCCCCGTACCGCGCCGTCAGATTCATGACCTCAAGTAGCACGTCGTCGCCTCCTGCCCAGGTACGCACCAATCACGGCGTCATCTTCTTGTATCTGCTCCGGCGTCCCCTCTGCGATTTTCCTGCCGTAGTTCAAAACGACGACCCTCTCGGCAATATCCATCACCGTCTTCATATCATGCTCGATAAACAAAACCGTTTTACCCGAATCCCGGAGCTTGCGTATCACCTCTTTCATCTCATTGATCCTGTTCGGAAACAATCCCGCCGTCGGCTCATCGAGCAGCAGCAATTCCGGCTGTAAAGCCAATGCCCGCGCGATCTCAAGCAGCTTCCGCTGGCCGTACGATAGTTGATCGGCGAACTTGTCTCTCTTCTCAAGCAGACCGACGAGCCTGAGATACTCGCCCGCCCGCTCCGCATTCTCTCGATCCTCCCTTTTCATCGCCTTGCTCTGTACCAGCGCCGACCACAAGCTCTCCCCCCTATCGTATTTCAACGCTAACATCACGTTTTCCATAACGCTCATCTGCGGAAACAGCCGGATATTCTGAAACGTCCTGCCGATCCCCCGCTGCGCAATCTTACAAGGCCCGATTGAAGTAATCTTCCGCCCGTCGAAGAACACCTCCCCCTTATCAGGCCTCGAAAAACCTGTAATCAAATTGAACATCGTCGTTTTACCCGCCCCGTTCGGGCCGATCAAAGCCGTAATACTGCCCTTCGCCAGGTCGAATGAGACCTCATTCACTGCCTTAACGCCGTCATACTCCTTGCTCAGAGCTTTAACGGATAAGATGTTCTTCGCATCAGGCATAGCTTCTCACTTCCACCGATACGTCCCCAAAATCCCCTGCGGCCTTCTCAGCATCAGAACGATCAGCAGCAATCCGTAGATCATCTGCCGCAACGGTGCGGCTACGGAACTCGGCATCCCCAGAAATCGAAGCAATTCCGGAAAGATCACCAGCACCGCCGCCCCGACAAACGAGCCGCCCAAGCTCCCCATCCCGCCGAAGACCACCATCAATAGAATCGTAATCGACTCCATCACCGTAAAACTCGATGGATCAATGAACGTAATATAATGAGCGTAGAGACTACCCGCAATCCCCGCAAAAAACGCCCCGACGACAAACACGATGATCTTGTACTTGTTCACGTTCTTACCCATCGCCAGGGTAGCTGTCTCGTCGTCCCGAATGGCCCGAAGAACCCTGCCGAACGGCGAACGAACGATCCGACGCAGAACCAGATACGTCAGCGCGACAAACACCGCCACTAAAAACAAATAAGCCCACACACTCGACAGTTGCCATCGGAAGATGGAAAACCCCGGTATCCCGGGCAACCCCATCGGCCCGCGTGTCACCGCCACCCAATTCTTCGCAATCGAATAGACGATCACGCCTAATCCGAACGTCGCCAGGGCTAAGTAGTCGCCCTTGAGCCGGAGCGACGGGGCGCCAATAGCCACACCGAGCACCGCCGCCGAACAGGCCCCTATCGGCAAGCCAAGCCAGGGCGAAACGCCATAGTTCAGCGCGAGCAGCGAAGACGCATACGCCCCCACGCATGAAAACGCAGCATGACCCAGCGCCGCCAGGCCGGTATAGCCGACGACAAGATTCAAGCTCAACGTCAAAATGACGTAAATACCCGTAATCACCAAAATATGAACGAAATATTCCATGAATCAGTTGTTGGTCGTTGGTTTTTAGTTTTTAGTTTTATTCTGCTCGCTTCTGGCTTTTTTCTGCAATGAATTGATAAGAGCCTGAAGCAACTTGCCAATCTCGGCAACCTTTTCTTCCAATTCCTTCGCATCGTCCGCCCGGAGGAATCCCAACTGAGAGGACAGTCTGATGATTGTCACCACCTCATACTGCGACCTCAAAGCAATATACAGAAACTGAATGAACTCCTTTGTCGTTCTACAGCCGGAACCTTCGGCTATGTTTAACGGGATCGAGGTTGCCGCGCGTCTGAACTGTGACGTCAGGCCGTATGATTCCTCCTTCGGGAACCGCCCAGTCTTGCTGTAAACATCCGTGCAAAATTCCATCGCCTTCTGCCAAACCCGCAAGTCTTCAAATCGATACCCCACAGTTCTCTCCAACTCAAACCACTAACCACTAACAGCTAACCACCGCCGTCACAGTCTTTCTCCGTGCGGCTTGACGCCCATTATCCCGCCGGGCCGAATCAACAGAAACGCAATAAGAATCGCAAACGCAATACAATCCTTCCATCCGGCCGATATCTTCCATATCCCCAAATTCTCCGCAATACCCAGAAACAATCCCCCGAACACCGCGCCGGGAATACTCCCGATCCCCCCGATGATCGAGGCGATAATCCCTTTCAATATCGCGTTCATCCCCATCGTCGGCTGGATATTCGTCTCCAGCGACACCAAAATCCCCGCCGCCCCGGCCAGCGCCGAGCCAATCGCAAACGCTACGAAGATAATCCTTTCAGGATAAATCCCCACCACACTGGCCGCCAAAGGATCGTCCGCCACCGCACGCATCGCCTTACCCAACGTCGTCCTTTTAACGAATAGCCACAGCGCCACCGACAACAAACAACTAACCACTAAGATCAGTATTTGCACATTCGTAATTACCGCCCCGAAGACGTGATGGCCTTCTTTCACAGGCCCGGTCCGAATCGTCAGAATCTGCGCCCCGAAAATCAGTTGCAAAAGATTCTGAATAAAGATGAAGACGCCGAACGAAGCAATCAGAAAAACTAAGTTTGGAGCCTTACGTTTCCGCAACGGCTTATAAACTACCCGGTCAATCAAGACGCCTACAATCCCCGCCCCCATAATTCCCACAATTATCGCCAACCACCAACCACTAATCCCCGCATTAGGTGTGCTACCTCCGCCATACGCTATACGCAATACGCTGTACGATAAGTATGCCCCGCTTGCATACACCACCCCATGCGCGAAATGAAAAAACTTCACATTGCTATAAATAACTGTAAAACTTAGAGCAACGAGAGCATAAATTGCTCCGGAAATAATTCCATTTGTAACAAATTGCAGCATATCATAAGGTACTCATCTATTAAGCTGTCGTCAATCCCAAGGTTCTGTGTTCTTTAAAGTCCTAATCAAACTATCAACTGTTTTTATTTCTTCGCTATTCTCAAGGAGTGTTTTTGTAGCATTGATATATCTTATGAATTTCTGTTGTGGTTTACTGGCCGCCATACATTGGATCTTTTCTTGGTCGGGACGTTCAACTGAGCCAAAAATGAATCGTCGGTTAAATATCATGAAGTCCTTTAAGTTGATACCTTGACCATCGAGTAATGTGTTGTAGTTGCGAACTAGTAAACGCACTGTGAAATGAGTTCTTTTGCACCAGCTGAAGAATTCTCTACACAGATCTATATTACGAACGGTTTTAAGATCTTCTTGCAGCGCCTCGTATGAACTGCATAGAATTCTTACGGCATGATATCGATCTTCATTGACATATTTGCCAACGTTATTTGCATGGGTTTCCCAAATTGTTCGGAATGTTTCCAGTTTAGTCGTCATCCATCGAGAAGGAAGAAACAGCGTTGTTCCTACAAGGCTACAGTGTCCTCTTGGTGAACAAAATTTTTGTTCCACGAAGTCAAGCAAACTAGTGACATTATCAAGATATACACCTTTCTCAAAAAAACGAAGTTTACCATTTTCTAAACCTATTTTCTTAAGAATGATATTGACATCTTCGTCTAAAGTCATCTCTTAGTTCTTTCTAATATCGAGTTTTTCAATCTATCACCTCGACCTTTCGTTTTCACAATGCATCTGATGAAGCACGTCGTAGTCGAACTTCGGTGTAGTATTTATTCCACAATAAAATACTTGCTAGAGTGATTAGCTTATCACGGGACTTTGATCTCTCGATTTCGCGAAAACGTTTTGTTGCTTTACGGTAAAAGGAACTTACGAGCTTTCTAGTCCTCTGCACAGCGGAAGATTTTATGAAAAAGCTGGCGAAATCAGCAACAAATTCCCCATCTAGCTTTTTCCCATTTATAGGAATGAATCTTTTATTGTACTTAGTCTCTCTCAGAAACACAAACAACGGATACGTTATTCGGCCATTTCTTAAATCAGAAAAAGGTAACTGGTATGAGCGTTTGCTAAGATTATTACTGTCGAAAATTATATTATCCCCAAGATCATTTGTTATCTGCAAGCCAATTCCAAAGGCTTTGAGCCCAGCCTCCAAGTTAGGATTCCCTTTATTTCTATGAATAAGCGATGCAATTGTCCCGAGTTTACTATTGAATACGCCACTCAGGAGCTCACATCGATGCAGATACCTATCCAGGTATTCTTCTTCACTTAGCTCCAGTTCATCCACTGTCAGGTTTAAGTCCAGCACCTGACCTGCATTTATCGTCGAATAAATGTTGCTAACAATATCTCGTAGCGTTCGAGAATTGCTGTTTACACATGCCCTATCAAGCAATTCATTAAGCCATTCCCTGGTCATTGCAGCACATATGTATTGTCGACTTTTCTGCAAGTGCGTAAGGGTGCGAAACTTGCTGTCAATCGCTGTGTTTTCCTGGTATGTCGCTATGTTAAGCAATTCTACAGCAGCAGCGCAATCATAGTCTCGTTCATCTATTTCAACACCTAAGGTACGTGCGCACAGAAAATAGATATAAGGTTTCTGCAGTGGGCTTCGTAAACGATTTGAAACAATAAGATCCAGCGATTGGCGAAGATCATCCTCAACATTCTTTTCAAAATGAATCTCGTTCATTCGCCTTCTAATGGTCACTTCGATGCGTTGCGCAATAACCTTTGAGAAGGCTTGCATCTCGTCCATGTAGTCGCTGCGTCTCATTATTTTTCTCCAGGCTAATTCTCTATCATTTGTGTGGCACGAACTTACCGCCCTTAACCCGAAGCACTTTCAATTCCTTGGAAACGTCTCCATTAGCATCAAAAGTGACTGTTCCAGTGACGCCAAGCAAATCTGAAACCTGACTAAGAGCCTCTCTAATTGCCGCTGGTTCATTTGACTTAGCCTTTTCAATTGCTTTGGCAGCCACACGCACTACATCGTAACCATAACCCGCCCATACATTCGGCTGATCACCAAATCTTGCCTCATACGACTTATTGAAAGACTGTGTAAGCTCATCCGGACTCGAAGGATCAAAATAAGGTGTAGAGAATAATACTCCTTCCGCAGCATCACCAGCCAAGTCGAGAATTTTTGTGTCATTGAACGTTGATATACTCAAGAACTGTTTTCCTATACCAAGCTCTTTCGCCTGCCTCAAGATGATCGCCATCTCTTTCAGATAGCTGGGTAAGAAAATAATATCGAATTCAATATCTTTTAACCGAGTCAGTGTCCCCCTAAAATCAGTCGTTCCCTCTGCGTGACCTTCAGATAAAATAATGTTTCCTCCAAGAGCACTGAATTTCTTCTCAAAAACCTTTGCTATGGCTGTTGTAGAGCTAACCTGCAAATATAGTATAGCAGCACTTTTTGCCTTCAGATCATTGAATGCAAAATTGGCCAGAAAAACTCCATCATAGGTGTCGGATGGGTAAATCCGAAAAAACCATGGCCCAGCGCTTGTTAGATCAACTGATGAAGATGTCGGAGATAGAAGAACAACATTATCTCGCTGAGCTAGCGGCGCAATTGCCAAGCTAGAAGCAGAAAATACTCCGCCGAGAATGAGAGGAACTCTGTTGACTTGCGTTAGTTTTTTGTAAGCCGATATTGTCTGCGATGGCTCGGCACGATCATCTTCAAAGAGGACTGTTGTCTTCTTCCCTCTAATCCCCCCATTCTTATTAATCTCTGCAATCCCGAGTTCAATACCATTTTTTATTGCGACACCATAAACTGCATTATCCCCCGTCAGCGGTAATATTGCCCCGATTTTGATTTCCTTGGTCTGTGGGTCTTCCTTTTTGCAGCCCCAAGGAGCGATGACAAAAAGCACCGAGATGACTACCAAGCACAGAATAGTAATGAGACTTGTGTACCGCTTCATTTTGTGCCTCCCTTCTTTGGATAGTATTTAGTATAGCGTATAGCGGCGTGCGTATTGCGCATTGCGTATGTCGTATGCCTTGGGCATTGACTAATGACTTTTGGTTACTGGTTTCTGGTTGTTGGTTGTTAGCTTCCAAAATCTGCGTCATCTGCGTTTATCCGCGGCCCTTTACATTGACTATCCGTTCGACGTTGCTCAGGACAAGCTTACTATTGACCATTGACTATTGCTATTTCGTCCGTCGTCCATCCTCTGTCCCATTCGATCCGCCTACGGCGGACTCAGGGCAAGCTAACAACATCTTGTCCGTCTTCTGTATTCCGAGGTTATAAGTAGGGATTTCGTTCTTTATCATCTGACCTCTGACCTCTGGCATCGAGCATTCGTAATCGCGCGCATCCAGTATCAAGAATCCGGTATCCGGCATCCAAATTCTTCCCTTTTTTAAGACAGGGCGAACAAAAAGCTTCAAATGTTGATGCTTTTTTTCGAAAAATTTACAAAAATTCACAAAAAGTTGCCAAAAAACCGCGTCCACAAAGCCTTCATCTCGTAATTTTACCAGTTCTCAGAACACAAATCTATTGTGGTAACTACGTATTTTGCTTAACAAACGCCTTTCGACTGAATAACAGGATCAACAGGATAAAAAAATAGTCAAATCATGTAAATCTTGTAAATCCCGTCTCATTATTTTTTGGACTGGATAACTGGATCAACTGGATAAAATGTAATTACCTCCTGTAAATCTTGTAATCCCGTCTAAATAACATGATTATTGGTTTCTGGTTGCTCGTTTGTGGTTTTCGGCTTCAAAATCTGTGTTTTTCGCGTCAGATCCTTCGACTATGCTCAGACCTTGCCCTGAACATCGTTGAAGGGACGGCGTCTGCGGCGATAAATCGTATGGCGTGTTGCGGATTGCGTTTAATAGACTAAAGACTCAAGACGACAGACTATTTCTTCAAGGTCCGGCGTCTGTTGTCTGTGGTCTCACGTCTGAAATCCGCTCTCTGTGGCTAAAATCGGCGTTTTTTGCCAATAAAAACTCGCCCAGAGGGGTATTGACCGGGCCGGGCGGGGCTGATATAATGCGGGTTTTATTGCTGGATTATCGTTTGTTATGGTGAGAGTAGCTCAGTTGGTTAGAGCACCAGATTGTGGATCTGGGGGTCGCGGGTTCGAATCCCGTCTTTCACCCTTTTTTGGCCCATCCGAGGTGGCATGGCCATCTTGGCCGTGTTTTTGCAGGCTAAAAGCCCATGCTGCATATCAAGTATCAGGTATAAGGAGAAAGAACATGGAAAAACGCACATCGCACTCAACCTCACTTTTGATCGCCGCTTCGCTGCTGATCCTGCTCGGCCTGACGTATGCCGTCGAGGCCGGACCGCAGCCGACGAAGCTGAACGAGCCGCCGGCGGGATTTATCGCGCTGTTCAACGGCAAGGACCTGACCGGCTGGAAAGGACTCTTGAAAAGACCGTACGACAACCCCGCCAAGCGGGCGGAATTGTCGCCGGATAAGCGAAAGGAACTGCAGAAAGAGGCAGATGAAGATATGCGAACGCACTGGAAGGTCGCCGACGGCGCGCTGGTATTCGACGGCAAGGGACGCAGCCTGTGTACGGCGAAGGATTACGGCGATTTCGAGATGCTCGTAGACTGGAAAATCCTGAAAGACGGCGACAGCGGCATCTATCTGCGAGGCTCGCCCCAGGTGCAGATATGGGACACGGACAGGCCGAACGCCGACGTGGGTTCGGGCGGCCTGTACAACAACCAGAAGAATCCGAGCAAGCCGAAAAAAGCAGCGGACAAACCCGTCGGGCAATGGAATACGTTCCGCATCACCATGATAGGCGACCTGGTAACTGTCATCCTCAATGACGAGTTGGTCGTCGATAACGTCGTGATGGAGAACTACTGGGACCGGAGTATACCGATTTTTCCGACCGGCCAGATCGAACTCCAAAATCACGGCAACACCCTGTACTTCAGGAACATCTATATTCGCGAGATTCCTCGCGAGAAGGGAACTAACACGCTCACCGCGCAGGAAAAGGCCGACGGTTTCAAGCTGATGTTTAACGGCAAGGACCTGTCCGGCTGGGAAGGCAATAAGAAGAGTTATTTTGTTGAAAACGAAACCATCGTCATCGACCCTAAAAGAAGCGGTAACGGCGATCTCTTCACGGCCGAAGACTACGGCGATTTCATTATGCGGTTCGAGTTCCGCCTGACCCCCGGCGCCAATAACGGGTTGGCGATCCGCGTGCCGTTCGGCGGGCATGCGGCTTATGAAGGCATGGAACTGCAAATTCTCGATCACGATTCGCCTCGCTACAAAGGCTGGCTCAAGGACTATCAGCACCACGGCTCCATTTATGGCGTCGTCCCCGCCAAGACCGGCTACCTCAAGCCTGTCGGCGAGTGGAACGAGCAGGAAGTCACCGCCAAGGGAAAGCAAATCACGATCAAGCTCAACGGCGCTACGATCGTCGATGCCGACCTTGTAAAGGCCAGTACGCCCAAGACGATAGACGGCAGGGACCATCCGGGATTACTTCGCGAGAAGGGCCGGATCGGCTTTGCCGGCCACGGCGACCGCGTCGAGTTCCGCAACTTGAGAATCAAGTCCCTGGATTAGGCTCTAAATATGGACCGATGAACATTCTTCGACGAAAAAAGCATGCGCTTCTTGGGAACGGGATAATATACCCTCCTGTCATTCCGAGCCAAGCGCAGCGGAGTCGAGGAATCTGGTTGGCGATGGTATGGACGTCTCGGTTTTAAACCAGATTCCTCCGCTACGTGACGCTGCGCATCACTTCGGTCGGAATGACAACAGAAGGGCCTAATAAACAACGGAAGGAAGACTTTATGAATCGTAGTGACACTAATAACGTAAGAACCATCAATCGTAGAGAATTTCTGTCTCGCTCGACGGCGGTCGCCGGGGCGGCTTTGGCGTTACCGACGATTGTCCCATCATCCGTTTTCGGCACCGACGCGCCGAGCAACCGTATCACGATGGGCAGTATCGGCGTGGGAGGCCAGGGATCAGGCAATATGCGGGGATTCAACGGCCAGCCCGGCTGCCAGGTGGTCGCCGTCTGCGACGTCGATGCCGAGCACCGCGAAAAGGCCGCCAAGAGAATCGGTCTGGATGCCAGGGCGTGCTACAATGATTTTCGCGACGTGATCGCGCGGGACGATATCGACGCGGTCTCCGTCGCCACGCCGGACCATTGGCACGTCCCCACCTCGATCGCCGCGGTGCGGGCGGGCAAGGACGTCTATTGCGAGAAGCCGCTCACGCTCACCATCGCCGAAGGGCGCACGCTCGCCGACGAGGTGAAGCGTTACGGCCGGGTCTTTCAAACAGGCTCTCAGCAGCGGTCCGGCAGCGAGTTTCACAAGGCCTGCGAGCTGGTCGTCAACGGCCGGATCGGCCACCTGCACACCATGCGGGTCGGCATCTCGGGAAACAATCGAACGTGCGAGCCGACCTGGACGCCGGAGCCGGTGCCGGATGGCTTCGATTACGATATGTGGCTCGGACCCGCCCCGTGGGAGCCTTACCACACGCAGCGATGTCACTATCAGTTCCGCTTCATCCTGGAATACTCCGGCGGGCAAATGACCAACTGGGGCGCCCATCATCTGGACATCGCCCAGTGGGGCAATCAATCCGACGATACCGGGCCGGTTGAGGTTCGCGGCAAGGGCGAATTCCCCAAGACCGGCTTGTTCACCACGGCCAAGAAGGCGGAGATCGAATACACCTACGCCAACGGCGTCAAAATGTTGCTCAGTCATGGCGGCGGCACGCGATTCGAGGGCACCGAGGGCTGGATCTACGTCAACCGCGGCAAATTGCAGGCCGAGCCGGAATCGCTTTTAACCTCGGTGATCGGCCCGAACGAAAAGCATCTGTATCAGAGCCGGGACCACAAACGCAATTTCCTCGATTGCATCCGCAGCCGCAAAGACACCATCTGCACCGCCGAGATCGGCCATCGCACGAGCACGGTCTGTCACATAGGCAATATCGCCATGCTGCTGGATCGCCCGCTCAAGTGGGACCCGCAGAAGGAGCGGTTCATCAACGACGACGAAGCCAACCGCATGACCTGGCGCCCGCGCCGCGCGCCGTGGAGACTTTAAAGAAAATCCGAAGCACGAAGCTCTAAATTCTAAACAATATCAAAATCATAATTTCAAATGTTTTAAATATAAAGGTGTTCTTTGACACAGACACATCTAGCATGGTTTAATTAGTAGGCGAAAGCCAACACTACAAAACTAAAGAGATCAGTAACCAGAACTCGATATAGATCAGGCTGAAAATGTCAGTCCCTAATGCTATATTCATAGACACCAGTATTCTCGATGAACAAAACTACAACTATTCCTCTGAAGTTACTCGTGCTTTCCTCGAGGTAGCTAAGCGCCAAAAAGTGATCTTGCTACTCCCAGACCCAACCCGGCGTGAAATCAAACGCCATATTGAGGAACGTTCACAAGAAGTGATTAAAGCACTAGAACAAGCCAAGCGAAAGGCTCCCTTTTTGAAGAAGTGGAAAGCTTGGCCAGTAATGGTGAGGCGCGGATATCCCAGGCTTGATTACGAGTTACGCAAGATAGCTAACGACGAATGGAATAACTTCCTTAAGCACTTTAAAGTTGTGGATCTCGATTACGATGGTGTGGTTTTAAAAGAGGTTATGAACTGGTATGATGACCAGCGAGCTCCATTTGGTCCCAGAGGAAAACGCAAGGAATTCCCTGATGCATTAGCATTGGCAGCTCTATTAGGATATATCAAAATCAAAGAAGTTTCTGTTGCTGTTGTGTCTAAAGATAAGGACTTTGAACGAGCCTGCACATTCTATAGCGAGTTACTCTATTTCCCTTCCTTACCAGCGCTTACCGAAGCATTGCTTTCTGCAGATACGAGGGTGGCACAAGTGAAGGAGATCATCGAAAGAAATTCAACCTTTATCATGAAGAAAATTGAGGAAGAGTTCCCAGGACTGGGATTTTACCACGAAGCCGGTGAAGCCGACATTGAGGATATCGAAGTTGAGGAGGTAAAAATCGACCAAGTTAAAGTCATTCACATCGGAGGAAACGAGGTAGTGACAGCATTTGAGGCCACTGTTAACTACTCAGCCTATGTTAGGATGGATGATCATTCAACAGCATCCATAGATTCATCTGAAAACTTTTATATGGTACTTCAAGAATACCGTGGTACTGTTTATGATTATACAGCTATTTCTGGAATAACCAAGTGTTCTGTAAGTTCTGACTGGAAGACGATCAAAGAAGTTATTACGTTCGAGATTCATGAAGATGACATATCAGTAGAAGAAATTCCTGATGAATCGCATTGGATAGGTGATTAGTAAAAGGGTGTTCAGGAGACTTTTCGATGGAGGACAAATAACAATGGATGACGTAGTACAGACTGTAATGGAAGTGAATCTCTCTTATGGTTCGCGGCGTTACGAAATCGTGAACGGCAAACTGAAGTGGGGGTACGATCGAGGCCACAAATTCGAGTTTGTTCGAGGTCAGAAGTACAAAGTTTCATATCTCAATCCAAGGAGAACTCAGCACAAGGCCGCTGTTGGCGTATATGTTGGGTCACGTCGTGGACGAGACTGGTGTAAGGCAACTCTGGAATGTATGGGAAAGAAGTTCCAGGTTGATGCATCGGCATTACTTCCATGGGAAGGCGAAATCACTCAGGAGCATCTCAAATTGATCAGCCCAGGCAATAAACGAATTCATCTCATGATTAACAACCAGCCTGCCTGCGGTTGCAGCAAGAATCCAGACGTTGGACTTGGCACACTGGTCATGGATGACTTCCTCACGATCCCAGAGAACAGCCGTTGCAATCACTGCAATTCTATTGCAAAAAAACGAGACAAAAAATAAAGCTAGCTCAAACAACAAATCGTGCGAAATATCGCACCCTACTCGAAGAAGATTTTGAAGAACCCTTCGATCTAAGCTGCGAATGGAAAGAGGAAATTAGCAAACGTTGTCACCAAATAGATGAAGGTCAGGTAGAATTGACACCGGGCGATAAAGTTCTTGCAGAGGTAGCCAAGAGATTGCGAAAATGAAATACTGGTTACATCCAGCTTAAGCAGTTACGAGGCTATCATCCGGAGACAATCACGTGGAATTTAGGAGGTTATTAACGACAGCATGTAGTTTTGTGTTATTGGTATACCCCTATAGCTGTAAAGCCAAAGCAAACGAAGCCTGCTTACAATCGGACATAACGGAGACAGAGTTTGTGATTTCTTACGATGTCGAGCGAAGGCAAACCTCTTTGGTGAATTCTCTCTTCGAGGGATTCTCGTCGGAAAAATCCAAAAAAATGAAGCTTTGGGTCAACCTCCCGCAGACTATACCCGGCAAGCAAGAGGTACAGAAGATATCGTTTCAGCCCGAGCCGTCGCGGCGCTTCAAGAAAAACGGGAATGATTATGTCGAATATGAGTTCGACGTCCCAAAAAAGACCGCTCATTTTGAAATACGAGTCCAGGCGCAAATTATGCGGGGCAATCTCGCGACGATCATCCATTCCGATCCGATTCCGCCATTGGAAGATCCCAATTTTGATCCCTATCTTGCTCACGAACGCATGATAGAAAAAGACCATCCGCTCATCCAGGAACTCGCCTCGAAGATAAGCGGAGAGGACACGCTCGATACCATTAGAGAGATTTATCACTTCGTCCCGACGTATCTCAGCGTCGATCTTACGAAGATCAAAGGCGTCGGTGCGGCCAGGGTGGCCGAGACGAAGAAAGGAATGTGCATTGACTATTGCGATCTTTTCGTTGCTTTATGCAGGGCCAGGGGGATACCCGCCCGGGTCGTCGCAGGCCTCAAATATGATTTCATGGTAAGTCCCAAACACTCATGGGTCGAAGTCTATGTCGAACCGTACGGATGGATAGCTTTCGATCCAACATTCCTTCCTAACGTTCCGGGAAGGGATATCGAGCAACGATTTTATAATCATCAGCTCCATGTATTGAAATTTACAGGCATCCGGAACGATAAAGTATTGCATTACAATTACTTTTATAGCTATCCGTTCTGGGATAGGGAGCTTATGAAGAAAGTCAGGGTGTTTGAATCCATTGAGTTTCTCAAGCCCAAACGGCTGACTTACAGCAGCAAACAAGGCCAAAAAAAGGTAAGAGAGACACAGAAAATCGTAGACAAATACAACAAAAACCAACAATAAGCAAAGGGGGCAGGAGTTTTTTTCGTTTGCCAATGGGGTTAATTGTGTATTGAATGGAAATCAGAAATGTATTACCACACGCTATATCTCATGCGGTACTGGCTCATGACGGGCCGTCTCGCGATGTTATTGCTACTCAACACAGTCGTTCTTGGGGGAATCGCGAACGATGTCCCGAAGGCATTAAAATCATCGACGTCCGAGTTCGCGGTCAAGATCGGAAAAGACGAACAGGGGCATTGGTGGGCCGAGCTGGAAAACAGCGTGATTTATTGTCGTTACGGCTGGAAACCTATTAATGAAGATCAAGGCGGCGAATCCTTCATCACGGACTTTACCATAAAAAGTATTCATCAAAACCAGGTCGGGCAGCGACGTCACACGGGCCGGATTGATGCGTGTGCGGCCCGTTATCAACTCATCGACGCCCGGGTGGTTCGTGACTGGCAGGGATGTAAGACCGTTCGCTTGAAATGGCATCACAAGGAAGAAGGATTTACACCGGCCCAGGACGTCACCATCTTTCCCGATAAGCCATATCTTCAAATCGATTATATGACGTACGGCGTCAATATCGTGGATATCGCCCGCCAGGGAGGTGATGAAAACGCCAAATATTGGTTTTATGGCGGAGACCGATGGAAGCGCGACTACGTCCTCTATCCCAAGGGGTATTTTTATCCTCCCGATGATACGTATGTGGTCGAGCAGACCGGTATGCCCGGCGATGAAACGCCGGGACCGCTGAGTTACAAAGATCATTTTATCATGGCGGTCTTCAATGAAAAAACAGGCGTGGGGTATGGGCGCGTCTGCCCCGTCCACGCCACGTCCATTATTAAGCTGCTCTTCAATCGAGGCTTTGAATTGTTCCCATACTGGCGCAAGCCAAAACTACCCTATAGTGGGTACCTGTTTGCTATTACCGGCGGTGCAGTAGAGGCGGAAAGAATCGGCAGGCAAATTGCCGATGAAATAGAGAAAAAAGAAAGACCATGAGCCTTTGGTCACTGAGTCATATTGTCTGATGCTGCTAAGGAATAAAATGCTATGAGAACTTTGAAGGAAACATCTGTGAGTTTCAAAAATATCGTGACATTATCTGCGGTTCTGGCGCTGTTGGTAACAGCCGGGTTCGCTCGTGAGCGGCGGGAGGTGCCGCCGTTGGTGGGGTCTGAGGTCGGGCCTCAGATGGATGAGATTGTGCCGAAGCGGTTTATCGTCGATCCTCCGACGATCGAGAATCTGGGCTTTCGATGGGTTATCGAGGGCGATAGCAATCGGAACGCCTCGGTCGCTGTGGCGTTCCGCAAGAAAGGGCAAAGACGATGGAAAGACGCGCTGCCGATGCTGCGCGTTCATCATGAGGTCTCGAACCAGGCATATGGGCCTTATCGAACGGGCAATCTGTTCGCCGGGAGCGTGCTGTTTCTGGAGCCGGCGACGGCGTATGAGGTTCGCTTGACCCTGCGCGACCCGGACGGCGGCGCGCCGGTCAAGCCGAAGATCATCGAGGCAACAACGCGAGCTATCCCCAAGGCGTTCGACGGCGGACGGACCATCGAGGCCACGGCCGAAAAGGGACTGATGGCCGCCTTCGAGCAAGCGCGACCCGGCGACATTATTCAACTGCATCCCGGCCTCTACAAAGGACCGTTCGAGTTCAACAAGTCGGGCACCGCCGAGCGCCCCATTGTCTTTCGCGGGCCCACCGACGGCGAGGCGGTTCTCGAAGCCGACGGCGTCGGCGGCCGGTCGCGAATCGTCACGCTCAACGGGACGCATCACCTGTTTTTCGAGAGATTAACGTTCCGCAATGCCCATACGGCGGTCTATGCCGCCAAGCCCGGCGGCTCGGACGGGCTGGTTATCCGTCGATGCAAGATTCACGACGTGGTCTATGGCATCAATACCGGCTGCGAGAATTCCAGGAACTGGTTTATCGCCGACAATGACATCATCGGCATCAACCCAACGTGGTATCCCCGGCCATCGAAGACCTATATGAGTCCCGGCCACACCGGCGTCAACGTGTACGGCCAGGGTCACGTGATCTGCTACAACCGGATCACACGATTCAGCGATTCGGCGGCGATTTACAACTTCGGCCCGCCGGTGGACGACGTGCTCAAGCACTGCGTGAATATCGACTTCTACAACAACGATCTCTCCTGGGCGCAGGACGACACGTTCGAGGCGGACTACGGCTGTCACAACGTTCGCTTCTATCGCAATCGCTGTTATAACGCCCATACGGGGATGTCCACGCAGCCGTTCTACGGCGGCCCGGTCTATCTGATCCGCAACGAGGTGTATGGGATTACCAGTCTCAGCTACAAGCTGAACAACTATCCCGCCGGCATCCTGGCGTACAACAATACGACATGCTGCGCCGGCTCGGGCTTCCGTCCGCCGCCCATTTGGCAGAACGGCCACTTTCGCAACAACCTGATCATGGGCGGCTCGGGACACGCCTTGATCTCCGGCTCGCCCACACCCTACAGCACAATGGATTACAATGCCTATCGCCGGAACGATCCCGACCGGCTGATCCAATGGACGGATCATCGAGGAAACAGGAGTCAGTATCGGACTCTCGATACGTTCTTTAAAGCTACGGGCCTCGAAGAGCACGGCATGCTGGCCGATTACGATGTTTTCATGAAGGCCGGACCGCCCGAGCAAGGCAAGACCTGCCAGCCGAACGACTACGACCTGCGGATACATAAGGAGGCCAAAGTCGTTGACGCCGGGGTCGATCTGGCTCAAGTTACGGAGGGTTTCTCAGGAAAGGCGCCGGACCTCGGTTGCTATGAACTCGGGCAAAAACCGCCCCACTACGGCCCGCGTTAAAAAAACCCGGGAGCCTTTTGGGTAGGCCGAAAGAAATATGACGCAAGAGATATCATTAAAAGCATACGCGATCTGCATGATGGCTGTTGCTCTTGGTGCTATGTATTGCGTTCAGGATGCGCATGCAGCAAGCTCCACGAATCATGGATCGTCAAAGAATCAGTACGATTTGATCGTTGTCGGGATGGGAAGTGGAGGGTTCGGGGCGGCGCTGGCGGGGGCAGCCGGGAGCTGACCGAGCCGTACGGTATCCCTTATCGGTGTCTGGTTCCGAAGGGAATGACGAACCTGCTGATCGCCTGCCGGGGCGCCGGTTTCAGCTCGATCGCCGCTTCGAGCTGCCGCCTGTCCCGGACGATGATGCAGTTAGGTCAGGCCGCAGGTACGGCGGCGGCGCTGGCCA
>Ga0272441_10005959_pt1 | contig 20801 bp, 14 predicted proteins | sample SSMProp6N_FD_193582 | JGI IMG/M metagenome (GOLD analysis project Ga0272441, IMG submission 193582) | Marine sediment archaeal communities from Little Sippewissett salt marsh, Falmouth, MA, United States - SSM-Prop-6N | ecosystem: Environmental > Aquatic > Marine > Wetlands > Sediment ...
AGGCCTACAGCCTGTTCAGCATGGGACGGGACCGCAGGGCCCGAAGGCGTTTCCTCGAGGCCTCCGACTGGGCCCGCCACCGCGAGGGCGGGCTCGTCGACCTGGGCAACGACCGCAGCCTGGAGGCCAAGCTCACGGCCGAGATCGCCCAACTCTCCGGCCGCCCCCATGAGATCGAGCCCCCCGCGCCGCCGATTCCGACCCCCGCGGCCACGCAGCCCAGCCGGTAAGAGCGGACCCGCGCCATGAATACCAAGGCCCCGCCCGCGGTGCTGACCCACGAGGTGGATTTCTGCGTCGTCGGCGGGGGGATGGCGGGCGTAACGGCTGCGCTCGCCGCGGCGCGCCGCGGCGCGACGGTCGCGCTCATGCAGGACCGCCCCGTGCTGGGGGGCAACGCCTCCAGCGAATGCCGCGTTCACATCTGCGGGGCCGACCGCCACAACCACGTCGTCAACATGCGGGAGACGGGCATCCTCGAAGGGCTCCGCCTGGAGAACCTCTACCGCAACCCGAACCGCGTCTACAGCCTCTGGGACACGGTGCTCTACGAGGCCTGCCGCTACCAGCCGAACCTCACGCTCCTGTTGAACTGCACCTGCCTCGACGCCGAGGTCGACGGCGGGCGGATCGTCCGCGTCCGCGGCCGGCAGCTCACCACCGAGACCGACCACGTCGTCCGCGCGCGGATCTTCGCCGACTGCTCCGGCGACGGCGTGCTCGCGCCGCGGACGGGGGCGGCCTTCCGGATCGGCCGGGAGGCCCGCGGCGAGTACGGCGAGCCGTCCGCCCCCGAGCGGGCCGACCGCAAGACCATGGGAATGAGCATCTGCTTCGGGGCGAGGCGGTACGACACGCCGCAGCCGTTCGTCCCGCCGCGGTGGGCCTACACGTTCGAGACGTGCGAGGAGATCCCCTACGGCGCGGGCGGGCACCGGTACCTCGGGCACGGCTACTGGTGGGTGGAGCTGGGCGGCGAGCAGGACTCGATCCACGACGCCGAGGCGATCAAGGACGAGCTGCTGCGGATCTGCTACGGCGTGTGGGACCACGTCAAGAACCGCTGCGCCGCGCACTCCGCCGCCGCGACGAACTGGGCGCTGGAGTGGATGCAGTTCCTGCCCGCCAAACGCGAGAGCCGCCGCTACGTCGGCGCCCACGTGCTGACCCAGAACGACATCCTCGCCGAGGGCCGCTTCGACGACCTCGTCGCCTATGGCGGCTGGGCCATGGACGACCATCCGCCCGTGGGCTTCTGGGGCCCGAAACGCGGCTCGGAGAGACCCTCCGCCGTGTTCAACAAGGCGCCCTCGCCGTACGGCATTCCCTACCGGTCGCTCTATGCCGAACAACCGGCCAACCTGATGTTCGCCGGGCGATGCCACTCCGCCACCCACATGGCCATGAGCTCGACGCGGGTGATGGGCACGGGCTGCTCGATGGGCCAGGCGGTGGGCACGGCCGCGGCGATGGCGATCGAGCGCGGCATCGACCCGCCGGGGATGATGGCGCACGTGGACGAGCTACAGCAGGCCTTGCTGTGGGACGACTGCTACCTGCCGTGGGTCCCGCAGCGTTTCGGGCCGCGGACGACGGCCGCCCGCCTGGAAGCGTCCGCGGGCGACCCCGCGCCGCTGCACGACGGAACCAACCGCCCGGTGGGCGATGACTCGCACGCGTGGCGGCACCGGCCGGGGGACTGGGTGGCGATGCGCTTCGGCGGGCCCGAGGCGGTCGAGCAGGTCACGCTCCTGCTGGACAGCGCCCTCCACAAGGACCCGCAGATGAGCCACTTCCACCCGCCCGAAGCGCACCTCAATGCCCCGCCCGAGGAGCTGCCCCGGCGGTTCGTCGTTGACGTGCTGTCCGGCGGGCAATGGCAGACGCTGCACGAGGCCGCCGACAGCCACCAACGACTGGTCCGCGTTCCCGTCGGGCGCCCCGTCGAGGCCGTCCGCTACGCCCTGCGGGAGACGTGGGGCCCGTGCGAGGGGACGAACCTCTACGCCTTCTACGTGGACTGACCGCGGCGCAGGTTCTCGGTTCGGCACCTAACCCTTGCGGCCCCTGTGGGTCTGCTTGCCATCCATGTCATTCGAGCGGAACGGACCGGTTTCTCGGTTCCTGAGAAGGGGACTGGCCATGAGAGCGTTTTGTCGTACGGTATCCGGGGGTGTGCGGCGCACTGCGGTCGTGGGCATCCTGGCCGGGGCGTGCTGGGGGTGCGGCTCGCGGCGGGTGTCCGCGTTGCGCGAGAACGCACCGGAGGAGATTCCGTCCTGGCCGCAGCGGTGGGAGGCCTTCGGCGGGAGGGTCCTGATTGCCCCCCAGCGATCGCGGAACGTCCGGGAGTTCAACTGCCAGCTCTTCTACGGCTTCTACCGCCCGGTGGCCGACCAGCAGTCGGCCCAGGTCTGGGAGGTGGTCCAGCCCCTCCCGCCGCCGGGCTCAAGCTCGGGCGGGAAGCACTTGTTCCACGAGGGCAGATGGGTGTACGCCAAGACGCTCTGGGGCCCGAAGCTCGCCGCCGCCCGCCAAGCCCAGGTGGAGATCGGCGAGGAAGTGGTCACGCTGAGCACGGATCAGGCCGGCTACATCACGGCCTTCCGGGTCGCCGCCGCGGACCCCGACTACAAGACTTGCAGGCTGGAAGGCGCGTTCTGGTACCACGACCGGATCGACGGCGAGGAGGTCAACAAGGTGATCCCCTTCCGGGGCGACGTGCTGGAGATCGGCCGGCACTACAACCTCTTGTATCGAAACGAGTTGAGCAAGTAGACCGCGCCAGTGTCCCCGGCCTTACCTGCGGTTGGCCTGGCCCCGGACGCCTTGGCGCGTTCGGGCGGGCGGGCCGGGCAAGCCCAGCCCGCGCAGGAGCCTCTTGATGTCGGCGGGGCTGCCGAGGGGAGCGCCGGCTGTCTTCCCGAGCGGCGCAGCGGTCGGCTGCCCGACGCGCTGACGAAGCACGTCGAGGGGGGCTTGGCCCGTTCGGCCCGGCGTGCGGGGGTCTTGGCCGTGGCAGGCCCCCCGGCGGAGCTGCCGGATGAGTTGGTCGTCCGGGATTCTCTCAAGCTGCCCAACGCCCCGCGCGCTGGGGGCGAGCAAGGCCTCGGCGGCCCGGAGGGCGGCCAGCATGTCGGGGGAGGCGTTCGTCCTGCCGGCCGGAACGGGCCTCTCTGCCGTCGCAGCCACCCGCGGTGCGCGCTTCTGCGCGGGCCGGGCTGCCGGGCCGGCGGGCCCCCACTGGGGATGCAGCGGTCCCTTGCCGTTCACCTGCCCGCGGACCTCGAGCGGTTCCGCGCTCGGCCGACGGACGCTGACGGTCGACAGCGGGCGGAGGCCCGTCGCGTTCGCCAGGGCCTCGTTCGTGATCAGGCCCATGGGGGGCTCGTCGCCGTTTCGGCGCGAGCGGCCCGCCGCGCCGGTCCGGCCGTCCCGCGCGACCGATCGCACGGCCCGCCGGGCGAGCTGGCGCGCAGCCGCGATGCGCGTGTCGCGGTAGGAGCAGCAGCGGCTGGCCTCCCGCAATGCGGCCTGGCCCCCAGCGCCCTCGACAGCTCCCAGGGCGGCGACGGCCTCCCGGCGGACCTGGGCGTTGCCGTCCTCCGTGGCCCGCCCCAGCCGCCGCACCGCGGCCGGGGGGGCAACGGCGCCCGCGGCCAGGGCGCGTCTCATTGCGCGCGCGGCCGCGATGCGGACCTCGTCGCAGTGGTCGATCAGTGCAAGCTGGATCCCCCGGACAGCCTCGGGCTCCGTTCTGCCGTCCAGGGCCGCCAGGGCGTTGAGACTGGCCTGGCGATGGTCGCCCTCCAGGACGCGTGTCAACTCGCGTGGGCGGATGGCCCACAGCGCCCGTGCCGCCGCCTCGGCGGGCGACCAGCCGGCGCCTTTGCCCATCAGCCGCTTGGGCGGTTGGGCCACCAGGCGCCGCAGCGCGCTAACCGCCGGGGCCGCCGCCGGGCCGAGACGAGCCAACTCCCCCGCCGCCCAGACCCGCGTGGCCGGGTCTGCGGCTCGGAGGGATGCGATCAACGCGCCGATTCGCGCATCGGCCTCGACCGCAGCGCACGGCGCCGCCGTTACCGCGGCCGAAACCACCGCCGACATCCACACGCTCGTTCGTCCGAGCGTCCCGCCCATCCGGTCCTCCCGTACAAGGTTCGTCGCACGCCCCGCGAGGAGCGTGCGTACTCTCAAAGCGTACGATACGGCTACCCCCTGTGACCAAGGCAATTGCGTGTTCCGGCACGCCGGGAGCCCGCGCGGAGACCGCTCGGTTTCCTTTGACTCGCCGACCGTATTCGATACGATGTTGGCTTTGCCGCGTCCGCTGGAGTGCAGGTGACCGCATGAAGATCTCGTTGAACTGGCTGACAGACTACGTCGACGTGGCCGTGCCCATCGCCGAGCTTGAAGAGGTGCTCAAACAGGTCGGGCTGCCCGTCGAGGAGGTCCTCGAAACGGAGACCGACATCATCCTGGACCTGGAAGTCACCAGCAACCGCGGCGACTGCCTCGGACACCTCGGCGTGGCCCGAGAGCTGGCGGCCGTGCTCGGCCTGGAATGGAAGCTGCCGCGGATCGGCGAGTTGCCCCTGGCGGGGAAGGCCTCGGACCTGACGCGCGTGGACGTCCTCGCGCCCGACCTCTGCCCCCGCTACACCGCCCGCGTCCTGCGGGGCGTGAAGGTCGGCCCCAGCCCGAGCTGGATGATCGAGCGTCTCGAGGCCGTCGGGCTCCGCGGGATCAACAACGTCGTCGACGTGACCAATTACGTGCTGATGGAGTACTCCCAGCCGCTGCACAGCTTCGATTACGACAAGCTCGCCGAGAACCGCATCGTGGTCCGGCGGGCCGCCAACGGCGAGCACATGGTCAGCATCGACGAGACCCAGTGTGAGCTGGACGACTCGATGCTGATCATTGCCGACGCCGCCCGTCCCGTCGCCATCGCGGGCGTGATGGGCGGGCTGGACACGGAGGTCACCGAGGCGACGACGAACGTGCTGATCGAGGCGGCCCAGTTCGACCCGCTGAACGTGCGCCGCACGTCGCGGAAGCTCCAGTTGATGAGCGAGAGCAACTACCGCTTCGAGCGGGGCGTGGACCCCGTCGCCGTGGACGCCGCGAGCCTGCGGGCCTGCCAGCTCATCCTCGAGCTCGCCGGGGGGCAGCTTGCCGAGGGCGTCGTGGACGTCTGGGCCGAGCCGTTCCGCCCGCCCACCGTCGCCCTGCGCCCCCAGCGGTGCCGGGACCTGCTGGGCATGGACGTCCCGGACGAGCGCCAGCGAGAGATCCTGGCCCGCCTGGGCCTCGAGCCGGAGGCCGACGGCGGACGGATCGTCTGCACCGTCCCGCCGTACCGCGCCGACCTGACGCGCGAGGTGGACCTGATCGAGGAAGTCGGGCGGATCGAGGGGTTCGACCGAATCCCCGTCGCCGCGGAGGTCTCCCACCCCGTCGCGGGCGAGTCGCCCGCCGCACGCGTCCGCAAGCTGGCCGGGCAGACCCTCCAGGCCGGCGGCTTCGATGAGGCGATTACCTTCAGCTTCATCGACGAGGCCGAGGCGGACCTTTTCGGCTTCGAGCGGACGGTGGCCGTCGACAAGCTCAACCGGCGGACGAACAACGTCCTGCGCCCGACGCTGCTGGCGAACCTGCTGCGGTCCTGCAAGGCCAACCAGGACGTGGGCAACAGCGACGTGCGGCTGTTCGAGATCACGAGCTGTTTCCCCGCCGGTCAGAAAGGCCACCTGCCCGACGAATACGTCGAGCTGGCCCTGGTCTCGACGGGCGAGCTCGCCACGCTGCGCGGGGCGCTAGAGGCCGTGGCCGCCGCCGTCGCGCCGCGGGCGGCGCTGACGGTCCGCCCCCAGCCCGCGCCGCACCTGGCCGACGGGACCGGCGCCGCGGTCGTCCTCGAAGGGCAGGTCATCGGGTCGATCGGGCAGATCGCCGAGCCGATCCGGCGGCACTACGGGCTGGAGCATCCTCCCGTTGTCGCGGCCGTGAGCTACGACGCCCTGGCCGGGCACGCGCGGTTGACCCGCACGTACCAGCCGATTCCCAAGTACCCCGCGGTCCGCCGGGACTTGTCCGTGGTCGTGGACGAGGGCGCGGCCTGGCAGGCGGTCTCCGAGGCGATCCTCTGCATCGACCAACCGCTGCGGGAGGCGTTGGAGTACGTCACGACGTACCGTGGCAAGCCCGTCCCGGCCGGACGCAAGAGCGTGACCGTCACCCTCGTCTACCGTCATCCCGAGCGGACGCTCCGCGGGGAAGAGGTCGACGAGCAAATCGAGCAGATCGTGGTCTCGCTGCGGGGGAAGCTGTCCGCCGAGCTGCGCACGTGACGGGGCTGTGATCTGCCGCCACGGGCGGGCCGCCGTTTTGCTTGACAGTCTTCCGGGCGGAATCTACGATCAGCGGTTGGCTTGACCAGGAATCCACAGACGGCTTCTGATTGGAGATCGACGCGGATGAGAACCCTCCTGCACTACAGCGTCGCGGCGTTGGCATCGGCCTTGGCGTTCGGCGCGCCGGCGCGAGCCGAGGGGCCGGAGCTGACATATGCCGCCTCCGCGGCGGAGAGCGCCCTGTCGGATGAGAACCGTCAGGAGATCGACCAGTACGTTCAGCACTGGGTCGACGCGCTGGCCTCCGCCGCGGAGACCGACCGGATCACCGAGACCTGCAGCCGGCTGCTGGAAGGCTACAACAAGTACGGCAGCCGGGCCGGGGAGCACCACGAGGCCTACGCCGAGGCGGTGGCGAAGTACGGCAAGGCGCTGTTGGGTGGCAAGTTGGCCGCGGACGACTCGCTGGCGGCGCTGAAGGCCGTGAACTTCGCGATCCGGATTCAGCGCATGGCGAAGGTCTCCCTCCAGCCGCTGGCCGAGGCGATGGTCACCAACCGGAACCCGGCGGTTCGCTTCTTCGGGTGGCGCACGTATGCCACGCTTCGCGGGCCAATCCTGGCGACCGGCGGCAACGCGGCGAAGACGATGTTCGCCAGCGTCTCGAAGGCCCCGGCCAGCGAGAGCGACCCGTTCGTCCTGTCGGAGGCGCTCAACGTCTGCCGCATGTCCCCCCGGCCGGACCCGGCCTCCGGTGTCGACGAGGTCACGCACAACGCCGCCCAGGCGGAGTTTCTCAAGGCCCTCGCCCAGAACTGGAAGGCCGTCTGCCTCCAGGTCATGAAGGTCGACGCGGCCGCCTCGGAGGCCGCCCTGACCGGTGTGCGCGCGCTGCGACTGATCAAAATCGGGCTGGCGGAACAGGCGGACGCGAAGCAACTGCTTCAGCTCGTCGCGAACATGGCCTACGCCGCCGGGCAGGCGTTCGATCGGGCCCTTCAGATGCAGGAGGCCGCGGCGGCCGCACAGCAGGCCACGGGCATGGCGAGCGAGGCGGAAATCGTCGACCCGGCCGAGGCGAAAAAACTCGCCGAGAAGTTCGGCATGACGCTCGAGCAGCTCGCCGGCGCGAAGGGCGACGTCGAGCAGACGGTCTCGGCGAACGCGTCCCTGCTGGCCGAGTGCGAGGTCGCGATCAACGTGTTCACCGGCAAGGGCGAGCCGGGCGAGCGGCACATCCGCAAGGAGCTGAGCAGCCGCGGCTCGCCGGTGGAGCGCGGCGCGGCCGTCCGGCTGGCCATCCTGAAATGGATCGCCGAGCTTCAGAAAGACCCGGGCATCAAGGCCCCCGCGGACGAGTTGAAGTCCGCGCCCGCCACCGCCCCGGCCACGCCCTGACGCCGGAACGGCGAACCGCAGAGGCGCCGAGGCGCAAAGGACCGAGAAGAACCTGAGTGCCCTGCGGGTGCGGGGAGGACTCCTATCCGGGGCGGCTTCTGCGCCTCTGCGGTTGATGTTCCTGCCATGAAATGGTTCTATCCTACCGCCCTGGCGGTCGTGGCGGCCCTGGTCGCCTCGCCGCTCGTCCTGCTGCCCTGGGGAACCGGCGAAGGTCTCAGGGGCAACGTCGTCTGGGACGTCTACACCGCACCGGTGAAGTCCATCGACCCGGCCACGTGCGGCGACACCGCCTCCTCGTCGTTCCAGGGGAACATGTACGAGGGGCTGTACCACTACCACTACCTGAAGCGCCCCGCGGCGAAGAGCGTGATCTGCCGGCTCGCCGCCGAGATGCCCGAGATCTCCGACGACGGCCTGACCTACCGCGTCCCGCTCCGGCCGGGAGTGAAGTACCACCGGAATCCGTGCTTTGGCACGGACCCGAACGGCCGGCCCCGGACGCGGACGGTCCGCGCCGAGGACTTCATCCTGGCGTTCAAGCGAATCGCGGATTACCACGTCAACACGGGGCTCGCGTGGGCGTTCGTCACGCGGATCAAGGGGCTCAAGGCGTACCGCAGGCGGACCGAGCGGTACAAGATCGGCGACTTCTCGCGCTACGACCTGCCCGTCGAGGGCCTCCGCGCGATCGACGACCGGACGCTGGAGATCCGCCTGACCGAGCCCTACCCGCAGTTGCTCTACGTGCTGGCGATGAACGTCTACGCCCCCGTGCCCCGCGAGGCGGTGGACTACTGGCTGGGCACGGCCGACGACGGGCAAGGCGGGCGCCGCACGCTGCCCGTCGAGGAGCGGGCCACCGAGTTCCGCGAGGCCGAGCAGACCGTCGGCACGGGGCCGTACTACCTCGCGAGCTGGGTCCGCAAGGCCCGGCTGATCCTGCGCCGCAACCCGGACTACCGCGAGGACTACTACCCGACCGAGGGCGAGGAGGGCGACGCGGAGAAGGGCCTGCTCGACGACGCCGGCCAGCGCGTGCCCTTCATCGACGCCTTCCGGTACGACTACGTGGCCGAGTCGCATTCGGCGTGGATGCTGTTCGAGTCCGCCCAGCGGTCCAGCAGCGGGATCTCGAAGGAGCTGTTCGACGAGGTCGTCCGCCCCGACCGAAAGCTCACCGAGAAGTTCCGCCGAAAGCGTATGGTGCTGGAGAACTACTGGCCCCCCTCGGTGTACTGGATCGTCTTCAACATCGAAGACCCCCTCGTGGGCGCCAGCAAGGCGTTCCGCCAGGCGCTCTGCCTCTGTTTCGACGTCGAGAGCTACCTGAAGGTGCTTTTCAACAATCGCGGCCGGCGGGCCGTCAGCGTCGTGCCCAGCTCCTTCCCCGCGTGGAAGGAGGCCGGGCCCGGGCCGTACTTCCGGCTCGACATGGAGCGGGCGCGGGCGAAGCTGGCGGCCGCGAAGAAGGAGCTGGCCGCCAAGGGTCTGCTGGTCAACGGGCGGATTCCGACGCTCACGCTGGACATGAGCGGCACGAGCGGCGAGATGGCCCGGCGGGGGGAGTTCTTCCGGCAGCAGTTCGCCAAGCTGGGCGTTCGGATGAAGTTCATCCTGAACGACTGGCCGAAGCTCCAGGAGAAGGTCAACAACAAGCAATGCCAGATGTACACCATGGGCTGGCACGCGGACTACCCGGACAGCGAGAACTTTCTCCAGCTCTATTACGGCCCGAACATCGACAAGCAGACGAACAACTCCAACTACGCCAACCCCGCGTTTGACCGCCTGTACGAGCGGGCCCGGGTGATGGCCGACTGCCCCGAGCGGACGGACCTTTACGCCCGGATGATCCGGATTATCGGCGAGGACTGCCCCGTCCTCATGCTCACCGAGCCGCAGAGCTACGTCCTGACCTACGGGTGGATCAAGAACGGAAAGCGGCACCCGCTGGCCTACGGCTACGCCAAGTACCGCCGCCTGGACCAGGCGCTGCGGCGCGAGATTCGGCAAGGACGGTAGCCTGCCCCGGTGGGGCCCTGCGAGGGCGACCGCCAGACAGTACGTTGGATGTGACAGACAGATGATAAGGAATAGGGAGTCAGAGCCCCCGTCCCTCGCAGCCCGACCGGGCCTCGCGACGGGCAGAACGGACGCGCCGGTGGGTCCCCGCCGCCATAGTCGAGGAGTTGCCTGAGTGGGTGCGTACGTGCTGCGACGGCTGGTGCAGGCGGTGTTCACGGTCTTCGGCGTGATGCTGTTGACGTTCGTGCTGTTCCGGCTGATCACGGGGGACGTCACCGCGCAGTTCGTCAGCCCGAAGCTGGGCAAGGAGGCCCGCGTGGCGTGGCTGCGGCGGCACCACCTCGACCTGCCGATGGTCCTGAACTTCGAGCGGCGGCTGGTCTTCTCCGACCGGACCGAGGGCGAGGGCCGGTTCACCGTGCACGATCCGCCCGGTTCGCGGGCCGCGGGCGCCCTCGTGCTGGAGCGCACCGACAAGGGCCGGACCGAGCAGGACCCCGACGCGCGGATCGTCTCCCTGGCGGCGAACTGGTTGGCGCTGGCGGACCCGTTGACCCGGCTGACCGGGGAGGACTCCTGGCTGGCCGAGCCGATCGAGGACGAAGCCGGCGAGACCGACCCGCCCGCGACCGCGCCGTCTGCGGGCACGGACGATCCGCCGGGGCGGCGGCCGGGGCTGGCGTTCTCCTTCCGCGACGGCTCGGAGCTGGAGGTGGACCTGTCGCCGCTGGCTGCCGGGGCGGACGCGAACCGCCCGGCCGGGGGCGCGACCGTCGATGACCTGGTGCGGCGCGTCAACGATCACCCCGCCAACGGAGGCCGGCTGACCGTGCGCCTCAGCGACGTCGACCTGAGCCGGGTGTTCCAGTCGCAGTTCTTCTGGCACCTGCGGGAGAGCGTGACCTTCCGCAGCCGCAGCTACAAGACGTATGAGCGGCTGCTGGACGTGATCGCCCGAAAGGCCCGGTACAGCCTGGCGCTGACCGTGCCGCTGCTGGCGCTGGGGTGGATGTTCGCGATGGTCGTCTCGTCGATCGTGGCGTACTACCGCGGCACGGCGGTGGACAAGATCGGCGTGTTCGTCTGCGTCCTGGGCATGTGCGTGCCGTTCCTCGTGTACATGATTCTCGGGCAGAAGCTCGTCTTCGAGATCTCGCCCAAGGTCGGCTGGGGCATCCGCCACCCGGCCAACGTGTACGTGCCGATCGGCATCGCCCTGTTCGCCGGGCTGGGGCGCAGCGTGCGGTTCTACCGGACGGTGATCCTCGACCAGGTCCGGCAGGACTACGTCCGCACCGCCCGCGCCAAGGGCGTGCCGCTGCGAGGCATCCTCTCCCGACACGTGCTGAAGAACTGCATGCTGCCGATTCTCACGTCCCTGGTGCTGAGCATCCCGTTCCTGATCATGGGCTCGCTGCTGCTGGAGCGTTTCTTCGGCGTGCCTGGCCTCGGGGACCTGATGGTCACCAGCGTCACCGATCGCGACGTGCCGATGATCTCCGGGCTGACGTTCCTGACGGCCGTGGTGTACGTCGTCGGCCTGCTGATCACCGACGTACTCTATGCCGTTTTCGACCCGCGCATCCGACTGAGGTGAGACCGACGTGAGCCAGGCGACCGCGACAACCGAGACCGTCGAGAACGAGGTGCGCGTGGGGCGCAGCCTGTGGGCGGACGCCGCCCGGCGGATTCGGCGCGACCCGGCCGCGATGGTCTGCCTGGGGATCATCGTCGCCTACGCGCTGGTGGCGTTGACGATCGGTTTCTTCGTGCCCGACTGGGACCAGATGCACGATTACGAGCGAATCAACCGCCCGCCGTCGGCGCGGGACTGGCTCGGCACGGACGAGTTCGGGCGCTCCGTGCTGGTCAAGACATTGCTGGGCGCGCAGGTGTCGATGACGGTGGGGTTGATGGCGAACGTGGTGGCCGTGCCGCTGGGCATCGTGATCGGAGCGGCGGCGGGGTACTACGGCGGGTGGCTGGACGACGTGATCGTCTGGCTGTACACGACCCTGTCGACGATCCCGGGCCTGGTGCGCGTGATCGCGATCCGCTTCGCGTTCCAGGGCGTGGTGCTGTGGGCGGACACGGCGTTCGAGATCGATTTCGGCGGCCTGCCGGGGATCATCCTGGCGATGTCGGTGACGGGCTGGATCGGCACGTGCCGGCTCGTTCGGGCCGAGACGCTCAAGATCCGGGAGTTGGACTACGTTCTCGCGGCCCGGGCGGCCGGGCGGCGCGGGCCGGCCATTTTGCTCCGCCACGTCGTGCCGAACGTCTCGCACTTCGGGATCATCAACTTCTCGCTGGGGTTCATCGGGGCCGTGCAGGCGGAGGTGGCCCTGACGTACCTGGGGATCGGCGTCAGCGGCGTGCCCAGTTGGGGGCAGATGATCAACTCCGCCCAGATGGACCTGGTGGTGGGGCGGTGGTGGCAGATCGCCGCCGCCGGCGGGGCGATGTTCCTGCTGGTCCTCGCGCTGAACCTCTTCGGCGACCGCCTCCGCGACGCCCTGGACCCCAAGCTCAGGAGGGCGTGACGTGGAAGCGGACGCCTCGCCCCTGCTGACCGTCCGGGACTTGCGGACGTACTTCGACTCGGAGGACGGCGTGGTCCGGGCCGTCGACGGCGTGAGCTTCGCGATCCCGCGCGGCTCGACGTTCGCGCTGGTCGGCGAGAGCGGGTGCGGCAAGAGCGTGACGGCCTACTCGATCATCGGCCTGGTGGAGCGCCCCGCCGGGCGGATCGCGGGCGGGGAGGTCCGCCTCGACGGGCGCGACCTGCTCGCGCTCAGCGAGAAGCAGATGCAGGCCGTCCGCGGGCGCCAGGTCAGCATGATCTTCCAGGAGCCGATGACCTCCCTGAACCCCGTCTTCACCTGCGGCAGCCAGATCGTCGAGGCCATCGGCCTGCACCAGGACGTCTCGGGCGCCGAGGCGAGGCGGCGCGCGATCGACATGCTCGCCCAGGTGGGCATCCCCGCGCCCGAGCAGCGGTTCGACGAGTACCCCCACCAGTTGTCGGGCGGGATGCGACAGCGCGTGATGATCGCCATGGCCCTGTCCTGCAATCCGCAGTTGCTGATCGCCGACGAGCCCACCACCGCCCTCGACGTGACCATCCAGGCACAGATCCTCGACCTGATGAAGGCCATCCAGCATCGCGGCGGGCTGAGCATCCTGCTGATCACGCACGACCTGGCCGTCGTGGCGGAGACGGCCGACGTCGTCGGCGTCATGTACGCCTCCCGCCTGGCCGAGCTGGCCAGCGTCGGCGACCTGTTCGCCGCGCCCCTCCACCCGTACACGCAGGGACTGTTCCGATCGCTGCCCCGGCTGGGCGAGAAGAAGCGCCGCCTCGAGACGATCCCCGGCTCGGTCCCGAACCCGCTTCGTTTCCCGCCCGGCTGCAAGTTCCACCCCCGCTGCCCCCTCGGCCGGGAGCGGCCCCAATGCCGCGCCGAGGAGCCCGAGGCCCGCGAAGTCACCCCGGGCCACTGGGTGGCCTGCTGGCAATGCCCGGGCTACGCCGACGCGCCCCGCACCGACCCGAGCGCGCTCGTTGTGGGCGGTAAAGTAAGAGAAGGGGAGTAAGGGGTCTATTGGATTCTGGGATTCGAGGAAGAAGAGACAGGCCATGGCAGAAGCCCGGAACGACATCCTCCTAGAGGCCTCCGGCCTGAAGACGTATTTCCCCATCCGCGGGGGCGTGCTCAGCCGGGTCCGGGCCCACGTGCGCGCGGTGGACGGCGTGGACCTCGCGGTGCGGCGCGGCGGGACTGTCGGCCTGGTGGGGGAGAGCGGGTCGGGAAAGACCACGGTGGGGCGGACGATCCTCCGGCTCGTGCCCCCCACGGCCGGGCGGGTGGTCTTCGACGGGCACGACGTGTTCTCCCTGCCCCCGGCCGAGATGCGGGCCCTGCGGCGGCGGATGCAGATCATCTTCCAGGACCCGTTCAGCTCGCTGAACCCGCGGATGACGGTCGGGAACGTGATCGGCGAGCCGCTGGTCGTCCACGAACGCCTGACCCGCCGGCAGCGCCGGGAGCGGGTCGCCCAGCTCCTGGAAACGGTGGGCCTCTCGGCGGACTACGTCAACCGCTACCCCCACGAGTTCTCCGGGGGACAGCGCCAGCGGATCGGCATCGCCCGGGCCCTGGCCACCGGGCCGGACTTCATCGTCTGCGACGAGCCCGTCAGCGCCTTGGACGTCTCCATCCAGGCCCAGATCCTCAACCTGCTGGACGACCTCCAGCAGCAGCGCGGCCTGGCGTACCTGTTCATCGCGCATAACCTCGCCGTGGTGGAGCACTTCGCCGACACGGTGGCCGTGATGTATCTCGGGCGGATCGTCGAGGTCGCCGGCCGGGACGCCCTCTACGCTCGCCCCACGCACCCGTATACCCGGTCGCTGCTGGCGGCGATCCCCGAGCCGGACCCGTCCCGCCGCAAGGCCCGCGTGCCCCTGCCGGGCGAGGTCCCCTCGCCGATCAACCCGCCGCCCGGCTGCCCATTCCACCCCCGCTGCCCCCTGACCCGCCGCCTCGCCGTCGACCTCCCCGAGGCCGAGACCACCCAGATCCGCAGCCAAGGCGAGGTCCACCGGATCGTAACTCGTTGCATGACAGAGACTCCCGCCCTGACAGCGCTCCTGGACGATCCCGACCACCGCCATGCCTGCCTCCTGCACCACGCTTGCGATGGCTGCCAACCGAAGTCCAGCTAAGGGAAGAGAGGCCGCCGGTATTTCCCTTAGCTCTTGCGTATCGGCAGTATCTTCCCTTGGCTTCCCCTGTCTGCCACTGTCTACCGTGCCTGGAGGCTGGGCGCTGCGGGTTCAGGGCACGGAGGCCGGTGGGTAGTCCGTGGGCCGTCACCTCGTCGCCAGTCGTTGACGCGGGCGGGGGGGAATCGCTAGGGTATACGGAATGCCGGTCGCGCGATGGGGCGGGGCGGCCGGGAAAGGTATGCCGATGCGGAAAACAACGTTCCTTCTGGTGCTGGCCGCCGCGCTGAGCGGGTGCGAGGATCCGCCGGACTGGCTGGGGCTGAGGTCCAAGCCGGCCGAGCCGCCCGTCTCCGTGCCCACCGCGGCCGGGCCGACGACCCAACCGGCCCCGCGTCCGGCCGAGGCGCCGGTCCCGCCGGCGCCGGCGGGCAAGGCCGCCGCTGTCCCCGCGCCGACACCGGCCCCGGCGCCCACGCCGCCGCCGGCCGATCCGCGGGCGGGGGCCATCATGGCCCACGTCAACGGCCGGCCCATCTTCATGAGCACGCTGACCCGCCTGCTGGTGGCCGGGCACGGCATGACCCTCGCTCAGCAGCTCATTGCCAACGAGCTGGTCCGCCAGGAGGCACGGGGGCAGGGCGTGTCCGTCGAGCAGAGCGAGATCGACGCCCAGCACGAGCGGACGCTGGCGGAGATGTTCGGCCAGGTCGACAGCGACGACCAGCGCGAGCGGCTCCTCCAGCAGTTGCTCGGCCGCAACAAGGTCTCCACCGAGCAGTGGAACCTGACGATGGAGCGAAACGCCCTGCTGGCGAAGATTGCCGCGAAGCGGGTGACCATCACCGACGATGATCTCCGGGAGGAGTTCGCCCGCCAGTACGAGACGAAGGTAGAGGTCCAGCACATCCAGACACCCACGCTGGCCGACGCCCAGAAGGTGCTGCGCGAGCTGGCCAGCGGGGAGGAATTCACCAAGCTGGTGCACAAGTACTCGGTGGGGCCCTCGGCGAAGTCCGGGGGGACGCTGGCCCCGTTCGGGAGAAAGGACACGGGCACGCCGCCGGCCCTGCGCGAGGCCGCCCTTGCCATGCGGAAGATCGGCGAGGTCTCCGACCCCATCCAGGTTGGCACGGCGTTTCACGTGGTCAAGCTGCTGCGGGTCATCGAGCCGGAGAACGTGCGGTTCGAGGACGTCCGCGGCGCGCTGGGCGCCACCGTGCGGCAGCGGAAACTCCGGGCGCTCCAGCAGGAGATCCTCCAGGGCCTGCTGCGGAACGCCCAGATCCAGTACGTGAACAAGACGCTGAGGGAACAGGCCGAGAGAGGAAGCGGAACGTGAGTGACGAGTGGACCATCGGGGTATCCCCGCGAATCCGGCGGCTGCCGCCCTACCTGTTCGGGCGGCTGAACGCGCTGATGTTGGAGAAGCGTCGCCAAGGCATGGACCTGATCGACCTGGGAATGGGCAACCCGACGGACGCGCCCACGGACGAAGTGGTGGAGAAGCTCTGCGAGACCGCGCGCGACCCCAAGGCGCACCGGTACAGCAAGTCGGTCGGCATCTACCACCTCCGGCGGGAGGTCGCCCTGCTGTACGAGCGGTTGTACGGCGTGCAGCTTGACCCGAACACGGAGGTCCTCGCGACGGTCGGCTCGAAGGAAGGCTTCTCCCACATGTGCCTGGCGCTGATGGGTCCGGGGGACACGGCCATCGTGGGCGATCCGTACTTCCCGATCCACGTCTACGGCGTGGCGCTGGCGGGCGGGAACGTCATCAACGTCCCGCTGGGCAACGACGAGGAGTTTCTCCGCCGCGTGAGCTACGTTTGCGAGCACCTCTACCCCAAGCCGAAGTGCCTGATCCTCAACTACCCGCACAACCCCACGGCCATGACGGTGGACAGCCCGGCGTTTTTCGAGGACGTCGTGTCGCTCGCCCGGCGGGAGGGGATCATGGTGATCCACGACTTCGCCTACGGGCGGACGTGCTTCGACGGCTACACCGCGCCGAGCTTCCTGCAGGCGACCGGCGCGAAGGACGTCGGCGTGGAGTTCATCACGATGTCCAAGCCCTACAACATGGCCGGCTGGCGGATCGGCTTCTGCGTGGGCAACGCGGAGATGATCCGCGCCCTGGCCACGATCAAGGGCTACTACGACTACGGCATCTTCACGCCGATCCAGGTGGCGAGCATTATCGCGATGCGCTCGTGTGACGAGGCCGTCACCGAACAGGGCGGCGTCTACCAGGAGCGACGCGACGTGGTCGTCGACGGGCTGCGGCGGATCGGCTGGCAAGTGGACCGCCCCCGCGCGAGCATGTTCGTCTGGGCGAAAGTCGCCGCCGAGCACCTCGCCGGGCAGGGCACGATCGACTTCTCCCTCCGCATGCTCACCGAGGCGGAGGTCGTGCTCTCCCCCGGCCGGGCGTTCGGCGAGAACGGCGAGGGCTACGTTCGTATCTCCCTGATCGAGAACCCCCTGCGCCTCAAGCAGGCCTGCCGGCAGATCGACCGCGCCCTGAACAAGGGCATCACCGCGCCCTCGGCCACCAAGCTCAAGCTCAAGGAGGCCCGGGCGAAGCAGGGCTGAGACGCGCCCGCCCCGATCGCCCGCCGGATTCGTGCGGGCAGTCTGTCGGCAGGGGGGACCGGGCCTTCCGTCCCCTCGCCGTCCGCGGCTACCGCGCCCGGCTCGGCTGGAGCTTCACCGCGAGCTTTACGTCCCGCACGTTCCGCAGGTGAACCGCCAGCTTGCGGCGGCCGCGGTTGTCCGCCTGCTTCTGCGGCCTGGGCGAGACGGGCATCGGTTCGGCCGGGAGGACCTCAAACGTCGCGGCGGCCGGAGCTTGGATCACGGCCGTCAGCTCCTTGCCCCCGCGGCGGAGCGTCGCGACGCGCCGATCGGCGCTGAGTTCGATCGCCGCCTGGGTGTGCATGAACCACCACACTTCGGCGGGTTCTGCCGTTTGCACTTCATCGGCGATCGTCACGGCCGAGCGGTCCGTGACCTCGAACGTGCGCTGCACACGGCGCGCCCCGTGCTTCGCGTAGGCGGCCGTGAGGTCCACCACGGCGACGGCATGGTTCGGCGAGGACTCGAACCGGGTGATCGGCGCGGCGGCGGCGGGGTCCTGGTCGGCCTCGCGGGTGGGGTTGATCACCAGCGTGTTGTGGCCCTCCGCACGAACGCGATAGTAGTACCACCGCGGGTTGCGGTGCTTGTGCCGCATGTAGGTCTCGTGGTCGCTGCCCAAGTCGGCGGCCCAGCGAACGCCGTCGGCCTCCAGGATGAAGCTGCCCAGATCGAGATGGCGGTGCATGCGCAGGTTGTGGTTGCTGCCCGCTTGGATCCCCAGGGCCAGCGCGTTGGGGTCGGCCCACGCGCTGCGCATCGAGGCGCAGTCCACCTTCCGGAAGTGCTTGTCCAGGGGCAGCGCGGCCGGGTCGAAGTCCTTCGCCGAGTCGTCGAACCACAGCAGGTCCAGCACACCGCCCGCGCCGCCGCCTTGCGCCCGCAGGCTGCTGTAGCGATACCAACTGTAGTGGGGTTTCTTGTACCGCCGGCCCATCCAGAAGTGCATCGGTGTCGAGACACGCCGCAGCCCGCAGTCGGCGAAGTTGTAGCTCATGCGCCCCGCGCCGGACATGTAGACCTGGTAGTCGCCGCTTTGGCGGAAGCCGTCGATCGCCGACAGCCCGAAATCGGTCCCCAACGCCGTATCCAGCGAGGCCATCAGCAGAACGTTGTACCGGGCGCCGTAGTCCCAGTACGTCACGCCCTCGGCGCCCGCACCGTCCGGGGCGTACAGCGACATCGCCCGGGGCAGCGACGCCACCGCCGCGTGCAGCACGGCGCCCGCCAGCTCGGGCTGCTCGTCGGCGATCGCCAGTGCGCCCATCCCGATGCCCCCGTTGCACACCTGGTTCCAGTTGTTGTGGCCCGTCACCCAGCCGCGCTGCGCCTTGTAGAGTTTCATCGCCGGCGTCAGGCCGTGGCGGATGATCGCTTCGCGCAGCGTCCGCCGCTGGGCGTCGGTCCACTCGCCGTAGAGCCAGTCGTAGCCGATCGCGAATGCGTGCGTCATCTCGGCGGTGTCCAGGAAATGGCTGGGGTTCCAGTCCTTGAACTTCGCCGCCGCCTCCAACTCCTTCCAGGCGCGATCGACGCACCGCCGCTCGCCTTCCATCCGATGCACGAACGCCAGCACGCGCACCCGGTCCTTCACGCGCCGGCTGACCCGCAGCAGACGCTTGCCGTCGGGAATCTCGTACGTCGACGGCGCCTGCTTGAGCACCCGCCCTGCCTCCGCCTTGACGCTCTGGTGCGCCGCCGCCGCGATGGCGTCGCGCGCGAGGAGCTTCTTGACCCGCCCGACCGTGTCGGAGTCGATCAGCAGGCGCGGATGCCCGGGCTTGAGCGTGTTGAGGATTCGCTCCACCGCCGGCGGCGAGAACCCTCCCTCGGCCGCGGCGGCTCGAAGCGTCATCAGGCCGGCGAGTCCCGCGGCAACGATCCCGACACGTAGCAACGATGCGGTCATGATGTTGGTCCTCTCAAGTCGGCGAATGCACAGCCTGTCGCACCGCGCTCCGGGGCGTGCCGGCGAACCGACTTGGCAGCCGACAGGAGGCCGGGTCTGGCGTGGGCGAGCGGCTGGGTCCCGGTGCGGGGCGCCTACGGCCGTCGCCTGCGCCGCCGCAACAGCGCGAACGCGCCTCCCAGCAGAAGCAGGCACGAGGTCGGTTCGGGCACGAGCAGCGCCATCTCGTCGCCGAGGCCCTTGCCGATGAGATAGAGGGTCTCGCTGTTCTGATTCCAGTGATAGGCCTGGTTGGCGGGCGAGACGTCGGAGTCGCGCCAGAAGTCGCGGGTCTCCACGAAACCCACGTTGCCCGCGAACTCCGGGTACTTGTCGGCATCGACGATCGCCGCCTGCGCCGCCATCAGCGACAGTGCCCGAGGGTGCGTTTCGTTCCAGCCGCTCATGCCCGTGCTGGCGACGACGAACGGAAGCTCCGGAACGCCGAGGTCACTGCGAATGTCCTGGATGAAGGTGACGAGGTTCTGCTCGTACTCGTCGTTGTAGCCCTGGTTGACGCGGTCGTTCCAGCCCTGGTGCCACGCCAGGCCCTCGATCCTGTAGCCCTGGCCGTGGTAGCCCGGCACGTACGTGGAAAGGTCGTTCAGCACGTCTTCGACGTCGTTGAGAATCCTGGTGTAATACTCCCCCGTGACGCCCCCGGCACTGGGCGGGCGGAGATCGACGGCCAGGCTCTTGCCGCCCCAGGCCTCCTTGATCAGAAGGACCGGTTCGCCGAAGAAATCGCCCATGACATTGCCGAAGCCCAGTTCGGGCCCCAGCATTGGATCGCTGCTCGTCACGTTCCCGAGGTTGCCGTACCCGGCTGTGAGACTGCCGCTGACGGTTACCACGGTGCCGCTGGAGTTTTCGGTGTTGTAGTGGATCCAGACGTCGCTACGGGTCGCCCAGGTGCCGTCCGGATTGACGAGATGCCCGTAGTTGGCCGGATCGGTGTCGGCCAGGTACCGCAGGCTCCCGATTGCGCCGCTCACGTCGCCGTGACCCGTCTCAACCTTGGCCTTGCCCTGCATGTTGGACTGCCCGGCGAGGATGAATACGCGCACGGGCCCGTCACCTTCGCCGGGGGCGCGATCGCTGACCAGGAGTACGCAGACGAGGATACAGCAGACGAGAGAAGGACGATCACGGAACATGAGCCTCTCCTCTGAGCAGAAGAGCAAAACGGAGCTTTCCTCACAAGTCGGGCCCGGCCTTGCCGCCGGACAGCACTACGGATTATAGCGGCCAAGGGCCTCTGCGCCCAATCCATACTCCCACGGATGCCGTCAAGCGAAGTGCGCAATAGCTTTCGGCTGGGTCTCCAGGGAATGCCAAGGCCTTCGGGGACTTCCAGGATCGTCGGTCCCCTCCGGAATAAGGTCGGCCTTCGGCCGGGATGATCTCAGAGGCTCCTCGGCCTCCTCCTCCTTCGACCGAGGGGGCAGAGCCGCCGTCTGCGCCGACGAGGGCAAAAGCCAGGATCGACCGTCGGGCTTTCATTGGACCGTAAACTCCTTCCGGAACGCCGCCTCCAAGCGGTCCAGTCTCACCCGTCGTCGGGAGCGGCGTCTACGACGTCCCTTGCCGTACCACGGCTGGGATGGCCACAGGCTGTACGGGATCGCGTTGCGCCGCTCATCGCTGAGCTTCGAGATCGCCACGTAGATCAGCCGCCGGCAACTGGGCAGGCTCTGGAACGTGC
>Ga0272441_10005960_pt1 | contig 20798 bp, 16 predicted proteins | sample SSMProp6N_FD_193582 | JGI IMG/M metagenome (GOLD analysis project Ga0272441, IMG submission 193582) | Marine sediment archaeal communities from Little Sippewissett salt marsh, Falmouth, MA, United States - SSM-Prop-6N | ecosystem: Environmental > Aquatic > Marine > Wetlands > Sediment ...
AAGGCTAAGGCTAAGGCTCCACAAAGCTGGCGCCGATCTCCAGATCGGTGCCCCGTTTTGTACTTAAAAGGATATTAAAGGCTAAGGCTAAGGCATAAATGATGGCGAGGATATGTTATCCGAGCCGATCTAGTGTTGTCGTGGGGTTCAACAATAGAGGATTGTCGTGGGGTTCAACCCCACGACATCATAATCTCACCCCACGACATCATGGAGGCTCAGCCTATTCTTTACTTCTTGTTTTCTTCGTCGCCCAGGATATCTTCATCAACGAGTATACGACCACAGTATTCGCATACTATAATCTTTTTGCGTGATTTGATATCGAGCTGACGCTGAGGAGGGATCTGGTTGAAGCATCCTCCGCAGGCATCCCGCTGAACGGGCACCACAGCCAGTCCGTTGCGCGCATTCTGGCGAATGCGTCTGTATGCAGTAAGCAATCTATCCTCGATTATCTTACCTATTTTTTCTGAATCCTTATTCAATTCTTCCTCTTCCTTCCTGGTATCAGCAATAATAGAATCCAGCTCCGAGGTTTTATTCTCAAGGTCTCCCTTCAATTCATCCAGGTTCTTCTTTGAGTCTTCAATCACCAGGTTTTTCTCCTCAATTAGTGTAGTAAATTCCTTTATCTTTTTATTGCAGAGCTCTATTTCCAGTGTCTGGTACTCTATCTCTTTTGAGAGGGAATCATACTCACGATTATTCCTGACATTATTTTGTTGTTCCTCGTATTTCTTTATAAGGTTCTCGGCATCTATTATTTCATTTTGCTTGGTTTTCACGGCCGTTTCCATTTCTTTAAGCTCTTCATTCAATTTCCCGATACGTGTCTCAAGCCCTTCTACTTCATCTTCCAGATCCTGCACTTCCAGTGGTAGTTCACCCCTGAGAGTTCTTATCTTATCTACCTCTGAATCAACAACCTGCAAGCGATACAATGCCTGTAATTTTTCTTCAACGGTCATCTCTTTATCAGCTGCTTTCACTTTCGCTTTTGCCATACCTGTGAATAATTTACTGGATTCGTATTTATTTCTGAAAATCGGACTGCAAATTTAGGGAATTTTTTTGTAATAAGCTCATTTATTATTTCAAGTGAAGGTTTTTCACTTTCATAATGACCTATATCGATCAGCAGTATATCCCTTGCGGCATCCAGGAATGAATGGTATTTTATGTCAGCTGTAATAAATGCTTCGGCTCCTGATGAAATAGCTTTATCAGTATAATTACCACCGGAGCCCCCCATTACTGCAACTTTCTTTATTTTCCTGTCTCTAAATTCTGTATGCCTGACAGCCCGGGCTTCAAAAACATTACCGAGCTTCTGAACCAGGTCCTGTTCAGACATTGATTTCCTGAATTCGCCCACGCAACCGAGGCCTGCTCCAGGCACATTATTCTCAAGCCGGTACAGGTCATATGCTACTTCCTCGTATGGATGAGATTCTATCATTGCTCTTATGACCTTGTTTTTAAGGTATTCAGGGATCACTGTCTCAATTCGTATTTCTTCCTCAGCATGTTCTTTTCCCTTCTTACCTGAGTAAGGGTTTGTATCCGGTCCTGCCCTGAATGTCCCTTCCCCTTTCAGATTATAGCTGCACCTGTCATAATTTCCCAGGTGGCCGGCACCTGCCTCAAACATGGCATTTCTTACTATACCGGCGTGTTCCAGGGGAACAAAAACCACAAGTTTCAGAAGTATCTTATCAAGTGGAACAAGAACCTCAATGTTCTCAAGATCCAGTTTTTGGGCCATCCTGTAGCTTACTCCGCCCTTAACCAGGTCGAGATTGGTATGCATACTATATAATGCAATATTATTTCTGATTGCCTTAAGCAGTATCTTTTCTGCAGCTGTTCTGCCACTGATCCTTTTCAATGGTTTGAAGATGAGAGGATGATGCGAAATAACCATGCTGCATTTTTTTAAAACAGCCTCATCTACAATTTCTTCAGTTATATCAACACTCAGCAGTACCGAGCCTATCTCCTGATCAGGTTCACCATACTGTATGCCCGAGTTATCATATGATTCCTGATATGCAGGTGGCACTACTGATTCGAGGTAGTTAACCAGGTCATTCAGTTTCATTCAATCAATCTTTATATATTATCTCTAATTTTCACCAGGAGAGAGCGCATTTTCTTCAGTGATTTTATTACCTCATGGTTTTTCCTGACATCATCCGGATTTTCATTCATTTTCTTCCGTGCTCCGGCGATTGTCATTCCTCTCTCCCTTAGCAGGTAATGAATAATTTTAAGGTTTTCGACGTCTTCAGATGTAAACATCCTGTTACCTTTTTTATTCTTGCTGGGTTTGATTATATCAAACTCCTTCTCCCAGAATCTCACCGCAGATGTTTGTTCTCCGAGCATATCTGCCACCTCCCCTATTGAATAGAATAGTTTTTCCTTATTTTCACTTTTCTTATTCATAATCAATGCTTAAGGCTAATATTTCCATTGCTGTCTATTACAAGATTAGTTTCAGGGAAATCTGTCAGCATCAATTCCCTGATTTTAAAAATAGCTCTTTTTTGGGGATCTTGTTTAACATGACCCGAATAATTCTGGTAGACTGGAATAATCTTACCTCCCAGAAACTCACCATCATGGTTGAGGCTGGCATATAAAACAGGCGAAAAACCATTAGGCCCGGTAAGGTTAAAGCGACGGTATGTCAAAAAATTACCCAGGCTATAAGCTATAAGTCGACCCTTGTATAGTTCAACAGCCCGGCTTACATGAGGACCATGGCCAAGCACCAGGTCGGCTCCAAGATCAACAGCTCTGTGTGCAAACTCATACAGATTACCGCGGTTCTCTCCGTAATAAAACTCCTCTTTCCTTGTAACATGCTGATGATCTGCCCCTTCGCCACCTCCGTGAACCGAAACAACAACAATATCGCAATTACGCTCAAGCATTGATATAATTTCGGCCACTTTATAGTCATCATGCAGGTTTATGGTACCCCTGTTAGGTGAAAAAGCGCAGAAACCTACGGATACAGAGTCATTAACCATCTTAATGCTCCATGGATATTGTTTGGTCCCTGCATAGGAGATGCCATAGGAATCCAGTATCAGCGAAGTGGTAATCATGGCTTCATAGCCGAAATCGCCTATATGGTTATTTGCTATACTCAGAAGGTCAAAGCCGGCCATATCGAGCACTCCGGCATACCTCTCAGGTACTCTGAAAGCATAACAGGTGGTTGTATCCCTGCATTTCTTTTGAAGTTTGGCCTTATCAGAAAAGGGTCCTTCCAGGTTGCCGAATGTGATATCCGGCTTTGTAAGAACATTGAAAAGAGATGCCATCAACGGTACGGGATCATCCCCCGGTGGGAGGTAGCTCTCATCAGGGAAGGAAGTCCCCGGCATAATATCTCCCACTGCAGCGAAAGTTACTGTGTCATTCACTGCAGAAGTATCTTTCCTGGCACTGTCCTGAGAAAAGATTTCCGGTAAGCTCAGTATCAGGAATAAGGTAATTATCAGAAACTTCAGATTTACATTTCTGAACAGCACCAATAATATATAGTAAGTATTATTAATCAAAGGACTGGCCACTTCTCATTGCGAGCTCAATCATCCTTTCATACTCCTCTGCTGTCAGATCGTTGAAGTAATAATTGGCAGGATCCACTTTTTTACCATTGAGGTGCACCTCGTAATGCAGATGTGGTGCCGTAGATAATCCTGTGCTACCAACGAATCCAATAACATCGCCTCTTTTCACCTTCTGGCCAATCTTCAGGTTATTGAACCTGTTAAGGTGGGCATAAACTGTTTGATAGCCATAGCCATGGTCAATAATAATATGATTACCAAGACCTCTTTTAGAGCTTCTTATCCTGGCTATTTTGCCATCGCCTGTGGCATATATTTCAGTACCTGTAGGGGCTGTAAAATCCATTCCCCAGTGAAATTTCCTTATCTTATATATGGGATGTATCCTGTATCCCCATCCCGAGGCGGTACGTGTAAGGTCTTTATTGGATATTGGCATTATTGCAGGTATACTTCTCAGCATATCTTCCTTTTCATTGGCCAGGAGAATCAGATCGTCGAATGATTTGGATTGCACATAGGTCTTCTTCTTTATCCTGTCAAGCCTCATGGCTGTCTCGATAACTATACGTGAATTATCATAACCTTCCAGTTCTTCATACCTGTTTACACCTCCTATACCACCTTCGCGCAACGAGGAGGGTATAGGTTCAGCCTCAAAGATAGTTCTGTAAAGGTTATCATCCGTTTCCTGAAGATGTGCCAGCACCTTCTCAACCTTTTCGAGGTCCTTGCTCAGCAGTTCATATTGTAACCTCATCTGGTCATTCTCCCGCTTGAGCACTTTTTCTTTCGGAGAGTCGAACAGGTAAGTAAATATTGCTCCGTATAGCACTGCCAGGATCACCGATCCCATGAAATATGCCATAAACCTGAGGAAACGTTCCCCAAGTGTCATCTTGATCCTGTCAAAGGACAGGGATTCCGGATTATATTTGTATTTAATTTTTGCCATATTCACAAATATTGCGCAAAGATAGCATAAATATATTAAATCTAATTAATTACGAAAGCCGTCAGGGGTATAATTTTTAATAATATCGCCAATCTGTAAAGGGATTACTTACCGGAGAACGGGTTATTCAGAGCATTAATCATCTCATTGTATTCCTCCATGCTCAGGTCATCATCAAAGAAATAAAGGGGGTTCTTGATAAGACCATTATAGTGGATTTCATAATGTAAATGAGGTCCGGATGAGATGCCTGTGCTTCCGGATAGTCCAAGAGTATCTCCGCGCACAACTTCCTGGCCTGCAGTTACAAACACATCGCTCAGATGGCCGTAGATAGTTTTGAATCCATAGCCGTGATTAATTTCAACCATATTGCCAAAACCGAATGGGCTCCAGCCTGCCCTGGTAACGACTCCTGCACCGGTAGCGAATACATCGGTGCCCAGGGGAGCCCTGAAATCCTGTCCATGATGCCACTGCGGGCTGCCAAGCACCGGGTGCTTCTCCCTGAACTTAAGTCCATCACCCAGTGGTATATTTACATTTACAGGCCGGATATACGGTATATGATTAAGCCTGTTTTTCCAATCTGAGGCTACCGGGATAATATCATCGAATGATTTCGATTGTACGTAAGTCCTTCTTACCAGCTCATCAACCTTCCTTGTGGCAGAAATAAGCATGTCAGAATTCTCAAAACCTTCTAAATCCGAGTATTTTTTTGTACCACCAAAGCCGGATTGCCTGAAAGACGAAGGAATTCTCTCAAGGTCAAAAACAGGCCGGTATACATTATCTTCCACTGCAGCTATACCTCCCAGCCTGCGCTCGATAGCCTCAAAATCCTTCTCCATCAATTCATACTTATACCTGATTTCATCGAGATTGGATTGTAGTTTCTTCTCCTTTGGTGAACCAAATAAGTGCTTGAAAATGAGGCCATAGATTAGAGCAACAGCAACTGATGAAACAAGAAACAAACTGAATCTAACCAGTTTCTGGCTTAAGGAAAGTCTGTATTCCTTATAGACGATTTTTTCCCTGTCAAGTAAATACTTCTTTCGTAACATCAGTGTATCAACTAATTGATTTTCCCCCCTCAGGTGCAGCAAATCTAATTTAAATAAACTAATTTTACAAACCATTAGGAAACCAACATGTTAATTGAGCAGGAAATTATATGAATTCAAAGGAACTCAGAAAAGCATTTTTTGACTTTTTTTCATCGAAAAAACACGTAATTGTTAAATCTGCCCCTATGGTGCTTAAGAGCGATCCTACTCTTATGTTTACCAATGCGGGTATGAACCAGTTCAAGGATATTTTTCTGGGTAACCAGGAACCGGAGGCAAGGAGAATAGCCAATACACAGAAATGCTTAAGGGTTTCAGGCAAGCATAATGACCTGGAAGAAGTAGGGCATGACACCTATCATCATACCATGTTTGAGATGCTCGGCAACTGGTCATTTGGAGACTACTTCAAGAAAGAGGCTATAGAATGGGCATGGGAATTCCTGACTGAAGAGCTGGGTATTGATGAGGACAGGATATATACCACCGTTTTTGAAGGAAGCAAGGATGAAGGACTTGAAAGAGATAGCGAGGCTGCCGGATACTGGGCGAAATGCTTCAGCGATTCTGAAAACAGGATACTGGATGGTTCAAGGAAAGACAACTTCTGGGAAATGGGCGATACCGGTCCATGCGGCCCCTGCTCGGAGATACACGTTGATATAAGGGAGGAGAGTGAAAGGCAGGCGATCCCCGGTCATACCCTGGTTAACAAAGACCATCCCCTGGTACTTGAAATATGGAACCTGGTGTTTATTCAATATAATCGCAAAGCCAACGGTGATCTTGTACAACTACCAGACAAACACGTAGATACAGGCATGGGGTTCGAAAGGTTGTGTATGGTCGTGCAGAATAAGAAATCGAACTATGATACCGATATCTTTCAGTCTCTTATTCATGAAATATCAGCAATAACAAATGTAAAATACGGCGAAGATAATAACACGGATATTGCCTTACGTGTGGTTGCTGACCATCTCAGGGCTGTATCATTCTCCATCGCCGATGGACAGATACCTTCAAACAATAAAGCGGGATACGTAATAAGGAGAATACTGAGGCGGGCCATCAGGTATGGATACAATCACCTGAAGCAGGATAGTCCGTTTATCTATCGCCTGGTGCCTGTTCTCGTCAATATCATGGGTGATTCTTTCCCCGAACTCAAAGCTCAGCAAAAACAGATAACAAGTATAATCAGGCAGGAAGAGACCACCTTCCTGAATACTCTCGGCAAAGGGATAAAACTTATCGAAAAGAAAATCAAGGAACTCACTGAGGGTAAAGAGCTTGTTTTTCCGGGCGAGGATGCTTTTGTTTTATATGATACCTACGGCTTCCCCGTTGATCTCACTGATTTGATTCTCAGAGAGAATGGGATGTCTGTTGATATTGACGGCTTTGAAAAGGAAATGGAAAAGCAGAAGCAAAGATCAAAAACCGATGCCGTCAAGGAAACCGAAGACTGGATAATCGTTAATGATAAACAGTCTACGGAATTCACAGGCTATGAGAACACCAGCGATAAGGTTAGGATAGCACGTTACAGAAAAATAAAGACCAAGGGCAAGGAGCTTTTTCACCTTGTTTTTGACAGAACACCATTTTACGCGGAAGCCGGCGGACAGGTAGGTGATACCGGTTTTATCACCAACGGTAAGGAAAAAATATCTATCATTAATACCGTAAAGGAGAATAACCTTATTATACATATTAGTCCAACTGAACCCTCAAACCCTGGCGATTATTATGAGGCTGTGGTTGACAGGAAAAGGAGAGAATCAACAGCCAGGAACCACACTGCCACCCACCTGCTTCATTTCGCTCTGAGAAAGATCCTTGGTGAACACGTTGAGCAAAAGGGATCGCTGGTCAGTCCGGATAAACTAAGGTTCGATTTCAGTCATTTCAAAAAGATAAGTCCTGAAGAGATAAACAGCATTGAACGCCTGGTAAACGAAATGATAAGGAAGAATATTCCAGCTACCGTTATTGATGATTTACCGGTGGATCAGGCCCTTGAAAAGGGTGCAATAGCTCTTTTCGGCGAGAAATACGATAACAGGGTCAGGGTTGTGGGCTTTGACAATTCGCTTGAACTATGCGGTGGAACTCACGTCAGTTCAACAGGAGAGATTGGCCTGTTTAAGATAGTTTCAGAAAGTGCCATAGCAGCAGGTATAAGAAGAATTGAAGCAGTCAGCTCGGAACAAGCACTCGATTATGTAAACCGGAGATTATCGATACTGGAGGAAGTAAGCAGTTTACTCGCCAGCTCAAAGGATATTCCCGATACAGTATCGAAATTACTCGAACAGATTAATGATTTGAATAAGAGAGTCGAAAAGCTAGAAGCTAATGCATCGGCTATATTGCGTGATGAGTTGCTCGATAAATCCATTGAAATAAACGGAGTCAGGTTCATCTCCCGTATGGTACAGGTCGATTCTGTTGATATTCTCAAGAAAATAGCCCAGATGGTAAGATCTTCCAACCATGGCATTGTTATGGCGATAGGAGCCAGGATAAAGGATAAAGCTCATCTTCTGATTATGATTACCGATGATATAGTAAAGAGTAAAAAGCTCCATGCCGGTGAGATAATTGGCGATGCTGCAAAACTTATTAAAGGTGGTGGAGGTGGTCAGCCATTCATGGCTGTGGCCGGAGGAAGTGATCCCGATGGTTTGCAGCCGGCGCTTGATAAGATAAGGGAAAATGTAAGCTCAATTCTCGAACAATCGTAAGTAAGATGAAAAGAATATCAATGCCCGGCATACTGTTGATTATGCTTTCTCTCCTCCTGTCATGTACCGAAGAGAGTTGTGAGCAGGATACCGAGGTATTTGCTCATGCGGGTTTTTACTCTTCTGAATCGTCTGAACAAATAAATATTGACAGCCTGGATATTTTTGGCCTTGGTATTCCCGATTCTTCACTTTACGAAATGGCCGTACTTGACAATATAAGCCTGCCACTGAATCCATCGACTTTAAGCTGCGGGTTTGTGATAATAAACGGCGGACGTTCAGACACGATAGTGCTGAGATATCAGCCGAAGCTCGAATTTCTTTCTAAGGCATGCGGGTATATCTATACGTTTGAGCTTGAGGAGGTGTTATTTACTACCAATGACATATTTAATATATCTATTTCAATTAATTCAGTTAGTCCCGGTGATGAAGAAAATATCCAGATTTTCTTTTAGTTTGATCGTTTTGTTCTGTCCCCTGGTAATGATCGCCCAGGAGGCCGATACAGTAAAAGCCGATAAATCAATCAGCATCGGTATTGAAATATCGGGACCCGTGCTTTATTCTTTCGACAGGTCAAAAATCAATATTGAATCTCATTTTTCATACAGGCTTAATCATAAATACTATATTGTTTTTGAGCCGGGATACTCAAATTTTGAATACAGCAGGTATAATTATGAATACGAAAACCAGGGCTTTTTTCTTCGTATAGGAACGGATATAGGCATGCTTGAGCCCCTGGCTTCACGAATAAACCATTTTGCCGGCATTGGACTCAGATACGGCCTTTCAGTTTTTGAGCAGGAAACGCCATTTGTCAGTTACGACGGTTTTTGGGGCAGGAATACAACCTCAATCCCTCTGAATACTGTGCATGCTCATTTCCTGGAAGTACAGGGAAGCATAAAAACTGAACTGTTCAGGAATTTCCTTATAGGCTGGTCCGTGAAGCTGAGGACACTTGTATACTCATCGGGAAGGGATGAGGAAAAACCAATATATATACCTGGAATGGGAAATACGGATGCCACTTTCACACCTGCATTCTCTTACTATATCATCTACCGTATTCCTCTCGGGAGTTCTTCTTCCGAATAATTAACATTCCAAGGAATGTAATTAGCCCGTTTACCACAAGTAGCTCAAATCCAAACTTATAACCACCAAGCAGAACCTCGGAAAAAGTATTTAACACAACACAAATTAGTGGTGAGGCTATTGCAACATAGGGAACAAGGTGATCATAAACCTTCCAGCGTGTGAACAAACCAAAAGAATACATACCCAGTAAGGGGCCATAGGTATATCCTGCTACCGTGAATAATGCACTTATTACACTTTCATCGTTTATCAGCCTGAAGACCATGATCACAATCATCAGTATAAATGAAAACATAATATGTACCCTGAAGCGTACCTTTTTCAATTTTGATTCTTCATCACCACCCCTTCCGAGGATATCAACTGTGAAGGAGGTGGTCAGGGCTGTAAGTGCAGAATCAGCGCTTGAATAAGCTGCAGCAATAAGCCCCAGGATAAAGAACATGCTCACAGCCGGCGAAAGACCTCCCCTTGTTGCTACCAGAGGAAAAAGATTGTCAGGCTGTTCGGGCAATGTCATTCCGGCAAAAGAAGTATAAATAACAAGCAGCACACCCAGGACCAGGAAAATGAGGTTGACAGGTACAAAAGCTATACTGTAAGTGTATACATTTTTACGTGCATCTTTCAGGTTGCGACAACTAAGATTCTTCTGCATCATGTCCTGATCAAGTCCCGTCATCACAATAGTTATAAACATTCCTCCCAGGAATTGCTTCAGGAAATGTCTTTCATCGTTGATATCATCAAAAAACAGTATACGTGACAGTCTGTTTTCCTTAACCGAATGAAAAATATCCCCAAGGTTCATATCCATGGATCCGGAGATGTATATTACTGTGAGTATAACCGCCGTAAGCATAAAAATTGTCTGCAGGGTATCAGTCCAGATTATAGTTTTTATTCCACCCTTGAAGGTATATAACCAGATCAGGGCCAGTGTTATTATAACCGTAACAGCAAAGGGAACATTCCATGCATCGAATATGGTGAATTGCAGGACAATGGCAACCAGGAACAGCCTGAAGGAAGCACCGATGGTGCGCGACAGAAGAAAAAATGAAGCTCCGGTCTTATATGAATAATGGCCGAAACGGTTCTCAAGATATGTATAAATAGATGTCAGCTTCAGACGATAATATAGAGGGAGCAGAACTTCGGCGATAACAATATATCCTACGAGATAGCCCAGCACCATCTGCATATACGAGAACTGGCTGTCGATGACCCAGCCGGGTACTGAAATGAAAGTTACACCCGACAGTGAGGAACCCAGCATACCTATTGCCACTATAAACCAGGGTGACCTGCGATTACCTATGAAGAAACTTTCACTGTCAGCTTTCCTTCCGGTAATCCAGCCTATGAATAGCAGGAAACTGAAATAAACGAGGATAATGGCCAGTATATATCCGGGGTTCATAGAAAAAATTTTGTCAAGGATAATAAAAACCACCGAGAGAAAAAATTAAAATTATTAATTTAATGCGCTGAATAAATAACTATGAGGTGAAAAATATTATATGACATTCTCTGATTATCCATCCAAATTACTTGAAAATGCGGTAAACGAGTTTGCATCCCTTCCGGGAATAGGGAAAAAGACTGCATTCAGGCTTGTGATGCACCTGCTCAGGCAGAATGAATCTGAGGTGGAAAGATTTGGTGAAAGCATAATCAAGCTTAAAAAGGAAGTCAAGTACTGCAAAATATGTTTCAATATTTCCGACAACGAGGTGTGTGATATATGCAGTGACAGATCAAGAGACAGATCACTGATCTGTGTGGTCGAAAACATAAGAGATGTAATAGCTATCGAAAATACCGGTCAATACAGGGGCTTATACCATGTTCTGGGTGGTATTATCTCTCCCATGGACGGTATAGGACCTTCCGATCTGAATATTGATCAGCTGGAGGAAAAAGTGAAAGCCGGAGATGTTCAGGAAATAATATTTGCCCTGAGCACCACAATGGAAGGTGATACTACCAATTATTATATTTATAAGAGGCTCCAGCCATACGACTTAAGTATTACATCACTGTCGCGGGGAGTGGCTGTTGGCGATGAACTGGAATATACAGATGAGATAACACTGGGCAGGTCAATAGTTAACCGAACGCCTTTCGACATGCAGAAATAGGTTGTCCGATTATATCTTATTCTTTTGACTCCATGCCAGATATTTGCTACATTGAAACAATTATTTATTTAATAATATTTAAATCAAACAAATAAAATGATACCGGAAATAAACAATAAGCTCTCAGTTTCAGCAAAGTCAATGAAGAGATCTGCCATCAGGGAGATACTTAAGCTACTGCAGAACCCGGAAATGATATCTTTTGCAGGCGGTCTGCCATCCCCTGAATCTTTCCCCGTGGAAGAAATAAAGAACATCACGGATGATATTCTTGATAGCAGGGGTGCTGCAGCTCTTCAATATGGCAGTACTGAAGGAGATCCCGAACTAAGAGAAATGTTATTGAAAAGGCATACAGAGCAGGGCCTCAGCGCAGGTCACGAAAACCTGGCTATAAGTACCGGCTCACAGCAGGCCCTTGATATATTATCAAAGATATTTATTGACCCGGGTGATTGCATCATTTGTGGATTACCCTCATACCTGGGTGGCTTATCGGCCTTTAATGTATATGGAGCCGAGGTGGTGGGTGTGCCTTTCGATGATCTGGGAATGAAATCTGATGAGCTTGAAAATAAACTCCAGGAACTGGAACAGGATAACAAGAAGGTGAAATTCATTTATATCATCCCTGATTTCCAGAATCCTGCCGGCATTACAATGCCTGAATCCCGAAGGAAAGAAATACTGCAAATAGCTTCGAAACACGATCTGCTGATCGTCGAAGACAGCCCATACAGGGATATACGTTTTGAAGGCAAGCCACAGAAACTTATTTATGATCTTGACACTGAAGGACGGGTAATTACCCTGTTTACCTTTTCGAAAATCCTGGCCCCCGGTTTCCGTGTAGCCTGGTTGCTCGCACACCCGGAAATAATTAACAAATTTATTATGGCCAAACAATCGGCTGACCTGTGTTCACCTGTTCTCGTGCAGAAGATAGCAGCCGAATACATGAAACGTGGACTGCTTGATAAGAACCTGGTCAATACCATCAACCTGTACAGGGAAAGAAGAGATCATATGTTAAAGTGCTTTGAAGAGTATATGCCTGAAGGTGTTACATGGACAAGGCCTGAAGGTGGATTGTTCCTGTTCCTTACCCTGCCCGAAAAAATGAATGCCGATGAATTATTCAATCTCGCAGTAAAAAAGAATGTAGCATTTGTCAAGGGCTCTGTTTTCTACTGTAACGACTGTGGAAAAAACACTATGAGGATCAACTTTTCATATAGCAATATCGAAACAATAACCGAGGGCGTTAAGCGTCTTGCAGGAGTAATAAAAGAATTCGGCAAACAATAGTCTGACTGTTTTGAAACATTTTGTAATTAATTTGTTTAATAGTTAGAAAACAAATTACATTGATATGGGAAAAATTGAGGTTTTTTTACCGGCTATGGGAGAAGGAGTCATTGAAGCAACCATTACCAAATGGCTTGTAAGTGAGGGGAAAGAAGTTGAGGAAGATGATCCCATTCTTGAAGTGGCCACTGATAAGGTCGATACCGAGATACCTGCGCCGGCCTCAGGCAAGCTTTCGGGTATTGCATTCAATGAAGGAGATGTGCCAAAAGTAGGAGATATCCTTGCTTATATTGAAAGTGAGAGCGTGGAAACCTCAGCTGAGGAATCAGCACCTGAGGTAGAAAAAGATTTTGAGGAAGTCAGGAAAGCCTCATCAGCATACCTGGTAGAGAAAGAAGATGAAGAGAAGGAAAGTGAAGTAATGAAGAGCAGAACGCCTGAAGGAAAATACCTCTCACCTCTGGTCAGAAAAATAGCAAAAACAGAAAATATTTCTTATTCTGAGCTTGATGGCATTAAAGGAAGTGGTATGGACGGCAGGATTACCAGGGACGATATAATGCAATATGTTTCAGGCAAATATAGTGCCACCAGGCCCGTGATTGAATCAGAAGGCGGGGATGAGAAAGAAGCCCCGAAGAAAGAAGCAGCGAAGAAAGAGGTAAAAGAGAAAAAAACAGAGGCTGCCACACCATCATCAGCAGCTAAAGATGGAGATGAGGTTATCGAGATGGACCGTGTCAGGAAGATTATTGCCGAGCATATGGTCAACTCTAAACGTACCTCACCACATGTAACCTCCTATATTGATGTCGATATCACCGATATCGTAAAATGGAGAGAAAGCATTAAGGACAGTTTTTTCAGCAAGGAGGGTATCAAACTCACCCTTACTCCTATTTTCATTGAGGCCACAGCGCGTGCCATAAGGCAGGTGCCGATGATCAATGTAAGTGTTGATGGCGACAAAATCATCAAAAAGAAAAATATTAATATAGGTATGGCTACAGCCCTGCCCGACGGTAATCTTATTGTACCGGTTATCAAGAAAGCCGATGAAAAGAGCATTATAGGGCTGGCAAGAGAGGTTAATGATCTTGCCGACAGAGCCAGGAAAAACAAACTGAAACCAGATGAGATAACAGGAGGCACTTTTTCGATCACCAATTATGGTACTGTAGGAACACTTATGGGTTCACCTATCATCAACCAGCCACAGGCTGCAATACTGGGAATAGGAGCAGCAAAGAAAATGCCTGCCGTTATTGAAACGCCTACCGGAGATCTTATAGGTATAAGAAATATCGTCTATCTGTCGCTCAGCTATGATCACAGGATTGTTGACGGGGCTCTTGGTGGACTTTTCCTCAAGAAATTAAAGGAAAACCTTGAATCTTTTATGAACAATAAGTTTATCGAAGACCTGTCATTGTAGAAATCTTGTGGAAATAAAAATCTTAGGGGTCATATTTATTGACCCTTTTTTTTTTAATATTGTCCTAATATTAGTAGTTTTGGAGAAATGAAACCTAACACAGATGAACAGACAGGCCGTTAAACTATTATTGATTGCCTTATTCGTAAACTCAACACTTTTATCAGCTCAGAGCCGCAGGGAAATCAAGGATATGTTTTATGAGGCCGAGTCCTGGATTCTGTTCGAAGAATATAAAGACGCACTGCCCCTCTACCTGGATTTACTGGAATTGTATCCCGAGAATTATAACTATAAGTACCGCATAGGTATGTGTTATCTGAACATCCCGGGAGAGAAGGAAAAAGCCCTTCCTTATCTGCAGGATGCGGTAATGCATATTGATCCAAATTACAAAGAGGGCAAATTCAGGGAGGACCAGGCGCCTTATGATGCCCTGTTCTACCTGGGAGCAGCATATCGAATATCCAATCAGCTAGACAAAGCTATTGAGACTTACAGGACATTCTACAGCGGTATGGACCACGCGATGTATGACTCAACCATAGTAAAACATCAGATTAAAGCATGCGAGAACGCTAAAAGCCTCATGAATACACCTCTTTACCTTAAACTCATTAACCAGGGTAATTTTATTAACGAGCAACGTTCAGATGTCAATCCGGTAGTCTCAGCCGATGAAAAAACCATTGTCTTTACCCGTGAGCTTCCTTTCTATGAAGGTATATTCTATTCAAAGAAAACTGATGATACATGGGGACCTGTGATACAAATCCAGGAAGAACTGCTGATAGATGACGGCTATTCAAGCTCTTTATCACCCGATGGAAGCGAACTCTATATCTACCGGGATGATGGTTATGACGGAAATATTTATATGAGTAGTTATTCAGACGGCAGGTGGTCGCCGGCGGTAAAACTGAATGAGAATATCAATACCAAATACTGGGAATCACATGCCTGTATTTCAGCTGACGGGCAAAAACTGTATTTCACCAGTAACAGGAAAGGCACTTATGGTGGACTGGATATTTACATGTCGGAAAGGGACAGTGTGGGTGAATGGGGCCCGGCGATAAATCTGGGGCCGTCAATAAACACCCCATTCAACGAAGAAACACCTTTTGTCGATACAACAGGCATGGTACTGTTCTTCAGTTCAAGGGGCCATTTCAATATGGGTGGGCACGACGTGTTTTATTCCACAAGCGTAGATGGTGAATGGACAACTCCCGTTAATATGGGTTATCCGCTTAACACCACCGATGATGATATTTTCTATTCTCCGGTGGGAGAAGGTTACCTGGCATATATGTCGAAATTCGATCCCAACGGCTTTGGCAGGGAAGATATTATGAGAGTGGAAGTGTTCTCGGATGAACACCCCAGGTATTTTTACGTCAGGGGGCTGGTAAAGCTCAAGGACCTGCTCAGCCAGTATGAAGACAGTGTAAAGATAAGTGCATTGGATAAATCAAACCTCGACACCCTTGTTGCAGTGTACTCCGATCCACATACCGGAGAATATGAATTTGAAATACCACATGGGGATTATAAACTTATATATGAGTCAGAAGGTTCAGGAAGGATCGAAAAAGATGTAAGCTTTGCGATAAACAACCCGGAGGATAGTATTACCTTACCCTACGAAGAACTGCTGAAGACTGATAACAGGGCGGACATAGCCATACTTCAGGCTATTGATTCACTTGCTTACGCTCCCGGCGATACTGCCAGAATAGTGTTAAAGCTCGAACCAAGGTCGTCCCTTATTGTTGAGCATATTAAAAACGGACAGGTCGTTAGTACAGAAGAGTTTATTATTAATGACTCTACTTTCCTTTACCAGTTGGAGGCCATGAAAGGTGATAATAATCTCAGGTTTACTATCAAAGACCGCTTTAATAATATTACGACCAGGGATTATATGTTCAGTGCCCTTGAACCGGTCAAAGAAGAACCGGTAATAGCCGAAATAATATCCGATGAACCGTCTGAACAGGAAATTATAGCAGAACAGTCTCTGACTGATAGTTTAGAGGCCGAGCAGGTTGATCAGGCCAGAACCATCGACCGCATGGGCCAGGTGATAAGTGAGGTTACTACTGCGGATGATAAAAAACCCATACGTGACGCAATTGACAAAACAAATGAAAAGCAAATAAAGAATGCAGGGGAATGGCTTGAATCACTCTATTCGGTAGCAATAGCCGATGGTGCTGAAAAAGAGTTGTTAACAAAGCTTATAGCTGCCATGTCAGCAGATTTCGGTGATAATGCACAGGATTATATAGACCGCCTTATGGAATTTGCAGGCCCACAGCTGAAAAAAGCACTGGAAAGCATCGATCCCGGCACTCTTCAATTCGATACTCCTGAAGAAATAATCGATTACCTCCTTAGCAACGCCGATAAGCTCGGATATAGCAGAGAGGAAGTATTCGAAGCTTTCTCCAAGCTGATCAATGCCTCAGAAAAAACTGCACAGGACATTGTAACCTACCTGAATATCAAGGAAGGCGTTAAGTTATGGGCCCTGTGGCTGCTGCTTGGTGGTGCCGGAATAATCATAATTATCATCCTGGCCAGGAGGAGAAAAAAGAAGAATGAATAGCTCCTGAACAGCACAGTCCTTACTCTATTTCCCTGAAGTGATTTTGATATTGTTAATATTTTAATATTTTTGTTATGACTAAATCTGCGGGGATATGAATCGATTACTGATAAGTCTTTGTATTTTTCTGGTAATAAGTATTGATGTTCTGCCCCAGAACCTCAAGAAAGACCAGGAGCTTTTTCTCGAAGCAGAATACTTCCTGATGTTTGAAGACTATAATGATGCATTACCCTATTACCTTGATCTCTATAGAACATACCCTGAAAATAGTAATCTTGCATACAGGATAGGTATTTGCTATCTCGGTATTTCAGGAAGCAAGCACCTGGCAATTGAATACCTCGAGCAGGCTGCAAAAAACTCTGAAGCATCCTACAGGGAAGGATCACTGCGCCAGAAAACAGCACCCTATACAGCATGGTTTTTCCTTGGTAATGCGTACAGGATTAATTTTCAGTTTGAAAAAGCAAGGGAAGCATACAGGAGATACCGTGAGACATTGCTGGATGACGATTATGATAACATACTGTTTATCGAGCACCAGATAGATGTGTGTGACAATGCAAGGGAGATAATGGATAATCCCGTGAGGTATGATGAGGAAAATATCGGTGAAAAGTTTAATGACAGCAATAGTAACTTTAATCCTGTGATATCTTCCGATGGCAACCGCTTTGCCTATATGTCATCACTTAAGTTCTATGATGCTGTTTTCTTCTCTGAAAAGGATAGAAACAAATGGAGCGACCCGGTGAATATTACACCGGATCTGTTATCTGATGGTGATCTGTATATTTCCTGTCTGGCAGACGGGGGAAATACTCTCTATATGTCGAAAGACGATGATATAGATAGTGATATTTATTTCAGTACATATAATGGTGATAGCTGGTCTCCGGCCGAAGCTGTATCTGATCTCATCAATACCAGATACTGGGAGTCACATGCCTTTGTTACTGAAGATGGTTCAGCAATGATATTCTCATCCAACAGGCCCGGCGGCCTGGGTGGACTCGACCTGTATATCTCCTACAAGGATAATAGAGGAAAATGGGGGCAACCCATTAACCTGGGTCCTGAAATTAATACGCCTTTTAATGAAGACAGGGCCTTTCTTGTAGATAATGGTAATAAACTGTTCTTTTGTTCCCAGGGACATTATAACCTGGGCGGCTTTGATCTATTCAAATCTGAAAAACTGGAAAATAATAACTGGTCCAAGCCTGAAAACCTGGGCTACCCTATCAACAGCCCTGATGATGATGTTTTCTTTATGCCTGTTGGGGACGGTAGTTCAGGGTATATATCAGTTAACCGTGAAGGAAAAGGTTTTGGAAAGGAGGATATTTATTTAATAAAATTTAAGTAAGTCTGCAATGCACAAAACTATACTGGTAGTAATAATTCTCCTTGCCTCTTATACTGTCAATGCTCAAAATAGTGAGCTTCGCGATATATTTGTGGAGGCCGAATCACATTACCTATTCGGGGAGTACGAGCTTGCAAATCCTCTTTACCTTATCCTGGATGATTATATGGCTGACAATGCCAATATTAAATTTAAGATAGGAAACTGCTACCTTAATATCCCCGATGAAAAGACCAAGGCCATACCCTACCTTGAGCAGGCTGTAAAAAATGCCGCCTACGATGCCAACCCCGATTCATTCAGAGAAACCAGGGCTCCTTTTGAAGCTTATTTTGCCCTCGCTTCAGCATACAGGATTAATTATGAATTTGAAAATGCCCTGAAGACATATGCCAAACTGAATGAGCTTCTCTCAGATAAGGAAATACTTGAAAATGCTGACTTCATCGATCAGCAAATACATGCCTGCCGCACCGCTATCACTTTTATTGATCAGCCGGTGGAATTCAATAAGCAAAACCTCGGACCTGACATTAACATGGGATCAATGAATATAAACCCTGTAGTAAGTAAAGACGGAAATACCATGGTTTATACTGAAAAGAGGGGTCTGGAAAACACAATCTATTATATTAAGAAAGAAAGAGGAGAATGGGGATCACCTATTGATATCACAGCACAGCTTGGTGGACATACAGATATTACATCAAGCTCTGTCAATGCTGACGGAACAGAGCTATACCTCTATAAGAATGATGATTTTGTCGGTAATATATATGTATCAAGATTCAGTAACGGTTCCTGGTCAAGGATTGAAAAACTGAATCGCAATATCAATACCCGTTTTTTCGAATCGCATGCTTCCATCTCAGCAGATGGTAATAAACTATATTTCACTTCTAACAGGGATGGAGGAGAAGGCGGACTTGATATATATGTCTCAGAGAAAGATTCCGATGGCGAATGGGGTGATGCAAAAAATCTTGGTTCGGGTATAAATACTCCCTATAATGAGGATACCCCGTTCATAACCGGTAATGACTCTATTCTATTCTTCAGTTCGGAAGGTCATACCAATATGGGTGGCTATGATATATTTTTTTCAAGGCTTATAGGTGGTATATGGAAAAGTCCTCTTAATCTTGGATATCCTCTTAATACCCCTGATAATGAGCTTTTCTTTTATCCTTACAATAACGGGCACAATGCCTATTATTCAATGGTTTCAGGTTATAAGAACAGAGATATTTTCTACCTGACCAGGGGCGAGAGCCAGGCTGTTCCAACATTTGAGATTAAAGGAACATTCAGCCTCAGTGATACGATTATTGAATTCAACGACGATTACAGGATAGTTTTATACAGCAAGACTTCCGAAGACACCCTTGATGTTGGCTATCCTAATAAAACAACCGGCTTCTACAGTTTCCTGGTAAGACCGGACGAATATACACTCACATATGAGGGCCTTGCTTATCTTTCGGTTACCGAAGAACTTACTATTTATGAAGATCACCCCAACAGGGAAGAGATAATTAATGTTACCCTCGATCCGGATACAAGCTATGTGCCGGAGGAGCCCGAGATACCGGAGGTTTTTGAAAAACTCGACTTCTCGCAGGTACAGGTGATAGATGCTATCGACTCATCAATACTGGTCACCGACGTAATAGTGCGCGATGTAAGCGATTCCGATTCTACCAATATTGATGTCCTTTATTACACCGTTCAGCTTATGGCTCTTTATAATCCTGTTGATGTGAGTTTCTTCAAACGTGCTGATGTGAGGGTGGTATATAATGAGGATGATAAATTCTACAGGTATACAACAGGCAGGTTTGATACCAAGGATGAAGCATACAGGCGCAGGGATGAACTGATCAGTCTCGGATATCCCGAAGAAATTTTCGTAAAAACAGTCTTCAGAGGGAATAAATAATGGAGTTTAAGGAAATAAAGCTCAGGGCTCCCGAACCGGAAGACCTTGATATCCTGTATAAATGGGAAAATGACACCAGTATATGGCAAATAAGCAATACTCTCAGCCCTTTTTCTAAATATACCCTCAGGAAATATATTGAGAACTCTCATAAGAGCATCTTCGAAACCAGTCAGTTACGTTTTATGATTGAGGTTGGACGTTCAGGGAAAACAATAGGTACCATCGACCTTTTTGACTTCGACCCGTTTCACCTCCGGGCCGGGGTGGGTGTACTGATAGCTGAAAGAGATGAAAGAAGGAAAGGCTATGCTGAGATGTCGATAAGATGCCTTGCTGACTATTGTTTCAATACCCTGAAAGTACACCAGCTCTATTGTAATATTACTGAAGACAATGAGCCTTCTATATATCTTTTTACCAAAATAGGGTTCACAGAAATTGGCCGAAAGAAAGACTGGATAAAGGATGGAAGTGCCTATAAAGATGAAATAATGTATCAGAT
>Ga0272441_10005961_pt1 | contig 20798 bp, 16 predicted proteins | sample SSMProp6N_FD_193582 | JGI IMG/M metagenome (GOLD analysis project Ga0272441, IMG submission 193582) | Marine sediment archaeal communities from Little Sippewissett salt marsh, Falmouth, MA, United States - SSM-Prop-6N | ecosystem: Environmental > Aquatic > Marine > Wetlands > Sediment ...
CGCCGGACGGCAGGTATGTACTATACAAGGCATCCCCGAACCCACGGTCATGGGAAACAGGAGCACCCTTCCGGTATGCCATCCTCGATACCCTCACCGGAGAGGAGCAGGACCTCTTCACGAGTGTCGAGGGATACCAGGATGAAAACCAGTTTGCCTGGTCACCGGACAGCACCGTTGTATATATCGAGCGGTTCATCAACGGAGGACTGCGCTATCCGGTTGAAGATGCAGCAGATATTCTGGTGTATACTCCTGCGACGCAGACGCTTGAGGAAGTACCGCTCCATTGGGAGCGTGGTCTCTTTATCGACCTCTTCAATAGCGATATTGAAGTCAACCCGTTCAACGGCGGCGCCTATCTCTTCCTTGCTGATGGCACCAATCCAAAACTCGCCCGTGTCACGCGGGCGGGCGGCAGGTGGCAGATGACATTCCCGGAGGGCAGGGACTCCGGGAATATCTATGCCGCCGAATCAGACCGTACCGGCGCAACCATTGTCTATAACTACAATACTCCCTGCTCACCGCCTCAGTTGTACCGGGCAACAGTATCCGGAAACGAAATACAGGACCCCGTCCTGCTGACCGGCATGAACCAGGACCTGATGCAACAGGACCTGGGCACGTCTGCTGTTACGACATGGAAGGGTGCACAGGGTGATACCATCTCAGGTATCATCCGCTACCCGCCGGGATACGAGGCGGGAACACAGTACCCGCTGGTGCTCGTCATCCACGGAGGGCCAAACTATGCGGACTTTGACAGCTGGCGCGACACCTGGGAGTTCCCCTACCACCTGATCACGGGCAGGGGGGCGGTAACCCTCTCGGTCAATTACCACGGCAGCACCAACTTCGGGCTGGACTTTGCCCGGTCCATTGAGGGAGGACAGTACTATGACCTGCCGACAGAGGACCTCCTGACAGGAATTGACCACCTTGCAGAACAGGGAATCATCAACCGGTCGCAGGTCGGCGTGACCGGGTGGTCAAACGGTGGTATTCTTACCCTGGCGCTAATCACGAAGGACCCGACGCTGAAGGCCGCCATTTCAGGTGCAGGGACGGCAGACGAGAACTCCCAGATCGCAAACACGAACGGCATCGTGATGGACCGGATGTATTACGAAAAGAGCCCGTATCAGGACCCCGGGGCATTCCAGCAGATCCTTCCTCTCTATCAGGCAAAGAATGTCAAAACGCCTCTTTTGATGATGATTGGGACCGACGATCCCCAGGTGAACCCGGCCAGCGCCTGGGTCACCTACCGGGCATATAAGGAAGAGAGCCAGGCACCCGTGCGGTTCGTCCTCTTCAAAGACCAGCCACATCACATGACAACCCCGGAAACACAGGCACGCAAAGTAGAGGAAGAACTGGACTGGCTGGACCAGTACCTCTTCTCTTCCGTACCGGCCGGCACCATGCCCATTGAAACCCCCGACTCCGACGATACCTCTGCCGCACCGGTGACGTCATACCCCCCGGAGGCATACGACCTGAGGAATGAAGGCGGGGTCTCCTCCATGACGCCGGTCAAAATGCAGTGCGCCACACTCCCGGACGGCCAGCCGGACCCGGGGAACATGGTCGGTGCCTGTTGGGCATGCCATTCCTGTAGTGCGTTTGAGAGCAGCCTTCTCCGGCAGGGCATTGTCACAGACCCTGCATCACCGGACGCTGTCATTTCGGCCTGGCACATGGCGAACTGGAATGGCTACAACCATCCGGTCTACACATTCAACCCCACGAACATACCGAACTATAACATGTCGTTTGGCTATACCGAGAACGTTCCCGTGATCCGGGGCTGGGCAGGAGATTTCCGGTACGCAACCGATTACCTAAGCAGTGGGACGGGTCCGGTCCCCGACCGGTATGCCCCCTTCCCGCTTGCTGATATGCAGAACAAATCAGACCTGACAAAGCCCGCAGAACACCTCCCCGTAACATATCTGCTCCGTGAAACCCACGTGCTCTGCCGCCCGGACTATCCGACAGATGAAGCATTCCGGACAGCAGTAAAAGATGCCCTTCTGGACTACGGTGCACTCCTCTCCTTCATGTATACGCACCCGTCGATGTATCCCGGGGTTGCGGAGTCACCCATCTACAACCGGACCACCGGCGACTACTACTTCAACGGGACCGGTGACGAAGGCTTTCCCGCATCCCTGAACCATGCTGTCACAATCGTGGGATGGGATGATGCGAGAGTCGTCCCGGGGGCACCGGAACCGGGAGCCTGGCTGATGGAGAACAGTCTGGGGACGAATTGGGGCAATGAAGGATATTTCTGGATATCATATGCAGATGTCATCTTTCTGAAGGGCTATGACTTTGCCGTGGCCTTCGTTGCCGACAGCGGCGAGAGTTACAACCTCACGCACCGCTACCAGACACACCCCGGAGCACTCTCCAACGTATCAACCGAACCCTATGAGATCAGCTGGGACTACCTCTCCGACGGGAATGCTGCCGCAGGTGTTGCATCATGGGCCTGTGCCCGGTTCACTGCAACGGACGACGCGTACCTGAAGGCCGTCGGGTTCATGACACTGGACCCGGACGAGACCGTCACGATCGCGGTCTATTGCGGGTGGGACGCAGACATGAACCGGCCCGACCCGACCCTGCTCATCACGGAACAGACGGTTGCGGTCCCTGACCGGGGATACCATCTGACAGACCTGAACCGGCTGGTCCCGCTCACTCGCGATGATGAATTTGTCATCGCGCTTGGGTTTGCGCCGCATGACGATATGGCGGAGCGCTCAGAACCGCTCGTCTACGTCACTGCTGACGCCCCGCAGCGGAACAGGACCTACCGGGGATCGGCAGACAGAACATGTGCATGGGATGACTATGCCACGTTGCACAACGGCAGCATCTTTTTTGTGCAGGGGTTCACGGCGGCGTAACGGCGAAAGTACTGGGCCGCCCCGATAGTTCCGCAGGGAAAAAAGGGCCGGGGTTACCACCTCATCCCTCCAAAAATTCATCTGCCGGTGCACCTAATCAAAGATAATTCTGCCCCGTCTCTCCCGGTATGACGACATCCGCCCCCCGGAATTGCCCCCGCTGTTCGCCTGCCCGTTTTGCGTGTTCGCATCAAGCCAGAAGACCGCAGCATGGATGGTCTCCCCCTCATGCCGGAGGGCCGACCCCACCATCGTTGCTTCACGCAGGCGGCAGTCATCCCCCATCCCCACCGATGGGAAACACGCCGCATGGATGTGCATCACGTCTGAGAATCTCTTCTCAACGTCGGTTTGTGAGATTCGGAGAGTGGCTAAATGCCTCCTCCGCAGTATACTCGCTGCATAGGACCGGAGGACCTTTTCATGCAGCAGCGCATACTTCTCCGGCCGGGAGAGCAGTTCAAGACCCGCAGGCCTTCCGTTGAGGAAGACCAGACATCCCGCCTGTCCTTCAACAAGGCCGAATCTTTTTGTCTGCTCTTCCATGAAGGCACGGTGCGTTTCATAGGTGTCCTTCATCGCCCCGGTCGGCGACCGGACCCCGCATGCATCCGCCTCGCGCTCAATCTCACTCCATACCTCGCCCTGATTCGATCGAAAGGACGAAGAGGTGTTCAGGTTTTCAGAAACCGATCGGGACTTTTTCGCCCGAATTGTGCTGGACATGATCAGGTCCGAATCCGCGAAGGATGCAGAGCGATAATTCCACCGCCCCGCCTCAGTGCAGGATACCGGTACGATCAGCTTTGTCTCCGGGGGAATGAGGACACTCGTATTGACCACCCGATTCTGTTTTGCCCCGGCAAGCTCCTCACCATCGAGGATCAGGACAGGGAGCTTCCCGGTGTTTCGGACCGCAAGTTCAGGGACCGTCCCGCTCTCAGAGCACTCGGTCACCCGCAGGACATCCGCTTCGAATGCCTCCCGCAGGACCAGGTAATCCAGGCCTTCGGGCTCTTCCTCACGTTGGATAAGCGGTGCAACCGCCATATGTTCATGTGATACCGCTTCGCCACAGCGTATGCCGGCTAAAATATCTGTTCCGGTTATTGCCATTCAATTCACCTCCCCTTTCACACCCCGTCGGGGGGAAAAGGTTGATTGAAATAAGCGATCGAATGCCCATATATAATTCTAACATAGCATGTTTAGCAATAATACAAATATTAATAATATTAACAAGCTGATCTCTGACTATTCAATCATGGGGATGGGCAGGTATGGATGCGATAGAACAAACAGTACATATCATCCCGCTCGGGCACGAGATCGACAGGGCCATCATGCCGTTTGAACAGGCGAAGGCCGATAAGGTATATCTGCTGTCGAACTTTGGAGATATGAGCCCGATGGGGAGGGAGCAGGACTACTATACCCGTGAAGTAGTTCAGCGACTGAAAGCGCGTGATATCCGGGTGGAGTGCGTAGAGACGGATCTCTTCGATCTCCTCGATATCATCTGCAATACGGCAATGATCATCAAAAAAGAGAAGGAGCACGGCAACCGTGTGAATGTCAACATGTCTTCTGCAGGACGGCTGACCTCCGTCGGGGTCACGCTTGCTGCGATGGCGCACAACGTGCACGTCTATTACGTCAAGAGCGACGCATATCCCGAAGCACATGAGGAGCGGCTGGCACACGGTCTTTCGGTCTGTTCATCAGGGAATATCAGCCGTCTCGTAAACTTCCGGTTTCTGCTGCCGGACGAGGCGGGCATGCAGATCCTGGTCGGTCTGTGCACAGCCGGGAAACCGGTCACCAACCGCGATATTCTCGCGATGCTCCGGGAGGCAGGCACCCCTGGGTTTGAAGTCCTGTATGATGAGGTTACGCGTGAGAAGAGGAGGGCCGTTCAGAGCCGTCAGCTCATGCGGCTTGATAAGACGATCCTCACCCGTCTTGAGAAGGACGGGTATATCAGCCGGGAAAAACGAGGGAGGAATGTTGTCGTATCCGTAACCGAGACGGGCCTGTATGCCGCCTGTGCGAGCGGCCGGTATATGAGGAGATAATGAGTCCGGTCCGGCAGGATACTCCTGCATTCGTGCAGAGTGCCCAACCTATATCCCGTATAAATCAGGTGGCAAAACGGCCTGCTTCATGCATTGCAGAACAATGCCCTCTCATTTCATCTGTCGTGTTCTGCCGCTGTGTCCAGTAATTTCAGCAGATGCCCATACTGCCAGTCGCGTTCACTGGTAACGGCAGCCTCCGCCTCTGCCGCATCCGCAGCCCGAAACACCGCCTGTTGGGCATACCGTGCCGACGCAAGTGCGTGGCCGGCAACATGTGCAGTTGCGACCGCCTGACCCGCCGCACGGGCTGCAGAGCGGGCGGGCGTGTCCTCCCCGATCTCACGTGCGGCTGCATGTGCATCAAGAGACGCCGTGCGGATCTCTGCCATCCGAAATGTTCCTGTCTCTATCCACGCCCACAGTATCATGAGCGCCTGTGCAGGACGGTCATCCTCCGGGGCGTGTTCGGTAAAGTATGGCAGAACCCGGCGGGCACAGTCTGCCGCCCAGATGGCAAGAGTCCGTTTGCCCGTTTTTTGCACCAGTATTTCCAGGGGGGCGTCTCTTCGGGCAAGGGAAAATGTTGGTTTTGGTTTTGTTTTCATTGTTTGTATCCCCCGGGGGGTGGATATTTCCCAGTGTTTTTTCCTCATATACGATGTGTCTCGTGTCATGACGACGTGCGCTGAGACCATATGCGAATCTTTTCTCATGGTGTGACAGGTCGGCGATGAATATATGCCCCTTTGGGGGGTATGGAGGATATATGGTGGTGATGGATCTCCATGGTCCGGGGGCCGGGTATATCTGTCCATGAATTGTGTACCGCTTTTCGCCGTTATAGGTCCATCTGCCGGAGTCATGGCTCAAGACACTGCACAAATCTGAAACGGACGGGGAACGATCCTTACTTTTGAACAATCATTAAGGTAATGAAACCCTATTACCCCCTATCCCATCACAGATGGGGGGTGTAATTGAGATGAAATCATATGCCATTCAACCACGCGCCACTCTGGCTCTCATGCTGGTAGTGGTCGCCGTGGCCATGGTTTGTATTGCCGGGTGTACCACACCTGCGCCACCGGAGCCGACGCCGACTGCGACACCAGCGCCGCCGGCTGAAAAGACCATCGTGGAGACGGCCGAGGGGGCAGGGTCGTTTACCACGCTGCTCGCTGCAGTCGATGCCGCAGGTCTCACGGAGACACTCTCGGGAGACGGGCCGTTTACGGTCTTTGCCCCGACTGACGACGCATTTGCTGCACTGCCGGAGGGGACGGTGGAGGCACTGCTGGAAGACCCGGAGGGAGACCTGAAGGATATCCTGCTCTACCATGTTGTCTCAGGCAACGTGATGGCAGCAGATGTGACGACACAATCGGACGTTATGACCCTTCTCGGGAAGAAACTCCGGATTGACACCAGCGGCGGCGGCGTGCAGATCGACGGGGCGACCGTGGTCACAACCGACATCGTCTGTTCGAACGGTGTCATCCACGTCATCGATGCCGTGATGCTGCCGAAGAAGAACATCGTTGAGACTGCAGTGGACGACGGACGGTTTACCACCCTCGTTGCAGCGGTGCAGGCGGCAGGCCTTGCCGGAGCCCTTGCTGACGAAACGAAGGACTATACCGTCTTTGCCCCGACCGACGACGCCTTTGCCGCTCTGCCGGAGGGGACGGTGGACGCATTGCTGGAAGACCCTGAAGGACAGCTCAAAGAGATCCTGCTCTACCACGTGGCAGACGGGATGTACCCGGCCGCAGACGTTGCTGCGATGGACAGTATTGCGACCCTGCAGGGAAGTTCCCTCACCATCGATGCATCGGGCGGCAGTGTAGAGGTTGACGGGGCAACTGTCATTATTGCGGATGTGGAATGCAGCAATGGCATTATCCATGTCATCGATGCGGTGATGATTCCTGAGGGATCCTGAACTCTTTTCTTTTTTGCCATTCGTAGTCGTGCCACATGGCATTCCTGCCGTTTGCCGGTGCAGGCACATCGTCTGGCATTCGGAAACCGTCTAACCAGAATGCCGAACCCATTCCCCGTGTGTGTGGATTATTGTCCGCTGTATGTATGCAGGGGTGCTGAACACTGAACGGGGGGTGCTACATCGATCATGAAGGAGCACACGACGTGACAAAGAAAAAAATGTGCAGGGAATAATCCTCACTGAGGGATTAAACACTGACTGTATAAGAGCCGTTGGAGGGATTTGAACCCCCGACCTGCTGATTACGAATCAGCCGCTATACCTCTAAGCCACAACGGCACGTGTGTATGAGAAATGCCCGACAAGACCCCCACGAACGTGGCGCCCATGCCAGATGCCTCCTTTATTTGGCGCTGAAAAATAATAAAGGTGGCGTTTGGTTATTGATTATTCGTCGGAACCCGTCGTATCCCACAGGGATTCACGGGATCCTGTATCCGAAATGGTGTCCGAAATCGTATCCGGAATGCTGTCCGAAATCCGCTCAGGAATACCCGCGAATCGTGACATTCGGGTCTTCCTGCTTCTCCGGGGCCTCTGTTTTAATCTCGCCGAACTTTGCTTCAAAGTCCTTCACGCTCTTCTGGAGCACCGCACTGAAATTCTTTGCGTGTTTCGGTGAGATGGAAACGATCGATTTGGCACGGGCCTGGTTTGTCCCGGGGATTTCGTGCAAAAAGACGAATGTGAACTCATCATCCTTGTATGCCACCTGAATCCGGTTAGCATACACGGGGTCCAGATCACCTGGAATATTTACCGATATTTCCCGTTTTGTCATACCAATCATTTATGCGCCTTGCCAGATAATCCTTTGTTTGTTCAGGAACTCTGTGGTATTCGGGCCACGAATCTGGTGCCGGATCTGCTGTAGGGGAAGAAATCTGTGGTGTTTTCGTAATTCACAATATTTCAGGGACTGGTATACAATATGCGGGATAAACAGAAGATACGGGTGAAGAGCGTCTCGTCCATTGTGGCGTGTCATGCCTGTCCGGTGCGCTATCAGCTGATGAAATCACAGGAAACGACCGAACCCGAGCGCTACACCATCGCAAAACAACTCTCCTACGCACTGGGTCACCCCCTGGATGCATCCGCCCTCTGGGAAGATATCCGTCTCATTGCTCCCGAGATCGCAGGTGAAAATAAAGAGATACTTGACGCATGGGTCCGTGCCTGCCGGGAAAACGAGTGGGAACCCGCTGATGAATATGATGTCCGTGTGACGTCAGATACGCTCGGCATCGGGGGGACCATTGACCGTATCCTTCCCGGCAGTCCGCCCCGGTGTGCCATCATGCGGATGACAGAAGCGCCGGACGCAGGTGTCTGGGGGGCAGATCGCATCCGGGCGGCATGTCTTGCGGTCTGCATCGAAGAAACACTGGGATTCACCCCGTCTGCGATCATCTGTGAATACCTCCCGTCAGGTATTGCACGTCCATGCATCCCCGAACCCCGGGACCGGCGGCGTGCCCTGCAGGCCATACGGACCGCGGATGCGATCGACAAAGGCATGGTCCCCCGCAAACCACGCAATGCTCCCTGTGAAGGCTGTTTTCTTGCAGAGGTATGCACCGTATCCGGGCCGAAAAAACTGGGTGACCTCTTCAAATAAGGATCTCTTTCAAAGAAACAGATGCTTTTGTAGGGGTTTCAAAGGTAAAAAAAGATATTCAGAGGGATTCCAGGAGCGTCTTTGAGATGATATACTCGCCCTTTGCTTCCCGGGTCGTCCCGACAATCAGCCATTTTGTGTCGCCATGCTCCTCGACGACACCTTTTGCTTCGATCACCTCGCCCGCGAGCGCCTGCCCGCTGTAGGTATGGGTGAAGGAGAGGACACGGCTGATCTCGTCATGGTCGACATCGTAGATTGCCGGACTGTCAAACGCAAGTGATGCGTCCGTCACCGTCGCCTCAATGGTCATCTTCCCGCAGACCTCTCCTTTCGGCACCGCACCGGAGGCGATACGGTCATAGGAGCGGGTGTAGAGCAGGTCAAAGTAGGTCCCGTCGATCTCTCCCCGGTTCCATTTCCGTTTTTCGTGGGCAATGAATGTCTCATAATCGATCTCCGGGACACGTTTGTTGTAGACCTTCTGCCACATCTCCTCAGAGAGACCGGAGACCACGCCGCGCTCCACCGCCTGGATGAGATTCTTCTGCGCATCAAACCAGGCCGACCCGTAGACCACCATATCGACATCGGACGCCTCGTTTTCCAGACCGCAGAGCAGTGACCCGGTGCACCCGACATTTTCGATGGAGACATTGAAGACCGGAAGGAGCTGCATGACGCGTTCGTTTCTCGCAGCCACATGGATGATCTCCTCCTCGGGCTTGATCACCCGGGCAATATCTGCATGCGGGACGCGGTGGACCGTATCCAGGTATTCCGGCTTATGCTCGGCAATGTAGGCAAACGCATCTTCAAAGTCGAGTTTTCTGAATTTTCGTCCATCGGGAGCGGTCCGTTCACCGTTTTCGTCCGGCACATACCGCAGCACACACCCAACCTTCTCCTCATTGTCATATGCCGATACTGCGTATATGCGTCCCCCGGTGTCTTCAATAAAATCGCGCAGACGTATTGGTTTCATCGTTTGTTACTCCAGCATTCTGAGATATGCAGCAATGCGTTCGATATCCTCTCCCGGACGCAGGATCTGGCGAGATTCCAGGTCCACGACCGTCGAGGGCATCCCGGAGAGGTTTCCTCCTTCAATGAAGAGGTCGTACGGCACATTAACCTGTTCTTTTGTCACCGGTGCCGGTGTCCCGGAAAGGTTGGCGCTCGTGGAGGTGATCGGTGCGTCCAGTTCATCGATGATCTCGCGGGTGACCGCATGGTCGGGCATCCGTATCCCGATTGAGCCCGTTCCCCCGGAGAGCACCGCAGGCAGACACCTTTTCACCGGAAGGACGATGGTCACTGGACCCGGAAGAAACGTCCGGATAAATTCCCATGCCTCATCGGACACATGGGCAATGGCGGCGATCATATCCTCATCGGAGACGGCGACCGACATCGGTTTGCCCATCGGTCTGCCCTTCACTTCATACACCCGGTGCACCGCATACTCCGAGAGTGCGTCGGCACCAAGACCGTAGACAGTCTCCGTCGGATAGACGATGAGCCCGTCACGACGGAGCACCTGAACGGCATCGGATACGATACTCATCTAAAATTTCCTCCCCTGTACACGATAGATGTTAAAGACTGCTTTTGAACTGACATGCATAACGGCAAATACTCCTGCCTGAATCGGATCGGTTACCACGAGGTCCGCATATTCCGGGACGCTTCCTGCCATCGAAAGGGAAATGACCGGAATCCCCATCTTTTGGATGCGAATGACAGATTCCGTGATCTTTCCCCCCATGAGACTCCCTGCAAGCACCAGGACAGAGGCGCGGGGCAGACGGGAAACGGCTTCTGCTGCTGCAGCAATCTCTTTTTCCCCAACGAGCGGGATGGTGTCCACCGATATCCGCTCGCCCCTGATATTGTGGCGGTCTGCCTCATTTACGGCGCCCAGCGCCACCTGCGCCACCTGTGCACCGCCGCCCACAATGATGACGCGTTTCCCGAATATCTCGGAAAACGGCTGGTGTCTCTCAACAGAGCGTATCTCCGGGATTCCTGTCAGTTCCTCCATCAACTGATCGATATTCAGGTCTCCCTCAAATTCAAAGTAGAGCGTTGAGAGGTCTTTTTGCTTGCCGCATGGTATGATTGACTGCTGGGTGTTGAGGATATTCGCACCGTGATGCGCCATCACAGACGATACGTCACGCAGTACCCCGTGACAGTTTTCAGACAGGATGCAGAGAGCATATGGTATGCTGGTTGTATTCATGGATGAGTCACCGCAGTACACCCCGAGATATGGAATCGTGGTTGTACAGATTTGGTCCGCGGTAAATAAATGATTTCGTGCAGGCAGCAGAAGGGGTGCCCGGGGGGAATGCCTCCTGAATCATTTTGAGCAGCAGAATGCCGTGCTGTGATCCTGTTTTGTCGCCACAGAGGGTGGTCTGAAACGGGAATGTCATCGATGAAACGCGGCCGGGCAGCAGGAATGGTGATGGACGCATACGGCTCTTTTTGCGTGTCGTATCGTCTCGTTTCTGATAATGAAAGGTTCTGAATATTTCCGAAATGTTAATGAGTATCTTCTGTGCTCAATTAACAACTATTATTGGTGCTGTACACTAAAACCCACATATGAACAAACGGTTCCTTTCGATATTTGTAGTCTGCATGGCTGTGTTGTGTGTGGCCTTTGCAGGGTGCACCAGCTCAGAAGCGGCATCAGGTGATGTACAGCCCGGAGCAGAAGAAAAGACAGTATACTCCGTTGGCATTGATGTGCCCTATCCTCCGTTCTCTGAGATGGATAAAAATGGCAAACCAACCGGATTTGATGTAGACTCAATTACGTGGATCGCGGAAAACCAGGGTTTTGAAGTGAAGTTCGAAGTCGTTGCATGGGACGGCATCATTCCGGCACTGCAGGCAGGCCAGATCGATATGGTCTACTCCGGTATGACCATTACCGATGAGCGTCGCGAAAAAGTTGCGTTCAGTGACCCCTACTGGACCGTCAACCAGATGGTTGTTGCTCTGCCCGACTCCGGAGTTACCATTGATGACATCAAAGACGGAACGGCCATCGTTGGTACACAAAGCGGATGTACTGCAGCAATGTGGATGGAAGAGAATCTGGTTAATACCGGCATTATGCCAAAGGAAAACCTGAAGGTGTACCCGGACACGCCGAAGGCAGTCGACGATCTGACGACCGGAAGAATTGACGCAGTGATGTACGATGATCTCTCACTCAAAGACATCGTTGCAGGCCGCGATGTTGAGAAAATTGGCTTTATTGAAACCAACGAAGAGTTTGGCATTGCCGTCCGGAAGGATGACACCGAACTTCTCGCAAAACTGAATGCCGGTCTGAAAAACCTGATGGCTGACCCCTACTGGGAAGAGCTGAAGGTTCAGTACGACATGATTGTCTGATTTGTCAGAGCATGTGGTTTTGGAAAACCGAAACCACCCATTTTTCTGTGTGGATCTTGCCACTGTAGTTCAGTCCGGAAATGAAGCATTATGGACAGGCAGGCACATACCTGTATGAACTGTCAAAAATGATTGCGAAAAACAGGCTTCCGGTGATTTATGCCCTGCTTGCAGCAGCGCTGTTTGGTTCGTCAGCACCTGCCGCAAAGATCCTTCTACGGTCGGTTGACCCTGTTACCCTGGGCGCCCTGTTCTATCTCGGGAGCGGGTTTGGTCTCATCCTCTATCTGTGGTTTGAGCGCCTGTCGGGAGGAGACCGGCACACTCTTGAAGCGGCAGTGACCCGCTCGGACCTGCCGTCTGTTGTCGGAATCGTCCTCTTTGGAGGCATCCTCGCACCGATGATCCTGATGGTGTCGCTGCAGTACACCCCGTCTGCGACGGCGTCCCTCCTCCTGAACTTCGAGCCGGTGGCAACGACCATCCTTGCGGTGCTCTTCTTCCGTGAAGCGGTGGGCAGACGCATATATGTCGCACTCGCCCTGATTACGGTCTCGTGTGTCATTTTGTCGTATGACCCGTCGGCGGCATGGGGCTTCTCTGTCGCCGCCCTTGGCATTCTCCTGACCTGCACCTGCTGGGCGCTCGACAATAATATCTCCCGGAATGTTGCTGCAAAGGACCCGGTCCCGATCGTCGCGGTGAAAGGGGCGATTGCAGGCATCGTGATGGTCGTCATTGCGATCCTCCTCGGTGAGACGATGCCGTCTCCGTCCATCGCTGTCATTGCGATGGTCGTTGGGTTCTTCAGTTACGGCGGGATCACGAGTGTCTTCTTCTTCTGGGCACTCAGGGGTATCGGGACGGCACGTGCCGGGGCAATTCTCGCGGTCTCACCGTTCTTTGGTGTGGTGATCTCTCTTCTGGTATTCCCGGACCCTCTCCCCCTGATGTTCTATATGGCGCTGCCGGTGATGGGCGTCGGGGCGTATCTCCTGATGACAGAGCACCATTCCCATCTGCACACCCATCCGGCGGTGTTCCACGAACACCGCCATCACCATGATGACCTGCACCACGACCATGAGCATCAGGGATGGGAACCCCCGCTCTCATCGTCCGGGGAACATAGTCATCCCCACCAGCATGAAGAACTCGTGCATGAGCATGCACATACGCCGGATATTCATCACCGGCATTCGCATGAGTGAAGGGGTGGAGGGACGGGCCGAATAAGGGCGGAGATTCTTGCGACACTGTCGCAAATATTGTGCGGGTCACATTTCCGGGAGTATTCTCCTTTGGGAAAACCCCGAACTTGATTATTACGCCGGGATATCCCGGATTTAGGACTGAATACCCTCTCGATGTGCCAGAGGATTGGTTCCATGATCTATGGAAGATCCGCGCTCTCCAAAAGGCCGAAAGAGCATGTTGAAGCTGAATGAAGAGACGCGAATAGACTCTCTTTGAATATCTCCCACCCATGTGGGGTATTCAGGTCGGATGACAACACTACTGATGCAATATACAGCGGAATTTTTTGTTCATCACACTCAAAGACAAACGTCCCGTACTCCCGCTCATCAATATCCGGATATAGGAGCACTCCTGCCGTTGCCCGGAGTTTTGTCACATACGCATACATCTGATACATATCGGCCTGCGAGACACCAAATCGACGGTCCTCTTCATCAAGAATCTTGTACTTAGTATCGATCACAAGAATGGATGCATTCTGACTGACGACAATATCAGGAAGAAGCTTGAAAACACCTTTGGCGTGTTCATTTGTGGCAAGGTTTCCGATATATTTTTGCGGTTCAATCTGAGGATTGCAGTGAAAGAAATACCGCGGTTCGCTCTGCAAGACTTCGGCAATAAACTCTTCAAAGAGCGTATTCATCGGTATCATGAGTGTGAATGATTCTACTTCGGATGCCTGCAGAGTAAGGGTTGAATGGGAGAGAAATATCCGGCAGAATCTGATGAACGGTTCATACATGCGGTTGAGACGATTGAAGACGATACAGTCGATATCCACGACTCGTACCGGTTCTGCTTCAACCTGATCAAGAGAGTTTACTATTGAACGAAGAAGACGGATTGTCTCAAAATTATGCGATGTTCGGGCCATCAGATGGCAGGAATATTTCAGGGTGCGATTGATCATCGTATCTGCAGAGAGTTCATGATACTGGCAGGGGATGATATGAAGGCGGGCAGGATTTGCATAGTGCAACACATCAATTCTCCCCCGGATAAAGCGAAGTTCCTGTTGCTGTTTCTTATATTCCCGGACCTTTGTTGCATGGATAAGAGTGCTCAACTTTCGTGCAAATAACTGGATGAAAACCTCAAAAAGGTCAAGGTCTGAAAGATCCAGTGCTGCGAAATCCGACTCCTTTATGGAAAGGCGGTTGGTCATGGAAAGCATCTTCAGGAGATTTCCAGCAACGATCTTTTTGTGTTCAAGCGAGTGGCCATCAAGAAAGAGTTTGGGAAATATTTCAAGAGTGATGTTGCCTGCTTTCACCACTCCGACAAATCCAAGAGGTTTGATGTAAGTCCGGTTAATTTCAAGAAATCGGTGTTCTTCGTTTATACTCTCAAGATGCCGGAGTGTCTTTTCCGTAAGTCTGAATGACTTGTCTTCAAAGCTGTCGCTCTTTGCGAGCGCATAGGGGTAGCGTTCAAACTCATAGAGTGTTGCAGTGGCTGGCATTCTCTCCCCTAATCATCCGGAGAGTGGGAATCAACGTCAGTCTCTTCTTCGTCCTGTTCGAATGAATTGTCCATGTTTGTGAGCCGTTTTAGCGCAGAAAGGAACGCATCATCGTGGCAGGGTTCGTTGAACATGAATGAACGTCCCTCCGAATGGAGTGTGACGAAATCGCGTCCAAGGATATCAGAGAGTTTTTTCGGGGAATCATAGAAGTACTCCTGGAGGAGTGGCAGCACCTCATTATACCAGACAAAGTGTAGTGATTCACATGCATCATCAGGTGTTGTCTCGTCTTTTAGTTTTACAAAATAACTGTGGCCGATCTGATGGTCCCGGTCATAGGTTTCAAGAATTGCAGCATTGATCTCTTCATGAACTGCAATTGCAATGTCAAAGATCTCCTGCACCTCATCATCGTCACTCGCGAGGAGGTCCCTGAGAACATCTGAATCTGGCATCATCTCCAAAAATCCAAACCGTCTCCTCAGGGCGATATCCACAAGCGCGATGGATTTGTCAGCGGTATTCATGGTGCCGATAATGAAGAGATTTGGAGGGATGCCAAACCGGGTTTTAGAATACGGCAGCGTTGTTGTCAACTGGTTCTCGGCACACAACCGCTTGTCAGCCTCAAGCAGGGTGATCAGTTCTCCTAAGATTCTTGATATGTCCCCGCGGTTGATCTCATCAATTATGAGGTAGAAAGGAACGTCGGGGACGGTTTCAAGGGCGGTGTTGCATTCGTCTTCTGTTAGTTTAGGAATGTCACTGTCCTTCGCCCATTCCTTTTCAATCCCTGCTTTATTGAGAAGAACATTGAATGCCTGTCGGGCAAATTCCTTGAAGACACCGTCTACGACCCGGTAATGGATACATCCGTCTCCATCTGCCTCTGGGCGTAGTCCCTCGATAAAGTCTTCATATGCAAAGGAGGGGTGGAATGTAACGAATTTTGAATTTTTGATGAACGTATTGTTCTGGAAGATAAGTTTATTCAAGGATTCTGGTGAAATATCATCTGATAGTGATATTATTTCATTTACATCGTTTTTGGAGAGCCCCAGTATACTGAAACTCATTTTACCTGAATTAATTTTGGCATTATTTTTTGGTAAATCGCTATTCTTTATTTGCGTATAGGTGGGGCCATTAAACTGCGTTATAACTTCAAAAATCAGGAATTCATCATTTTTTTGATTGCATTTTGTTATTGTTGTATATCTCTTCGCGTTCTCCGCGGTATAGGCAAATGCAATATCACCTTCCTGGATTTTATCATAATATTCCTGCCATTTAGGATTCGCATCTGATTGACCGAATCTGTTGCTCCATTCGTATTTGAAAGTGTCGCCCTTTTTCAAAGATTGCACTTTTCCGTCATGTGGCTCATAAATGGTGATTGAATAATAATTTTTATCTTGGAAATTTCCTTCATATGGATAGTATCCGGGAATTCCTGAGGATAAAATATATTGATTTGCCAGAAATGTCTTTCCTGTACCAGGGGGTCCATACAAAATCATCTGTTTCTTTCTTTCAAGTAACTGTTCAAGTTTTGTCAGATCCATATTTTCCGCCTCCTGTGCCTTTCCTGTCATAATCCGTTCATATTCATCCTTTGTTAGTTCTACAACCCGCCTTGAAAATTTTCCCTTTAAATCTGCTGGAATTGGGATGTTCAGATCCGTTTCCTGCCATTCAACATCATGATAGTAGGATTTCTGCGGATCATTATCATAATAGACATCCGAACTGAGGACTCCTTTACCTACAATACTCTTTTTTCCATCATTAATGAGGATAATATCTCCTTTTTGGAGCGAAAATAGATATTTATAAAGTAAATATGGTTGTGAATTGTCATCATATGCTTTTTTGTAATACGCTTTAAAATCAGCTAAATCTGAAAATGCAAGGGCGTCTTTACCGTATTTTTCTGTAAATGCTTTGAATGAATCAAGATGAATATAGCTTTCTTCTTTCCATCTCTCCCAAAAACATAACCCGGCAATAGTTTTTGTTTTTGGATCACAGTATGACGGGTTCATTATCCAGTATTTTCTGTCTAAAATTTTATCAAGGATACATTCTCTAAATTGATCAGATGACAGACTGGCAATCGTCTTGTTGCATTTTCCAATTATTCCTTTATGATCTGGAATGGGGATATTGAGATCCGTTTTCAGCCAGAATACATCACGGCAAAGAAGGAGTTCTTCATGATAATCAGTGCGATATTTTGGTCCTGATGTGATGATACCATATCCCAGAAAAGATGTCTTCCCATGATTTGCGACAACAATATCGCCTATTTTGCATTCATGCAAAAATTTCATGTGCTGATTCACTGTATCATTTGAACCATTTGCAGCTTTTTTTATTGTTTCTTTGTCAGCGGTAAAAAGGTCTTCTTTGAGTTCTTCATATATAAAGTCCCAGCCGATACTGATAGTTCCTTTTTCCTGCCAATATTTCTCCTTCCAAAGATATGCTTCCTTTCCAGGAGCAACCTTCCAGATATCCACCCCACTGGTATAACATAGGAAAAAATTCAATGTAACAAAGTCAGAATCCTGAAAATCCGGATCATTCCTTAGCTGATTCAGAACCTGTGTAACTTTCCCACAATATTCAACATATTTATCCCCAATACGTTTTCCAGAATCCGGAACTTCTTCATATTCAAATCCTAAAATTGCAAGTGCAGTGTCTGAAAATGAATTACTGATGGCATATTTATCTGGATAAAAATGGGTGAGGAATTCTGATGTAATACTGTTCGTAACATCATTCTCTTCCATGAAACGCTGATATCGTACTGAAATATCGTCATCGCCAAAGAAAAGATCCTTTAGATTATCAATAAAATCTGGACTGTAGAGGTCCTCGGCTAATTTAATATTTTTTTGGGAGTCAATATGAGTATCATCTCCTCCGTTTTCTGTTGCAAATAACGCACACAGGATTTTTATAGCTCTCTCTTTATCGGGTGAATCAATATTGTCTTTTGAAAAAACGGATTGCATTTCCCCTTCCAGCCATTCCCCGATTTCAGATCCCTTTTTACCATCACGCCCTGATTCCTCTTCAAGCTCTTCATAATCCTGTTTGAATCGCTCAAGGTAAATGGGAAGAACACGTTCAAGATTTGTATTTCTGGTCATATGATGATCCCTGATAATTATTGGAATTCATTCTTCCAATCCGATAAATCCTTTTATTTTAATTGTTAGGTGTTTAAATGCTCAAATGGTATCCTTTTTGATTTATCCAGAAGTAAATTAGAGGCTATTGAATGGAGAATTGCCGTGATGAACCATTCTTTATTTTAAAAAAGGTGTGAATGATTACGAATCAGCAAACTGCTTAGAATAGCGGTGCAGTTGACTGATTTCAATTGGGATTGACGTATTTTAGAAGAGTATGCCCTTTTATCAAAAGTATTGGAGTGAAATCACACATATCGCATATGAAGATCTACGACACTAAAGGAATCGCTATCTCTTATTATCCTTGGAAGGTTTATGCCGGTTCTTGAAACGGTCCTCCGGTGAATCATAAAATTCAAGATCCTTGAACAATTTATTCATGAGTTCCCTTCCTTGTTCTGTCTCCTCTTTTGTCGGAATAAATGTATGAAACTCTCCACCTTCGGTTGATGACATCCGGTCTGCGAAAGTACTCTTTTTTGTCGTATCAAATCCCTCCGTTGACCCTCCGTTGACCCTCCGTTGCGCTTGTGCAGGGAGTATGATTCACTCTTGATTTAAAGGATGTAATAGTTATCTGAGAACAAATAATGAAGAACAGACATGCGACTGCCGGGATTCGAACCCGAGATAGAGGCTTGGGAAGCCACTGTCATACCACTAGACTACAGTCGCAGGGTTTTGTTTTAAGTTGTGTGCAGGACTCTGTTTGACTCCTTCCTTCATAAATCTTCGTTTTCTGTGGATCATCGCCCGGCCATATTCCGGTTGCAGAGCGTATGGCCGGATTCCCCGTCTGCGATACCCTTATTATCTGTTCGGTTGATATTAATGGAGCACAGAACCGTAATGGTTGTGCTGACTACGGTAAGTCCGACGTGCCCTATGGCATGGCCGCATCTGCGGCTTTGGGATTACAGAGAAGTCAGTTTTGACTTTTTTGAGGACTTTACCCATCAAATATACCGTATCTGTTTCGGCCTGACAGTCATTGTCATGGCAGGAACGAAATTAACCAAGGTGGTGAACAAGTGGCACGAATGCATGCACGGCGGCGGGGTACATCAGGCTCAGTCCGTCCGTACCGCTCCGAAGCACCGGAGTGGTCTAATACAGACAGCGCAGAGATTGAGAAAATTATCGTGGAACTCAGGAAGACCGGAAAGTCATCCGCAGAGATCGGTCTTATCCTTCGTGATAAGCACGGCGTTCCATCGGTAAAACTTGCAACCGGCAAGAGAGTCGACGAGATTCTCGCAGAAAACGGTGTTGCATCTGAGATCCCTGAGGACCTCCGCAATCTTATTACAAAGGCGCTGGGGATGCGCAAGCATCTGAGCGAGAACAAGAAGGATGTCCACAACAAGCGTCAGCTTCAGCTCACTGAAGCAAAGGTACGCAGACTCGGCAAGTACTACGTGAAGAACGGAAAGATGCCTGCCGGATGGACATACAAACCAGATACCGCAGAATTCCTGCTTTCAAGATAATCTGACGATATATGTCTATCGAATCCGCTGCTGCTCATCTCGCAGAACACCTTCGTGAGAAGGAATATGTCGAGGTCTACGGGCATCATGATGCTGACGGGATTGCCAGCGCATCCATACTGGTCCACGCACTTATCCGTGCGGATATCCAGGTACGGCTGCGTATCCTTCCCCGCATCTCTCCCGAAGATATCAGCAGCGGAAACGCCACTGTTCTGTGCGATTTAGGTTCCGCCCTCCCTGACCTCTCGGATGACGTCATGGTGATTGACCATCATATGCCCCGGTTTGAAGGAGAGTTTCATGTCAATCCCCGTCTGGAAGGAATCGACGGGGACTCTGAACTCTCTGCCTCCGGTGCTGCATATACCGTGGCACAACACCTCGGGGACAACCGGGACCTGGCGGGTCTTGCCCTCATTGGAATGATCGGGGACCGCCAGCAGATCAGAGGGCCCAATCAGGATATCGTGAACGAGGGCATCGCAAACAATTTCATTACTCCCGGACGGGGTATGCCTCTTTTTGGACGTGACCTCCATGAACAACTCTACACCGCGCTCTCACCCATGCTTAACGGGATTGCCGGTGTTGAGGAGGCTGTTACGTCTCTCATTGAGGAATGCACCACACGCAGTGAACCCGATATGGGACAGTTGCTCTCAGACGTTATCCTGAAGGTCGCACCGTATCAGAATGCAGAATCGATGACCTCACTCTGGGGCGATACCTGGCATCTTGAACGCGGCGCCATAAAGGACGCCCACTCGATGGCAGGCATTGTCGACGGGTGCGGAAAGTCCGGAAAGGGCATCTACGGTGTCGCGCTCTGTCTGCGGTCCCACGCTTATATTGATGAGGCATGGGAATGCGCACGGGCATATCGTCTCCGGGTCATTGAAGCCGCACAGAGCGCCTGTCCGCTGGATGACAACCCGTACTTCTATGAAATCGACGATGCCACCGCCGCAAGCGGTGTTGCGGATGCGATTGCATGGGACGGACTCGCGAGACATCCGGTTGCCGTCATGGCGCCACAGGACGAATGGTACTCTGTTTCGGCACGCTGCCCCCGGGGCGTTGAAAAAGACCTCGCCACCCTTCTCTCGGACCTTGCAGAAGAGTGCGGGGGTCATGGCGGTGGGCATGCGTCCCGCGGGGGGGCACGGATTCCCCGCGAGAAGATCGCCTGCTTCACCTCCGGATTTCGGGAGGCGTGTGTATGACGATGCGTATCGAAGGCAGTATCTGCACACCGCATGCGAACGCAGCGTGTGTGGCAGGGGCGCTTGCATCCGATAACCTCGCGAATATGAAGACACGGGCACAAGG
>Ga0272441_10005962_pt1 | contig 20782 bp, 21 predicted proteins | sample SSMProp6N_FD_193582 | JGI IMG/M metagenome (GOLD analysis project Ga0272441, IMG submission 193582) | Marine sediment archaeal communities from Little Sippewissett salt marsh, Falmouth, MA, United States - SSM-Prop-6N | ecosystem: Environmental > Aquatic > Marine > Wetlands > Sediment ...
GCCGTCGCTCTCCGCGGTCGCAAGCAGGAGATGTGACGACCTCAAACCGAGATGCCAACGCGGTTGACTTCCCTTCCAGCCGGCGATACAGTTACACGCAGATCTAGTACGAGGTGCTACTGTTGAGAGAATACGAGATTGTCTATGTCATACGGCCGGATCTATCTGAGGAAGAGCGATCTGCAAAAGTCGAGCGGATCCACTCGTTGATTACCGAGAACAGCGGTGAACTCGGGAAGGTTGAGGACTGGGGAAAGAGGGTTCTAGCCTACGAGATCCGACACAACACCGAGGGATACTACGGCCTGGCGGAGTTTCGTCTTCCGCCCAGTTCCGTGAAGCTGGTGGAGGATCGCCTGAACATCGACGAGCAGATCCTTCGCTATCAGATCATCTCCCGTTCGTAGGGGAGGTTTCATGGCGGCAAGCCTCAACAAAGTCATCTTGATCGGGAACCTAACAGCTGACCCCGAGCTTCGGTATACGCCGAGCGGAACAGCCCGAACCCGTTTCTCGGTAGCTGTCAACCGCCAATACAAGGACTCTTCGGGAAAGCTTCAGGAAGAGGTCACCTTTGTTCCGATCATCACGTGGGGCTCCCAAGCCGAGAACTGTGCCAACTATCTGAGCAAGGGAAGATCGGTTGCCGTCGAGGGCCGACTTCGTATTGACTCGTTTGAGAATGCTGAGGGAGAGAGGAAGAGGGTTGTGGAAGTCGTTGCATCGAGCGTCCAGTTTCTTGGAGGGCCTCCTCGGCAATCCGATTCCCCTGGGCCGGGCGCCTCAGCTCCATCTACTCCTGCCGCTCCCGAATCCAGTACTCAGCCCGATCAGGAGGTTCCTTTCTAAGTTATGTTCACCAAGCGAAGACGCAAGTGCAGAGTATGCGAGAGAAAGATGACCCTGGACTACAAGAAACCCCAGGAACTCAAGCAATTCATGAACCGACTCGGGAAGATCCTTCCCAGAAGGGCAACACGCCTTTGTGCGAAGCATCAACGTCAAGTTGCGCTTCAGATCAACCGAGCGCGTAAGCTCGCTCTTCTCCCGTACGTTGGGGAGAGAGAACCGATGAAGATGCGCCGGTAATCGACCATTCTGGATCGTCTCGGGCGCAGCTGTCCATAGGCACCAGGCTGGTTCATTGCGAAGATTGTGATCGTTCCAAGCCCTCCTTGGAGGGCTTGCTTGTTTGTGAACTGCATGTCTTGGGATTGCGTGTCCGGCAACTTGCCCTTGAGGAAGCAACTCCCATCTTCCGAGTCTTGTAGCGAATGTCTCCGGATCGGCATTGGTTCGCTCGATGCCGCGCGATGGGCTGGAATCCCCCTCTGCCGGAACTGCGAACGTCTTCTCCCAACAGTCCGTAGTCAACCAAGGACGTCATCGCAATGACCCACTGTTCAAACCGGGGGGTGACCCCGCATACTTGGACAAGCACCTCAATCCATGTCCTACAAGGAGATGCTCAGATGGCTCGAATCGCCGCGATCTTCCACGCGCCAATGGGTGAGACAGCTTCAGAGCAGTTCGTCGCAGGAGGAAGACTCGCCGCAACTACAGATCTGATTCACGCACTCCGTTCATGGGTCGACGAGATTCTCGTGGTTGCGAACGACAACGAAGCAGCGCTGTTCCGCACCCTCGATGTGCGCCTGATCTCGTCACCCCTCGATGTTCCGTTCCATTTCGGCCGTGCCCTCCAAGCGCTTGCTCACGATTACAAGATCGAGGAACTGTTGTACTTCGGAAGCGGCAGCGGCGGGTTGCTGAACCAAAGCAGTATTGAGTCCCTAATCGAGTTTGCCGAACATTGCCAGCGTGGTGCACTGTTCAACAACTTCTACTCATGTGACTTCGCCGTCGTTACGTCTGCATCATCGCTTCTCGAAGCACGGCTTCCCTCAAATGATAACGGACTTGGTTTCGCTCTCTCGGACGCTGGGATCCCCTGCTTCTCTCTTCCTCGCTCAATCGAGACGGCGTTTGACATCGACACACCAACCGACTTGTTGCTCCTTCGAGCCTCCGATCGGGGAGGGAAGAGCTTGAGGAGATTTCTAGAAGCCTCCGCCCTGCCCAGCTACGAATCGGTGGATGAGCTTTGCGGATGCCTGGTCGATCGCAACGCGCTGGTTCATCTGTTCGGGCGGATTAATCCGACCGTTTGGGGACAATTCGAGCAGCAAGTCGCCTGTCGGACAACCGGCGTAATCGAAGGACGGGGCATGCGGGCAACTGGGGCCTCTCACACGTATCCTCATCATGACCTTCTTCGCGGAATCGGTCCGGCCGCTTTCTTCGACCGTTTGTCAGAAGCCGTCGATGCGGCCATCCTGGATACACGACCTCTCCTCGTAGAAGCGGGGTTCCTGCCCCCGGCATCCGATCGCTTTGCCAGCGATCTTCTTCTTGATCGTGAGATCGTTGACCCGGACTGGAAGGCGTTCACGCGCGCTGCCGCGAACGCGTCCATCCCAGTCCTATTGGGGGGGCATTCCCTCGTTTCCGGAGGGCTCTATCTTCTCGCGGAGATTGCCTGGAAAGGACGGCAGCTTGATCGTAGACTTCATCCAGAACCATTTTTCGGAAGGAACGGTCAAACATGAGCACATCTCACGCACCCAGGTTAGTCGACATCGATCCGCAGACGGCTGCTCTCATTGCTGCCGAGGAATCCCGACAGCGAGAGAAGATTATCATGATTCCATCGGAAAGCCTGACACCGCCACCGGTGCGTGAGGCCCTTGGATCGGTCTTCTCAAGCATCTATGCCGAGGGATATCCGCGCAAAGCGATGATGAAATCCACGGCAGATCGGCTCGCAGATCTCGATGAGCATTTGGCTAGCTATCGGCGATACGCCGATCGACGCTTCTACAAGGGAACCGAGTTTGCCGACCTTGTTGAGTCCCTTGCTGGACGACGTGCCGCGGAAGCATTCGCCACCGATGACTATCCGGCAGATCGAATCTATGCCAACGTTCAGCCGCTCTCCGGCGCCGTGGCCAACCTGTCGGTCTACGATACGTTCGTCCAACCCGGCGACACCGTCATGGGAATGGCACTGACCGAAGGCGGCCATCTGACGCATGGGTCCGAGTTCAATGTGACAGGCAAACGGTACAACATCGTGTCGTACTCCGTAGACCGGAAGACCGGCAAGCTTGACTACGACAAGATCCGGCAGTTGGCCGAAACGCATCGCCCGAAGCTGATTATCGGTGGATTCACATCGTATCCATGGCAGCCGGATTGGCACGCTTTCCGCGAGATCGCAGACAGCGTGGGAGCATACCTCTTGGCCGATGTCGCACACACAGCCGGCATGATCGTCGGGGGAGTCTATCCGAACCCCATCGGCATCGCCGATGTCGTCACATTCACAACGCACAAGACGCTCTGCGGACCTCGTGGTGCAACGATTCTCTCGACCGATCCGGAAGTCGCAGAGAAGATCGACACCGCCATCTTCCCTGGCTTGCAGGGAGGGCCCCATGTCAACAAGTTCGCCGCGTTGGCGGTCGCGCTGAAAGCTGCCCAACTGCCCGATTTCCGCAGCCTTCAGCAGAGGATCGTCGACAACGCAGCCCATCTGGCCAAGGCGCTACAGAACCACGGACTGACCCTGGCGTACGGCGGCACAAATACGCACCTCTTGCTGATCGATCTCCGCGAGATTGAGACAGACACGGGATTCGTCATGCTGGGAGAGATCGCATCGCGGATTCTCGATCTGGTCGGCATTGTCTGCAACAAGAACACACTGCCCGGAGACACGAGCGCCGCGGATGCTCATGGAATCCGTTTGGGAACGCCATGGGTCACACAACGGGGAATGGGCAAAGAGGAGATGGAGATCCTGGCGGAGATCATCGCCCGCGTTCTCAAGAGCATCCGCCCGTTCGAGTACATCGGCCTCACCGGCGAGCTTTCCAGAGGGAAGATCCGACTCTCGGTGCTCGAGTCCGCCAAGCGTGACGTCCGTGCGCTTGTGGCACGCGTCGACCCGTCAGTCAAGGTGCAAGATACGCCCGAGCCGGATGCGTCACAGCATGCCATCTTCCACATCCACAGTGGTCGGATTCGAGCGTTGCTCAACGAGCTGACTCCTTCCGATCTCCTGTCGTTGAATCCAGGCGAAGCATGCTCGACGTTCTTGTTCGATGAAGAGGGAACCCTTCTCTCGGAGGTCGTCGTGGGGCAGATCGGCAATGAGGAATACCTCGTTCTCGCACCACACTCGAATCGGACATCTGTATTCACGTGGCTTTCAGGGATCGCCGACGGGTATGTCCTCTTCGACACAAATGACGTGTTCCGCAAAGTCCAGGGACCCGCTGTCGTCGAAGAGATTCCAGAAGCAGCCGTTCCGGAAGCCGCACGCGGTTGGTTAGATATTGCGATCCCCTCGGATGGCAACGGCATGACCATCGCCGACGCGTACGCTCGATTCCCAGATCGGTTTGCTGTTGACAAACCGTACTTCGTCGGGCAGCACCTGCTCGATCTGTCCGGTGTTCCGGCAGATCGGGTCGCGTTCTCATGGACCGAATCCGAATCGCAAGAACTCAAGAAGACACCACTACACGAGTCACACCGCCAGCTGGGGGCAAGGCTCGTACCCTTTGCAGGTTGGGAAATGCCCGTCTGGTACACATCGGCGCTTGAGGAGCATCGGGCCATCCGTGAAGCTGCAGGTCTGTTTGACCTTGGACACATGGGGGTGTTCCAGATCAGCGGCGCGTATGCAACAGAATACCTCAACGCCGTGACGTCGAACTACGCCGCATGGCTTGAGGATGGTCAGGCGCAGTACGCCTACTTGCTCGATCCTGAGGGACGAATCATTGACGATATCTTCGTCTATCGCCGTGCGTCGGATCGATACTTGCTGGTTGTCAACGCCGTGAACGAGATGAAAGACTGGGACTGGCTTACGGGAGTCAATGACGGTCGGTACCTGATCGATCAAGATTTCCCTGGACGCCGTCCCGCCCCGAGTGTCAAGATCATGGATCTGAAGCGTGATCGAGGCGTAGTCGACATTGCGCTCCAAGGTCCGCGAAGTCGCGACATTCTCAATCAGGTTCTCGACACCAAAGGCCAATTGGCCGTCGCTGCACTTGAGCGAACGGAGTTCTGCGAACTGGCCGTTGATGGAACCCATCAGCTGATCGTCGCCAGAACCGGTTACACCGGAGAACCTTTGGGATACGAGATCTACGTTGGAGGAGCTTCCGCTCAGTGGTTGTGGGATCGGCTGATCGAGGTGGGTCGTCCACTTGGGCTGTTGCCGTGTGGGCTGGCATCGCGCGATTCAACACGGACCGAAGCTGGATTCCCGTTGTACGGACACGAATTCGCCGGAGATCACAACGTCAACGCATTTGAAGCTGCGTATGGCTCGTACATCAAACTCCACAAGCCTTTCTTCATCGGCAGGGATGCATCGGTCGCTGCGTACCGTGCGCTCAACCGCTCGATCATCCGCTTCCGAGCCGAACCTGGAGCGCGGCGGGTTCAGTTGGGCGCCTCGGTGCTCGACCGGAACGGTGCCATCATCGGCCAGGTCACAAGCTGTGTAAGTCTCGGAGACGTTCAAATCGGGTTGGCGCTTCTCGAGCGAATGGGGATTGAGGCCGGGACGTCGATTTCGCTGCTCAACCCATCTGGAGGCAAGACAGCGGAGAAACCAATCTCGAAGTTGGTCGTAGGAGATCGCATGCCGCCGCTGGCTCGAGCGACGGTCCTGCCGCGACTGCTCAGCCAGGAACTTCTCCAACAGGCGGAGTAGGTGAGAAAATCCACGACGCGTCGCTGCAGGATGCACGCGGCGCGTCGTGGAGATCTAGTTCAGACGTCGATCCTCAGGGACAATCGGGCAAGTCTGGGTTAACCATTTCAGTTCGTTCGGCAAGACGGACTCAAGGGACTGTGCATACTCGCGCCAGCGATCGCGTTCGTGGCACAGTTCACGGATCACCTCTCTGAGAACATCCATCTCGACATCCGGCTGAACCACAATGCGAAGCTCCGTAGTGATCTCGTCATCAATCAATTCATCTCTAAGTCGATCGGCAGCTTGCTGTATTGGGAGCCCTTCCCGTTGGTGAAGCTCCTCAAGACGCCGAAGGATCGCCACAGCTTCTCCCTTGAAGATCAGTCGGTTCCGTGCGCCTCGCGTTAGATATCCGTCCAACGTTTCGCCGAGCGCGCTGACTCGCAAACGAACGGCCCGTTTGGATAGGCCGAGGAATCGCGCAATATCATCCAAAGTGACCATGGGGGCATTATACGCCAATCGATCCATCGTTTCGTGTGATGCGCAAAACGTACGGGGAGCGGCCGGATCGAATGTCCGAGAAGCTGTCGCTTCATGGGCTCGTGGACTTCTCTTGACTTGCATGGTCCCCTATCATGGTCCGTGCGTTCCGCAAAGGAGGGATAGCATGCGCAAGGAGTTCCGAGATTTCGTCCTGAAGGGGAACCTGCTGCAGCTGGCCGTCGCGTTCATCGTTGGTGCAGCGTTCGGAACCGTCGTTAAGTCGTTCATTGACGACATCATTATGCCGATCATCGGCAAACTCATCGGGAACGTCGATTTTACCAACCTGTACATCAACCTCTCCGGCCAAGCCTACGAATCGGCTGCCGCCGCGCGAGAAGCAGGCGCAGCAGCAATCTACTACGGCGCGTTCATCAACACCGTCATCACGTTCTTGATTATTGCATTGGTGATGTTCCTGATCGTCCGCGCTGCAATGAAGATGCAGAAGCCAACCGAAGTGGGTCCGCCGACCACGAAGGAGTGTCCGCACTGCAAGACGACGATCCCGATCGCGGCGTCAAGATGCCCGAACTGTACGTCTGAGATCGGATCAGGCTAGCGAGACGCCACCATTTGAGGCGCTCTGACTCGAGGGTATCCTATTCGGAGGCATGATTGACGCTGTCCCATTGGGAAGTGGGCAGCCATCTGGTTACTCTGGAGGAGGATGCCTACGATGAAGGATATCCGCAAGCTCTTGGAATACATCGCAGAACACGACTACGCCGCCCCTGAGTTCGCAACTCCGATCGAACTCGCGCGGCAGATCCTGCCGTATCTGGGGTCTGTTGACGGAGAACTCCGCGAGAAATACGTCTACGGAACGCTTCACCGGTGGATCGTACGCAGGGTCCTTTCGGATATTGAGATTGCTGACCTGTCCATCACGTTGATCGATGCAGATCACTTGTTCCTTGGGATCGACGCTCCCGGAGAAGATGCCGTGTATATGCGGGCGTTCTCGGTCCTTCTCCTCGCACCGATCGTGTATGCACACCGGCAAGCTCCAGTCCTATCCTCATCGAATCTCAACGCAATCCTCACCGCCACGATCAACTACTTGGACCGCGAGCGCGATCTGCGTGGGTATGTGTCAGGCGAGAGGTGGTGGGCCCATGGCGTTGCACATGCTGCCGATGTGTTGGGTCAGCTGGGGCAGTGTAGCGACGTTTCCATCGAAGGCCTGATGTCGATGCTCGACGCGATTGGCCGCAAGGCATTGACCGATTCGACTGTGTTCGTCTTCGAAGAGGACGCCCGGATGGCTTCGGCAGCGATTGAGATCCTCAAGCGGCCTGAACTCGATTCGGACTGGGCACAGCGTTGGGTTTCTTGCCTCGTGCCGAAATCGCGATGGACCGGAGAGCTCCCGCAGACACATCATCGCTTCCTAAACGCAAGAAACACGCTTCGGTGTTTGTTTTTCCAGAGCCGAGAAGCCGATCTCCCCGCCTCCCTCGTCACCGACATCGAGGCGGCGCTTGCCGCCTTGCCTGAGCGGTAGGGCTGTCCGGTCTTGTACTTCACATTGCTGTTCAGGTCTACGTTGAGTATCGTCATCACATGTGTCTGGAGACGCTGATTGACAAAGCATCCACCGTGCTCGGAGCGCGCCGCCTCGTTCGCCTTCCCGCAGATCGGCCGGTTGTGTTCGTTGGAGACACACACGGAGACCGCATCGCCACAGAGCAGGTCCTCGAGCGATTCGATGTGGCAACGCATTCGATGGTCTTCATGGGCGACGTCGTGGATCGCGGACCCGATTCACTCGGCAATCTGAAGCTTCTCTTGTCCCAACTGATTGCACACCCCGGCGCCATCCACTTGCTGATGGGAAACCATGAGGCATGGCGTCTCGCGCCGTTCTCCCCCGCCGATTTCTGGGACAGCCTGTCTCCCGATGCATCCGATCAACTCGGCACTCTGCTGCTGCGGCTTCCGCTTGCCGCATGGCATCCTGTTGGCGTGCTAGCCGTTCATGGCGCGTTGCCTGACGTGCGCTCACTCGATGATATCAACGGAATCGAGCTTGGGTCCTCGGCGTGGCGGGACACAACATGGGGAGATTGGCATAGTCCGGAAGAGGGAAGCATCCCGATCCCCAGTCGGATGCGCCCATCGCTTGACCGCTCCCAATTCGCGCGCCGCATGGCCCAGATCGGTGCCCGAATCCTCGTTCGTTCGCACCAGCCGTCCTCGCCGACACTGCTGTTCGATGATCGCTGTCTGACGTTGTTCACATCCTGCGCGTACGGCGATGGCGTGCGCCGCGTTGCACTGCTTCATCCCGATCGACCGATCGAAACCGCACGCCAACTGGAACTGATCGAACTCTAGGTCGGTGCTCTTGCCGAAGGTCCGGTGAACCGATACCCTGCTCGCAGACACTGACAAGAACCATGCCCTAGAGGCCACCATCTAAGTCAAGGGAGAACACACATGCCCGATCCGCGAATCGAGAAACTCGCTCAGGTGCTGGTGAACTACTCCATCGGAGTCAAGCCGGGGAACAAGGTTGTCATCCAGGGGGGCGCCGTTGCCGAGCCGCTGTTGAAGGCAGTCTACACGGAGGTCATCAAGGCAGGCGGACACCCGCTGCTGCGGTCCGGCATCCCGGGCACGGAAGAGATCCTCTATACGCTCGGCAACGACAACCAGATCCAGCACATCCCGCCGCCAATGAAACTCATCTTCGAGACGTATGACGCAGCAATCACGCTGATGAGTTCGCTAAACACCAAGGCGATGACGAACGTGCCGCCGGAGAAGATGGCACTCGCCAGCCAGGCCCAGTCAGAACTCTTCGGCACCATCATGAAGCGAACGGCAGAGGGCGAGTTCCGCTGGGTCGGTGCCCTATTTCCGACTCAGGCGTACGCCCAGGACGCCGAGATGAGCCTCGATGAGTACACGGATTTTGTCTATGGCGCGTGCTTGCCCAATCCGGACGACCCGGTCGGGTACTGGCGCGGTGTTGAGGCGAAGCAGCAACAGATCGTCGACTGGCTCGACCCGAAGAGCACGATTCGCGTGGAGGGTCCGGACGTCGATCTTCGCATGTCGATTGCCGAGAGAACCTTCGTCAACTGCTGTGGAGAGCGGAATATGCCCGACGGTGAAGTGTTCACCGGACCGGTTGAGGACTCCGTCGAGGGTCACGTTCGTTTCTCGTATCCGACCACGTATCAAGGCCGGAAGCTCGAGGGAGTGCATCTTTGGTTCGAGAAAGGGAAGGTCGTCAAAGCAACCGCCGACAAAGGCGAGGACTTCCTTCTCAGAACGATCGATACGGACGAGGGGGCTCGATTCGTCGGGGAATTCGCCATCGGCACGAACAAGGGCATCACCCGCGCCACGGGCAACACGCTATTCGATGAGAAGATCAACGGCAGCTTCCATATGGCGCTGGGTCGGGGGATGCCGGAAACAGGAAGCAAGAACCAGTCGGCCATCCACTGGGACATGGTCTGTGACCTCACGCAGGGCGGGAAGATCTGGGCCGACGACGAACTCTTCTACGAGAACGGTCAGTTCGTCCAGGAGTTCTAGCCGACGGCACAACGAGGAAGACCGCGCCGCGCAAGAGATGGACGGCTTGTGGTCCGGTCCGTGCGCCCTGTATCCTCAGGTTCCTATGGACAAGGCAAGTCTTCGCCCACTGGTTCTCGACGTCCTGCGAAAGACTCCGCAGACCCACTTGCATGCGATCGAGACCGAGATCCGGCGGCATGCTGAAGACTACGAGCGCCACGACGTGCTGTTCGTACAGGAAATCCTGTGGGAGCTGCTTGTGCAGGGAGTCCTCGCACCCGGGAAGAACTCCCTCAACCTGAACCTCCCGTTCGTCCACGTCACCGAGTTCGGAGCCCACTGCCTCGGAGATGGCACGGCCCTCGTTCACGACCCCGACGGATACATCGCGAACCTGAAGTCCGTCTGTGGTATAGCTGCGGATGCTATCCTGATTGGAACAGTGCATGAGGCACTTCTCGCGTACCTCGCCGGCCGCTACCCCTCCTCTGCCGTCATGCTTGGACACGGAATCGGACATCTTCTCGATCGCCTTGTGGTGGCAGCGATACGACACGGTCGACAGACAGGTCATGGCGTGCAGCGCCTCGAACAGGCTCGATCCAATCCGCAACGGCTTGTCCCGATCCTCCGACGAGCACTCAGCGCTCGACGCCTCCCGCCGACACTGGCTGAAGATGTGGACGGAACCCTACTTGCACTTAACAACGTTCGATCGAGCTTTGCCTCCACCGATGGGCGTTATCGTCTTCCACAACTCGATCGAGAGACCGCTTTCGCGTATCTCCTCCTCTTTCCCGGTCAGTGTCGGTTCGTTTATGATCTGATCGCGTATCTCGAAGGCAAACCGTCTGACTAGGCCAAAGCGCTGGCGCTTCAATGGGAAGGAGATCGCATGTCTGTCGCGTTGTCTGCAGCACTCGCCGCCGTCGCTGGCGGGCTGGCGATCGGGTTCCAATCGTTCTCCACTGGGATACTCGGTGATCGGGTCGGCATCATGGAGTCCGTATTCATCATCCATCTGGGGGGGTTCGTGTTGTCGGCACTGATTCTGGTGTTTCTGCGTGGTGGGAATCTGGGGGCATGGAGATCCGTGCCATGGTATGTTCTCACAAGCGGGTTTTTCGGCGTGATCATCCTCGCAGCGTACTCATTCGCTATTCCCCGCGTCGGGATGGCCGTGACCATTACCCTAGCCATCACCACCCAGCTGCTTCTGGGCGCGATTCTCGACCACTATGGGCTGCTCGGTTCGGTCCAGCACCCGCTCGACCTTCGCCGGATTCTTGGGATCTTCGTGCTGTTCGGCGGAACCTGGTTGATTATTCGCTAGTGAAGGAGGACGCGCAGATGACGCAACGCCCTGTGGCCCCCCGGATCGAGCGGATCGATCATGTCTCGATCCGGGTCACGGATTGGGAGCAATCGCTCCGATTCTACGGCGATGTCCTCGGACTGGAATGCACCATAGATGCTCGCCTTCCAGATGGCCGGAGGCTCGTTCGATTCGCAGGTGGAGAAGGCTCTGAGATTGAGCTCATCTCCCGCGACCTGGCGCCTGGTCCGACCGGCGGTTCGATCGCCCACATTGCCTTGGCAGTCCGCGATGTGGAACAGGCCCTGCAGGCGATCGAAATCGAAGGTTTCGCTGCAACACGCTCCCCGACCAAATTGGACATCGAAGGGCTTCGAGCAACGATCGCGTTCTTCGCCGGGCCCAACGGCGAATCCTTCGAGTTGATCTGTGCCGCCCGCCCGCAGGACGATCCGTGACCGGCGAGATGCCCGTGAAGACACCCCATATCGGAACCCTCAACGAGAAGCCACTTCACGCGTCGTTGAAGCAGTGGGCAGCAGAGGAGGGCGACCGGTTCGAGGTCCCGGTCGGTCGGTTCGTCGCAGATATCGTCCGAGGAGAGCAGATCATCGAGATCCAGACCGGTTCGACCTCTGTGCTCAAACGGAAGCTTGCCGCACTTCTTGCTAAGCACTCCGTGCGTCTGCTGATTCCGATTGCAGCGGTCAAGAAACTGACCACCGTGGACGATGCTGGCTTGACGGTAGGCTCGCGCCGTTCTCCAAAACGCAGATCGCTGCTCGATGCGTTTGACGAGCTGATCCATCTCCGTACGTTTCTTGGAGACCCCAACTTCACCGTGGACATCTTGCTCATCCACGAAGAGGAGGTCCGCCGACCGCGCAGCCGCCCCAGGCAGCGCAGATACCAGAAGAAGTGGGAGATTCACGAGCGAAGATTGATTGACGTTGTCGATTCGGTATCACTGCATCATCCGGCCGACTACTTGGCATTCATCCCGCCGACACTCGCCGACCCGTTCACAACCACCGACTTCGCCCGAGAGATTGGACGCCCGAGGCCGGCAGCCACGAAGATTGCATATGTTCTACGGGAAATAGGCATCCTCACTGCGGCCGGCAAGTCCGGCAATTCGATCCTCTACACGAGAAGCTTCGGGTTCGGTCCCGGTCGGTCTGAGTAGGTTGCTGAGGATCCCCAAAGCATCGGATACCATCAGGCAATGAATCCGCCGCAGAAGACCCGATACGCTCCTCCGAAATCGTCGGTCGGCGAGGAGATTGCCAATAGCATCACCCACGGCGTTGGAGCCGTGCTGAGCCTTCTCGGTGTGGCCGTTCTCTTGTACCAGGCGGTTCTTGGCAGCGGGACATGGATTCACATGCTGAGCTTCGCCGTGTATGGGGCCAGCTTGTTTCTTCTGCATCTGTCATCCACGTTGTACCATGCGTTGCACCATCCTGGGGCGAAGAAGGTCTTCTGGGTCTTCGATCACTGCTCGATCTACCTTCTGATCGCCGGAACGTATACGCCGTTTCTCGTGCTATCGCTGTGGGGACACTGGGGCGCGACGCTCCTTGTGACCATCTGGGGGCTCACCGTCATTGGCATCGTCTTCAAGAGCGTCTTCATCGGAAGGCTGCGCAAGACCTCCGTCGGGTTGTACGTCCTGATGGGTTGGCTGGCCGTCGTGGCTGCACGGGAGTTCTGGTTGAAGGTCCCCCACAAGGCGCTCGTGTACCTTGCCGCTGGAGGGCTGCTGTACACTGCGGGGATCATCTTCTACGGATGGAAACGCCTCCCGTTTCATCACGCAATCTGGCATCTGTTCGTGCTTGGAGGAAGCGCGTTTCACTACTTCGCCATTCTGTTCTACCTCACCCCTACTGCCTGAACATGCCCAAACTGCGGGCGTTCTCCCGTTGCATCGGCCGTTGATAAGCTTCCCCATGATGCCGTTTCATGTTAGCATCTTCCCAGGAGGTGGTCAGAGTGAAGGAGTTCTCCTTCTTGATGGGCAACTGCCCAGGCGCTGTGGCAGAGATTGCTGAGACTCTCGGGAACGAGCACGTGAACATCGAAGGAATCGCCGGTCTTACGGTGTTGGACGAAGGCGTTGTCAGCCTGGTCACGGACAATCCAGGGACAACGCGAAAGAAACTGCAGCAATTGAACATCGACTTCGAGGAGCGCGAGGCGGTCGTGCTCGATCTTCCAAGCCATCCCGGCGAACTGGCCACGCTGCTCGGACGACTGAAGGAAGAGCACATCAATGTCCTGTCGATCTACGCAGTTGCAGACAAGAGCAAACTCGCGTTCACGGTGGACGATCTGGATCGCACCAAGGCGATCCTCCGGATCGCCTAGCACGTTGGGGATGAGTGGATCGAGCTTGGAGTCTCCTGGCTCGCAGGCAGCTTTCTGTACACATCCTTTCGGGATACCAACCCCGGCGCTGGGAGACAGTCAGACGGCATCAATCAAGACCTCACAATCGGTTGAGATGCTGTGACAACTCGGTCGAAGGCAGGATCCGGCGGGTAGTACTCATCTTGAATGCCCCGCCCTCGTCAACTGATGCTGCCAAGCTCAAGGAGAAGCTTCTAGGAGAGCGAGATCAGTCGAATTCCAGCCTCAGCTGATGATGTCAATACATCGTCTTGGGCAGTCTGTTCTCGCTGGAAGCGCGCACGCTAGGATTCGACATCCACCATCGACAGCTTAGCACCGAGCGCGTCCAACGCAAACGCCCAGCGATCGGCAATCTCATCGAGCAGCTTCGTCTTGGGCTTGCCCAATCCATGCCCGGCTCGGTGATCAATGCGAAGGAGTATTGGCGCATCTCCAGCCTGGGCTGCCTGCAGCGCGGCGGCGAACTTGAAACTGTGCGCCGGGAAGACGCGGTCGTCGTGATCGGCCGTTGTGATCATTGTCGGCGGATACGCCGTCCCGTCGGTCACGTTGTGCAGCGGAGAGTAGCCAAGCAAGATCGGGAGCATTCCCGGATCGTCCGGTGAACCATAGTCAGAGACCCAGTACGAACCGACCGTGAACCTGTGGAATCGAAGCATGTCAAGCACGCCGACCGCAGGAAGGCAGACGCCGAACAGATCGGGACGTTTCGTCATGCACGCGCCCACAAGCAGTCCACCGTTGCTCCGACCGTAGATCGCAAGCCGTTCTACAGACGTACGCCGGGTTGCCACCAACCACTCCGCGGCTGCGATGAAGTCGGCAAACACATTCGCCCGGTTCTCCCGTGCTCCTGCCTGATGCCATGTCGTGCCAAACTCACCACCACCGCGGATGCATGCGACCGCCAACTGTCCTCCAAGATCCATCCACGAGATGAAGTCCGGCCGGTACTGAGGAGACATCGGGATGTTGAACCCACCGTAGCCGAATAGGCAGGTCGGCGTTTCCGGTCCAATTTCGATGTCGCGATGGTGCGCAAGAAAGATCGGAACCATGGTGCCATCGGTGCTTCTGATCTCGGATCGCTCCACGACAAACGCCATGCGGTCAAACGGCAGAGAGATCCTGCGAAACGTTTCCGTCCGGCCTGTGTTGACATCATGGGCCAGCACGACACCCGGATCCAGGAAATCCGTGTAGGAAAAACGCACGATCGATCGGTTCTCGCACCCCTCCAGCAATCCGACCGTACCGTCACCGGGAAGGTCGACATCATGAAGATGGCTCCCGTCTTGGTCGTACACGGAAATCTGTGCGACAGCATCACGCAACGCCGAGACAACGAATCGACCGCCGATGTATCTTGCGGTCTGTAGCACGTCATCCGATTCGGGAACCAGTACGGTCCACGAAGATGGCTTGGGTCGATCGAGATCGATCGCAACGATCCGCCCATGAGGCGCGTCTCGCGTGGTCAGGAAGAAGAATGTCCGATCGTCACTTCCAAGGAGCTGATAGGCACCATCGAATTCGGGCAAGAGATCAATAATCTCCGCCTTCGGCGACTCAAAATCGATGATCGAAACGCGGTTCTCGTCGAATGTTCCCCGCCGGATCGTGATGACCAAATACCGCCCGTCGCCCGTCATCCGGCCGGAGAACAGCCAGATCGGCTCGTCCGGCCGTTCGTACAGAATCGCATCCTCATCTTGCTGCTCTCCAAGCCGATGGAAGCGGAGGCTGCGCTTCGTAATCGGGGCTTTGAACGTCTTGCCTGGCGGTGGCGGTTCCAACGCACCGTAGAAGAAACCCGATTCGTCCGGTCGCCAACTCGGAAGTGGGAACTTGACCCAGGACAACTCATCCGAAAGATGCTCTCCGGACTCGACATCAAGTACACGTAGTGTCTGCCAGTCAGAGCCGGCCTCGGCCAACCCATACGCCACGTAGCGCCCTGATGGGCTGGGTTCGAATCCTTCGATCGCAATCGTTGCATCGTCCGCAAGTGCCTGTGGATCGACAAGCACGTTCACTGCATCGCTTCCCATCTCGCACCAGCACAGCGACGGCTGTCGTGCCACGGCGCTTTGCCATGTGAAGAACAGCCGTCCGCCGGCTTCTTTCGGCGTCCCGAAGATTTCGTGGTCCGACAGTGCATCAAGACGCCTTCGGATCGTTCCGCGAGCGTCAATCGTCTCCAGGACAGACTCGGTCAGCGCTTGCTGCGCAGCGACCCACGATCCCGTTTCGTCAGAATCCACGTCTTCCAGCCATCGGTAGGGATCGGGCACCGTCACGCTGTGGAGTTCATCCACCACATCCGTCTTTCGCGTATGAGGATAGTCTGCCTTGACCACTCGCATCATTCGCCCTCCTTGCTTCGCAGTGCGCGCGAGCGTATCCACTTGGATCGGATCGGTCCATCGCGTCATTCGCCATGAGCGCCACAAGCTGAGCCTATCCCATAGCCACAGGAGGTCAAGAAGAGAACAGCACAGGAATGGCTTGCGTTCGGCACAAGGACACCCTACTCCGGCAGATCGAGTTCCCAGACCAGCCGCCGCATGACCGCAATCAGGTTCAGTGCGCCCCCAGCATCGATCCGTGGCGATCCATTGGCAAACAGGATCGCACCGGATCGCTCGGGCGGCGCGTAGAAGGCCACAGCGAACACGCCCGGGTCTCCGCCGGTGTGTCCTGGCATCCCTCCGCTCTCACACCTCTCCGGATCGATCCACCCTGTAAGGCATGTGCTCCAACCAAGCCCTTGGCTCGACGACATCTCGGGGATCTGCGGCGCGATCATCTCGGCCACGGTATCCGCCTCGAGGATCCGAGTCCCATTGGCCCCGATGCCGCCGTTCATCATCGCCTGTAGGAAACGGGCGTATTCGACGACACTCGTCCGCAATGCCCCGTCCGAGATCGACGCATAGCTGTAGTGCGGTAGCACTTGGTACTCACCGCGGTTGTAGTCATGAGGATGAGCCAGCTGTCCTTCGTTCACATCGGCGATCAACCAAGCGGTCTTCTCCATCCCGAGTGGAGCGAAGATCCGCTCATGGCAGTAGTCGGTGAACGTTTTCCCTGACGCCGTCTCCACCAGCGCCCCGAGCAATGCGAAGCCCATGTTGGCGTACTCGTGCTCCGTACCCGGAGGACCGTCGAGGAAGTTCTCTTCCACATCGTACCATAGACCGTTGGGGTCGAAGTACTCCTCGACGACGTCGGACATTGCCAGCTTCGGGTCTCCCCCACCGTCGTCAAGCGTGTATTGCATTGCGTACGTCGCCCAGTTGTCATGGACTCCGCCAGTATGCGTCAGCAGCATTCGTGCGGTGATCGGGACATCCGGATGCTTGGGATGCCGCACGGCATGCGACAAGAGATCATCGACTGGCGCATCGAGATCGATTTTCCCTTCTTCCGCCAGTTGCATCACCGCGACAGTCGTGACGGTCTTTGACACGCTAGCCACATGAAACAGCGTCTCCTCGGTCACCGGCTGGCCCGTGCCCATGTCCATCTTGCCGAACCCTTCGGCCCAGGAGATTTCGCCGTCTCTCAGGATTGCCACCGCCATCCCTGGAAGACGACAGCCCCGCATTCGACCCTCGAAGAAGGCGCGAGAATCGATCGGACAGATTGGGCTGATCTCCTGCGCAACGTGAACTGCAGCTCCGGCAACCGCAAGGCCGAACATCGCGAGCAAAACGGGTAGTGTCTTCATCTTGGCTCCTTTGGAAAACCGCTCAGCTTGCTTCGCTTGTACCAGAAGACCCTAGCCCCGTCAAGTCACGATCCATCCGATGCCTGCTTGACCGCGTGCTCCGCCCGCGGTACGTTATCACATTCTCATTGCAATGCGGAGGATCATGAGGAAACTCACTGGCATCACGCTCGTTCTTGTTATCTCCACTGCGTTCCACGCAGCGACCGTGGCGCAGTCTCTCCTCTCCGTTTGCGACTACACACCGCCGGAAAGCCATCTGGAGAGCCTGAGCCTCCAAGGGGCGTTTCAGTGGTACGACGGACCGTATGCCGACGACCGGACCCGCGCACTATCGCTGACAGCCGGTGCCGACTACGGCACGCTGTTCTCCTCTGCCTCGTTCGGTCGGCGCTTCGATGGCCATGCTGAAGCACACGGCAGTGCAGAGATGTGGTCGTTTGCCATCCGTGGCAACGGAGACTTGAAGGCCTTTTTCGACGGTGACTTCTTCGCCCTTGGGGCGTTTGGCGTTGACGGATCAGACGACGGTCTCGAGATCGATCTGACGGCAGGTCTAGGATCCGGCCGGTTTCGTGATGTCACGCCGCTTGCCAAGGCCATCCGCATTCAGAACACGCTGCTTGATCTCGGGGTGCTTCTCGCCCCGTTGGAGAGCGACCCACTCCTTGCGATCGCTCAGATACTCGGCAGGATTGGGCCAACCGACGCAGAGCAGGCCATTGCCGTGGCGGATCAACTGGTCTCCTCCGGGTTGCTGCGAGACGATGAGCTGAACATTCTCGGCCTGCTTGCCATCGAGGAGATTCTCGCCTCCTCGGAAGGCGGCCGTCTTTGCGGCAGCGATATTCAAGCCCGGATCGGTCTCGCAGCGCTCGTGTTGCCAGAGCTATCGATCGCAACCACCGGTATCCTGCGATACAACGCCGCGATAGCTCTGGACCCGGTGTCACAGTTCACATCGAACGCTTCGCTCAAGCTCCGGCTGGCGCATCCCGGCCAGCTCGGTGGCGCGCTTGAGGCATCGTACTCGCGCCGCTTGCCATCCGGTTGGACTGCCCGCGCCGACTACCGTTTCACCGTCGATCGTGGTTGGACAGATCCTGAGCAAGCACAGTTTGGGCATGACCTATCCGCCAGCCTGACCACCCAGCTTCTCGGCACCATCGGTGTCAGCTTGGCCGGCGAGCTTCGCTATGAATCCGGAGATGAAGAGATCAGCTCGTCATTGACCGTTCATCTCGCGTACGATCTGTTCTGATGACAGCCGAAACCGTTGTACGCGCTACTGGGTTGAGGAAACGCTTCGGAAAGCGTGCCGCTCTTGACGGACTCGATCTCTCGATCGCGCAAGGAAGCCTGTACGGTCTTGCCGGGCCAAACGGCGCCGGAAAGACCACGTTGATCCGCACGCTGTGCGGGATCCTACGGCCTGACGAGGGCGAAGCCCACCTCCTCGGATGGCGGATGCCAAGTGCTCGCGTGCGTTCTCAACTTGGCTACATGCCGCAGGATTTCGCCGTGTACAACGATCTCAGCGTGCTCCAGAACCTCGAGTTCTTCGGCGAGTTGTATGAGCTACGACGCACTCAAGTACGTGAACGAGCAAGCGAACTGCTGGATCTGGTTCAGCTCAGCGACCGAAGAAACCAACGCGTCGGCACGCTCTCCGGAGGAATGCAACGGCGCGTTTCCCTGGCGATCAGCCTGCTCCATCGACCTCGCCTTGCATTCCTCGATGAGCCGACCGCCGGCGTCGATCCGAAGCTCCGAAGGGCGCTTTGGGATAACTTCAACCGCCTCGCCGAGCAAGACGTCACCTTGCTCGTCACGACCCATCTCGTGGAGGAGGCACTTCGTTGCCATCTCGTCGGCTTTCTCAATGCCGGGCAGCTGCTAACCCAAGGCACGCCAAACGAGATCCTCGCCGAGACCGGCACGACGAATCTCGATGATGCGTTCATCGTCCTCCAAGAGCGCGGGCAGAAGCCCAAGGAGAGGCAATCATGAAGAGTCTTGCTATTGCGCGAAACGTGCTGCGACGCATCGCCCACGATCCTCGCACGCTCATACTCATCGTGATCTTGCCACTGTTTTTCGTTCTCCTCTACGGCAACTCGTTCTCCGGCTCGTACAAGGATCTGACGATCGTCATCGTCAACGAAGACAACGGCCTCGCCTCGGTACGAACCGCCGAGGTCGGACGGATCACACTGGATGTCGGTCTTGCCCAGGCGTTCGTCGACGCACTTGATGCTGCGATGTTTGACATCATCATGCTCGACAGCGCCATCGATGCGGAGGCTCAGGTTGGCCGGCCGGGAACTTGGGCAGCTGTGGTGTTTCCGAAGTCCTTCTCCAACGCCGTGGTCAACGAAGCTGTACGCGCAGGTGGCGAGCGCCGGGTCGAGATCGATGGAGATCCCGTGACGCTCTTGCCAAGCGACGCGGTCGACGGTCCAAAGACCGTTCTCCTGCTCGATGACTCCAATCCACTGATCGCCCGCGCGGTGCAAGGTGCCTTCGATGCGGCGTTCTCACAGGTGCTCGCATCGCAGCAGTCCTCGTTGACTGTCGAGGGGCTGCTCGAGGTTCACGCGCTGTACGACGGGGCCATCCGGATGCTCGACTTCACCGCCCCCGGAATCATCGGTTTCGCCATGACGTTGATCACCGTAATGCTCACTGCGATGTCGGTCGTTCGCGAGCGAACGAGCGGGACGCTGACACGGGTTTTGATCGCTCCGATCAGCGCCTGGCAAGTGGCTTCGGGCTACACGCTTGCGTTCTCTCTCGTTGGCATCTTTCAGGCCGCTGAGTTGTTCCTGGCATCCACCTTCTTGTTCGACATCCGGTTCATCGGGAACCCGGGCATCGTCGCACTCGTCATCGTGTTGTTCACCATTGGTCTGCAGGGGCTTGCAACGCTGCTCTCGACGATCGCCAAGAACGAGGCGCAAGCGATGCAGTTTGTCTTGTTCTTGCTGATCCCATCGATCATGGTCTCCGGCGTCTTCTGGCCACTCGAGACGATGCCGGCGACAATCCGTCCGCTGTCCTACGTCAGCCCGCTGACCTACGCCAACGCCGGTCTGCGGAAGGTCATGCTTGCCGGTAGTGGCTTCGGGGCGATTCGATTCGAACTCGCCGTCCTGGGGGTATTCGCCGTCGTGATGCTCTTGCTTAGCGTTCTCTCGATGCGCCGCCAGGCGTACACAGCATGAGGCAGGACCCCGTAGCCCGCCCAAGACACTGACAGCGCCACGGGATTCATCAATAGCCAATCGCGAAACGTGATCTGGGGGGTGCGGTTGAGAAGCTGTACCACCCAGAGTGTTAAGTCGGAGAGACAGAGAGGGTAGGATCACCTCGGGAGAACGAGAGGTGATCATGTTGGGCAACAAGGCGAAAGGGAAGCGCTACTCGCCGCGGTTTCGTTTTCAGGTCGTGCTCGAGG
>Ga0272441_10005963_pt1 | contig 20781 bp, 23 predicted proteins | sample SSMProp6N_FD_193582 | JGI IMG/M metagenome (GOLD analysis project Ga0272441, IMG submission 193582) | Marine sediment archaeal communities from Little Sippewissett salt marsh, Falmouth, MA, United States - SSM-Prop-6N | ecosystem: Environmental > Aquatic > Marine > Wetlands > Sediment ...
CAGGTACTGGCAACGCATTCAGTGTCCGCCGGTCTGGACTATCCGGCCGTCGGGCCGGAGCACAGCCTCCTGCGCGATCTCAGGCGGGTCGACTACACCTCGATCACAGACGAGGAAGCCCTCGCGGCATTCGACCTGCTGTCGCAGTGCGAGGGAATCATTCCGGCGCTCGAATCGGCTCACGCAATTGCCGAGGGCGTTCGCCAGGCGGCCCACATGCGGCAGGACGAGATCCTGATCATCAATCTGTCCGGTCGCGGCGACAAGGATCTCGCTGGCGTGATGGAGATGAGAGGCGGATCGCCATGAGCGCGCCACGCGGAACGGCCGTGATCCGAGAGGCGTTCGCGACGGCGCGAGCGGAGGGTCGTGCTGCCTTGATCCCGTACATCACCCTGGGGTATCCGACCCCTGAGAGGTCGTTCGCGCTGGCCGAGGCGGCGATCGAGGGGGGTGCCGATCTGCTCGAACTTGGGATCCCGTTCTCCGATCCGCTCGCCGATGGGCCGGTGATCCAACGGGCGACGCAGGGAGCGCTGGCGGCGGGAACGACGGTTCGCGTTTGCCTCGAGCTGGCCGCCCGTCTCAGACGGCGGCACCCGTGGATTCCGCTCTTGTTCATGGGATACCTGAATCCGCTCCTCGCCTTCGGCGAGCGCGCTTTCTGCCGAGCGTGCCGAAAGGCGGGCGTCGATGGCCTGATCATCCCCGATCTCCCGCCGGATGAGGCAGAGGAAATCGAGGCGCGCTGCCGCGATGAGGACCTCGCCACAGTCTATCTCGCGGCACCGAACACCGCGGAGGAGAGGCTGCGAATGGTCTGTGCCCGCTCGAGTAGCTACGTCTACCTCGTGTCGCTCACTGGGACGACCGGGCCGAGGGCGAAGATCCCCGAGGGACTCCCCGAGTTCGTCGCGCGCGTTCGCGGCTTGACCGGCAAGCCGGTCGCTATCGGATTCGGGATCGCGACAGCGGATCAGGCGGCCGCGGCGGCGCGGATTGCCGATGGCGTCATCGTCGGGAGTGCCGTGGTCAACCGGTGCGACGGAGGGCAATGCGAGGAAAGGGTGCGGGCCTTCGTCGCCGATCTGCGAGCCGCGGTCGGTCGAGATTCGCTCCGCGCGGAGGAGTATCGAGGGTAGCCCCCGCCTCGCCTTTCTCGAAACAGGCTATCGTCTGGGGAGAGCGTTCGTCCGGGGCTGTCTCCGAAGCTGCACGAGGAGTGTCCCGAGTGCAACGACCAGAAGCCCGCCGATCTCGACGGGTGAGGGCGTTTCCCCAAGGAAGAGCCACGCTAGCACGGCGATCTGGACTAGCATCGTGTTGTTGATGACGCTCGACTCCGTCGCCGAGAGCGTACGCAGTGTGATGTTCCACAGGGTAAAGGCCAGTGCCGTGTTCACGACCGCGAGCCATAGGATGATTCCCCAGCTTGCCAGCCCAAGATGCGGAAGTCCCTGAGTCCCGACTCCCGTGCCGAGCAGGCAGACGGCGCCGATCCCCATACTGATGGTGGTGATGACGATCGGGGAGGCCGCGCGGCGGCGGTTGACCGCTCTGCCGAGGATGGCCGCGCCCGCGTTCGCGGTGACCGTGATTCCCGCCAGCAGAAACCCCAAGGCACCTCCACGCGGAACGCCGGACGGGAGGAAGTAGAGGGCAACGCCCGAAAGGGTCATCGCGATGCCGACCCACTGCAGTCGCGTCGGTTGCTCACCCAGCGAGACTGCTCCGGTCATCGCGACGAGGATCGGCGTAAAGCTCAAGGTGAGGCTGAACGTGATGGCGTCAAGGTGCTTGAGTGTGAGGAACTGACCGCCTTGTGTCAGCGCGTAGAACACGAGGCCGAGGGCGAGCAGCTGGCCCCAGTCGCGCAGGGAGAGGGCGCGAACCTCGTGGCTTCTCCGCCAACAGGCGGGGAGAAGAACGAGAAACGCGATCGCGTACCGCAGTCCGGCGAAGGTGAGCGGCGGGATTTCGGTCAGTCCGCGTTTGATAAGGACCCATGAGGTCGACCAGAGGAACGTGACCAGAAGCGCAAGAAGGATGGCTCGAAGCCGTGGTGACAAACCCATGCGTAGCACCTCTTTCCACGACCGCGCCGCGGCTAGAATCAGTACCGGCCCATCCCCTCCCGGCTTTTGCCCGATCAGGTGCTACGCCCTGCTCAACTTCTCGGCTTTCGTGACGCTCGGTCCAGACCTGCAGCTTGCAGCGGAACCCTAGTCACTCGGGTCGGCCGCTACATTCTCGTTCTCGGCGCGGAGCGAGTCAACTCGGATGCGGCGACCGGCTCGGCCTGCATGACCCAGAGCATGTGCGCCAGACCGACGGCCAGGATGAACGCGAAGTGGCACATGATGGACGGTAGCGCGCTTCGCGCTGCGGGAACGAAGTGCGAAAGCAGGATCGAGGGCAGGACGAATCCGAGCGTTCCGACGAGCACGTGAGCGTGCATTCTGCGCCGGCGCGGATCTGCCGAGGTGTAGACTCCATATCCGCTGAGCGCAGCCATACCGAGAAGGCCCACCCAGTAGTAGGCCGCATAGAACTGGAAACGCGGCTGGACGTGCGCATAGCGAGCGAAGACAGCATTGCAGACCGAGGCCGTGGCGAAGGATCGGTCCAAGGCGATCCACACAACAATCCCCGCTGACGCGGCCAGCATCACGAACGCGCAGCCGTGGAAGAATCCTGACCGCGGACGTTGGATCTCCGCGACAAGCAACAGTCCGAGAGCGGGGAGCCACGTCACGATGATGAACGCTATGCGTGGCAAGAATCCGGCGGCTGACACGTCAGCACAGATAGCCACCTCGGCCAGCTGGTATCCGGCGAGAAGTAGAAAGATGGCTCCTGCCGACCATATCACGGTGCGATGGCCGAATCGGTCGCGACGCACGCCGAACCGCCTAGTTCGCGGAAGTGTGAACGCCCAAGCTGCAGCGATGATTTCGAACACGGCCGTAGCGACCGCCAAGATCGGCGAGTATTCCATCGGCTCCCCCTCGCCGTGCATTCTCGATGTCGAACGAGCGTTCGTCCACCCGGGGTGTCCTGCTGTGAGGCGTGGGCGTACGTGTCTCCGATCCATGACGGCAATGCCACTAGCATTCCGCAACACGAAGAGGCGCAGCCTTCTGCGCGACATGGGCAGGTCGTCGCGGAATCGGAGGACTCCTTATCGAGTGAGAGAAAAAACACGAGCAGTTCCCGTAGCGTCGAGGCGACCGTCTTGGATGTGTCGATTCACGGAGTCCCACCGAATCCGCAAGCCCATTCGTGTTGACAAAAACTCTTCCATGAGTATCATTAAACGTACGTTTGGAGGTGCGTTCAATGAAACGAGTCCCGGAGATCGTCTCGATCACCGATCTGCGACAAGATGCCGCGGGGATCGTCGAGAGAGCCCGCGTCAACGAGGAGCCAATCGTCATTACCCAGCGGAGTCACGCGGTCGCCGTCCTCCTCAGCGTCAGTACGTACGAGCAAATGATGTACGAACGCGAGATCCTCGGGATTCTCGCCAAGGGCGAGACCGAGATCCGCGACGCCAAGGGAATCAGCGTTGAGGAGGCTCTCGCCGAGGCCGAGAAGCTGTTGGAGCTGCCGTGAACGCACATGTTCGATTCACCGAAGCCGCGAATTGGCAGCTTCGCGCCGTCCTCGAGTCGGCCCGTCGAAGCGACGATCCGGCAGCGCGAAATCTTCTGGAGGCGGTGGGCCGCCTCGCGCGCGACGGAGATCTTCTCGATGCGCAAGGTTCCCCTCTACCGGAGTTTCCGAAGATCCCGTACCGCGAAGTCCGCGTCGGCGCCTATCGGCTGTTCTTCCGCCGCGACGAAGCGAATCTCTGGATCGCCGGCCTCTGGAGAAGTCACACGGCAAGAGCATAGGCTCCCCATCGAAAGGAATGATTACGACGCATGTCTTGAAGCCACATGAGTACTCGACGATCGAGGGCTTGTCGGTCAGCCTTCATGACCAGGGAATGGCGCTCTCCGTCCTGGCCGGCGTTCGTCCCGGCGTGGTGGTCGCGAATCATGGCAAGTCACCGACCACGCTCCTGATCGCTGCGCCGGAGGGGAGCTTCGCGTGGACCTACCTCGCGGGGGACCCGTGCGATCGGGTGTTCCGAAAGGAGCTGAGCGCGTGGCTGTTCGACGAGCGAGGCCTCGGCCTCGACGTCGCATTCTCCTTCCTTGCCTGTGATCGGCCGGAATGGGAAGACACGCTCTCCGAGATCCTCTCTCCGCGAACGGTGATCCCCGATCGCCGCTTGCACTACGAATGCATGTCACGACCCGCTGACTGGCGAAACACCGTCCCCGACGGGTACAGGATTGCGGACGTCGATCAGGCGCTTCTCGACTCTGACGCGGACATGCATCCTCGGATCAGCCAGTGGATGGCGGCCAACTTCGGTTCCACAGCGGGCTTCCTTGAGCACGGTGTTGGCGCCGTGGCTGTACATGAAGACAAGATTGTCGGGTGGATCTTGGCGGATTCCTTTGTGGACGGTCTGAGTGACATCGGTGGCGAGATCGAGGAGGCGCATCGGCGGAAGGGGCTCGCCCGCGCGGCAACGTGCCGGACACTCGAGCTGGCACTCGATCGCGGAGCAGAGCGCATCGGCTGGCATTGCCACGCGATCAATGTGCCGTCTGTCAAGACGGCGGAAGCGGCGGGCTTTGGGCTCAAGTACGCGTACACCGTCTACCCGATCCACTTCGATCCGGAGAAGCACGAGAAGCTTGTCGGCATCATCGTTGGGGAGTACGTCGAGGCGGGAAACGCCGCGATCGCGTCCGGCGACTACCCGAAGGCGGACGAGTCCTTCGCAATGGCTCTGCGCCTCACGACCGATGCGGCGCCGGATGTGCTTCACTCCGCGGCTCGCGCCGCGGCCGCAGCCGGTGAGGCGGACCGGGCGTTCGAACTGCTGCTCAAAGCCTTGAAGGCCGGCTGGTCCAACGCAATGCAGACGGTGAAGCAACCGGAGTTCGAGTCACTCCGCGGCGACGACCGCTGGCCAACGCTCATCGAGCGCCTGGAATCGCGGAAGAATCCGGCGGACTAGGCATCCGCGTGGCGGAAGGCCTCGAGGATCTCCGCGCGCACCCAGAAGACGCAGGTTGACTTGGAGCCGTGATCGTAGACCCGATAGAGAAGATGCCGCCCATCCGGCGTGATCATCGGACAGTCCGTGTGCAGATTCTCGCCTAACATGTTGATCACGTCGCGCAGCACCCGCACGGTCCGTCTCCGGCGTGAGAGGTGCGAAACGCGAGAGAGACGAACGACACACAGCATCTGAGCGGGAGGTGGGGAGATCATCATGAGACACAGAGGCCATCTGTGGATTGTCGCCACGGCCGTGCTCCTCGCGTTCTCCGCTGGGGTGGGAGCCCAGACGTGGATGCGGATCTTCGAGGGCTCCGACTACGGAGCCCTGTTTGATGTCGCACTGACAAACGATGGCAACGTCTTCGCCGTCGGTGCGACGAACCACGTCCACGTCCCGCCGTTCGATGGGGACGTCCTGATCATGGAGCTCACGCTCGATGGCGACGTCCTATGGGAGCGGACGTGGGGAGGAAGCCAGTTCGAACAGGCATGGTCGGTCGAGCCGGCGGAGGGCGGTGGATTCTACATCTTCGGGGAGACGGCCTCTTTCGGTGCGGGGGACCGGGACTTCTTCATTCTCCGGATCACGGACGAGGGGGAAGAAGTCTGGATGCGCACCTACGGCGACGATCAGCGAGAGTGGCCGTTCGGCATGCTCGCGCTCTCCGACGGGGACCTCCTGATCTACGGGTCCACGGCCGGGGAACCCGATGGGATCGAGCAGCAGTACGCCGTGCGCGTCACACCGGAAGGCGACATCGCCTGGGAGCACGTCCTCGGAGAAGACGAGCCCCAGTTCGTGACTGGAGCGATCGAAATCTCGAATGGCGATCTCGTCCTCTCTGTCTCCGTCGGCGAAGACGGGCAACTCCTGAAGCTCGACGCGTCGGGAAACGTCGTCTGGTCAAGGCGGTACGAGCTTGACGGATGGCAGTACCCGTCCGAGGCCGTTCAGATCGAGGACGGAGGATTCCTTCTCGTTGGATTCTATCTGGGTGCGGCATCGAGCCACCGAGCGGACGTCTGGCTCGCCCGCTGCTCGTCGTCCGGAGAACTTGCGTGGGAGACGTCGTTCGGCGATCCGTTCACCGACGACTACGCGCTGTCGCTCCTTCGCCTCGCCGACGGCACGTCGCTGATCGGCGGACTCGGATCCGGTATGCCGCTTTGGCGCGTGGACGACCACGGGGCCGTACTGTGGGAAAGCCGCCTGCACAGTTCCCGCATGCACGGGGCCTACGGACTCCTCGATCTTCCCGACAGCGGGTTCCTCGTTTCGGGATTCCTCGTGATCGTCAACGCCAGATCGTACGACGCGGTCTTGTGGCGCACCGACCTCGCAGGGCACATCGACGACTAGCGGAGACAAAGGAGCCACCGCTTCGGTGCGCCCTGGGTGACGCGAGCCCAACTACTGCAAGAAGAACGTGGTCAGATTGCCGTCCGGATCCCGGACGGAGAACTGCCGGGTGCCCCAGGGGGAATCCCAGAGCGGCTCCACGATCTCGGCTCCGCCAGCAGCTACGCGAGCTTGATACGCATCGATCTCGTTCACGCCAATGTAGACCGAGATCGGACCGGGTCGCCCCACCCTTGGAGTAACCTCTTCCAGGATGCCACGATCATTCCGGCCGAGTGAGGCCAGCGTCGCCGGATTAGATCCGATCATGATCTGCGCGTCATCAAACTTCAGGATGCAGAAGTCAGCCGGCGGATCCGCCGGCTGACGATGCGCTAGCTCGAACGCGAGCACATCGACGTAGTGTCTCAGCTGTTGCTCGACGTTGGGGCTCCAGTAATGAATCTGTATCGCCATCGTCGCCACCTCCGCTAAACGTTCCCGCTGATTATAGGAAGAACGAAATCGCGAGAGAGCCGGTCCTGTGTCTCAGCGACGACTGCGGGGTACGATCTCGATCGACGAGGACGCTCCATCTTTGCAGGGAGGTCTGGCCATGGCTGCAACCGTGAAGTCCTTCTCCATCGGCGATTTCCTCTGTCACGCGATCGACGATGGCGTGAGCACGTACGCGATGGCGTCATTCTTGTTCGCCAGCGCCCCGGAACCTCTTCGCGAGAAGATGCTCCGCGAGGCAGGTGAAGATCCAGGAGCCATCCGCTGTTCTAACACGTGTCTGCTCCTCAAGACGGATGGCACACGCATTCTCATTGACACCGGCTCAGGGTCGTTGGCCGGTGTTCGCGCGGGGCGAGAGAACCTCGGTCAGCTGTACGCCGGGCTGGAAGCGGTCGGGGTAGCGCCGCAGGAGATTGACATCGTCATCTTGACGCACCTTCACTCGGATCATGCGTGGGGCTGCCTGGGGCCCGATGGGAGCGGGCCGCTGTTCGAGTCCGCCAGGCACGTTGTCGACCGGACGGAGTGGGAAACGATGCATCCGTCGGTCGCCGAAGATCTGAACAGGTTGGAGTCGCTGGTGGATCTCGTGGAACCGGATGCGGAGGTCGTTTCCGGTGTGCGCTTGCGTCCGGCTCCGGGCCATTCGCCTGGACACGGCGCCGTTCATATCGCTTCGGCCGGAGAGGAGCTTCTCTGCGTCGGAGACGCCGTCGCGCACTGGCTCAACCTCGATCACCCGGAGTGGACGATGGCGCACGAGGATCAGCCGGCTCTCGCCGAGGCGACCCGCCGTCGACTGCTCGATCAGGCAGTGACGGGCGAGATGCTCGTTCACGCGTATCACATGCCGTTTCCGAGCATTGGGCGCGTCCGTCGCGAGGGCACAGGCTACGTATGGGAACCGGCCTCGATGGCCGGCTGATGATTGGATTCACATCCTGTTCCGAGGAGGTCTCATGAAGCGATCGTTGGGACGCAAGACACTCATTCTGCCCTCACCGGCTTGGATTGTTGCGACGTATGACAAGGAAGGCAAACCGAACGTGATGACGGCGGCGTGGGGTGGCATTTGCTGCTCGAAGCCGCCGTCCGTCTGCGTCTCCCTGCGGGAGGCGACGTACTCGTATCAGGCAATCGTCGATCGCGGCGCGTTCAGCCTGAACGTGCCCTCGGCGGACCAGGCGAAGATCGCCGACTACATCGGGATTGTCTCCGGACATGACGTCGACAAGCTGGCGACGGCTGGACTGACCGCCGTGAAAGCCGAGCACGTCGATGCGCCGATCATCGAGGAGTTCGCTCTCAACCTGGAGTGCTCGCTCATCCACACACTCAAGATCGGGCTGCATACGCTCTTCGTCGGCGAGATCCTCGATGTCAAGGCGGAGGAGTCGATCCTGAGCGAGAAGGACCGGCCGTCCATCGAGAAACTGAACCCGCCGATTTTCTCGACCGGCGAGGCGGCGTACTACGCGATCGGCGAAAAGATCGGCCCCGCGTTCGAGGTGGGTAAGGATCTCAGCGGCGAAGCTGAGTGACCAAGTGTCTTAGCGCTCTTATGGCTGATGCCGGTGATCCGCATCAGCCTCTGAGCCGCCGACCGCAGGCTCTCACCGCGAGCAGAGACAGGATCGAGTCTGTCTGTTTGACCACCGATGGATGGAAGGGGTCACAGTGAGATACCGACCGAGAAACTACGAGTCGGAAGCCGACTACAAGCGGGTCCGCCGGTTTCTCCAGGCGACGTGGGAACTAAATCCGCGACCGGGCGACAACTGGCACGTCTGCGACTTCGACTACTGGTTCTGGCACTATCTTCCGAACGTCGTCGAGCGGGACCCGGCTGAGACGCGCATCTGGGAAGACGCCGCAGGGAACATCGTCGCCGTCTTGAATCAAGGGGATCCGGGCGTCTGCCATCTCCACGTGCATCCTGAAGAGCGCTCTCGAGAACTCGACAAGGCGATGATCGCAGAAGCGGAGGCGCGCATGTCGGCCGAGACGCGCGACGACCGACGGGCCGTCTGGATCTGGGCCGATGCTGGCGATGCGGATAGAAGTACAGTACTCGAGGAGCAGAGCTACGCGATCCGCGAAAGCGCCCATGCGATCGAACACCACGGGCACCGGGACCTCACCGGGCCGATTCGCACGGTTCCGATTCCCGAAGGCTACATATTGCGGGCGATGCGCGGAGAAGAGGATCTGCCCGCCCGGAGTCTCGCATCCTGGCGAGCGTTCCATCCGGACGAGTCAGATGACGGCTGTGACCAAACAGGAAGCTGGTATCGGACCGTCCAGAGGTCGCCGACGTACCGGCCGGATCTCGACATCATTGCCGTAGCGCCCGGCGGGGAGATCGCCTCGTTTGGACTCTGCTACTACGATGAGCCGTCACGATCCGGCGTCTTCGTTCTGGCGGGCACCGCGACGGAACACCAAGGGCTTGGCTTGGGCAAGGCCGTACTGACCGAGGCGCTCTGTCAGCTGCGGGCAATCGGCGCGACGGATACCCATGTCTCCTGGTACGAAGCCGCGGCCGGCGCCCTGTACGAATCCGTCGGCTTGAGGGAGTGGGCCCGAAGCTGCGCTTGGCGGAAGGTCTGGGAGGCGGGCGACTAGACGCCGTCGGAGCGTCCTCTACGGGTCGGCCTCACCGAGGATCTCAGGAAGACGCTCCCTCAGCGTCTCGCAGGTCCACGTCTCGTCAGCGCGGACCATAACGAAGCGATGCTCCTCTGCATCGGGATCGAGAAGACCGACGGTGTTTACTTCAAGAAGCGGGTTGGTCGCGTCGAGGACGGTCTGCTCGTCGGACCATTCGATCGTGCCTTCGATGCGGTCCGGACCGACTACGATTCCGCTCAGGCGGTAGCTGACACGCTGAACGACGTAGGTCTCGCCCTGGAGGATGCCAAGGATGGTCACGCGAACCGTCATCCCTGGGTGACCGTCGCCATCCTGGTCGACCACACGAGGATCGGCCGGATCGGTCGGCAGCGGATCCGAGGTGGGGTCATCGAGAATGGCTCCACGAACCTCGACGTAGGTCGTCGCTTCGAAACGCAGGCCCGGCGCTTGCTCAACCAAGAGCGCGAAGCGCGGCTGCGGCGCAAGCGAGGCCATGAACGCTTCCGGGATTTCCGTTCGTACAAGCGGCGTTCCGTCCTTCACGTCAGTGAAGCAGTACGAATCGAACATCGTGAGCATCGCATTATCCTGCTCCATCTCGACGAATTGGGCGACGGAACTCGATCGAAGCACCTCGCCGGCGACCGGCAGGATCGCGATCTGCGGGTAGACCTGAACCATCGCCCACGTCCCGGCGAGATCCGGTAAGTCGGCGGCTGCCGCTGCGACGTATACGGCCGCCAGCAGCAGGGCCGTACATAGGCGTTTCATCCTCGCCGTCCCTTCATCGCCTCGACGAGTGCGTTTGCGAGATCGCCCGCCCGCGGGCCGCGGAAGTGGCGCGGTTCTCCCATCACGAAGACGTTCGCCTCGGCCATTCGCTCGAGGGCGGGTCTGGTATCGTCCTGGACGGCGCAGTGATACGGGTGGGTCGTGCAGTGCGAAGAGCACAGAACTCGGCAAGGCTGAACCGGCAGATCGGCGGCGTAGAGGATGTCGACCTGTGTCTCTGTCATGGTGGGCCCTACGCCGTCGAGAACCGCTCGAACAAGCTGGTCCGTCTTGCCGTCCTTCCTCTGTGATCCGACGATCCCCAGAGTCCGCATGGCCTCGACTCCCCTCCTGAACGACATCATAATCATAGCGAAGGATTGGCGTGTCGTCTTCCTGCCGCTCGTTGAGGAAGATGTTGGCGGCTTGCGGAGACGAAAGGAGCATCCATAGGCGCTTCGTTGATGAAGTCGTTCATCCGGACAGGAGATTCTTCGATGCCCTTGAGATGGAGCAATAAGAAAGTCGCCGAGCGGCGACTAACCCTAACTTACGTCATTCGGTCACCAAACGTCAAGGGTCGCGTTGAGGCGGTTTTCTCCACATGGTCTTGAGCCTCCGTCGTTCGCCAACCTGTGCGTCGGATCGCCTTGGATCTCGCCCTTGCGTAGACTGATGGCGATGGCCATCGCGAGAGACTCGATGTTCTGGAAGTTCAGGTTCTACGGGTTCCTGAAGAACCTCCGCTTCTTCGATCCGTTCTTGGTTCTCTTCCTCCGGGGAATGGGGCTCTCCTTCCTAGAGATCGGCGTCCTGTATTCGATTCGCGAGGTGTGCACGAACCTCTTCGAAATCCCGACGGGCGTTCTTGCCGACGCCTTCGGCCGACGCAAGGCGATGCTCGCCTCGTTCACCGCGTACCTGGCCTCGTTCGCGCTCTTCTACACCGTCCCGAGGTTCTGGGTCTACGCGATCGCCATGATCCTGTTTGCCCTTGGAGATACGTTCCGCTCGGGCACCCACAAGGCAATGATTCTCGAGCATCTCCGCCTGCGCGGATTGGAGTACCAGAAGGTCGCCTACTACGGGCAGACACGAGCAGCATCCCAGTTTGGCTCGGCGATGGCGGCGCTAATCGCCGGGGCGCTCGTTTTCTATGCGGGTGGCTTCCGGGTCGTCTTTCTCGCCTCGATGGTTCCCTACATCCTCGGGCTCGTCTTGTTTCTCACGTATCCGAAGGAGCTTGACGGTCACCGGACTGCTCTGTCGGGAGCGTGGCGAGAGCGGGTCGTGGGGCGGCTGAGGCACACGGTGACAGACTTTCTTGGGACACTTCGTCAGCCGGCGCTCCTTCGAGGTCTGTTCTCGAGCGCCGGATTCGATGCCGTGTTCAAGTCGACCAAGGACTACCTGCAGCCGATCCTCCAGACGCAGGCGTTGGCGCTTCCGTTCCTGCTCACACTGAGCGCCGACCGGCGTGTGGCTGTTTTCGTGGGAGCGCTGTATTTCGTGATCTTCCTCGGAACAGCCTTCGCGTCGTCGCGTGCCGGTCACGTGCATCACCGTGTTCGTTCTCTTCCGCTGGCAGTGGACTGGACCTACTTCGTGGGGCTGGCACTACTAGCGGTAGCCGGAGGGGCGGCGTGGGGGGGGATCCCTGGCCTTGCGATTGCTGGGTTCCTCCTCGTCTATGCGGTTCAGAACCTTCGCCGACCGATGCTGGTCGGATTCCTCGCCGACCTTCTCTCGTACCGGACGATGGCGACCGGACTGTCGGTCGAGTCACAGCTTCGGACGCTCTTGATGGTGGGAATGGCGCCGCTCCTCGGACACCTCGCCGATCGGTGGGGCGTCGGCGTCGCGGTCTTCGTGCTCGCAGCCGGGGGGCTCCTTCTCTTCCCTATCGTTCGCGTCGGTCCATCGGAGGGCTCCGGAGACGCGCGGCCAAAGCGGCGCGGCAATTGCAGGATCTAGTGTGAGATCTTGATTCTCAGAGTCACGTATGGTGACACGGGCGGAGGCGCTACGCCCTGCACTGCCACATCAGCAGAGCATGAGTCCGGGGCAAGGACCTGGCCCATAACCGCAGCCTTGCCCCAGCCTTTCCCAGGCTCGCAAGGCGGGGGCGTGAAGGCGCTCGACGCAGAACTCCATCTACATCGCAAGTCCTGGCCCCAAATCCCAGAGGAGGAGTCTGTCTCTGTTAGCAGATCAGGTAATGGGACAGGAAACACCATGCGCGTTGCGTACTGATCCTCTTCTTGTGATCTGGAAGGACAGGTCAACCATCTTCGCGTGTCCGTCCCTTAGTACGGCGTCTCGGCGCCGATGTGGCAGTCGAGGCCGGCGCTGACGAAGACCCGCCGATGGCTCTCCATCTCCTCCGCGGTCGGCGATCTGGTCGACGCATGAGCATAGTCCAAGCCCAGCTGGGCGTACTTCGACTCCGCCATGCGATGAAAGGGAAGGAGATTCACTTCGGTGAGCCGCAGCCGTGCCAGGAAGCGGGCCGAGTCGCTCAGATTCGCGCTCGAATCGTTGAATCCCGGGACAATAGGAATCCGGATGACCACTCGCGTTCTACGAGGTGTGGCCGCAAGAGTCTCCAAGTTGGCAAGGATGCGCTCGTTTTCGACGCCGGTCCCGCTTCGGTGACAGGCGGAATCCATGTGCTTCAGATCGACGAACATCCAGTCCGAGCGGCGGGCAACTTCTGACACCAACTGGGCGTCGGCGTACGCCGAGGTCTCGATCACCGTGTGGATGTAGCCGGTTCGGCAGGCGTCGAGCGCGGGCAACAGAAACTCCGGCTGGTTGAGGGGTTCGCCGCCGCTGAACGTAACGCCGCCCCGCGACCCCCAGTAGTCACGATCCCGTTCGAGGATGCGCAGGAGATCGGGCAGCGACAGCCGCCGCCCCGTGACCTCGAGCGCCCCGTTCAGGCAGGCCGAGACGCAATCGAACCGGTCGCACGACGCACAGAGGGTGCGGTCGAATTGCGGAGGAAGCGGGAGAGTGGGATCGATTCGGATCGCGCTGCGGGGGCACGCCTCGACGCACGGCGCTCCGTCGGGCCGGCAGCGCGATGCACGGATCATCAAGCGCCTGTGAGGAATCAGTCCCTCCGGGTTCGCGCACCACGCGCAGCGAAGCGGGCACCCGCTCAGAAAGACGGTGGTTCGACAGCCCGGCCCGTCGTGGATTGAGTGAGCCTGGATGTCGAAGATCAGCCCGTCCACGGAGCCGTTCAGCCGTCCTTCCAATCGAACCACTCGCACGTCACGGCCACGAGATCGGGATACGTCATCGGGCGATCCGGCGTGGCGCCGCAAGCCCCGACGTACGCCTCCTCGCCGGGGGAGTACAACCGGCACGCCCGGCACTTCGGCTGGCGGTCGAAGGACGGGCAGGCCGCGTCGTCGGCAAGCACGGTCTCCTTCGTCAGGTGACAGATCCCCTTCACCACATCGATGGGGGCGTAGGCCCGGCAATCGAGATGCTTCTGGCTTGTCGTCACGATCCGACTCCCTCGTATTCAGTGCGGGCGATGATCTCGTCCTGGACGGGCTTGCCGATCTCAACCCAGTACTGCGTGAATCCGGCGACACGAACCAGGAGATCACGATATTCGTCCGGGTTCTCTTGCGCGCGCCGCAGAATCCTCGAATCGACCACGTTGTACTGAATGTGGAATCCCCCCTTGTGCATGTAGGCGCGGGTGAGCTCCAACAGCTTCTTCGTGCCCTCCCGACCGTGGATGGCGCTCGGGTGAAGCTTCATGTTGAGCTGCGAGTTCTGCGATTGTGCGTGATCCCAACACGTGGCCGACGCGAACAGCGCATACGGCCCGTTGCGATCGGTGCCCGGATAGGCCGACATGGACGCATCGGCGAACGTCGTTCCGGCCAGCCTTCCGTCCGGCGTGGCCATCGTCACGGCCCCCATTGGGGCGTGCGTGGAAACAGAGATCTGACACGCGTAGTACGGATATGCATTGAGCGACTCGTATCCTCTGCACATGCTGCAGAACCACTCTTCCCATTCTCTGAGGATGCCGTCGACACACGGATCGTCGTTGCCGTACTTGGGGGCGGTGAGGCACTCGAAGTGCGTTCGGTCGTGCTCGGAGCTGTCACCACGCTTCTCCTGCGCGGCAAGCGAGTAGGAAGATACCTCGTCGGCGGTCTTGAATCCAAAGTTGTCGCTGAGAGCCAAGCGAAGCTCGTTGAGCGAGACGGACTTCTTGTCATAGGCGAGAGACTTCACCGCCGCCAGACTGTTGATCAGGTTGATCGTCCCGCACGTCTCGACGTTGTGCGTTGCGTTGTATCGATATCCGAGTTCGTTGATCAGATGCCCGGACTCCAGACAGTCCGGTTTGAGCAGCGAGTTGAGAACGGCCATGTTGTTCTTGCGCCAGACGTCGTGCTGGATGTTGTTCGCCAGAGAGAGGACCTCGACGGCCCGGGCGAAGTACGCCTTCACCTGATCGAACACGTCTTCGAAGGCGTCGAGCGACCTGCCGTGGGGAGGGAACACGCGCAGCCCCGTGCGCTGGTCGACACCGTCGAACAGGACGAGTTCGAGAATCTTGGGAAGGGAGAGGAAATGGACGCCAACGCTGGTTGGCTGCCCCGAGCCGCCGGGAATCCAGTACGTCTCGCCGTTCAGCGAGAGAGGCATCCACGAGCACGGGGACGTTTCGAGGCATCCGCCGATGGCGATAGCGCGCGCCTCCTCCAGGTCCATCTCCTCGGGTCCGTACTGCCCCAATAGGAACTCGATCGCCGTTCGATTGTTGACGATGGCCGGATAGCCCGTCCCCGTCTTGATGCACTCCGTGGCCTTGAGCAGGAAGGACTCCGGCAGCTTGTCGTCGTACAGCAACGTCAGCGTCGGTTGGGTCGTCGCGCAGCGCATGGCCGCCTCGATGATCAACTCCTCGAGACGGTTGCTGGCCGGCGCGCCGTGCCGGTCGAGCCCGCCGATGCTGAGGTTGTTGAACGTGTTCCCGGACAACACACCGCCGACGACGCCCATCGACGCGAAGCAGTCGAGACACGTGTACTTGACGCGCAGGCATTCCAGAAACTCGAGCGCCTGCGCCTCGTCGAGGCGTCCAACTGCGATGTCCTGTTCGTACCACGGCCAGAGAACCTGCCCCAGACGGCCCGGCGAGAGCCCGGAGATGACGTCCTCGTTCAGCACGGCAACGTGAAGCGTCCAGGTGAGCTGCAGCGCTTCGCGGAACGTGCGCGGCGGATGATGGGCGATCCATTCGAGGCACGCCGCGATCTCGGCGTACTCGGAACGCTGCGCCGGCTCGCTCTCCATCGCCTCGAGCCGGCGCGCCTCGCGCGCGTAGTTGAGAATCCAGGCTTGAACGCCCTTCAGGGCGTGAATCGCGGCTTCGTAGTTGTAGAGCCGGTTCATGCCGACAAGCCCGTCCCCGTCGGGCCGCCCGGCCACCTCGCGCTTCTTCTCTTCCGCCTTGGAGATCAGTCCGTCGAAGCCGTATTGCAGCGGGTAGTAGTAGTTGATGACCTCACGTCCCTGCGGCAGGGTATAGCCGGAGTCGAACATGCAGGCCACCGACTTCATCAGGGCTTCCTTGATCTCGTATCCGGGAGCCATCTGCTCGTACTTGTGACCGATGTCGTCGACCGACTTGCCCTCCCACGCGCGGGCGACGCGAAGCATCGTGGGAACTTCTTCTTTTCGGATGCCGAACTTCCCGGCGATCGAGACGACGGGGCCGAAGCTCTTCGTGACGTTGCCACCTCCGGCGCCGAAGATCGAGACCTCATCAGCGCTTGCGCTTCCACGCGCCAGGGCCTCCTGGTACAGCTCGTCCTCGGCAGCCATGTAGTAGCCCTCGGACAGCCAGGGCGAGGGGAACGAGCCGCGAACGTGATGCGTCTTCCCCATGACGAGAAGCTCGCCTGGGAGGATCGTCGGCGTCAGATGCCGGAACGCGGACTCGAGGGCCAGGGCGCGGCGAACCACGGGGATCTCGTTGTCGAGAGTCATGTACGTCCGCGTGTACCAGTGCGGAAACTCGTTGCTGGCCGACGAGAGCGCACTGTAGTAGATTTCGCGCAGGCGTTTGGCGCGCGGGCAGGGCTCGCCCACGATCTCGCGGTCCGTGGGCTGCGGCCGTGCAACGCCCATCGCCTGGTATTCGAGCTGGGCGTCTGCTTGGGCCAAGATGTCGGCCAGTTTTCGTTCCATCGTTCACTCCCCGGCGCGCTCGTTGGTGCTTTCCGCGCCGACAACGATCGGTCCACCTCGCGCGATAGTCTAGACAATCCCCTGCGTCAAGGCGAGGGCGGAGGCACGAGGCACTGCTTGAGGTGCCGGCAAACAAGGAGTGGCATCTCGACGTGACGATCAGGTCCTGCAATGCCGGATAGACGTGTCGGCGTTTGGCAGCAGCGAAGGCATCTCAGCTGAAGTACTCAAGCACGGCAACTGTGATCGCGCTGCCGATCGCATCTAGGCACAGAGCATCATCGCCGTTCAGCAAAGCAACGACTGTCGTTCCTTACGGCTGTGGAGCACCCCATGACATCGAGCGGCTCGAGGGCAAGGTCCAACGCAACCTGGAGACTGGAGGTGAATGCTTCATCCACGGACCGCTCTCCCTCGCGAAGGCTTTCCCCTCGATTCTTGAGGCGCGGCGACCTAGTCCAGCTTGCGTCCTTTCCCGGAGTCCAGAACCTCCACGAGCGCCTCAGGGAAGGGCTCGAAGTAGTACTGATCCATGAGATACGGCACCTCGAAGCGCACAATCCACGACCGAAGCAAACTCGTCGGGGCACTCAGGCAAACACGTTGGTCCCGGTATCGCTCCAGTTCGTCGAGGAAGAAGGCCTTCTCGGCCGGCTTCAACCCGTCCGATACGTGCCCCAAGACATGGAGGAGCACGTTGATCGAGTTCGTGCGTCGCGGAGGGTTAGCCAGTGCCCGCAAGAGACCGCTACGATAGGCCTCGATCACGTCAGCGACCGAGCGATGCTCCGCGTTCGCCACAATCCGCCCGAGCCGCTTGAGGCCGACTTGGCTGTATGCCATGAGCAGATACTTGTGCCGCGAATGGAAGGCAACGAGACTCGCCATCGTGCCCTCGCGAGCGACATTGCGGAATCGCGCCAGGCTGAAGAGCCGCGTCAGGAAGTGCTGTCGGATGTCGAAGTTGTGCAGCCGCCCCTCATCCTCAATTGGCAATCCGCAGAATCGTTCCACAATCCTTCCGCCGAAAGCACCGGCGCCTTTGCGGTGCCCGGCTTCGGGCTTTCTGCTGTTGTAGACCTTGACCTGATTCGGCCCGCAGGACGGAGAGCGGTACTTGAGGATGAATCCGTCGACCTCGCCGAGCGTGTTCAGAAACGACTCGGTGAACGCCGTCATCTCCCTTGTGACGTCGCGCCCCGTCTCCGGTTGGATGAGGGAGATCCCTCCCGGGTCTTCGATCAGCCGGATAGGATGACGCGGAACGCCCAATCCGACTTCCACTTCCGGGCAGACGGTGACCGGTTCGATATGCGGTCTGAGAATCTCGACGAACGGATCGACGATCGTCTGCCCGTTGAACCGACAGCGCCCGAAACCCAAACAGTGACTGACAAAGACCTTGGGTGCGACATGCTCGAACACGTTCCCAACCTCCTCGGAGCCCTGCACGATCCGTCAGTTGCTCCGCATCAAATCACTCTACGACATCGCGCCGCTTGGGCGCGAAGACAAAGAGGGATTGGCGCAGGAGAACCGAGGTTTATCCCTGGACTTCGGGCGAGGTCGGTCTGGCTCACGGCGGAGGACGTTAGAGAAGCCCAGAAGCCGCAAAGGATGTACTGGGGGGCGCGGTCAGATCTCGAGGTCGCGGTCTGAGAACTAGGCTTTCGATCTTCGATGGCTGCTTTGAATTTCTCTCTCCGACCACCGTGTACGGAAAGAGAAGCCCCCATCCCAAGAGCCCGGCGCGCGTGCTCGTTCCTGCCGGGCGACCGCTTGCGGTGCCCGCCGCCCGACAGGAACTCAGAGATTCAAGGCTGGAGCATTCCCTCCAGGAACTCGAGGTAGTCGGAGTCGGTTGACAAGACGATGCGTGTGCCTTCAACCAATGCGGTTCGGTAGGACTCGAGTGTTCGCCAGAATCGATAGAACTCCGGATCCTGGTTGTACGCGTTGGCGTAAACCTCAAGAGCCGCTGCGTCGCCCTCGCCGCGCACCTTCTCAGCGTCCTTCCTCGCGTCGGCAAGAAGGATCTCAACGTCCTTGTCGGCGGTTGAGCGGATCTCCTTCGCCTTCTCCTCGCCTTCCGCGCGGAGTTCGGCAGCGATCCGTGCACGCTCGGAGCGCATCCGAGAGAAGACGGCCTGCTCGATCTCGTTGGGCAGGTCGGCGCGCTTGATGCGCACATCAATCAGCACGATGCCAAACTCGGCGAGCTTCTCCCGGCTCAGGTCGGTCACCTGCAGCAGATAGTCGCGTCGCTTCTCGGAGACGATCTCGCCGTACGTGTGCTCGGCGAGGACGTTCCGCAGATCGGAGAAGACGATCTCGTCAATCCGCCCTTGTGCGCTGAGTAATCGTCCGCCGGTCGATTCGACGAACAGCTTGGGATCGCCAACGCGCCAGATGGCGTAGTTGTCGATCGCGAGGCGTTCTTGATCCGACGTGTAGACGTCGAGAGGCTGAATGTCGTAGTTGAGGACGCGGTCTTCGAGGTAGGTGACTCGCTGGATGAATGGCACTTTGAAGTACAGGCCGGGCGCCTCCACGATGCGCACGATTTCGCCGAAGCGCAGGACGGCCGCCTTCTTGGTCTCGTCAACGGTGAACGTGAACAGGTTGAAGACGATCAGCGCGGCCACGATGACGATGACGAACGTGATGAGGGACCTCACTTGGCATCACCTCCCGAGCCGTCAAGATTGAGCAGCTTCAGGACCCCGGCTGCGTCGCCGGAGAGGATCGTCTTCTCCATTCCTGGCAGGATCTCCTCCATCGCCTCAATGTAAAGGCGCGTTCGCGTGACCTCTTCGCCAAGCTCGTACTTGGCGAGAACCTCGACGAAGCGCGCGACGTCACCCTCGGCGCCCTTGATTCTCGTCTGCTTGTAGCCTTCCGCTTGGTTGCCGATCTCCTGCGCCTGGCCGCGGGCGCGCGGCACGATGTCGCGCGCGTATTCCTCAGCCTGGTTAATCAGCTTCTCCTTGTCTTGGCGAGCGCTGATGACGTCATCAAACGCGGCCCTAACGCCCTCAGGTGCCTTGACTGTCTGGAGCTGCACGTTATCGATCGCAATCCCCGTTTCGTAGGAATCGAGCGTTGTCTGTAGGGCAAGCATCGTGTCGAGGCCGATCTTGTCGCGCAGCTCCGTCAGGGTTTCGTCGAGCGTCCGCGTCGCGACCTGCTCCCGAAGTGTTGCCTCGGCGGCCTGCTTGACGATCTCTTGCGGATCGATCAGGTTGAATGCGAACAGGGCCGCATCCCGTACGCGGTACTGGATTGCGATCTCGACGTGGATGATGTTCCCCTCACCGGTCAGCATCAGCGCCTCGGTTTCGACCGACTGATACCTCGGATTCGGGGCAGGTGAAACTGTGCGGAAGCCAATCTCTTCTTTCCTGACCTCGAGCACGTTGACTGTTACGACGCTCTCGATCGGGGACGGCAGGTGGTAGTGGAGGCCCGGATCGACGGTGGCGACGTATTGCCCAAATCGCTTGACCAAGCCGACTTCCGATGGGCCAACGGTGTAGATGCCTGTGGCTAGGTAGATCCCGATGATCACCGCGATGATGATCCAGCCGAGCCGATGCGGGACGGCCCCAAGCCAGTTGGGCTTTTGCACGCGCTTCTGCGTGCCTCTTTTCTCTTCGGGGTCGATCAGACGATCGATGAAGTCAGACATCGCTCCTCCTCAACTCAGGCACACACCGTAGTGGAGTGCCGGCGCGCGCGCAAGGCGCGCGGCGCACGTGTGAGCTCTGGCGCCATTCGGTACTCTGTCCGCGCACCCGTTGAGGGTGGCTGTGGCTCTGTGTGAGAGGATTCGCCAAGGAGGGCGTGTGTTCAGGATCATCGATCTGACGCAGACGTTGAGCAACGAGAGCCTGAGCTATCCGGGCACGACTCTCGCATGGACGGCGGAACGCATTGACATCGGAAATCCAACAGCCACGTTGACGCGGTTCTCTGCGTTCGACCCTCATGCGGGGACGCATCTGGATGCGCCACTTCACTTCGCTCTGACGGGCATGGACGTTGCCGAGCTGCCGCTTCGACTGTACCCAGCAACCGTTGTCGCAGTCGACCGCGTTCGAATCGAAGCGGCCCGGATCCCCGCGGACTGTATGGGGCGCGCGGTGCTCTTCTCGACCGGA
>Ga0272441_10005964_pt1 | contig 20777 bp, 18 predicted proteins | sample SSMProp6N_FD_193582 | JGI IMG/M metagenome (GOLD analysis project Ga0272441, IMG submission 193582) | Marine sediment archaeal communities from Little Sippewissett salt marsh, Falmouth, MA, United States - SSM-Prop-6N | ecosystem: Environmental > Aquatic > Marine > Wetlands > Sediment ...
CATCACACAGAGCACCGCAAACAGCGCGAAATGAAAGCCCGCCGCTTGCAGCTCCGGCAAGGTGCCAAAGGCGTTAGCCCATAGATGCGCTAGAGACACGAAGACGGCAAACACTATGCCCAGGCGCCCAAGCTGCCCGGGCCGAGGCATAGTGCGCGGCATGGTGCCCGGCGTGGTGTGCGGCGCGTCGTCGTCTGACATATGCGTAGGCTGAGGCGTCACCGGCGGCGGCCCTCCTTATCCGTCCGGGGCAATCAAATGGGCGGGGATGTCGAGGCCGGCCTCGCGGTAGTAGCGCACAGCGCCCGGGTGCAACGGCACCGGCAGCCCGGTGATGGCGCGGTCAAGCGCCATATCATCGGTGGCGGCATGGATGCCCTGCAAAAAGGTGAGGTTCTCATAAAGGCCCTTGGTTAAGGCGTAAACGTCGTCTTCGCTCACATCGGCATTGACCGCGAGAAAATTGGGCTGCGCGATGGTGCGTACGGGCTGCGTCTGGCCCGGATAGGTTTCAGCGGCAATCTCAAACGCGCTCCACAGGTCGTCGACCCCGGATAGGGCGCTGTTGATGGCCTCGGTCTGCGCATCGCTGAAGCTGAGGATCACCAAATCGCCCTCCGCCGCGGCAAAAGCACGGGTCACCGCGCCGACAGGGACGCCGGCGGGGGTGTTCATGCCGGCGGCTTTGCCGTTTTGCACAGCGTCGGCGCTGGCGCTGTAGCCTAGGTGGATCGTTTTAAAATCCGTGTCCGGCGTAATTCCAAGGGCGGCAAGAATGTGCATCGCCGAGCCCTCGGCGCCGGAATTGCGCTGGCCCATGGAGAACGGTTTTGTCAGCGTCTTTAAGTCCTCGATCGTGCCGGTTTGGGCGTCGTCCGCGCGCAGCACGAAGTGCTCCACATTGCGCCATAGCATCGAGACCGCGCGCACATTGGCTTGCGGTCCGTCGCTGCTGATCTGGCCGCTGCCGGTGACGGCCCAAGCGCCGTACAGCCCTTGCAGAATGGCGAACTGGGCCTCGCCCACGCGCATCAGCTTTATGTTTTCACCCGACCCGGCCGAACTTACCGCCGATAGCGAAAACCCGTGCGTCGCTTCGAGCTTGATTTTGCTCAAAGCGGCGATCGCCACCCCAACGGGGAAATAGGTGCCACCGGTGGTGGCGGTGGCAAGAATATATTGGCGTTCTTCGGCCGTTGCGGTGGATGCCGCCGGTGGCGCCAACAGCATGGAAGCGATGGCGGTCAAGAAAGAGGCGGTGAAACAGAAATAACGGAGCATGGGGCTTTCCGGTGATTGCGCGTGTATCTTGTGATTGTGTCTTGTGATTGTGTCTGGCGGGGCAGGCGTGTGCTGGCAGCTTAGCACGGGTCGGACGGCATCAGGCCATGGGCCTTAGATAAGGCCCGCGCTGATGGTCTAAGGTCGGCCACGCCCAATCGAGCCATTCGTTCAGTTTGGCGCGGGTTTCACGCGGGTCTATCAGTTCGTGTACGGAAAAACCCTCCGCGCGCGGGAATGGCGATTGGCTGGCGGCCAGCATGTCTTCCAATTCCCGGCGCTTGGCCTCCGGGTCGGGTGCGGCGGCAATGTCGCGGCTAAAGGCCACGGCGACGCCGCCTTCAACCGGCAGCGCACCCGTTTCAGCGCTCGGCCACGACAACACATGCGCGCCCGGGGCAAAATGCGCCGCGCCGGCGACGCCAAACACCTTGCGCACGATGACGCTGGCCCAGGGCACGCGGCCGTTCATCACCGCCGATATGGCTTCCGCGCCGGCGCGGATGGTGCCGGAGGTTTCCGACGCCGGGCCGATCATGAAGCCCGGCTCGTCCACCAGCGCCACCACCGGCACATTGAACGTATTGCAAAAATCAATGAACCGCCGCGTCTTGCGCGCCGCATCCGCCGTCATGGCGCCGGCGTAATAGGTGCAATCATTGCCCAAAATACCCACCGGCCTACCGCCCAACCGCGCAAGCCCGGTGATCAAAGAGGGTCCGTAGCGCCGCGTCATCTCAAACCAGGTACCATCATCCACCACCCGTTGGATGATTTTGCGCATGGCATAGGGTTTGCGGCGCTCGCGCGGCACGATGGACAGCAGCGCGTCGTCGGCGCGGTCGACGGGATCATCGCATGGGGTTACCGGCGCCGGCTCCCAGACGTTTTGCGGCAGATACGACAAAAACCGCGCTATCTGGTCGAGGGCTGCGTGTTCGCTATCCGCCACATTGTCGATGACGCCGGATTTGGCGTGCACGCCGGGGCCGCCCAAATCTTCTTTGCTGAGTGTGTGGCCGGTGGCGCGTTCCACCACCGCCGGGCCGGCGATCAGCACTTGCGCGTTTTTGGCCATGACGGTGAAGTGCGAGGAGACGAGCCGCGCCGCCGGCATGCCGGCCACAGGCCCAAGCGCAGCGCTGGCGACGGGCACCGTGCCAAGGGTCTTGGCGACGGATAAAAACCGCGGGCGGGCAAACACCGGTTCGCCCACGGGCCGCGGCGCCGTGCGCCCGCCGCCGGTGCCCGCCACCGAGCCGCCGCCGCCTTCGTGCAGGCGTACCAGCGGCACTTTGTAGTGCAGCGCTAAGTCTTCCGTATACACGCTTTTGCGTAAGCCCGCCGGGTTGGGCGAGCCGCCTTTGAGGGTAAAGTCTTCGCCGCCGATCACCACCCGCCGGCCGCCAATGGTGCCAAAGCCGAGCACGAAATTGGCCGGCGTAAAGCCCGTGCGGGCATCTTGCGCGTCGAATTCCGGCACGCCCGCCCCTTCGCCCAACTCTTGGAAGCTTGCGGCATCGGTCAAATGGGCAATGCGTTCGCGGATTGTCAGCCGGTTTTTGGCGTGCTGTTTGGCAATCGCCTCCGTGCCGCCTTGCGCCTTGGCCTCGCGCCTGCGCGCAGCAATTTCGTCTGTTTCATCTTGCCATGTCATCGGGTATCGCCTCGCTTTGCACCACCGCGCCCGCCCCATATAGGCTGGCCCTACATAGGCTGGCCCTACATAGGCTGGCCCCACATAGGCTGGCCCCACATAGGCTGGCCCCACATAGGCTGGCCCCATGTGCGCCCATAGCCGCGCTGGCGGATGCCTGATAATCTGCAAGCTGATCGGCCAAAGAACAAGACAGCGCCCCCATGACATCTTCCGCCCACCTCGTCGATATACCCGAAAACCCGGTCCCCTCCGGTGGCGATGCCTTTTGGTTGCAGGGGTTTGACGGCAAGCCGCTGCGCGCGGCCCTATGGCCTGCGACGGTGGCAGCGCCGCGCGGCACGGTGTTGCTGTTCGGCGGCCGGACGGAATTCATCGAGAAATATTGTGAAACGATAGGCCTCTTGCGCGCGCGCGGATTTGCGGTGGCCATGCTCGATTGGCGCGGGCAGGGCTTGTCGGTGCGCGAGACCGATAACCCGTTGCGCGGCCATATTGATAGCTTTGCCGATTTTGACCGCGATTTGGCGGAGTTTCTCAAAGCGGTTGCGGCGCGCGGCCTGCCGGCGCCGTTTGTCGGCCTTGCCCATTCCATGGGCGGCCATATTGTGCTGCGCTGGCTTTATTGGGCCGATAGCGCTGCGCCCTTAGCGGCCGGCGTGCCGCGCATGGTGGCGGCGGTGCTGGCGGCGCCGATGGTTGCCTTGGCGATGGGCGAGCCGGCCATGCTGGCCATGCGCGGTTTGTGTTTCAGCGCCATTGCCCTTGGCTTCGGCAAACGCTATTTGCCCGGCGGCAGCGATAAGCAAGCGCTGGACAATGATACGTTTGAGGGCAATCTCGTCACCTCGGATAAGCGCCGGTTTGCCCGGCAGGCAGCGCTTGTGACAGCCGAACCGGCCTTGAACCTGGCCGCGCCGACCTTCGGCTGGGGTGGGGCGGCGGCGGAAAGTATGGATTGGCTGCACACCGACACGGTGATCCGTGGCATCACGACGCCGGTTCTGCTGTGCGGGGCCAGCGAAGATAAGGTTGTCAGCACCCCGGCGGTGGCGGCCTATGCGCGCCACCTGCCAAACGCACGGTATATGGCCTGCGAGGGCGCTCGCCACGAAATCATGATGGAGCGCGATGCGCTGCAAGAGCCGTTCTGGCACGCCTTCGATGCTTTTATAGATGAGGTTGCCAGCGACGCCACATCGTCTTAGGCCGCCACGCCGTCTCAGGCTGTTACGCGGCCCCTTGCAGCAGCGCTACGGCGGCGCGGTGCACGCGCGCATCGCCTGCGGCCAAGGTGCGCCCGCCCGAGCGGGTAAATGCGGCCCCGGTGCGCAACGGCCGTCCGGCCCAATCGCTGACAACGCCGCCGGCCGCTTCGATGATCGGCACTAACGGCAGAATATCGTAAGGCTGGTTGCGCGCCTCCACCACCAGGTCGATCTGGCCGAGCGCCACCATGGCGTAATTGTAGCAATCGCCGCCATAACGCAGCAGCTTGACCGTTTCGGCTAGGGTTTGAAAGGCATCCTGCTCAGCCGCTGTGGCAAACATGCGTGGGTCCGTAGAGGCCATCACGGCGGCGCTGAGAGTCTCGCAGGCGCGGCACGCTATTGTCTGCGGGCCCGCGGGCGTTGTTAGCGTAGCCCCCGCCGGCCCGCCGCAAAACCGCTCACCGGTATAGGGCTGATCCATGACGCCCAGCACCGGTGTGCCGTGGTGGATGGCGCCGATCAGCGTGCCCCATGTCGGCACGCCGGACATGAACGCGCGGGTGCCGTCCACCGGATCGATGATCCACGACACCGGCGACGTGCCATGGGTGACGCCGAATTCTTCACCGACAATGCCGTGGGTCGGATAGCGCGCGGTAATCAGGTCACGGATCGCCCGTTCGCCGGCGCGGTCGCCTTGCGTTACCGGGTCGAACTGGCCGTCGCTGCGTTTGTTGTCGGCGGTAAGCGCGGTGCGGAAATAGGGCAAGATGGCCGCCCCGGCGGCGTCGGCCAATGCGTGCATAAACGGCTCTAGCGATTTGAGGTCGTCGGTCATGCGTCCGGCTTAGCTGGCCAGCGCCGCGTTGCGGTGGCGTTTGCGCTCATGCGGGTCGAGGTAGCGTTTGCGCAAGCGGATGTTGTGCGGCGTGATTTCCACCAATTCATCGTCGTTGATATACGCAATCGCCCGCTCCAGCGCCATCGGCTGCACCGGCGTCAGCCGCACGGCCTCATCGCGCGCGGTGGTGCGGATATTAGTCAATTGCTTGGCCTTCAACGGGTTGACGTCCAAATCACCCGGCCGCGCATGGGCGCCGATGATCATGCCGCGATAGACCTTGGTGCCGGGCGTGATGAACAGCGGCCCGCGCTCTTCCAGGTTCCACAAGGCATAGGCCACCGCCTCACCGTCGCTATTGGCGACAAGGACGCCGTGGTGGCGGTCGTCAATGGCGCCGGCGTGCGGTATCCAGCCGTGGAAGACGCGCGCCATGATGCCGGTGCCGCGGGTATCGGTCAAAAAATCGCTTTGATAGCCGATGAGCGCGCGCGTCGGGCATACGAAAGTAAGGCGGGTCTTGCCGGTGCCCGAAGGCGCCATGCCGGTCAGTTCCCCGCGGCGCTGTGTCAGCTTTTCGATGACGATGCCCGTATAGTCTTCATCCACGTCCACCTGCACGTCTTCGGCCGGCTCAAGGGTATTGCCGTGGTCGTCGTGCCGCATCAACACCCGTGGACGCGAGATGCATAGTTCAAACCCCTCGCGCCGCATGGTCTCAATCAAAATGCCCAATTGCAGTTCGCCGCGCCCGGCAACCTCAAAGGCATCGCCGCCCGCAGCGTCCGATACCCGGATCGCCACATTGCCTTCCGCCTCGCGCAGCAGCCGCGCGCGGATGACGCGGCTTTGCACCTTAGAACCCTCGCGGCCCGCCAACGGGCCGTCATTGGCGGTCATGGTCACCGCCAAGGTGGGCGGGTCGACGGGCGGCGCGGCCAGCGGCGTATCGACGGCAAGATCGCACAACGTGTCGGACACGGTAGCCGCCTTGAGGCCGGCGATGGATACGATATCGCCCGGTTCGGCGCTGGCGGCGGCTTCGCGGTGCGGCCCGCGATAGGCCAAGACCTTGGTGACGCGGCCGCGTTCGCGCTCCGCGCCGTCGCGCGTTAAAACTTTGAGCACCATATTCGGCCGGATGGTGCCCGCCTGCACGCGGCCGGCCAGCAAGCGGCCTAGGAACGGGTCCGATTCGATGCCGGTGGCCAGCAATTCGAACGGCGCGTCCACAGCGCCAAGGCCGTGGGGTGCGGGCACGCGGGCGATGATCGTGTCCAGTAGCGGCGCCATGGTGGTGCCGCCCCTGCTTGCGTCATGGGACGCCCAGCCTTCGCGCGCCGACGCATAGAGGATGGGAAAATCAAGCTGCGCGTCGTCGGCGCCCAAAGTGGCGAACAGGTCAAACACCGCTTCGTGCACATGGTCGGGGCGGGCGTCCTTGCGGTCCATCTTGTTGAGCACGACGATCGGGCGCAGGCCTAAGGCCAGCGCCTTCATGGTCACGAATTTGGTTTGCGGCATTGCCCCTTCGGCGGCGTCCACCAGCAGCAGCACCCCATCCACCATGGACAAGATGCGCTCTACTTCGCCGCCAAAATCCGCATGGCCCGGCGTGTCCACCAGGTTGATGCGCACGCCTTTCCAATCGAAGCTGGCGATTTTGGCCGAAATGGTGATGCCGCGTTCGCGTTCCAAATCGCCTGAATCCATCGCCCGATCTGCTACCGCCTGCCCCTCGCGGTAGACGCCGGCGGCCTGAAACAGCCTGTCGACCATGGTGGTCTTGCCATGGTCCACATGGGCGATGATCGCAATATTGCGGCGGCTAGGGCTGGCGCTAGAAGGTGCGGACATGAGGGCGGGGGTCCCGAAAACCGGTAGGGCGAAGGGCTGAGTAGGGCAGACGCGCCGTTCTACTGAGGACCGCACCGCATGTCGATACGCATATGCGCCGGCTTCAACAGGCGCAATTGCCCACAGGGCAGGCCTGCTATCACTCTTCCAAAATGCCTTCCGCCTCGATGAGCAGGGCAATCTGCGTGCCCAGCGCCGGGGCACCGTAGGTCATGCCCCATTGGGTGCGGTCGAGGGTGCCGGTGGCGGAAAAGCCGGCCACGTATTTGCCGGTGAACGGGTGCTTGCCGGCTTGGTTGAAGACCACGTCGAGTGTCACCGGGTGGGTTTGGCCCAGCATGGTCAAATCGCCGGTCACTGCCGCTGAGCGATCGCCGGTGGGCACCACCGACGTCGAGGTAAACGTCATATCGGGGAAGGTTGCGACCTTGAAGAAGTCATCGCCGCGCAGGTGTTCGTCGCGCTTGGCCCAGCCGGTATCGATGCTGGTCGTGTCGATGATAACGTCTACGCTGCTCGCCGCCAGATCGTCCGTGTCGAGGGTGAAGCTGCCGGATATCTTCTTGAAGCCGCCGATGGTGTCGGAAAAGCCCAGATGGCTGACGCGGAAGGCTGCGTGCACGTGGCTTTCGTCAATGGTGAAGGTGCCGCTCTCAACCGCGCCCGCGTCTTCTGCGTGCGCGGTGGTAAGTGTGCCAGCCCAGGCGATGGCGATAGCCGCCAGCAGCATACAACCGGCAAAGGCAAAGGGGCGCAGTCCACCGCGGGTCTGCGCCGCCGCGCGCGGGGTGCGCGGGCGAAATGGTGGGTGCAGCATCGAAACAACCTCTCATATTGGCTGGGGCAATTATCGGCCTAAGCCTAGCATGGCTCAGCGATGGTGCCAGCGAAACCAACCGGCCGCCTAGCGCCGCAACAGCCGCGCGCGCGGGCGGCCGGTGGGCCGGCCGGGGGGCGCTAGCGGCGGCTGGATGGCTAAGTTTGATAAGAATTGGCGCGTGCACGCCTCCCACGAATAGGTTTGCGCGAAGGCCCGCGCGGCTGCCGGGTCTATGCGCACAGCGGCCTTAGCGGCGGCGGCAAGATCATCGCTCAAGCAGCCAACCGGCGCGCTGCCAATTACGTCTTTGGGGCCCTGCACCGGATAGGCCGCCACCGGCGTGCCGCAGGCCAAGGCCTCCAGCGTGACCAGGCCGAAGGTGTCGGTGCGGCTGGGAAACACGAAACAATCGCTAGCGGCGTAGTGCGCGGCCAGTTCTGCTGCGAATTTCGGTCCGGCAAAATGCGCGTGCGGGTAGGCGGTGCGCAAGGCGTCAAGCTGCGGGCCGCCGCCGACCACCAGCTTCGAGCCGGGGACGTCAAGCTGCAAAAACGCCTCGATGTTCTTTTCAACCGCGACGCGGCCCACGTACAGCCAGATCGGGCGGGCAAGACCCAAAAAGTCCCCGGCTTTGAGGTCGGGCTGCGGTGTGAACAGGTCCGTATCCACCCCGCGCGACCAAAGTGCCGTGGCCGGAAACCGCCGCTGGCGCATTTCGTCTTGCAGCGAGCGGGTGGCCACCATCATGGTGGTGGCAGGCGCGTGGAACCAGCGCAGAAAGTGATACCCCCAGGCAACCGGCGTGCCGAAGCGGGCATGCATATATTCGGGAAAGCGCGTGTGAAACGAGGTTGAGAATGCGATGCCGTGGCGCACGCAATAATTGCGCGCAACCAGCCCTAACGGCCCTTCGGTGGCGATGTGAATGGCGCTGGGGGCAAAGTCTCGCAGCACCTTGCGCATCCACAAAAACGGCCACACAGCTAGCCGTATTTCCGGATAGGTGGGCGCGGGCAGGGTTTTGAAATCCTGCGGTGTTACGTACCGCACCTTATGGCCGGCCTGTTCGAGGCCGGTGCCGAGATGCTGCAAGGTGCGCACCACGCCGTTGACCTGCGGTTCCCAGGCATCGGTGACAATCAGCACCCTGAGCGGTGTCTGTGGGCCGGGTGTTTGCGGGCCCCGCGGTACCGGAGCGCCTCCCGTCTCGTCGTCTCCCACTCTATCGAGTGGTTCCGCGGTAGTGGTAGCGCTTAAAGACACGCGGTGGGTCATGCAGCGCTGTGGGTGCGTGAGACGCGCGCGGGCGTGGCGTCGGCGGGTTCGGCAGCCGGCGCTATGGCCGTAGCTATGGGAGTGGGGGTGCCATCAAGCGCGCCATCAAGCGCAGATTCGAGGTCGGCGCGCTCGCGTTCCACGTCGGCGGCAAAGCGCGTCCAATAAAGCAGGCTGAAACAGCCGCGGTCGTCTTCCGCCAGGGCGGAACAGCTTTCCACCCAATCGCCGTCGTTCATATAGGCAACACCGTCGATCATGCGAATTTCGGCGTGGTGGATATGGCCGCAGACCACGCCATCCACCCCGCGGTCGCGCGCCTCCCGGGCGACGCAATCTTCATAGTTGGAAATATACTCGACGGCGTTTTTGACCTTGTGCTTGAGATAGGCCGACAGCGACCAATAGGATAGGCCGAACGCGCGGCGGATATTGTGCACCCAGCCGGAGCAGGTGAGGGCGGCGTTGTAGGCCCAATCGCCCACATGGGCGAGCCATTTGGCGTAGCGCACAACCCCGTCGAACTGGTCTCCGTGCAGCACCAAATAGCGGCGCCCATCGGCGGCGGTGTGGATGTCTTCGTTGATAACTTCGACGCCGGCCAAATCCACCCCCACATAATCGCGTAAGGCTTCATCATGATTGCCCGGCACGTAGACCACGCGGGTGCCTTTACGCGCCTTGCGCAAAATCTCTTGGATCACCTGGTTGTGGGCATCGTTCCAATACCACGAGCGGCGGATGCGCCAGCCGTCGATGATGTCGCCGACCAAATACAGCGTGTCGGCTTCGTTGTGGCGCAAAAAATCCGCCAGCAGTTCCGCCTTGCATCCGGGCGTGCCGAGATGGGTGTCGGAGATGAACAGCGTGCGGTGGCGCTGCGGCTCACGCACAATCAGGCGTTTGCGCTTGACGCGCTTCTTGCGGCGTGCGCGCAGGCCAAGCAAAGCCAGCTTCTGACGAAACGATTTTGGCCGCAGCGCATCGGGCGTGCGCGCTAAGGCGCTGCCCGAAGGAATGTCGCCCGAAGAGGTGCTGGCCGGGAGAATATCGTAAGAGAGGGTATCGCTAGAAGGCGTATCATCTTTGCACGGATTACTATCCGTGTTGTCACGGGCATGCTGCGCCGTCCTGTTTGTCAGGCGCGCTTGCATGCGAGACATGGGGTGTGCTGTCAGCTTTGCCACCTCGTCCGATGCCCCAAAAAACGCGAGGCACGCAGCAGAACATCCCTTAATCTCTTAACCTTTTTATGACGTCTTGATGAAAAATATGTATACGGAGCAAGCCTGTGCGCCAAGCAAGGCCCGGTTACAAGGTTCAGTTACTCGGCGGCGTCGGTTTCGCTGGCTTGGATGACCTGGCCCGCGCGGTTGGGGGCGGCCTTAAAGCTGGCGCCGGGCGGATACATTTCGTCCAACCCGATGGTGCGCGCGTTGGCACCCATGATGCGGCAGTGAAACCGCTTCAGCAGGCGCGGGTCGTTGACCCCGCACGAATGGGCGACCATGCCCACTTCTTTGTGCATGGTGGTGGCGTAGCGGTAGACGCGCTCCGCTTTGTCGGTGGCAACGAGGCCGCGCTGGAGGTGTTTTTGATGGGTCGCAACGCCTGACGGGCATTCGTTGGTGTTGCACTGAAGCGCTTGAATGCAGCCCAGCGCGAACATAAACCCGCGCGCGGACGTGACGAAATCAGCGCCAGCGCACAACGCCCAGGCAACCCCTGACGGGGTGGTCAGTTTACCGGACGAAATGACCTTGATGCGGTCGCGCAATCCGTAGATGAGCAGCGCGTCCACCAAAGTGGGCAAGCTTTCTTGAATTTGTAAGCCCATATAGTCGATCAGCGGCTGCGGGGCGGCGCCGGTGCCGCCGTCGGAGCTGTCGAGGGTGATGAAGTCGGGCGCGCTTTCCACGCCGCGGCGGTTGATCTCTTCGCACAGGCTCGACAGCCAGCCATAGGCGCCGAGCACCATTTTGATGCCGGTCGGCTTGCCGGTGATGCTGCGGATGCGGCCGATGAAATCAAGCAATTGGCCGATATTGTTGATTTCCGGGTGGCGGTTAGGGCTGATCGAATCCTGGCCTTCGGGAATGCCACGAATTTCAGCGATTTCGTGGGAGACTTTTTCCCCCGGCAGCATGCCGCCTTTGCCCGGTTTGGCGCCTTGGCTGAGCTTGATCTCAAACATGCGCACCTGTTCGTGGCGGGCGACGGCGCGTAATTTTTCTTCCGACAAGGCGCCATCATGGGTGCGCACGCCGTATTTGGCGGTGCCAAGCTGGAACACGATGTCGCAGCCGCCTTCCAGATGAAACGGCGACAGGCCGCCTTCGCCGGTGTTCATCCAGATGCCGGCCCGCTTGGCGCCGCGCGATAAGGCTTGTACCGCCGGTTTCGAAATGGCGCCGTAGCTCATGCCCGAGATGTGGAAATATTTTTCGGTCGTAAAAGGCGTCCGGCAATGGGGGCCGACGGTGACCTTGCTAGGCTCTTCTGAGTCTTCGGCCAATTGCGGAAACGGGCAATTGACAAACACCTTGGTGCCCACATGGTTGAGCGCCCGCGTGGAGCCGAAGGGCACCGTGGTGTCGACGCCCTTGGCGGCCCGGTACACCCAGGCCCGCTGCGCGCGGTTGAACGGCAGTTCCGACCTATCGTCGGCGAAAAAATATTGCCGGAAATATTTGCCGAGATCCTCCGCCACGTAGCGCAGCCGGCCGATCAGCGGATAGTTGCGGCGGATGGCGTGTTTCGTCTGTATACGGTCCACGAGGTAGAGGATGACAAGCGTAAGCGCGCCCGCGCCCACGGCGAAAATAAACAGCGCCGACAGAATGTCGACGACATCGCCAATGGTGGAAATTTGAAACGCTGCAACGAGGTTGCTCATGGCGGCGGGCCCCTGTTTGCCAGAAAATTGCTGTATGCCGGAAAATTGCTGTCTGCCGGGAAATAACGCCTAATACCCACACGCCTTATAGCACAAATAGGCATACCGCGCGGTGACGCAGGCGGTTGGGGGGCACCGTGGCGCATAATGTCGCGGTGCACTATTACCACTATCCAGGCCAAATCGCAGCGCCGCCCGGCGGGCCTATGTCGGGCCTGCTAAGAACGCCAAAATATTACGTATAATCATGAGGTTAGGACGTTAACCGCAGGAATGCAATGGCGCACGGCTGCCATGCCATTTCGGGTGCCGGCAAGCGCCGATTTGGCTTGTGTTTTGTGCGCCGCAAGGCCATATTGTGCATCGCGGCATGACGCGCTGCTCAGCCCGTTGTGCCGTTGCCCTTCCTGGGCGTTTCCTCCCTGAACTTGGGCCGTCTGGTTTTCCGGACGGCCCTTTTTTTGGCCGTAACGGCCGGCGTCGGGGCGCGGGTGGTGTAGCGCTTGGGTTACTCGGCCGACAGGGCGCCGGGGGTGGTGGCCGGCGCCAAAAACGCCCGGTCCATGCCGGCAAGGCGGGCGATAAAGGCCTCCATGTCCGCGGTCAAACGGGCGATGCCGGCGCTGCGCGTCACCCGCGCTTCGTCCATATAGAGGGCGCGGTTGATCTCAATTTGCAGGGCGTGAAACCCGTGCGCCGGGCGGCCATATTGCTCCGTATTAAAACCACCGGCGTAAGGCGTGTTGCGGATTACCGCGTAGCCGAGATCGCTTAAAATATGCTCCGCCGCATCGGTAAGCGCCGGGGCGGCGGACACGCCATAGCGGTCACCCAGTACGATGTCGGCGCGCGGGGCGCCCGGGTCATCCTCGCTCGGCCCGGCGGCCGATGGCATGGAATGGCAATCGATCAGCACCGCGCAGCCAAACCGGTGAAACGTCGTTTCCAGCAAGTCCGATAACGCCTGATGATAGGGCATGTATAGGGTACGGATGCGGTGGTCGGCCTCGGCATAGCTCAAAGGCTCGCGGTATATTTCCGTTGAATCCGCCACCACGCGGGCAATCGTGCCAAGCCCGCCGGCCACGCGCACCGAGCGGGTGTTGGCGTGCGGCGGCAAGGCATCGTGAAACATGGCCGGGTCAAGCTCATAGGGTTCGCGGTTGGTATCCATGTAGGCGCGCGGAAAGTTTGCGTGTAGCAGCGGCGCGCCGAGATGCGGGGCGCGGGCAAAAATCTCATCCACGAAGCTGTCTTCCGAGCGGCGGATGGCCAGCGCGTCCAGCCGCGAGGCGGCCAGGAATGCCGGTGGGTAAATCCGGCCCGAATGGGGGGAATTCAGAACGAAGGGAACCGTCTGAATATCGGGCGCTAGGGCGGTGAAGGGCGGGTTGAAGTCGCGGCCGGAGGCCGCACCATGCGGGCGCTTGGCCTTAGGCTTGGGGGCGCCCGCATGCGCCTTGCCGCCGGCCTTGGTGGCGAGAGGCCGGCGTTTGCCCTCGGGTCCATCGCGTCTGGCTGTGGGACCGTCCGGTTTGCGTCCTGCCATTCAAGGTTCCTGCCTCAAGCTGTGGGTGTGGCCCAAAATAGCGTTGGCGCGGCCCACCGCCACGAGGGGGTGAGCCGCGCGCCATTACAACGTTAAGTCTAGCACGCTGGCAGTGCTTTTTAAGGCCCGCGGTCACAATTTTGGCTAACGGGTGGCTGGCGGCTGGCGTCACGGTCTCGCCCGGCTGCCCGCACCGGTTGAATGCGGTGTAACCCGGCATTTACCACTGCATCTTTATAAAGAGTGCGGGGCATTACGGGGGAGCGCCGGCGCATAGGGCTGCCGCGCCGCCGGAAACCAAACAGCTTGCGGAGGGGCTGGATGCATGGCGCGTATTCTGCTCGCCGAAGACGACGAAAGCATGCGACGGTTCTTGGCCAATGCGCTGGAACGAGCCGGCCATGACGTGGTGTCCTATGGCTGCGGCCACCGCGCCCATGAAACGCTGATGGGGGATGCGTTCGACGTATTGCTGACGGATATTGTCATGCCGGAGATGGACGGCATCGAATTGGCCCGCCGTGCCGCCGAATTGGACCCGACGCTGCGCATCATGTTCATCACCGGGTTTGCCGCCGTCGCGCTCAACCCGGAATCAGAAGCACCACCTGATGCCCGCGTGCTGTCGAAGCCGTTTCATCTGCGCGAACTTGTGGCCGAGGTCGACCGCCTTTTGGCCGCCTAACGCGGGCCGGGGCCCAGCGCGCTCTTAGCCCCTATCGTCTCCTTTCGCCCTGCCACGGGCTGTGCCGTTGGCGGCGGGCGCTTGAGCATGGTTGCACCGCTAGGGCAATGCCGATATATCGGGCGCGCTTACCGGCTGCGCAGCCATGGCCTGCGCATGCCTAGCTAAGCGGAATGGGCGCGTAGCTCAGTGGGAGAGCACTACGTTGACATCGTAGGGGTCGCTGGTTCAATCCCAGCCGCGCCCACCATTTTATGTCTCACGCGTGTTGCGCTGCGCGCAACCGCTCCGACGGGGCGGCGCATAAGCGCCGGGCCGCGGTCGCGGCCTTGGCGGGCGGAGTAGGGATGTATCACCTAACCCCACCTCCACCGTGCGCCCTCCGACTTTCTCCTGCACCCCTCTCCCTTCACCGCGCACCCTCCGGCTTGACCGGAGGGCCCATCTGAGTCTGCGGTGGGGTGTACCAAGGCCCATGGACCCTCCGGTCAAGCCGGAGGGTGCGCGGGATGGGGGGGTAGAGGATTGGGGGTAAGCGGGGCTGGGGTAAGGTAGGGTGAGGTTAAGCGGCGGTGGGGTGCCGCACCCTAGACCTCGGGGCATCTCCAACCATTCTTAAGCCGGCATAGTCGTGAACTGATACAGCAGTTGAAACCGCCAGGCCGGCGCGCATTGGTGGCCGCTGTGGGCGCGTTATTTGAACTCGATAAAGCCCTTCAAGAATTGTTTGGCAAGAATGGTGACTTCGGGGTTCTTAAGACCTTCGAGCCCGGCGCCGTCTTTCGCCAGGTCGCTTAGCGAGATCAGCACCGGTTTGTGGCGCGGGTCGAGGGAGTGCGGTGTGGCGTACCCCATGGACCATTCCGGAAACAGCCGGCAGGTATCGGTGCGGGTGAACAGCCGGATGAGATTGCTGTGGCGGTCGTCATCGGCAATATGGGCGTAACACGTCTCGACCGCGTCGGCAGGCCCTTCAAGCACCTGAAAAAAGTTGCCGGCATGAAACATCAACAGGCCGGTAACATTGGTGCGCGCATTGTTGCGATGCGCGGTGTCGAGGATGTCACCGATACTTGCTTCGCTTAGTCCGGCTATTGCCGAACTCATATAGGCGACCCGGCAGATCATGCGCATTTCCCCTTGGCGCAGTCATTGGTGGCGCCGTTTTCCTACGCATACAGCACGTTAGGTAAACAATGTGTATCATTTTTTTGACAAAGTGCGGTGGCAGCCGTGGCCTTAGCCGGCGGCAAGGGCTTGCCGGCACGCCGCGCGGGCTTTGAGGCGGGTGAAATAGGTGCGCAGACGCGGCAGGGTGTCGTCAAGCAGGCCGAACATGTCGGCCAGCATGACGCAATACCACAACATGATGTCTGCGGCCGTGAAGGCATCCCCCAAAATATAGGGTTTGTCGCTCAGCGCATCTTCGACTACAGCCAATATCTTCGCCGCCTTGGCAGCGCCGTCCTCCGCAACCATCGGCATGCGCGTTTCCGGCGGACGCAAAAAGCGGTGCTGGGCCACGGCGGAAAGCGGCGGCATCAAGGTTGCTTCGGCGAAATGGAACCATTGTAGATAGAAGCCATACTGCGCTGATGCCGTATCGGGCATGAAGCGGCCGTGGCCGTAGGTCGCCAGCAAATATTGCAAGATGGCGCCGGATTCAAACAGCGCCGTCTCGCCATCCAGCAAGGCCGGCACGCGGCCGAACGGGCTAAGCTTGAGATAGGCCGGATCCTGCAGCGCCTCCGGCGTAAACGGCATGGTTTTCAACGCGTAGTCGAGGCCAAGCTCGTTGAGCAGCCACAGCACCCGCAGCGACCGCGTATTGGCCGAATGGTAAAGTGTGATCATCGGGCAACGTCCATTTGCGGCTCTATGGCGCCCGCGGGCAGATGCGCAGGCAGGCGCACAGGCGGATACTCATACACCCCTTAGCCCTAACAAACGGTGGACGCTGGACGGAGCGCGCCGCGCTACCTGCCGTGGAAGGTAACGAACGCAGACACCGGTTCGCGGTCGGCGATAAGGGCGTTCACGCGGGCGCTGTCATCGGCGTAGCCAAGCGACATGCCGCACACCACGTATTCGGTATCAGGAATGTTCAGCAACGGCTTTGTGACCGTCCAAAAATTGTTCCACGCCCCTTGGGCGCAGGTATCAAGGCCGCGCGTCTGTGCTGCCAGCATCAGGGTTTGCAGCATGATGCCGATATCCACCCAGCTTGCATATTCCAAGTCTTTGTCGATGGTGAAAATCAAGCCGACAGGGGCATCGAAGAACGCATAATTGCGGCCCCATTGCCGCCAATTGGCGTCTTGGTCGCCTTTGGGAATGCCCAGCAGCCCGTACATGGCTTTGCCGAGCGTGCGCATGCGGGTGGTGTACGGTTCTTTGCGTTTTGCCGCCCGCGGGAATTCTGAAAACGCGTCCGGCGGGTCTGCTTGGCGGTGGGTGTCGCGGTACGCCTGCACCGCGTCCACCAGCCGGTTGCGCGCCTCACCCATCACCACGTGGATGTGCCAGGGCTGCACATTGGTGCCGCTTGGGGCGCGGCGGGCCACCTCTAAGAGGTCGTCCAACACCGCTTGCGGTACCGGGTCGGGTCTGAACGCGCGGATGGACCGGCGGGAGCGGATGGCGTCATCGACATGCATGGGCGCGGCTCGCTAAGGTGGAGGTCATGGTGCACCAGTCTTAAAGCGCACGGTTTTGAGTGCAAGGGTGCGCGCGTGCGGTGCTGGAACGGATCAAAGGGGGGAAATATGAAAGCCACGGCACGCAAGACGCGCGCGGGCGGTGCGGACGATTCGTGGGAGGCGCGGCTGGTGCGCCGTCTTGGCATTGCCCCCTGGCTTGCCGGCGTCGTGGTGGCGCTCGGCGTAGCGGCCACGTATTTCGGGCCCGGCTATGGGTTCGGGCTGTTGCCGATCCGGCTTGAAACGCAGCTTTCGTCTTTGCCGCTGGACCCGTATAGCTGGGCGGCGATTGTCACCTCGCTGCTGGCAGGGTTCACGGTGTTTGCGTTGCCGTATGCGCAGAATCGCCACCAGGCCGATATTGCCGGTCTGGCACCGGTGGTACCGTCGCTGGATGCAGCGGGCTTGCAGCAGCTCTACCTGCAGCGCGTCGGCGTTGGCCGGCGTTTGCGCCTCGGCGTGGCGCTAGCCGGCTGGTTTGGCGGTATTCTGGTTGCAGCATTCTCCGTACCCGGCGCGCTGGCCTTGCTGACCGGGTATCGCGGGTTGTGGGATACGCCGCTGCCGCCGCCGGCGTACGTGGCGGCTGCCTGGTTTTTGATCGTGGTGCCGGTGTTGGTGGCGAGCCTTGCCCGGGCGTCCTACCAGATGGTGTCCGGCGGCCGCCAGGTGCTGCGCGATCTTGAGCAGCGCATCACGGTCGGGCCGCTGGATGCCGACCTGCTGCGGCCGTTGGCGAGCACCGGGCTGCACACGGCGTTCGTGTGGATGGTCGGCGTTGCCATCGGCCTGTTGTTTTTGGTCTACGTGGATATATTCCCGTTTGCCATCGTGGTGTTGCTGGTGGTCATAGCAAGTTTTGGCGCTATCGCCGCCGTCGCGCCGTCGATGACCGGGCGGCGGATTTTGCGGCGCGCCAAAGGCGCAGCACTGGCGGATGTGCGCACGGCCATCGCTAGAGCGCACGCCCGCTGCTTAGCACCGTGCGACCCCGCGCCAGCGTCATCCTCGCGCGCGCCAGCGCGTCCCGCCGATGACCAAGAGCTTATCCGGCTGGGCGCGCTTTTGGCCTATGAGCAGCGGTTGGAAACCGCGCGCGAACTCCCGATCGACACGCCGACGGTTGCCCGCTTTGCGCTTTATCTCGCCATCCCCTTAGGCTCGTGGCTGGGCGCGGCCTTTGTCGAGCGTTGGTTGGATACAGCGCTCGGCTAAGAGGGCGCTGTTGCGCTTAGATGCGGCACAACCATTTGCAGCATCTTCTCGCGGCGGTCTTCGTCGGGCACCAGTTGCTGCATCAAGCGGGTGAGATTGGCGGCGGTGGCAAATCCGGGCAGCGCGTTTTGTAGGTCATGCGCGATTATGTCCGCCTCCCGCGTATTGCCTAGCTGGCAATGCGCCATTAGCAGCGCAACGCGGCCCATCAGCGTTGCCCGGCGTTCGGTGGCCGCTTTGGCAAATTCCAGCGCCCGCTTCGGCTCGCCGATAATGTTGAAGGCCAAGCCTAGATGCGATTGCCAGTGATAGGCCTGCGGTTCGCGCGGCGATAGACGCAAGGCCCGTTCGATCAGCGCAATCGCCTCCTCGGTGCGGCCCACATACATGAGCGAGACGCCCAGGCTGCCCAGCGCCGGGGCGTAATCCGGATTGATCTCCAACGCCTTGCGGAAAGACCGTTGCGCCTCTTCCGCCATGCGGAAATTGGCCATGCCGACGCCGACGAGATGGCGGATCGCCGGATCGTCCGGGTCCAACGCGTTGGCGCGGCGGCTATGGGTAACAAAGGCTTCGCGGTGGGCGTTGGGTTGCCCGGTGTCCTCGTGGGCAGGCTCCACCACCAGCGAATGGGCATAGGCTAACACCGCGTGCGCGAGCGCAAAATCCGCATCCTCCTGCAGCACCGCTTGCATGTCGTCTATGGCCTTGCGGGCCAGCGCCTTGTCGGTGAGGTCGTTTTGCAGGCTTAGCCAGGTGGCGTTCACCCGCGACCAGGCGTCCAGGTCGACGGGGTTTTCGCGCGCGCGCCGCGCCTCGGCCCGGCGCAGTTCCGGCACCAGCGCCGCCACGATTTCGCTCGTCACCACATCGTCGAGCTCGAAGAGGTCGTCCAGCGGCACGTCAAACCGCTGTGACCAAGGTGGTAGCGCCATTACTGGCGTCAATGAGCTGCGCGCTCACCCGCACCCGGTCGTCGCGCGGCCGCACGGTGCCCTCCAACACGTAGCGCACGCCTAGTTCGCGCGCCACATCCCGCACGTCTACGCGGCGGCCCTTATAGGTGAAGCAAGAATTGCGGGCGATGACAAACAAGTGGCGGTTGGCCGACAGCCCGGCGATGATTTCGCTGGTCAGCCCGTCGGCGGCGGCCTCGTGCGCGGCGTCGCTGGAGGTGCTCTCAAACGGCAAAACTGCGATCGACGGTTTTTGCGTGGCTGGATGCGTAGCCGCATCGGCTGCCGCATCCGCGCTGGGCGTGGCGGGCGTCGGCGTTTCACGGCTACGCACGAACCACAGCCGCGCGAAGGTGGCCGCGACGGTGCCGATGACGATCAGCGCCGCAATAGCGGATAAGGCTGATTCATAGGTGTTCAGCCAATCGAGTATCCTAGCGATCATCGCGCCGCCTTCGGCTCACACAGTATATGCACGGGGGGTTCCGCGTAACTTTACAGGCCCAGCACCGCTTTTGCCATGATATTGCGTTGTATCTCGTTGGAGCCGGCGTAAATCGAGCCGGCGCGGTCGTTGAAATATTTCGGCGCCGCCGTCAGCCACCGTTCCGGGCCCACCGGCGGCAGGTTGCCGGCGGGTGCCGGTACGGCGGCAACCGGGCCGCCGGGGCAGGTGGCGTGAGGCTGAAACGGCTGGCCGTAAAACGCCGCTGCTTCCAGCGCTAGTTCCGTCAAGCGTTGGCTCATTTCGGTGCCGCGGGTTTTCAGCATCGAGGCTTCCGCGCCCGGCGGATCGCCGGCCGCCAGCGCCGACAAAATGCGGTGTTCGGTAAATTCAAGCGCGGTGATGTCCACGTCGGCGGCGGCAAGCTTGGTAGCGAAAGTGGCATCATCCGCAAGCCGCGCGCCGGTGCCCAATTGCTCCTCGCCGGCGCTGGTGCGCAGTGCGTGTAGCCGGGCATACAGCCCCGGTGCGTAGGCGTTGCCGCGCTCAAACCGCAGCAAATATTTGGCCACTGTCCAGCCTTTGCCGATATCGCCGACGACATTGGCCTTTGGCACGTTTACCGCGTCGAAGAAAACCTGATTTTGAATGTGCTCGCCGGTAAGCATTATCAGCGGGTCAACGCGGACGCCGGGCTGGTCCATGTCGATCAGCAAGAAGGTGATGCCTTCTTGCGGCTTGGACGTAGCATCGGTGCGCACGAGGCAGAAAATCCGGTTGGCGTAGTTGGCGTGCGTCGTCCAGATTTTGGTGCCGGTGCAGATGAAATGGTCGCCTTTGTCTTCGGCTTTCATCTGCAACGAGGCCAAGTCGGAGCCTGATCCGGGTTCGGAATATCCCTGGCACCAGAAATCCTCGCCGGACAGAATGCGCGGCAAGTAAAAATCTTTTTGCGCCTGTGTGCCGTGGCCGATCAGCGCCGGGCCGATCATCCCCACGCCCATGGGCGAGAGCGCCGGGGCGCCGGCCTTGGCCGCCTCGCTGGCCCAAATATATTGGCGCATCAGGTCCCAGCCCGTGCCGCCATATTCGCGCGGCCAAGCGGGCACCAGCCACCCTTTGCGGTTGAGGATGGTGTGCCACCGCATGGTCACGTCGTAGTCGGCGTAGACGCTGGTGCCCAGACGGCCGGCGCGTTTAAGGTCTGCGTCCAAATGGGTGTCGAGGAAGCGCCGAACGTCGGCGCGAAAGGCGGCATGCTCTTGGGTCAGGGCCAGGTCCATGGGGGTTCCTAAAAGGGGGCTCTTAAGATGAGGGTGTCGGGCGCAGTCTATCGCGGTTGGCGCCCGGCGTCTTGCCGCCGGTGGCCGCCGGCATGGGCCCCCCCGCG
>Ga0272441_10005965_pt1 | contig 20771 bp, 18 predicted proteins | sample SSMProp6N_FD_193582 | JGI IMG/M metagenome (GOLD analysis project Ga0272441, IMG submission 193582) | Marine sediment archaeal communities from Little Sippewissett salt marsh, Falmouth, MA, United States - SSM-Prop-6N | ecosystem: Environmental > Aquatic > Marine > Wetlands > Sediment ...
GCCTCGTGGACGTGCTCCGGGCCCACCTCGACGCCGCCGACAAGATTCCCCACGTGGTCGCGGTCGTGCACGGGCGGTTGCCGATGCGCCCGGACGGCATCCACTTTAACACCGAGGGGCAACTGACCCAGGGCCGGTTGCTGGCCGAGGCGGTCCTCGCCTATACGCGCGATAAGGCCACCCCACACGCCGGCGCCGGCGGGCGTCCTACCGACACGGAAGCCCGGTAGCCGGCCTCGGCGCACCGCCGCTCGGTCGTCGCGAGGTTCCGACCTTGGCCGAGGCTTTGTGTTGACACCTCCGCGGCCGCCTGCCACAATACGCGCGAACCCCGTGAACCTGGCGAAAACCCTTCGCCCCAGGGAGGCCCACGACCATGGCCACCGACCGTTTGTACGTTACGCGCCAAGTGGAAGGCGTCACCATCGTGGCGTTTCAGCAGAACCAGATTCTGGACGCCATGACCATCGAGCGAATGTCGAGCAACCTGAAGGAAGTCGTCGAGAGTGAGGGCGGGAGGCGGTTCGTCTTCGATTTCTCCCAGGTTACGTACATGTCGTCGAGCGCCCTGGGCATGCTTATCGGCCTCCAACGCCGCATCGCCCAACGGGGCGCCCAACTGAAACTCACCGGCATTCAGGACGAGATCATGGAGGTCTTCCGCATCACGAAACTCGATACCGTGTTCGATATTTACAAGGAAACCTCCGCCGCCGTTGAGGCCTTTCGCAAGAACCTCTGAGCAAGGGCGCCCGCATGGGCAACGGTGCCTCCGACGGGCTGGTCGAGCGGCAGACCCTCGGTCACGTCCTCGTCCTGACCGTGCGCGTGAAAGAGGTTGTTGCCGCCGAAGTCATCGAGCCGCTGGCCCAGGCGTTGCGCCGGGCCCTGCGCGAGTCGCAGGCCACGGACGTCATCCTGGACCTGTCCGGCGTACAGTTCCTGACGAGCGGCGCCTTGGGCATGCTCATCCACCTGCAGTCGCAACTCCAGGATCAGGACCGGGACATGATGTTGGCCGGCGCCACCGGCGACGCGGCTCGCGTCCTGGCCCACGGCCGGCTCTCGGAGATCATGCCCATCTACGAGAGCGTCGAAGCCGCCGTCCGCGACGTCCGGTGCCCACCCAAGGGTGGCCCGAAACCGGGCGGGCCGTCCGCCTGACACCGGCCTCGGCCCGGCCGCGGCGGAAAACCATCGCGCACCAGTCGGGGTGAAAACGCTCGTACCCATGCCAGCCGACCTGACGATTTGCGGCGCCGCCCTGCTCGACGACCAGCACAACCTCGTGCAGGCGGACGTCCGCCTGTCGGCCGGCCGCATCGATCGCATCGGCCCCGGCCTCGAGCCCTTCGGCCGCCACCTCGACGCCGCCGGCCTGACCCTGGCGCCGGGCTTCATCGACATCCATTGCCACAGCGACTTCGCCTCGTTCGTCTACCCGCGGGCCGAAAGCAAGGTCCTGGCCGGTGTTACGACGGACGTGAGCGGCAACTGCGGGGGCTCGGCGTTCCCGCTGGCGGGCGAGTTCCTGGCACGCCGGCAGGCGGAGTGGGCGCCGCGCGGCCTGACGGTCGACTGGACCTCCGCCGCCGAGTACTTCGACCGGGCCGACGCCGCGCCCTGCAGCGTGAACCGGGCCGTCCTGGCGGGGCACGGCGCCCTGCGGGCCGCCGTCGTCGGCTACGCCGACCGGCTAGCCACGGCCGACGAGCGCCGGGCCATGCGCCGGATGCTGACCGAGGCCCTGGAGGCGGGGGCGTTTGGCCTGTCGTCCGGCCTCATCTATCCGCCCGGGTGCTATGCGGACGTCGAGGAACTTGCGGACCTCGCCGCCGTCGTCGCCGACGCGGGCGGCATGTACGCCAGCCACATCCGCAGCGAGGGCGATGGCCTGATCGAGGCCGTCGACGAGTTCCTGGCGGTCGTCCGCCGCTCCGGCGTCCGGGGGCAACTCAGTCACCTGAAGGCCGCCGGACAAGCCAACTGGCCCAAGGCACGCACCGCCGTCGCACGCCTGCGGGCCGCACGCCACGAAGGCCTCGCGGTTACCGCCGACCGGTACCCGTACCTCTCGAGCATGACGGACCTCGATTCGATGCTGCTGCCGAACTGGGCCGTGGAGGGCGGGCGCGAGCAGGAACTGGCTCGCCTGTCGGACCCCGCGACGCGCCGCCGCCTGGCCGACGACATCCGCCGCCGCCACCCCGAACCCGACTACCTGGACCACATCATCGTGGCCTCGGCGGGAACCAGCGGCGCCCCGGAGGTGGTGGGCCGAACCCTCCGTCAACTGGGCGACATCGCCCAGCGCGATCCCCTGGAGGCGGCCTTCGACCTCATCCTGGAGCACACGACCCAGGTCAGCGCCACGCACCGCTCCATGAGCGAAGACAACCTCCGTCTCATCCTGGGCGAGCCGTACGTGGCCGTCGGCTCCGACTCGGGCCTCCGCCACGTGCCGGACGGCAACGGCGCGGACCGGCCTCGCGGCTTGCCCCATCCGCGGGCATACGGCACGCCCGGCCGGTTTCTCGGCACGTACGTGCGCGACGCCGGGCTCATGGACTGGCAGGAGGGCATTCGCCGCCTCACGAGCCTTCCGGCCGACGTGCTGGGTCTGGCCAACCGCGGGCGGCTGCACGAGGACGCATGGGCCGACCTCGTCCTCTTCGACCGCGAGTCCATTGCCGACCGCGCCACGTATGACTGCCCGTGGCGCACGCCGGCCGGCATTCGCCACGTCTTCGTGGGCGGCGAGCCGGTCGTCGTCGATGGCCAGCACACCGGCGCGATGCCGGGCGCTGTGCTTCGCCGGGGGGCGCCATGAGGCCGCGCATCGCCATCACAGCCGACCTGGGCAACCTGGAGGGACGCCCTCGCGTACACGTGCCTGCGGCCTACGCCGAAACGGTTCGCGCCGCGGGAGGCGAGCCGATCCTGTTGCCTCCGCCTCCCGAGGCCGACGACCTGGCGCCGCTCGAGGATCTGGCCGACGGGCTCTTGCTGGCCGGCGGCGACGACCTCGACACGGCTGCCTGGGGCGAGCCGCTGCACCCCTCGGCGCGGCCGATTCATCCACGGCGGCAGCGGGCTGATTTGGGCCTCGTGGCCATGGCCGACCTCCTCCACATGCCGGTCCTCGGGGTGTGCCTGGGCATGCAGGAAATGGTGGTGGTCCGCGGCGGCCGCATCATCCAGCACTTGCCGGACGAACCGGCCGACTTACTGGACCATGGCGGCGGCGGACACCCGCCGACCACGCACGACGTTCGCCTCGAACCCGGCACGCTCCTGGCGCGCCTCCTGGCCGCCGAGACGCTCATCGTCAACAGCCGGCACCACCAGGCCGTGCGCGACGCCGGCCATGCCCTGCACACCGTTGCACGGGCGCCCGACGGCGTCGTCGAGGCCGTTGAGGACGCCACGGCCGGCCGGTTTTTTCTGGGCGTCCAGTGGCACCCGGAGGACCAAATGAACCGGGCCGAAGACGCGGCCCTCGTGCAAGGCCTGTGCGGCGCCGCCGGCGCATGGCGCAGCACTCGATGAGGAGACATCCATGGCACGCCCCGCTCCGGCCGCCGCGCGCCTCGTCGTGACCGCCCCGGACCGCGCCGCCCACGGCGAGGCCATCTGCGACATGTTGGCCAAGGTCTTCTCGGACCGTGGCGGCTACACCCGTTGGCGGAACCTGTGCCGCAACTCGTGGGTCCTGCCCGGCCACTACGACTGGCACACGGCCCGCATCGGCATGATGGGCGACCGGCTGCTCACACACTTCGGCGTGTGGAACCGCCGGATGCGGGTCGGGTCGGCCGTCGTTCGGGTGGCCGGTGTCGGCGGCGTGGCCACCGACGGCGCCTACCGCGGCCGTGGGTATATGGACTGCACGACGAAGGCGGCCCTGGCGGCTATGCGCAGCGCCGGCTACCACCTCTCCATCCTCTTCGGCATCCCCGACTTTTATCGCCAGTACGGGTACGTTCGGGCTTGGCCGCTCGTTGTGTACACGGTGGCGTTAAAGGATCTGCCCACCGACCGGCCTGGCGTGCGGCTTCGGCGATTTACGCCCGTGGCCAGGGACGACGTCGGCCGCCTCTACAACCGGGCGCATAAGGGCCTGACCGGCACGGTCGTCCGCCCGACATACGCCGAGGGCACGCTGGCCGCCAACGCCGAGGGCTTCCGCTGGACCGACGCCGCAGGCCGCACCCGAGGGTACGTCGTAACCGAGGTCCGGGGTGACGAGTTCCGGTGCCTCGAAGCCGCCGGCCACACGGACGAGATTCTCTGCGTGCTCGCCCACTTGGCGCGGCGTGGCGTGTTCCGTGAGATCTGCTTTCACACGATTCACGAGCAGACGCCCCTCATGAAGCGCCTGCGGCAGGGCAACTGCCGGGCCGAGGTTCATTACTACCGTTCCTTCGGAGCCCAGGTGCGAATCGTGAACCTGCCGGCCGCGCTGGAGGCGATGCAGGACGAACTCGGCCGGCGCCTCTGCGCCTCGCCCCTGGCCACGTGGCGTGGCCGTCTCGTCATCGCCGATGGGCACGAAACCGCCACCCTCGTCATGAACCGCTCGCACGTCCGCGTGGAAACGGGCGGCCGGTCGAAGCACGCCATCCGCGGCTGCGACGAGGTGGCTCAACTCCTCATTGGCACCGACGACCCGCACGCCACGGCGGCCGCCGCTGCTATGAAACTCCGTGGCGATGCCGTGCACCTGGCGGCCGTCCTCTTCCCCCGGCAGGACCCGATGATGAGCCTGCGCGACCGGTACTAGATGACCCCAACCCATCCGCCCGCAACCGGCCCTGTCCCGCCCAAAGCCATCCGGCCGTACGAGCCGCTTGTGCCGGCAGCGGTGGCCTTGGTCATGGGCGTGTTGGTGGGCGAGCTTGTCGGCGGATCGATGGGCCTCTGGTGCCTGGTGGCCGTCGTCGCGGCGGCGGCATGGGGGGGGCTGCTCTGGCGGCAGGCGGGGCAGGGCGTTTTGCTGGTTCCGGTGCTGGTGCTCGTCGCCGCAACGGGGGCCGCCCGGTACCGGGCCGCGGTGGACCCGCCGCCGGATGACGTGAGCCGGCTCGCGACGGCCGGCAGCCGCATCGTCACGATCGAAGGCGTGGTGGTCCGCTCGCCGCATGCGAATCGTCCGCCGACGGACGTGTTCTTGCCCTCGACCCCGTATTACGTGCGGACGAGGATGACTGTGGCCACTCGCCGCGCGCGGGTGCAAAACACGTGGTACCCGGCCCGGGGCCGCGTGTACGTGAGTGTTCGCGAGCCCATACCCGACGATGCCGCAGTCGTGCCGTGCCTGGGCGACCGCGTGCGCGTCACGGGCCGACTGACGCGCCCGTCGCCAGGGGTCAATCCGGGCGCGTTCGACGTGGCCACCTACTTTCGTCGGCAGAGCGTCCGCGCGTTCCTTTCAACGGGCCACTGGGAGGCTGCCCGGGTCGTCGAGGCGGGGGCCGACCCGCTTCGGTGGGCGGTCGGGGCCATGGGGCGCTGGGCCGTGCGTCGGTTCGAGGCCATCCGGAGCCCGCAGGGGCGGGCGGTGGCCTCCGCCATCGTCCTGGGGCGGCGCGACCTCCTGCGTTTCGACCTCGGCGAGACCCAGGGCGACGACATCGAACGGGCCTTCATCGTGACAGGCACCGCCCACTTCCTGGCCGTGTCGGGGTTCTGCGTCGGCTTGGCGGCGGCGGTGGTGCTGATTGTGGCGCGGCTCATCGGCCTGGGGCCGAAGCAGACGGCCGTTCTCGTGGCCGTTGTTATTGCCGCGTACGCCATGATGACCGAACTCAAGGCCCCCGTCGTCCGGGCGACGGTCTTGGTCTGGCTACTCTGCCTGGCGTGGGCCACGGGTCGTGAGCGGCTGCGTCTGACGGCACTGGCGGCCGCCGTTATGCTGGTTCTCCTGGTTCGGCCGGGCGACTTGTTCACCACCTCGTTTCAACTGTCGTTCGCCGTCGTGCTCGGCATGTTTTGGCTGGCGGTCAAGATCGAGGCCGTCCTGTTCGGCCGCGGCGACGAGCAGGACCTGACCGAGAACGACGCCTCGCCCTCCAGCCGGTTCGGCCTGTGGGGCTATCTCAGGACAACCGTCGTGCTATCCTTGGCGGCGGGACTCGTGGCGGTGCCCCTGGCAGCCAACCGGTTTCATCTCGTTGCCTGGTTGGCGCCCGTGGCGAGTGTGGCGCTGTCGCCGCTCGTGTTTCTGCTCGTGGCGGGGAGCATGGCCCTCGTGATCCTCGGGGCGCCCGCCCCCTGGCTGGGTGACCTCCTGGCGGCCGTCCCGGACGGCATGGCCCGGGCCGTGACGGGCGCCGTGACGGCCCTCGCACGCGTGCCGGGCGGGCGTCTGTACGTTGCGGACTTCAGCGCCGGGTGGCTTCTCGTAACGTACGGTCTGCTGGCGGTCTGGATATGGCGCAAGCCGCTGGGCGTGAGCCGGCGACGCCTGGCGATGGCGGCCCTTACGGCAGCGGCCGCCTTCCTCTGGACGACCGGACACCACGCCCCGCCGGCCGTCCGGACCACGTTCGTGGCCGTCGGCAGCGGCAACACGAACCTCGTTGAACTGCCGAATGGGCGCAACCTGCTATACGACGCCGGGTCGGCCCTGTCGTACGCCCGGGCGGGGGAGGGGGCCACCGCCCCGACCCTGTGGTCGCGCGGCGTGGAACGGCTCGACGCCGTCGTCATCAGCCATGCCCACTTCGACCATTTCAAGGACGTCCTGCCGCTGGTCGAGCGGTTCGGCGTGCGCCAGGTGTTTGTACCCCCCACGTTCCTGCGGCGCCGCCTGAGCGTCGACGACGCGGTGGTCGAGAAACTGCTGGCGCGCGGCGTGCGCGTAACGTACTTTGCGGCTGGCGACCGCTTGGCCGGCGCCGGCCAAACAGCCGTTCGAGGCGTCTGGCCCCGCGGAAGCCGTTCGATGACCGATAACATCAACGACGGGTCGCTCGTCCTGGCCATCGAGGACGGTGGCCGGCGACTGCTGCTGACGGGCGACATTGAGCCGCCGGCCATCGCGGGACTCATCGCCACCGAGCCGAACCTGCGGGCCGACGCCGTTCTCTGGCCGCACCACGGCCATGGGCCGGCGGCGGCGCGGGACCTCTTCCGGCACACGGGGGCGCGGGTGGCGGTGATCTCGGCATCGACCGGATGGACCCCGCGACCGCTCCCGGCTTGGGTAGCCGAAGACGGCATCACCGTGTACCACACCGGCCGACACGGCGCCGTCACGGTGGAACTGGAGGCCCAGGGAGTAAGGGCAGAGACGTTTCGCTCGCGATGAGCGCTACGCGTGGCCCGCTCGCCCCGTCACAACGAGGTTGTCGGCATGGATGATCTCGTCGTACGGGCGGTCGCCAAGCACCTGCTTGAACTGGCTGGACCGCAGACCCTTGATCCGCGTGAGGTCGCCGGACGCGTAATTCGTGAGGCCCTGGGCCACCGCCGCCCCGTCCGGCCCGACGACCGCCACGACGTCGCCGAGGTCGAACCGGCCCTCCACGTTCGTAATGCCGGAGGCGAGCAGGCTCTTGCGCGCCCGGACGGCCCGGACGGCGCCCTCGTCGATGACGACCGTGCCGCGCGGGCGCCGCGTCAGACCGATCCACCGTCGGCGCGCCCCCATCTTGTCGGCCTTGGGTACAAAGAGCGTGCCGACGGGTTCGCCGGCCATGAGGTGCGTTAGGACATTCGGTCGGCGTCCGTCGACGATGGCGGCCATCTCGCCGGCTGCCACGACGAGGCCGGCGGCCTCGAGTTTCGTCTCCATGCCGCCGGAGCCCAGCGACGACCGCGTGTTATCGACGGCACCGCAAACCGTGGCCAGATCGTCGACCACGTCGAACCGGTCGGTGCGGGCCGTGTCGCGGAACACGCCGTCCACGGTACTGAGCAGGGCCAGCAGGTCGGCCTGAAGCAAATTCGTGACCATGGCGGCGAGGACATCGTTTTCGCCGAATCGAATTTCGTCCACGCTCACCGTATCGTTTTCGTTGATAACCGGTACGGCGCCGTAGGCTTGGAGGGCGGCGATACAGTTGCGGATGTTCAGGTACCGGCCTCGGTCTTCCACGTCGCCGCGCACGAGCAGGATTTGGGCGGCGTGGCGGCCACGATCGCGCAGGGCCCTGTCGAACCGCATCATCAGTTTGGCCTGCCCCACGGCCGCGCACGCCTGAAGGCGGGGCAGGTCGGCCGGTCGCGTGGGCAGGTCCATCTCGCCGACGCCGGCGGCAATGGCCCCGCTCGAAACGACCGCCACCCGGAGGCCGGCATCCTTGAGGTCGGCCACCTGGCCCGCGATGGCCTCGATCTGGCGTTGGTCCAGCAAGCCCGCGTCATCGCACAGAACGCTGCTTCCGAGTTTGACGACGACCGAGCGAACCCGTTGCATCAGGTCGTGGCGCTGCTGGCGACTCATGATGCTTCCTTATGAGCGGTGGGTCAGATAACGGCCGGCGATGCGCGGTGGGTTTCCGCCCCTACCGCGGATGAACCATGCGCCGGCATTCGGGCCCGACGGGCCACTTGCGCCGCGGCGTCGGCCATAGCACTAGGCACCGCTGCCCAAGACTTCACGCACCAAGGCCATGCTCCGGGCCGTTGCACCCTGCATCGAGCAAATGGTTTCCCGAGCGGCCAGCCCCATTTGACGGCCCTTGGCCGGGTCCGTCAAGAGGTCGCCGAGCGCCTCGGCCAGGTCGGCGGCCCCGGTGACCTGGCGCGCGGCGCCGGCCGCGACGAGGGCAGGGGCCTCCACCGGGAAGTTGAACATCTCCGGGCCCCACAGCATCGGCTTGGCCAGCGCCCCCGGCTCCATCGGGTTCGACCCGCCAATCGCGACGAGGCTCCGGCCCACGAAGACGACGTCGGCCCGGGCGTACCAGGCCATGAGTTCGCCCATGGTGTCGCCGAGGATAACGGGCGGCTCCCGGCCGAGGGGCGTGGCCTGGGGTGGGCCGGCGCCCTCGCCGCTCAGCTGCTGTGACCGGCGGCAGATTGGCAGACCGGCCAGGCGAACGGCCTCGGCCGCCCCGTCGAAACTCTCCGGCCGGCGCGGCACCAAAACGAGCCGCAGGTCCGGATGGTCACGGCGAACGCGCTGATACGCATCGAGCAGCGTCGCCTCCTCGCCGGGGCCGGTGCTGCCCGCCACGAAGACGGGGGCGTCCGGAGCAAGGCCGACGTCGCGGGCAAGGGCCTCGGCGGCCGGCACGGTGTCGGCAAACGTCACGCCGTCGTGCTTCATTTGGCCGGTGACGCGGATGCGCTCCGGGTCGGCGCCCAGGTTCACCAGGCGGTCGCGGTAGACGTCGGCCTGAACGCCAATGGCCGAGCACGTGTTGAACACCCGCCGCATGATGGGCCGAATGCGCCGGTACCCCCTGGCCCCGTGCTGCGTCAGCCGAACGTTGACGCAGACAACGGGGATGCCCCGTCGGGCGGCGGCAAAAAAGAAGTTCGGCCACCACTCCGATTCCACCTGGATCACGGCCGTCGGCCGAACGCGATTGAGGGCCGCGACAACGCACGGCCAGAGGTCCAGCGGGAAGTGGAAGACGGGGATGTCCGGGAACCGTTCCTCGGCCCTCTGCCGACCGGTGAGCGTGGTCGTCGAGAACACGACCTCCGCCTTCGGGTACGCCTGGCACAGGGCCGGCACGAACGTGCGTGCGGCCTCGACCTCGCCCACGCTGATGGCGTGAACCCAGAACCGCTGGCGGTTGGCCGGGAACCGCGGCACACGGCCCCACCGCTCGCCGAGGTGGGCCCGGTACTTCTTGCGCGTGGCCAGCAGGTAGGCGTAGTAGGGCCATCCGACGGCGGCGGCGCCGGCGTAGGCGGCGTTGACGGCCAATGACCACACGGCATGGGGGCGACTCGGTTCCATGGCCCCCCATCGTACCGCGCCGGCGCATGGTTGACGAGCGTTCTCTGGCGCTGCCTGCCGGCGCGCCGAGGGGCCCAGCCGGGGCTTGACGCGCCATCCAATCGGGGTATGCTTACGTTGACCGGCTAACCCGAGCGGTGGGCCAGGCGCCTAGGCGCCCGTTTCGCATCGAAGGGAGCAACGGATGATCGGATCGCGCACGCTGTGGCACGTTGTGGCTTGTACGGCAGCAATCGGTTGGGTGGGACTCCTCGTGCCGGCGGCAGCGGAAGAGACGGCCTCGCCGCGCGCCGGCGGCACGGTTCTCTTCGACGGCAAGGCGGTGCCAATTGCCGAGTTGCTGGACACGTGCGCCAAGGCCCGGCAATCGGCCAAGCCACACCTTGCGAAGAAGGAGGCGGCCGAGGCCCGCGTGGCCGAAATCAATAAGGCCGTCGGAAAGATACTGGCCACCCACCGCACCGCAACGGCTCCGCTGAAGCGCGAAATGAGCCAAGCCCAGGCCAAGAAAAACGCCGCCTCGCGCGGCCTTTCCGTTCGCAAACCCATCAAGCCGACGAAATTGCGCGGAGGCAGCAGCAAGGGCAAGGGCAAGTCCTCGCACGGTAACATCGGCGACATCAACCGCAAACGCGAGCAGGCGTACCAGCAGGCCCTGAATCAGTACAACCAGATACACCAGCAGTCCCAGAAAGCCTTCAGGGAAGCCGAGGCCGACGTCGCCCGGCTCGAGATGGAAATCGCCACGCTCGATGCCGAACGCGACAAGCAGCAGAAACCCTTGTTGGTGGAGCGGACCGAACGGACGCGCGAGCTTCGCGACGCCCAGCAACAGGTCCGCCTTGTGGGGCTCAAGACGATGCGTATCGCGGCGGCGATCGGCAAGGCGCCCGAGGCCCTGCGCCTCCGCTGGGGCGCCGTCGAGTGGAAGAACGCCTACTACAGCATCGGCGAACTCAAGACGCTGCATCAGGAACTCGAAGCCACGATTGCCGCCGACCGCAAGGCACTACAGGCCGATTTGGCCAAGGACGGTAAGTCGGTGCCGAAGACGTGGCGCCACACGCAGCAGGCGGAGGCCGACGCCCTGAAGGCCCGCATCGCCGGGGCCGAGATCGACGTGGCCCGCGCCAGTAAACTCTAAAGCCACCGCCGAGGCCGGGCAACGCCAACCCTCAGCGATCCAGCCAACGCGTCAGCACCAGCGTCACCACTCCCACCACGGCCCCGGCAACCGCTCCCAGGACCAGGCCCGTTTCGACGGCGTGCTCCAGGGCAATCACCCGGACGGCAGCCACAATCGGAACCGGCACCCAGTACACGGCGCGCAGGGGCTTCGGGAGGCGGGGGTCGGCGGCCATGATGACGGCCACCGCCACGACGCACGTGACGTGTCCGGAGGTAGGCCAGTGCGCAAACTCGCGGCCCACCGTCAGGACGGTCAGCACCAGGAGCGCGCCCAGCCTGACGGCATCGGACCACCGCCACAGTCGGCCCACGGCCCGAGCCAGCAGCAGGGCCGGAAAACTGTACGAGGCCAGCGCCGCAGGCACGTCGTACGCCAACATCCAACCGCTTTGCCAACTTTGCTTGTAGATGCAGAAGGCCACCGTCCCGACGAGCGTCCCGAGAAGGTAAACGGCGGTCGCGGTCCGGGTTGCAACTCGTGGGTTGGCGGTGGTCATGCCTTCACCTGCATCGGATGTTTGCGGCGTAGTTGCATATAGATAGCCGATATGCCAGACACCTGCCACGCGAGCAACACCCACAGAACCGCGTCCCAGAGAAGTGCGAGCCCCTCGGACGCCGCCAGGTCTGTCGCCACCAGCAGATACGTGGCGTGGCCCACGAGGCCAAGCGTCAGGATGACCCAGAGCACGGCGTAGATTCGGGGATGAATCGTTTCGCACGCGATCGTGCAGGGGAATTCCGCCCGAAACAGCTGGCGGTCAAATTGCCGGAAGAAGTCGCGCAGGGCCCCTTCTTCGCGCCGCCGCTCCAGGTCCAGAATGGCCAGCAGCATGTGCAGCACGTTGAAGCCGAACACGACCATGACCACAATCTGGATGAAAAGCGACACGCCGAACAGGATGAGCGGTCGGGGGCCTTCGGCCTCCCCGACGCCCCACACGCTGCCGAGCAGTCCGACCCCGGCAAACACGAGGCCGTGCCAAAGCAGCATAATCGCGCCGTCCACGTAACCGCCGTGGTGAAACCGTCCGACGGTCGAGGCCTGGGCGAAGGCCACCAGCGCCGGCCAAAGCACCAGGCAGAGTGCGGCCACAGCCGCTGCACTTGCCCATCCAGCCACGGTATCGGTCCCGAGGAACGACAGAACCGATAGCCCCATGGCCAGGGCGTACAACAGCGCACCGCCGCGCACAAGCCAACGCCAGGCGGTGACGGGTTCGAACGGCCAGTGGCCACGCATCGCCTGCCACCAGTCCCGCGCGAAGCCGCGAGGCAAACGGAGGCTTCGCCGATAGGCGGGAGCGGCGTCGCCTTGGGCGGCACCCTGGTCGGTAAACGGGGTGATTTGGCCTCGGCATAGCAGTTCCGGCGTCTGGCTCAGGAACCCGCCGGACGCAAGGCGGGCCTCGCGCGGCACCTGGTTGGCGATGTACTGAGCCAATTCGCCCAAGCCAACGGTGCCGTCGCGGTCGAGGTCGGCCTCGCCGCGGAGTCCGAGCGCGAGGTAATACGAGAAAATACCGTGACCGTCGAGTTCGTCGGACTCCAACGAGAGTTCGCCCGGGCCGCAGCTGGTCAGGACAATCCAGCCCCGGCGGTTCGGGTCGAGGGCCTGGACGAACGCCGACGAGGCTCGCCCGCGGGCACGGTACCCGCCGGCCCCGCGGGTTGCCATGACCGGCCCCTCAACGGCGTCGGGGACCGCGCTGACATCGCCGGCGACAGCCTCTTGGCAGGCATCAAGAAAAAGGGCCCTACGCGGGCACCGCGAGCCCTTGAACAGGTCCTGGATGTCCTGGACCGCCAGGAGCGATTCGAGCCGGTCCGGATGGCCGTCGTTCGGCACCAGGGCCACCCGCCCGCCCGTCAGCACGCCGTGCCCCGAGAAGTGGATGAGGACGGTGTCGGCGGGGCCGGCGTCGGCCGCTACGTCGCGAAGCGCGTCGCCGAGGCCCTGGCGGGTGGGGGCCGCCTCGCCCCCGCTGACGAGGAGCCGGCTCGTTACGTCGGTCCGGGTGGCGTGGGTTCGGTTCAGGGCATCGTGGACAAGGCAGGCATCGCGGGCAGCGCCGTGCAGGTTCTGTACGTCCGCGTGGTCATAGGCATCGATGCCGATGATAACGGCCAGCAGCCGCGGCCGATGACGAAGCGAGCGGCCCGGTGCCAAGTCAGCGTCCGGGGGCAGGGTCATCCGCGGTTACTCCAGCAACCTGCGCAGCGTGGCGCTATCAACGTTATCGAGTTCCACCTGCCGGTCACCCACCTTGATCGTGCAGTGGATCCGCGTCTTGCGTTTGCGGATGGCCTCCGCCCAAGTCACGAGGATATTGACGAAGGCCGCCCCGGCCGCGGCAACCGTGATGATGGTGGCCACGTCCACACCGCGTGTCGGCAGGCGGCGCACCGTGACGGGCGTTTCGGCGCCCGCACGCCCGGTAAGGTCAGCCGTCAGATGCTCGGCATCCGGGCTGCGCAGGAAGATCTCGATCTCCGACATCACACACCCCCACCCGACCGGGACGGTCCGAGGTCGCAACATCGGGTATTCTACGAGCACCGCGGTGGCCTGCAAGTGATTTCAGAAGCACCTCGATGGCAGGCGGTAACGCGGGCGGCCAGGCATGCGGTGCGGCCCCCCGCCGCATGGCCTTTTGCCTTGCAACACCCCGGCGCGGGTGCTAGAGTCCTCGTTTGCCGCGGCGTACGGTTGGCAGGAGGGCGAGCGGGCAACGCATGGACGAGAGCGTTCTGGCGACGGGGGTGGGCTGGCCGGCCACGGTCCTCCATGCGTTGGCGACCGGCGCGCCGGACATGGCCCCGCTGGGCGCTGCATGGCCGTTCGGCGTCTTCTTTACGCTCATCGGGTTGTGCATCGGCAGTTTTCTGAACGTATGCATCCACCGGCTGCCGGCAGGCAAGGGCCTCGTGTGGCCGGGGTCGCACTGTACGACATGCCTGTCGCCGATTGCATGGTACCACAATATTCCGGTCCTGAGTTACGTCATGCTGCGGGGCCGGTGCCGCCGGTGCGGGGTGCCGTTCTCGATGCGGTACATGCTGGTTGAGGCGGCCACGGGGCTCCTGTTTCTGGGATACTGGCTCGCGTACTTCCGGCTGGGCGTGCGTGAGGGGGCCGACCACCTTGCCGTTTACGGCGTCCATATGGTGCTGGTGTCGGCACTCGTCGTATCGGGCGTGATTGACTACGAGCGGAAAGAGATTTACACCTCCGTTACGAACACCGCCTTGGCGGTGGGGCTCATCGCCTCGCTGGTCTGGCCCCAGGTGCAACGGGTTGGGACGTTCGGACATGCCTTGCCGACTTGGACGGGTTGGGCCCGGGCCGACTCGGTGCTTGTGGCGTTGGTGGGTGCGGCCGTCGGAGGTGGCCTCATCTACCTGACGCGGTTCCTCGGCACGCTGGCCTTCCGCAAAGAGGCGATGGGCATCGGCGACGTGTACCTGATGGCGGCGGTCGGCGCGTGCCTGGGCTGGGAGGCTGCCGTCCTGGTGTTCTTCGTGGCGCCGTTTCTGGGCTTGGTGTACGGCGTGTGGCACCTGCTGCGCCGCCGCGACAGTGAGGTGCCCTACGGTCCGTTCCTGGGACTGGCGGCCGGCATCATCATGCTGGTGCAGGATGACGTGATTGCGTATTTTCGGCCGGGCATTGAGGGCGTGTTCTTCCGGTGACCACCCCTCCGGCCGGGCAACACGGTGACCGGGGCCCTTGAGCCAAAGGAGACAGCGATGCCACGCAAGACGATTTCCCGGCTTCTCACGACCCGTGCCATGCTCGTGGCGGCCGCCGCATTGCTCGCCCTGGCAAGCGTTGGGTGCCAGGAGCAGCAACTCCGGGAGCGTAACGCGGCCCTGCAGCGGCAACTGGAGAGCGCCCTGGTCAGGAACGCCGACCTCCAGGCCGAGGGCGACCGCCTCCAGGGCGAGAACCAGAACCTCGCGACCGCCCTGGCCCAGGCCCGGTCGGCCGGCGCCCGGCCCGTAGCCGTGCCCACCAACGCGAAACCCGATTTCGGCCAAGGCGTCGACGTCAGCGTCAAGGGCGGCGTCACGACCGTCACGCTGCCCGACACCGTCCTGTTCGACTCCGGCAAGGTTACCCTGAAGTCGTCCTCGAAACGGATCCTCGACAAGATTGCCTCGGTCCTGAACCGGGACTACCGCAGCCAGACGATTCGCGTCGAGGGGCACACCGACAGCCAGCCCATCCGTAAGACCAAGAACCTGTGGAAAGATAACTGGGACCTCTCGTGCAACCGCGCCATGGCGGTCGTCCGGTACCTGACCTCCAAGAGCATCGACCCGAAGCGCATTTACGCCTCGGGGTTCAGTTACTACAAGCCGGTGGGGTCGAACGCAACGGCGGCAGGGCGCATACGGAACCGGCGTGTGGCCATCGTCGTCTCGCCGTATTAGCGGGCCCGGAAACGCGAGCGGCGGGGACGTCCAGCCCCGCCCAACGCCATGTGATGCAGGACGAGCGCGGCGGGGCGATGCCCGCCGCGCGCTGCTTTGATGAAAACCCGCCGCAGCGGCGGCCGTCGGACGAACTGGCCCGGGCGCCCTTGTCGCTGCTGCCGAGAGGGAATTGGGGCATGATCGTCATCGTGGATTACCGCATGGGCAACCTCCGCAGCGTCCAGAAGGCGCTAGAGCGGATTGGCCAGGCGGCCGAGGTGTCCGGGCGGCCGGAGGTCGTGGCCAAGGCCGACCACCTCATCGTGCCGGGCGTCGGCGCGTTCCCCGACGCCATGACGGCCCTGCGCGAGCGGCACCTGGTCGAAGCGATTCAGCAGGTCATCGACGCCGGCCGTCCCGTCCTGGGCATCTGCCTGGGGCTCCAGATGCTCCTGGACGAAAGCGAAGAGGTGGCCGAGGCCCCCGTTGACGTCGAGGCCCTGGGCCGGCGCACCTTGCCACAAGGGCTGGGCCTCATCGCCGGTCGCGTGGTGCGGTTCTCCGAATCGCTGGCTGGACGCGGCCTGAAGGTACCTCACATGGGATGGAACAAGGTGGTGCCGGTGGGCAACTTTCCTCTCATGGCCGGCATGCCCGAGGAAGGGGTTTACTTTTACTTTGCGCATTCCTATTATGCGGCCCCGCGGGATGACTCGGTCGTGGCGACTCGGACGGACTACGGCGGGCTATTCACGAGCGCCGTAGCGCACGAGAACCTGTACGCCACACAGTTCCACCCCGAGAAGAGCCAGGCGGCGGGCTTGGCCATGCTCCGGAATTTCGTCACAAGAACGTAGGCTCCGGCCTCGCCACACGACACGGCGGGGGCCGGCGGATGGCTCGGCATGCTGATTCTTCCGGCGATCGACCTTCGCGGCGGCCAGTGCGTGCGCCTGGAGCAGGGCAACTACGACCGCGAAACCGTCTTCGACCGCGACCCGCTGGCCGTCGCCCAACGCTTCGAGACCGAGGGCGCCCGATGGCTGCACATGGTCGACCTCGACGGCGCCCGCGACGGAGAGCCCGCCAACCTCGATGCCGTGGCACGGGTGGCCCAGACCGTGGGCATGCAGGTCGAACTGGGCGGCGGCATCCGGAGCACCGACACCGTCGCCCGCGTGCTGGACCTGGGCGTGGCGCGCGTCATCGTGGGCACCCGTGCCGTCCGCGAGCCCGACTGGCTCGCCGACATCGCTCGGGCGTACCCGGGCCGTGTGGCCCTGGGCCTCGACGCTCGCAGCGGCGACGTGGCCGTCGAGGGGTGGCGGCAAAGCACCGGACGGACCGTGGCCGACGTGGTGGCAAGTGCCGAAACGCTGCCGCTGGCCGCGATTATCTACACGGACATCGCCAAAGATGGTATGATGGCCGGCCCGAATGTCGAGGCGACGGCCGACCTCGCCCGCCGGACAGCGGTGCCGGTGATCGCCTCGGGTGGCGTATCAACCCTGGACGACGTGGCCCGGCTCCGGGCCACGGGGGCGATCCATGGGGCAATTATCGGCCGGGCCCTGTACGAAGGGTCGATGACCGTTCAGGCCGCCATCGCCGCCGCCGGCAAGCAGAACGGGGTGTGAGTACGGCAGGCCGGACTGCCGTCGCCCTGCCCAACACTAGGCTTTGTCTGATGAATCGGGCGTCGGCCCGAGAGCGAGCGGATTCGATCCTGGCAACGCGCCCGAGGCAAACGATTCGTCTTTGATTCGTCGACGCGGGGCAACGTCGCCAGCGCCGAATACTGCCGCTCGAAGCCAAGCCTACTCATCGGACACCGCCTAAGGGCCCCTGGAGGCAATCATGGCAGACGTGACCACCCAATCGATTCGCAACATCGCGCTCATCGGAAACACGGGCGTCGGCAAAACCCAATTGGCCGAGGCCCTGCTCCACAAGACCGGTGCGACCAACCGCCTCGGAACCTCCGACGAGGGCAACACCGTCAGCGACTTCGAGCCCGAGGAAAAGGAACGCGGTACGAGCATCTCAACCGCCGTGCTGAACCTCCAGCACCAGGGCGTCCACGTAAACCTGCTCGACACCCCGGGCTACGCCGATTTCATTGGCGGGGCGCTGCGGGCGCTGTCGGCATGCGATACAGCCGTCCTGGTCCTGAGCGCTGCCCTCGGCGTGGACATCCACTCGCGCCGGCTTTTCAAGGCGGCCACCGACGCCGGTCTCGCCCGGTTCATCGTCGTCAACAAGGCCGACGCCGAGAACATCGACCTGGCGGCCCTCGTCGACCAGATTCAGGAGGCCCTTGGCTCACAGTGCCGGCCGTTGACGCTACCGGTTGGGCAGGGGCCCGACTTCAAGGGCGTCGTCGACGCCTTTGCCAACAAGGAGGGCGGCGACGCGCTGCTCGACGCGGCTGCTGCGCGCAGCGAACTCGTTGAGTCCATCGTCGAGGCCGATGAAGCACTCATGGAGCGGTATCTCAGCGACGAGGACATCTCCGACGCCGAACTCGCCGGCGCCTTCACGAAGGCCTTGGCCGACGGCACCATCATTCCGATCCTGTATGCCAGCGCCCGCCAGGAACAGGGCATCGACGAAATCCTTTCGAACCTCGTCCAGTACGCGCCGAATCCGCAGCAGGCCGTCCACCGGGTGGCCCATAAAGGCACCGACGACGACGCCGAGGAGGTCCCGCTTCAGACCGACCCGGCCGGCCGGCTCTGCGCCCAGGTCTTCAAGGTCGTCAGCGACCCGTTCGTCGGCAAGATCTCGTACCTGCGGGTATACAACGGCCGGCTGGAGGCGGACGCAAGCGCGCGCGTCAACGACGACCGGCGCGACACCAAGTTCGGCCAGATCCTCCGGTGCCAGGGCAAGGACAGTTCGCCGATTCCGGCCGCGGTGGCCGGCGACATTGTGGGGCTCTCGAAGATGGAGGCCCTGAGTATCGGCGACACGGTCTCCGAGGGCGGCGACGCTCTCATCCTGCCACCCATCGCGGTGCCCGTGCCGATGTACGCCGTTGCCCTGCAACCGAAGAGCCGTGGCGACGAGCAGAAAATCTCCGAGGCCCTCGCCAAGATGATGGACGAAGACAACACCCTTGCCACCACCCGCGACTCGCAGACCAACGAACTCGTGGTCAGCGGCCTTGGCGACATCCACGTTCACATTCTCCTGGAACGCATGAAACGCCGCTACCAGGTCGAGTTGGATACCAAGCCGCCCAAGATTCCGTACCGCGAAACCCTGACCGGCAAGGCCGAGGGGCACTACCGTCACAAGAAGCAAACGGGCGGAGCCGGCCAATTCGGCGAGGTGTACCTGCGCGTCGAGCCCATGGAACGCGACACCGGTTTCGAGTTCGTCGACGACATCTTCGGCGGGGCGATTCCGAGGCAGTTCCTGCCGGCCATCGAAAAGGGTGTCCGCGCAGCCCTGGTCGAGGGCGTCATTGCCGGGTACCCGTTTCAGGACGTGCGCGTCACGGTGTACGACGGCAAACACCACCCCGTGGACTCGAAGGAAGTGGCTTTTAAGATTGCCGGCCGCAACGCCTTTCGCGAGGCCGTCAAGGGGGCCAAGCCCACCATCCTCGAACCGTATGTCAACATGCAGATTACCGTGCCCGACGAGTTTCTCGGGTCCATTACGGGCGATTTGAACAGCCGTCGCGGCCGCATCATGGGCATGGAGGCCGGCCCCGGAGGAACCCAGACCATCGGGGTCCAGGTGCCCCTGGCGGAAGTGGCCCAGTACAACACGCAGTTGCGAAGCATCACCGGGGGCCAAGGCAGTTACACGATGGAGTTGTCGCACTACGAGGCGGTGCCCGCCCAGGTCCAGCAACAGATCATTGAGAAGGCGGCCCAGGACAAGAAGGAAGAAGACTGACCGCCTCGCCCGTACGCCGGCCGGCGCCCTGCAACGCGTTTGCCGCGGCCCGAGGTTTGGGCTATAATCCCATGTCACGTCTCCGGCTTGAGAATGGGTGCAGCCGATGGATGCACAAACCGACCAGGGCGGGGTGCCCGACATCATCAGCCGGATTGTCGACACCTACGACACGGTGTCGCGCATCAACCATTTGGGCAGGCGGGCCTTGCCGTCGCGCAACGTCATCGCCGACATCCTCGATGGCCTGAAAGAAATCCTGTACCCCGGCTACTTCGGCCGACGCAACTTCACACGTGAGAACATCTCCTACCACATCGGCGACCGCGTGTGGCAGGTGCAACGCCTGCTTGCCGAGCAGATGTACCTTTCCATGGTCGTCCGGTGCCGGCACACGCCCGATGAATGCGACACGTGCAGGCAGGTGGCAGTGGACCTCTCGGTCACGTTTCTGCGGTGTGTGCCCCGGCTCCGCGCGTGCCTGGAGGGCGACGTCCAGGCCCTCTACGACGGCGACCCGGCGTCGAAGTGCCTCGAGGAGATCATCTTCTCGTACCCGGGCCTTGAAGCGGTCACCACGTACCGCATAGCCCATGAACTGTGGAAAATGGACATACCCCTTCTGCCGCGCATCATGACCGAGATGGCTCACAGCGCCACGGGCATCGACATCCATCCCGGGGCCCGCATCGGGCAGCGGTTCTTCATCGACCACGGCACGGGGGTCGTCATCGGCGAGACCGCCGAGATCGGCGATGGCGTCAAGATGTACCAGGGCGTGACGCTCGGAGCCCTGAGTTTCCCGAAGGACGAGAAGGGCAACCTGGTCCGAGGCCGCAAGCGGCACCCCACGATAGGCGACAACGTGACCATTTACTCCGGTGCCACGCTCCTGGGCGGCGACACCGTCGTGGGCGAGGGCAGTACCATCGGCGGCAACGTGTGGCTGACGCACTCCGTGCCACGCGGGGCCGTCGTCATGATTGAGGAACCGGCCCTCGTCGTGGCCGACAAAAAACGCCTCCGTCCCACCAGCCCAAACGCCGACTCGGGCTCGAACGAAGGCCAGGAGTGAGCCGTATGTTTTTTCCTTGCGGCCGTCTAAGCCGAGACCTAGCATGCAGTTGGCGTCGTCCTGCCCGCGCACTTGGTGGGCGCACGGGCGCACCTCCGCTTCACCGTCTTACACGTGCGTTCCGTTTGGCCGCGGGGTGGTTGTGGCTACACAGACGTGATGCACGGCCGGGTCAGGTTGTCAACGCGGGCTCTGAAACGCCGACAGGGAGGCACCAATGAGGACCGTCACCAAGAAGGAACTGACGGACCGCATCGCCGA
>Ga0272441_10005966_pt1 | contig 20771 bp, 11 predicted proteins | sample SSMProp6N_FD_193582 | JGI IMG/M metagenome (GOLD analysis project Ga0272441, IMG submission 193582) | Marine sediment archaeal communities from Little Sippewissett salt marsh, Falmouth, MA, United States - SSM-Prop-6N | ecosystem: Environmental > Aquatic > Marine > Wetlands > Sediment ...
TTGAGCCATAGGCAAAAACAGGAACTTGTGAGAATATATGAGAAAGCGAGATAGAGGCGGTTTATCCCCCCTTGATTTGTCACCCTCCGCAAGAGGGCTCCAAATCAAAACAGGGGGGATAACATCCAAACGTCTTTATATCAGGACGTTCGGATGGCCTTTTGTTTCGGCTTTACAATGTTCTTTTTTCGTTCTTTAAAATTCAATGATCAATTGCACCGCCCGCTTCCGCCTCCTGAACGTCGGCTCCAGCGGGCTACGTTGGTGGTGCATGCACCGTTCGGCCTCGCCTGGGGGCTCGGCCTCACTGCTTCGCTCGCTAGGCCGCTCGCTTGGTGGTTATGCAAGGGTTTCGATTCGGCTTTTCGTGCAGTGGCGGGTTTGCCGCTGCCCAAACCCGCCACTGCACTTTAGCGTCCTCAACCTCGCAAAAATTCTCTTAAATAATTCCTTTTTTTATATCGGCGGCGGCGAAAAATTTATAAAAGGTGTTTTTGCTCGGTTTCGTCCGCGCCCCGCCTGCGTGATTGTCCCGTATTCATTTCGGGACATCGCTTGGCGGGGCAAAGCCGAATCTTTCTTGTATGCATGGCGTGGTTACTATACCCCACCCACCCAAAGCAGTCTTTGTGCTCGGACTTCAGCCCTTCGGGCTTCCGTTGCCTGCGCTCAAAGCCTGCTTTTCCCCAAAAGGAATTTGCTTGACAAGAGCCAGTATTAGAGGTATATTTATAATGGCAATCAAAAAGAAGTCCCGTGTTCGAAGGGGGAAACCCGGACGTTAAAAAAGTAAAACCTTCGCGGTGAAATACTGCGAGGGTTTTTGTCTTTTTAGGAGGAGATTATACTAATGCTAGAGGATAGAATTAAAGAGAGACTCTTTGAAATACTTCGTGAACTACATGAGGTTATCGAAGAAAGAGATGAGATTGAAAAGAACATGGACCATACGTATGAAGAAATAATACAAGATGAGGATCTCGTAGATGAGCATATCGATTATTTAGGACTATGTAGTAAAGAAATGGATCTCCAGGATGAAATAAGAATGCTAATGTTCGATACCAAGTATGCCCCATTGACACGCCTTTCTAATAAGCAGATCAATGAATTAAGTTTTTATGTAAAATCAGCAAATTCGAGTGATCCAATTTTATGGGAAAAAATTGAAACAGATTTAGATATTCGGTTATTAAAACTAAAAGAGGAAATAAAAGATAGGCAAAATAAAATAAAGCCACTTCATTTGACTATAAATGTTGAACTTCAGGTATATCATCTCTATAGTGAAATTATCAGATGCTTTGTTTATGGTGCTTTTGAGGCAAGTTGCGTGCTCTGTCGTGCGGTCGCAGAGTTTATTGCAAAGGAATATATAAAGTCTAGAGGATTAGACCATTTGCTCCCATCTAAAGAACGAAAAAACGAAGAAATACCTATGTTGCAGATTTTAAAAAGAAAACTGTCAGTAAAAAAGGAAATTATTGATTCGTATGATGCAATAAAGGAAAAAGCAAACAATGTTCTTCATGAAAAAGATGAAAGAACTGGAGAGGAAAGCGCCTTAGAGATAATACAGTTATTGCAATCCTTTATTGAGAAATTCCCAAGGACGTAAAGGAAGCACTATGCAAGATAGATATACTGGAGACATAGGTGATTTTGGGAAATATGGCTTACTAAGATATCTTTTGGATAGGATAGATATTAAATTGGGGATTAATTGGTATCTCGTCCCAAACGAAGCTCACAATGCTGATGGTAAACACATTGCCTATTTGTTAAACGAGAAGCAAAATCAGGCCATTTTCAGAATCTGTGATAGTAATCTATACGATGCATTACACAATCTTGTAAAACCAAAAAGAATTGATAAGCGTACTGTGGCAAGCTATGGATCAAGACTGGTTGATAGAATTGAAAAAAGTCATATTTTTAACACAAAGAGATTATCCTTTTATAACAAAAGATTGACGCCCGCGATAGATCGATGTGAGTGGTTTAAGAATAGCCTCACAGAGCTCGCAGATTCTGAAGTGATATTCTTAGATCCTGATAATGGATTGGAGGTTGAAAGCTGCCCCAAAAGTAACAAAAAATCAGTGAAATATGTATACTATGACGAGACAATTGAATATCTTTTGCGAGGGAAAAGTCTCATAATATACCAACATCGTGATATGAAACCCGAGCGAGAGTTCTATAAGAGGTTTTTGACACTGTTGAAGAAAACAAAAGAAATGAACATTCAGAGTAATATATTTTCTATTAGGTTCAATAGGTATTCCGTGAGAGAGTTTATTTTTATTTTACAAAAGAGACATTCTAAAATTAAGGATATTGTTGTTAATAGCTTCATGAGATCGAAATGGGGCGTGGCGATACAAGGAGCTAAGAAGCCGCACTTTACTTTTGGTAGAGAGTTTTAAGGAACATTCGAAAGAATGTTATATATAAAGGAGGCCTGAAATGTTGTCAATATTTAAGAAGAAATGGGTTTTGGTAATAGCTCTGTTTTTGGTAATTAATATCGCAGGCCTCCTCAAAATAATAAGTTTGCTGGAGCATGAAGAAAGTATAACTTCATATATAGATAAGAAAATAAGACAGGTTTTGTTTATAGGTAAAAAGGCGCCAATAGACACTACCAAAAAGCCTGTCAAAAAAGAATTTGTCTTGGAAAACATTTATCCATATATGGAAGCTGAGAACCCTTATATAAACATTCGATTTTCGCAAGATGTGGATTTAGAAAAAGCTAAGGGTTACATCGTCATTACTCCAGACCTACCCTTTCACGTTGAAAAAAGCTATTTCGGCTTAAGGGTATATGCAGAGTTTAAACCAGGTACTAAGTATCAGCTTGAAGTGCTAAAGAGTATGCCATCCGAAGAGGGTGTTACCTTGAAAGAGGCCTTTAAAAAAGAGGTAGTTGCTCCTGATTATGATTCTATGGTCAAATTTAAAGTGCCGGGTATGTATATGTCCTTGAAGGGGAATTACACCATTCCTGTTGAGGTTATGAATACCGACAAGATAGAGGTAAGCATACATAAGGTATACGAGAACAATATTGTTTACCTTCTTAATTACAAAACTTCATATTCTATCCCACACGATATAGGCCTTGATGTTTATGAGAAAGAAATAGATACCGGTATCGAGAGGAACGTTGCAAAAGATGTACTTCTTGATATGAGGGATATATTGAAAGAGGATCCGCGCGGCCTTTTCTTTATAAGAGTAAACGAATCGGATGGCTACTATTGGGGCGGAGATAGTAAACTCGTCCTTACTACCGATATTGGAATAGTGACAAAGAAGTCTGGTTCCGATCTTCTCGTATGGCTTAATTCGCTGGCAACCACAAGCCCAATACCTTATACAACTGTTAAGGTTTTTACTAAAACAAACCAGCAGATTTTGCAAGGAACAACAGATGAAAATGGAATCGTACATTTCAAAGATGTCGATTGGTCCGGTGACAAAAAGCCTTATATCATTACTGCCTCAAATGATTACGATCTTTCATATATAGAGCTAGACAAATGTGTGATATCGGAGACAGCGTTCGATGTGTCTGGTAGGCCTTATATAAGCTCTGGTTACGAAGGATTCATATATACAGATAGAGGAGTATATAGGCCCGGTGAGAAGGTATACATAAAGGCTATTTTACGGGAAGTTGGTTGGGAGCTTCCTGATAGCTTTCCTGTTATATTTGAAATTAATAGGCCAGATGGAAGATCTTATGAAAAGGTCAATGGAATCCTCTCAGAATTTGGCACTGTAGATGTAAGTATCGATATTGTAGATTACGCTCTTACCGGAGTGTATTCAATAAACCTTACGCTTCCCGGGGACGATAAAGTAATAGGTAATGCTAAATTTAATGTTGAAGAATTTCTACCGGATAGATTAAAAGTTGCTATAGATGTTCCGGATAAAAGGTTCTCCATTTCTGATGAAATCCCTGTAATTGTTATGGCAGAGCAATTTTTTGGTACCGCGGCAACAGACAGAGATGTTGAATTAAATTGCGACTTGAAATCCACTGAGTTTAAGCCAAAGGATTTTAAAGATTATATTTTTACAGACGAAGAAAACACTTTCTCGTTTAAAACTATTCGGCTAGGCGAGCAAAAAACTGATAATGATGGAAAAGCTAAATTTTCCATAAAGATGCCTCAAGGTATTTTACCTCCTTCGGCCTTAGACTGCACAATACAGGCCGTAGTTAAAGAAGTTGGCGGTCGAGCCGTAACTTCCCATATAAAAAGGGTTATAGATCCATATGCTTATTATATAGGCATTAGAAAAGGAACTGAAGGGTATGCTTCATCAGGCGAGCCGGTTAAGTTCGATTATATCATTCTTTCACCTGATGGGAAAAATATAGAGGTACCTGAGCTAAAAATAGAAGTCAGTAAGATTATTTGGAATAATGTCCTCAAAAAAGATGAGAATGGCAGATATAGATATACTTCAGAAAAGCATGAGGAAATCATTTTTAATGACGTTATAAGTTCAGGAGCTTCTTCAGGAAGATATGAATACACTCCCAAGTCTTACGGTGATTATATAATTAGGCTAAAAACAGGAGAAAAAGATACCCATGTTGCAGGAATTAAGTTTTATTGCTCAGGATATGGATACACGCCATGGGCAATGGAGAAGCCAGATAAGGTTGAGCTATCACTAGATAAGAAGTATTACAAAGAAGGTGATGTCGCTAAGCTTTTAATCAAATCCCCATTTAAAGGGAAAGCCATTGTCATAATTTCGAAAGACAATGTTCTTTTTACTCAGACAGCAGAGCTTACTGATCTGACTCAGGAAGTAGCTCTCAATATCAATAGCGATTTTTCACCTAATGCGTATTGTTCTGTTACAGTTATAAGGCCACTTGTGAAAAGCGAAGAGTGGGTTGCCCATAGAGCTTATGGTATTATTCCAATTGCCATTGATAACTCAGCACATAAGCTGAATATTTCCATTGATTCGCCTCAAAACGCTAAACCAAATGATGATGTTAAGATCAACATAGAGGTTAAAGACAGCGCAGGTAACTCAAGAGAAGCAGAGTTATCTATAGCCCTTGTTGATGAAGGTATATTGCAGCTCACAGGTTTTAAGGTGCCTGATCCTTTTGAGTTTTTCTATGGCAAAAGAGCAAATAGCATATCTACCTACGATATATATTCACTGCTTCTACCTGACTTTGAGCAAAAGAAAATAGGCACAGATTCTGTACCTTCGGCTGATAAGCTAAAAAAGCAAGAGTTCGACCCTAAGAAACATCTTAATCCTATAAGCGCAAAAAGAGTAGAACCTATTGTTTTATGGAGAGGGAGTCTAATTGCTGACTCGGCAGGGAAAGCGTCTGCTACGTTTAAAATACCTCAATTTACAGGCAACATCCGTGTAATGGCTGTAGTTTCCTCAGGAGGAGATTTTGGGAATAGTGAATCTGATATGAAAGTAACAGAACCGCTTATGATAGAGCCTACTATCCCTAGATTCCTTGCAAGCAATGATGAATTTATACTACCGGTTTCTATATACAACAAGACAGACTCAGATGGTGAAGTTACCATTTCCTTGAAAACATCAGATGGATTCAAGGTACTGGATGCGTCAGAACAACGTGTGCGCGTAGATAAAGATAAAGAGGCGGCTGTTAAGTTTAAGCTTAAAGCGCCTGATGTGCCTCAAAAGGGCAAAATTCAAATCCAGGCTTCATTAGGTAGCTATACAAGTTCTCGCGCAACAGAGATAGCCATACGGCCTACAGCACCCTTTACAACCATAAGTGGATCAGGCTCGATTACAGCGCCAAATGATGCTGTTTTTAAGCTTCCTGCTAACTGGCTTAAAGGCACACAAAATTACTCTTTGGTAGTTATGTCATTACCAAGCCTTAAATTTGCCGGAGGCCTCAAGTTCTTAGCGCAATACCCTTATGGATGTATTGAACAAACAACATCAAGCATATATCCATTGCTTTATTTAAAGGATATCGCAGCAGCCGCAGACTCTAATAAATACAGTCCTGAGATGATTGATAGCTATGTTAACGATGGAATACAAAGAGTTCTATCAATGCAGACCTACTCCGGTGGCTTTGCTATGTGGCCAGGGTATCAGGAGCCGTATGATTGGGGTAGTATCTATGCGACCGACTTCTTGGTTGAATCTGATAAAGCAGGTTATGCAGTGCCTCAACTTGATAAGAAGATGGCTTTAGATTATCTTGAAAAGCTCCTGTCAAAAGAAGAAACACCTTTAGATCTTAAAGCATATAGTTGCTTTGTTCTATCGAAAGCAGGAAGGGTTAAGCAATCATGGATTAGGAGATTGCAGGAGAAAAAAGAGGATCTTTCGGCATCATCAAGATTTTATCTTGCCGCCAGCTTAGTTTCTTTAGGTGATAGAAAAGCTGTATCTGACATATTAGGACAAGGATTGCCAGATGAGAAAATACAAAGAGAAACAGGCGGTACTTTAAGGTCTTATGCTAAGGAAAATGCTATTGCGCTTTCTGTATATATGGATCTTGAGCCTGAGAATGCTTTAGTTCCTGTTTTAGTGAAACGCCTTGAATCATCCATGGTAAATGGTAACTGGCAGACGACACAAGATAATGCCGCTGCCTTAGTCGCGCTTGGTAAATATGCCCGTTATCTCGAAGATATGAAATATTCTAACTATTCAGGAAACATTGTTGTCGGGAAAGAAACCGTAGCTGATTTTGATAATGAGCATAAAGCAGAAGTAGGGGGCATAGATTTAAGCGGTAAAGATATTAAGATATCGGTACAAGGAGAGGGTACTGCGTACTATTATTGGAATGCTGAAGGAGTCCCCTTAGAAACCAAAGTAGAGGAAGTGGATAAAGGAATAAAAATACGCAGAAAATTACTCACCCGGGACGGCTCCTCAGTTGATTTAAACAAAATAAAACATGGGGATGTAGTAGTAGTTGAAATATTAATAGATGCTGATGTGGCGTATGGCAATGTGATTGTTGAAGATCTATTGCCTGCCGGTTTTGAGATAGAGAATCCTCGCCTTGCTTCTACTGAGAAAGTGGAATGGATGAAGAACGATTCGTTTGAACCGGACCATATAGATATTCGGGACGATAGACTTCTTTTATTTACTGATTTACCAAATACAAAGGATCTGTATTACAGATATGCTGTAAGGGCAGTAACAAAGGGAGAATTTGAGCTACCGCCTATAAGCGCATCGTGTATGTATGATCCGAGTATTGTTAGCGTAAATGGGCAGGGAAAAGTTAAAATAACAGAATAAAGGAATTGTTTTGTGAAACGATTAAGAATCTTAGCAAAAGTAGTCTTGATTTGCTCGCTATGTGCAGTAATCGGCGGAATCATCGGCTATTATGCTATTCTAAAAACATTTCCTTTTCCCTATGACAACATAAACAACATTCATTATTCAAAATCCGTTTATGATAAAGATGGGAATATGTTGCGATCATTTACCGGAGAAAAAGACTTATGGCTTATGCCAGTTGAATTAAATGAAATTAATCCTGATTTTGTAAAAGCGACTTTGGCGATAGAAGATAAAAGGTTTTTCAAGCACCCAGGCATTGATATTGGAGCAGTTATCAGAGCTATTAAATTAAATATTGCTAATAGAAGAGTTATCTCTGGTGCTTCTACAGTGAGTATGCAAGTTATTAGGATTCTTGAGGGAAGAGATCGCACGATGCTTAACAAGATTGTTGAAGCTGTTCATGCTGTTCAACTCGAAAGCCTTTATACAAAAGAGGAGATATTAAAGCTTTATTTTGAAATAGCGCCTTACGGAGGAAATATCCACGGAGTAAAGGCTGCATCGCTGAAGTATTTTCAAAAGCATCCAAAGGATCTAAGTCTTTCTGAATGCGCTCTCTTAGCAGGGCTTCCTCAATCGCCGTCTTATCTTAGGCCAGATAGATATTCCAAGCGCGCAGAGATAAGAAGAAATAGAGTTCTTTCAAGTATGTTAAAAAACGGCTATATAGCCGATGAACACTACGAAAACGAAATTCACGATCCTGTCATAGCCGGTAATCGTCCATTTCCGTTTGAGGCAGCCCATTTTGCTCGTTTTGTGAAAAATAAGTTTGAAGGATCTCAGCTAGTGACAACATTAGATTCGAATATTCAACACTTTGCGCAATTAGCTTTGGAGGAAAAGATTAATGAGTTAAAACCATACGGAGTTACTAATGGAGCAATAGTTGTTATCGAAAATAAAACAGGCGCAGTTAGGGCTTTGGTAGGCTCAGTTGATTTCTTCTCAGAAGAGAATTCTGGGCAGATAAATGGCGCTTTAAGTAGGAGATGCCCTGGTTCAACCCTCAAGCCTTTTACTTATGCATTAGCATTTGATAAAGGGTTTTATACTCCAAGAATGATGTTGGCTGATGTACCAGTCCAATACGCAGGTTACGCTCCTCTCGATTATGACAGAGAATATAGAGGGCCCGTTACTGTAGAAGAGGCATTAGTTGATTCGCTCAATATCCCGGCCGTTGAGGTTCTTGATAAGGTCGGTTATCGAAGCCTTTACTACTTTCTGGAGCGTGTTGGTATAAGTACGTTAAATAAAGCACCAGAGCATTACGGCCTTTCTTTAACTCTTGGATCCTGTGAGGTTAAATTGCTCGAACTTACCAATGCTTATGCTGCACTTGCGAGGATGGGCGTCTATATGCCAGTAAGATATCTTGAAGATGAAGAACCAGAAACTTCAAACAGAGTTCTTTCAGAGGCTTCTTCCTATTTGATAGCAGATATATTGAGCAATACAGACCGCCTCAAAGCAATAGGAATATACAGAAATGACAATGCCCATCCGAAAATAGCCTGGAAAACAGGAACTTCTTATGATCATAAAGACGCATGGACTATTTCTTATAATCCTGAATATACAGTTGGAGTATGGCTTGGAAATTTTTCAGGCAAATCATCCAATGTTTTAGTGGGCATAGAAACTGCAACTCCTGTTGCAATCAGGATTTTTGATTGGTTATATGCTAACAAAACTGCGCCTTGGTACGAAATGCCAAGTACAATTGGTGAAAGGTACGTTTGCGCTTTAAGTGGAGAACCGGCAGGCGACAATTGCGAACATCGCGTAAAAGATTTATACATAAAACGCTTCGGGAATACAAGAATATGCAGCCTTCACCAAAAACTCAGAGACGATGCTAAGAACTATGTGGTTCTTGACAAAAATAAGCCAATGATAGTATCCCCATCTCATAAATGTGAGTATTTTATAACAGGAATGCCAAGAGATGAGCAAAAACTGGTATTAACAGCTAATGGGGCAGATGGCGCAAATGATCTTTATTGGTTTGTAGATGACAAATTCTATAATAAAAGCTACATAGGTGAGAAGCTTTTCTGGGATATGGCACAGGGAAAGCATACTATTACTTGTGCCGATAACTACGGCAGAAGTTCTTCTGTAACGATAGTGGTGAGGTGAATATGGAGCATAAACTTAATTCCCTAATAGATTACGTACAGTCTGATGGCCGTATTTGTCCTATGCCAGATTATTGGAACAAGCTTTGGGAAATGCTTCCAGATCGTAGGCAGAAAGAAACAGGAGGCTGGGAACCATCTTTACCACTAATCCTTGCTGCTTGGTGGGATACTACAGCTCAAGAAAAGCAGGAACGTTTGAATCAGCACATTAAGTATGCTTTTGACCACGGAGTCTTTGATGAAATAGATAAATTTCTAAGGGAACTAAAACCAGATCAATGGGCTTACGGAGATGGTACGACTGATTGGGAAAGATGGCAGAGATAAGTTGATTTATTTTGGCCTTTATGATACGATATGGAATCATAAGGAATAGTATGGAATCAATGTGAGGCTTAAAGATGGACATAAATAACTGTCTAACTGTAGAAGAAGTAGCAAAGAGAATTGGCTTAACTGAAGAGCGCATCAGAGAGCTTATCAATCTTAAAGAGATTAAAGCTACCAAGCTTGGCAGATGGTGGATCAAGCCAGAGGACTTAGAGGAATTTATTAAGGCGAGGACGAATAAATAACTAAATATGTGGATTTTGTCAGATGAACGTGCGCGATGTTTTAGGTCTTTTTGAAGCGAATATTATGGGAGCTAGAGACGCGAAAGATTCTATAGCTTATGATTAATAGAGAAGTTACAAAAAAGAAGATTTTTCTGAGGACTTTCGGCTGACCCTTGGTTTGTTCTCTACAAGTTGGTTAAACCGTTCTTTTTCAGCGCTTTTCAGCTTGAATTAGCTGAATAATGCACCGCCCGCTTCCGCCTCCTGAACGTCGGCTCCAGCGGGCTGCGTGAGTGGTGTATGCACCGTTCGGCCTCGCCTGGGGGCTCGGCCTCACTGCTTCGCTCGCTAGGCCGCTCGCTTGGTGGTTATGCAAGGGTACGATTCGGCTTCTTCGTGTTTGGCGAATTTTGCCCCCACCCAAAATTCGCCAAACACTATGCATCCTCAATCTCGCAAAAATTCTCTTAAATTAATCTTTTTTTTATATTGCGGCGGCGGCGAAAAATTTATAAAAGGTATTTTTGCTCGGTTTCGTCCGCCCCAGCCGCCAGAATAATTCCATAGAAGAGAATTAGGCGGCTGGGAAGCCGAATCTTTCTTGGATGCGTGGCGTGGTTTCTATACCCCACCCGCCCAAAGCAGTCTTTGTGCTCGGACTTCAGCCCTTCGGGCTTCCGTTGCCTGCGCTCAAAGCCTGCTTTTCCCCTAAAAGGAATTGGCTTGAATATAAGGTCGGTCTATGTTACAATATGTGCCAATATGTAACAGGAGTTTAAAAGAATGGACAAAATTATAGAATCTTTTACTGTAGAAGAAGTTGCTGCTGCTTTAAAGTTGCATCCATATACCGTACGTCGTTTATGTAGAGAAGGCAAAGTCCCATGTTTCAAATTTGGCGGACAATGGAGATTTGATAGAAAAGGCTTAGATGAGCTAATAAAGAAATATACCAAGAATACGAAATGATAAAATTAAACGAGATAAAAAAAGATTCAATTATTAGCGGCATAACACCAGGCCGATCAGTTAGAGTAGTTTCTACTGAAAAAGTAGGCGAAGATTCAATAACCATTTATTATCGAGATTCTGAAGGTAAGCTTGGTGAGCGAATGTTGTTTCGTTCGGATGAAGCAAGCATTGAAGAAGTTCAAGCTGGGAAGCCTTGGTCTTTTGATGCTGATCCGAAAGATTTTAAGCTTGCAGCAGAAGCATATAGGATCCATTTAGCCCATCTTTTTGATCCACTTATGGCGGTTCATAGTTCTTCTATTGAACCACTTCCGCATCAAATAACTGCCGTATACGAATCGATGTTATCTAAGCAGCCTTTACGTTTTGTGCTGGCTGACGATCCTGGCGCAGGAAAAACTATTATGGCGGGTTTGTTATTAAGGGAGTTAGTCGTTAGGGGCGATGTTAAGCGATGTCTGATTGTTGTTCCAGGAAGTCTCGTAGAACAATGGCAGGATGAATTAGGCGATAAATTTGGTCTTGATTTTGAGATATTTAATCGTGAAATGGTTGAATCAAGTCGTTCAGGAAACCCATTTTCTGAAAAGCATCAGCTTATTGCACGAATGGATCAGCTTTCAAGAGCGGAGGATCTAAAAGAAAAATTAGAAAATAGTGAAGATTGGGATCTTGTAGTAGTAGACGAAGCACATAAGATGTCGGCTTCATGGTATGGCTCTAAGTTTGATCCTACTAAACGATATCAGCTAGGTGAATCGCTTGGAAAAAAAGCTAGGCATCTTCTTTTAATGACTGCAACGCCACATAACGGAAAAGACGAGGATTTTCAAGCATTTATGGCTCTTTTGGATTCAGATAGATTTTATGGAAAAGCGAGAGACGGTGAGCGAAAAGCAGATGTTTCTGACCTAATGAGAAGAATGATAAAAGAAGAGCTGCTCAAATTTGATGGAACTCCACTCTTTCCAGAAAGAAAAGCATACACAGTTAACTATGAGTTATCACCTATTGAAGCAGATCTCTATAAATCTGTAACAGATTATGTTCGAGAAGAGATGAATCGTGCGGATAGGCTCGATGATTCGAGGCGTAAAGGAAATATTGGATTTGCATTAACTATACTCCAGAGGCGACTAGCCTCTTCACCAGAGGCGATATACCAGTCTTTAATACGTAGATGTGAAAGGTTGCAGGTTAAATTAGATGAGGCGAAATTAAACAAAAAAGGGCTATCTTATCTAGGTGGCGCAGAAGCGGATTCGAATATATTCGATGATGACGACGATAACCTTACTGCGGAGGAAAGAGAAGATCTTGAAAATCAAATAGCTGAGAAAGTTACAGCCGCACAATCCATCCCTGAGTTGGAAGCAGAGATAGAATCAGTAAAAAAGTTGATTGAAAAAGCAAAAAAGGTACGTTTTTCAGGAGAAGATAGAAAGTGGCAAGAGCTTTCATCTTTGCTCCAAGATAGGCCTGAGATGAAAGAACCAAGCGGTGCTCGTAGAAAATTAATACTTTTTACAGAACATAGAGATACGTTAAACTATTTACATGATAGAATATCAAATCTTTTAGGGCGTGAGGATTGTATAGAGATTATTCATGGTGGCATAAAGAGAGAAGAACGCAGAAAATCACAAGAACGCTTTACTCAGGATAAAGAATCAACCATCCTTTTGGCGACAGACGCAGCAGGTGAAGGCATCAACTTGCAGCGAGCTAATTTAATGATTAATTATGATCTACCGTGGAATCCAAATCGTCTAGAGCAACGATTTGGGCGTATTCATCGTATTGGCCAGACGGAAGTTTGTCACTTATGGAATTTAGTTGCAAAAGAAACACGAGAAGGTGAAGTCTATTTTCGCCTACTCAAAAAGATTGAGAAAGAGAGTGAAAGCTTAAAAGGAAAAGTCTTTGATGTTTTAGGTGAGGCGTTTGAACAATCCTCGCTAAAGGACCTTTTAATAGAGGCGATTAGATATGGTGATCAGCCAGAGGTGAGAGCACGTCTTTATCAGAAAATCGACATTGCTTTAGATCGGGAACATCTGACAGAAATAATTAAACGAAATGCCTTGGCCGCTGACCATATGGATACATCAAAACTATTCGATATAAAAGCTGATATGGAAAAGGCAGAAGCGTTAAAACTTCAGCCGTTTTTTATTCGTGGTTTCTTCGAAGAAGCATTTACACGCTTAAACGGTGACCTGCGAAAGCGAGAACCTGGTCGTTTCGAGATAACTCATGTTCCCGTAAATGTTCGCGATAGAGATAGAGTGATAGGTGTGGGCAACCCTGTTATTCGCCGCTATGAACGTATATGTTTTGAAAAATCCAAATGTCGCATTGATGGCAAACCGCCCGCGCAGCTTATTGCCCCAGGGCATCCGTTAATGGATTCAGTCATTGATTTAACTCTTGAAAACTTAAGAGACATGCTCAAAAGAGGAAGTGTTTTTATTGATAGGTCCGATGAGGGAGTAGATCCGCATTTACTTTTTATAATCGACCATACTGTACGCGATGGCAAACTCGATACGCGGGGAGAACAACGTGTAATATCAAGACGTATGCAATTTGTATTATTTGATCAAAAAGGCAATATATCACAGGGCGGGTATGCCCCATATCTGGATTACGATATTCCCTCTCAAGAAGATCTTAACATGGTAAAAGATATTCTTGAGGGGGCGTGGCTTTCTCAAGATCTCGATCCCATAGCAATCAATTATGCTGCTGGGAAGCTGGTTCCCGAGCATTTTACCGAAGTTAAAACGAGACGAGAAAGGCTGGTCAATGCAACTCTCCGCGCTGTCCATGAAAGATTAACAAAAGAGATAAACTATTGGAGTCATAGGTATCTGAAATTAAAAGATGAGGTTGAAGCAGGGAGACAACCTCGAATGCAGCCTGAAAATGCTCGAAGGCGTGCTGAAGAATTAACCTCTCGACTAGAGAAACGAACAAAAGATTTAGAAGCACAAAGACATATTATTTCAAGCACGCCACTGATTGTTGGAGGAGCCTTAATAATACCTCAAGGGTTGCTTAATCAGCGACAAGGAAAAGAAATCCCTCAATGGTGTGTCGATGCTGAGGAGCGTCGTAGAATTGAGATGGCTGGCATGGGAGCTGTTATTGAGAAAGAAAAAAGATTAGGCTTTATCCCCGAGGACGTTTCTCAATGTAAATATGGCTGGGATGTTCAATCTAGAATGGAAAATGGCGATGTTCGTTTCATAGAGGTAAAAGGCCGTGCAAAGGGCGCAGATACAATTACTATAACCAAGAATGAAATTCTTGCATGTCTTAATCAGCCAGATCGATATATTTTAGCTATTGTTTTAGTTGAAGGCAAGCAAGTTGAAGGACCATTTTATATAAAGAATCCTTTTGAACAAGAGCCTGACTTTGGTGTTACAAGTATAAATTATGATATATCCAGTTTACTGAAGAAAAAGGAATAGTCTGTGGAATACCCAAAAAAATTAATAGAAGTTGCGTTGCCTTTAGATGATATTAATAAAGAAGCAGCGCGAGAAAAGTCTATAAGACATGGTCATCCTTCTACGTTGCATTTATGGTGGGCGAGACGTCCTTTAGCTGCTGCGCGCGCGGTGTTGTTCGCCCAATTAGTTAATGATCCTGGAGGAAAACGAGGATATGGAGCTTATAGGGGGCAAACTAAGGATGAGGTTCAAAAAGAGCGCGAAAGATTATTTAATATTATTCGAGAACTGGTAAAATGGGAGAATATAGATAATTGTAAGCTTCTTGAAAAAGCAAGAACAGAGATTAAAAGATCCTGGGAGGAGACTTGCAAGATAACTGGAGAAAATCCCTCAAAAATGCCTGCCTTTCATGACCCTTTTGCTGGCGGAGGGACAATTCCATTAGAAGCGCAGAGACTAGGGCTTGAAGCTTACGCGTCCGATTTGAATCCTATTGCAGTTTTGATTAATAAAGCTACTATTGAGATTCCACCCAAGTTTACCGGTCAATTTGCCGTAAATCCTGAAACGCAAAAAAGAAAAGATTTTTTCAAAAAATCCTGGCATGGGAATGAAGGATTGGCAGAAGATGTACAATATTACGGAAAATGGATCCGGAATGAAGCAGAAAAACGTATAGGCCATATGTATCCCAAGTATGAAATTACATCTGAAATGATAAAAGAGCGCCCAGATCTTAAGTTGTATAAAGGGAAAAAACTTAATGTGATTGCTTGGATTTGGGCTCGTACTGTAAAAAGTCCTAGTCCAGGATTTGCCAATATAGAAGTACCTCTTGCAACAACTTTTATTCTTTCTACAAAAAAAGGCAAAGAAGCTTATGTTGAGCCGATAATCAAGGGTACCAAGTACCAATTTACTGTTAAAATTGGGAAAACCAAAAATGATGGAAAATATCAGAAAGGCACTAAGTTTTCAAAAGGATCAAATTTCCAGTGCTTGATATCTAAAGCGCCAATTTCCGGGGATTATGTTAAGGCTGAAGGTAAGGCGGGTCGCCTGGGTCAGCGCCTCATAGCTGTGATTGCTGAAGGGGGGCGGGATCGTGTTTTTCTTCCTCCAACACCAGAACATGAAAAAGCAAGTAAGGTAAATCCGCTTTGGTCACCAGATGTAACTATTGTTCCAGGCATGTCAGAGAGAGTAGTTACATATGGGTTTTTTAATTATTCTCAGCTATTTTCATCACGTCAACTCCTGGCCTTAACTACTTTTGCAGATATGGTGAGTTTAGCATATGAACAAGTAAAACTAGATGCACTGGCTGCAGGCTTAGCTAATGACAATAAGGGGTTAAAAGATGGAGGAAGCTGTGCGACTGCATATGCAGAAGCAATAGCAATATATCTTGCCTTTGCTGTAGATTATGCTTCAAATTATTGGTCGACAATAGCTACGCCAGCCGAGGGTTTTATTCGCGGCACATTTTCTCGTCAATCTTTAGTGATGAGTTGGGATTTTGCTGAAGCACCACCCTTTGGCAGTACAAGTGGCAATTGGCTATCAGGCATTGAATGGATTAAGAGAGCCATAATAAATTTTCCTTCTACTAATAATAAAGAAGGTTCGGCTGTGCAAGCAGACGCATCTAAGCAAAAAATATCGATTGATAAAATCATCTCCACAGACCCGCCATATTATGACAACATTGGTTATGCAGAATTATCAGATTTTTTTTATATTTGGCTTCGCAGGTCACTTAACTTTGTTTTTCCTGATATTTTTGCTACGCTTACTACGCCAAAAACAGAAGAGTTAATTTCTGCCCCTCATCGTCATGGCAGTAAAGTATTGGCGGAGCTATTCTTTCTCAACGGAATGACACAAGCTATGAATAGGCTAGCTAATCAGGCGCATGCAGCGTTTCCAGTCACTATTTATTATGCCTTTAAACAATCGGAAAAAATGAACGAGTCCGGCATTGTAAGCACAGGCTGGGAAACATTCCTGGATGCGGTTATTCGTGCTGGCTTCAAGATTACTGGAACATGGCCTATGCGTACTGAGCGTGAAGGACGAACGACAAGTATTGGTAATAATGCGCTTGCGTCGAGTATCATTCTTGTATGCCGAAAAAAAGAAAATGCGCCAACCATTTCTCGAAAGGATTTTTTACGTGAACTGAAAAGTATTTTACCAGAAGCCCTAGATGATATGATTGGTGGTAAAGAACTGTCTTCGCCCATTGCGCCTGTAGATTTAGCTCAAGCAGCGATAGGTCCGGGCATGGCAATATTTTCTAAATGCAAAGCTGTTGTTGAAGCAGATGGGACTTCTATGTCCGTGAACATTGCTTTAGGACTTATCAATAAGGCTATCGACGAGTATTTTACTGAAGCTGAAGGTGAAATGGATGAGGATACACGGTTTTGTGTTGACTGGTTTCAGCAATATGGTTTTAAGGATGGAGTTTTTGGAGAGGCTGATGTTTTAGCTCGGGCTAAAGGGGCAAGCGTTGAAGGTGTCCAAGAAGCAGGTGTAATTACAGCAAAAGCGGGTAAGGTTCGGCTTCTAAAAGTATCAGAATATCCACAAGATTGGGATCCGCAAACAGATAACAGAGTTCCTATTTGGGAAGCGTGTCATCATATGTGTCGTGCACTGCAAATAAGTGAAACAAGAGCAGGCGAATTATTGGCAAAGATGCCCGAAAAAGCCGAAGCAATACGTCAATTAGCTTACCGTCTTTATACTTTGTGTGAACGTAAGGGTTGGGCGGAAGATGCAGGGTTATATAATGGATTGATCGCAAGTTGGCATGCTATTTTGGATGAAAGTCATAAAATCGGTCATAAAGGAAAGCAGCAAACTTTCTTTAATATGTAAAAGGAGATTGATATGAGCCTAAAATCATGGAGAGAGACTATTTCCCCGCATAAGGACGTGCTAGAGGGAACATTTCAGGAAGCTGAATTCGCAGCAGATCTGAGTAAAGTGGCACGGGGTACTGCAACTCAAGAATATCAAGATCCTATCCTCTTTTTTGAAAGAACTTATATTACAGAAGGCATGGCACTTTTGCTTGATAGTGTTGTCAAGAGAATGACGGGCAATGGTGGAGATCCTGTTATTCAATTAAAAACCGCTTTTGGAGGTGGAAAAACACATGCAATACTGGCTGCATATCATTTGGCAAAAGCTGAAAAACCAGTATCAAAATTTGCAGGCATAAAGGCAATACTAGATAAAGCTAGTATAAAGAGTTTACCAAAAGCAAAGGTTGCAGTCCTGGATGGTAATGCGTTAAGCCCCTCTCAGCCAAGAAAATATGGTTCTGCAGTAGTTAACACATTGTGGGGTGAACTTGCGTGGCAGATTGGAGGAGAAAAAGGGCTTGCCCTACTAAAACAAGCAGATAAAGATGGAACGTCTCCAGGAAAAGAAATCTTAGCAGAACTTTTTAGAATGTTTTCCCCTGTTTTGGTATTAATGGATGAAACGGTTGCTTATATTAGGCAGTTTGAATCTGGAAAAAGTTATGCCGGGGGAACATTTGAGTCTAACTTAGCATTTATTCAGGCCCTTACCGAAGCTGCTGGGCATGTCCCTACTGTATCTGTGCTAGCCTCTTTGCCTGAATCCGATATGGAGGCTGGCGGAGAACGAGGTAAACTAGCATTACGATCTATTGAGCATATATTTCATCGGATAGAAGCTATATGGAAACCGGTTGCAACAGAAGAAGGGTTTGAAATTGTAAGGCGACGCCTATTTTCAAATATTGCAGATAAAAAAGCAAGGGATAAAGTGTGCCGAGCCTTTGCTGATTTGTATATAAACTCAGATGTCTATCCATCTGAAACAAAAGAGTCAATCTATTATGAACGTTTAAAGGTTGCATATCCTATTCATCCAGAAGTATTTGATAGACTATATGAAGACTGGGCCACACTGGAAAACTTTCAAAGAACAAGAGGTGTGCTACGGCTTATGGCGATGGTTGTTCATCGCTTATGGAGCGATGGTAATAAAGATTTATTAATTATGCCCAGCTCTGTCCCGTTGTATGATGCGCAGATAGTTAGTGAATTAATTCGCTATTTACCGCAAGGTTGGGAGCCGGTTGTTGAGAGAGACGTAGATGGCGTACGATCTGCCCCTACCAAGGTTGATGAAACAAATAGTATGCTTGGTAGTGTTCAGGCTGCTCGTCGTGTGGCACGATCAGTGTTTCTAGGAAGTGCGCCAAGTGGAACTAGGCAAAAAATACGCGGAGTAAACTCAGAACATATAAGACTTGCTTGTTGCCAACCAGGTCAGCAAGTTGGTAGATTTGATGATGCCATTCGTCATTTGAATGATGAATTACATTATTTATATTCAGGCAATCAGAGATATTGGTATGACACTCAAACTAATCTTCGAAGAGAAGCAGAAGATAGAATGGCTAGATACGACCTTGATGAGCACATTTTACCGGAATTGAAAAAAAGATTAAGTTCTATATTTCGGGGTTCAAGTTCTTTCGCTGGAGTTCATATCTTTGTGCAAAATGAAGATGTTGTAGATGATACCCAGTTGCGTCTTATAATATTGCCTCTGAGAGAGTCGTATCTAGCTAAAAAAGACTCCATGGCAACAATAGCTGCACAAAAGTTTCTAGAAAAACGAGGCAATCAGCCGCGATTGAATCAAAATAGACTGATTTTTTTAGTAGCAGATGAAGATACAAAGCTCACTGTGTATGACCAGGCTAAGAAGTTTCTCGCATGGCAGTCCATAATACACGATAAAGATGCCTTGAACTTAGACCAGCATAGAATCAAAGAGGCCACGCTTAGCCTGAAAGAGTCGGATGAACGGTTAGTGGCTGCATTGAGGGAAACATACAAATGGATTTTAACCCCTTATCAAGAAAAAGAAAAGCAAGGATTGAGTAGTTTGCAGTGGGAAGGAATTCGTATTCCTACTATGGATTCGAATCCGATGGAATCCATTGTGCAGAAGTTAAAAGAAGCGGAAGTTGTGATTCCCTTCTGGGCAGGGATACATTTAGCCAGGATTTTAGATGAATGGTATTTTAAAAATAATGATGACGTATTACTTAAGACGTTATGGGATGATTTTTGCCGATATCTATATCTGCCAAGATTAGTTGATGAAAAAGTATTGATTAATGCGGTAGCTGATGGCATTCAATCAAAAGACTTTTTTGCTTATGCATCGGGTAAAGAAGGAGATCGGTATTCAGGCCTAAAATTTGGGACTAATGCTATGATTGTTCTTGATTCTGCCAGTCTAGTAATCAAAAAAGGGATTGCAAAAAACCAGCTTGATAAAGAACAGCCAACTGAAGAACCAGGCATTTTTATTCCTGGGGGTGACGAAAAACCTGCAGGTGAAACGCCAGGGACACCGGAATCGGGAGATGGCAGTGATCAAGGTGTCAAAAAAAGACATTTCTATGGTACGGTTGATCTAAATCCTACAAGCGCAACTCTGGATTTCGATCAGATAGTCCGAGAGGTGGTTCAGCATTTTTCATCAAAAGTTAGAGCTGATGTTAAAATTAAAGTGGAAGTCGAAGCATCTTCAAAAGATGGGTTTGACGAGAGTACTCAGCGTATAGTTAAAGAGAACAGCCGCACACTTGGGTTTAAGCAAGCAGAGTTTGAGGCTGAATAGTCCCTCCCTCGGCAATCGCAGTCGGGCGGCTTCAATCCTTCGGATTTCCGCAGCGCCCTTTGTGCGCTTGCCCCACCCTCCCTTAAAGAGAAGCAAAAATACCTTTTATAAATTTTTCGCCGCCGCCGCAATATAAAAAAAGGATTAATTTAAGAGAATTTTTGCGAGATTGAGGATGCATAGTGTTTGGCGAATTTTGGGTGGGGGCAAAATTCGCCAAACACGAAGAAGCCGAATCGTACCCTTGCATAACCACCAAGCGAGCGGCCTAGCGAGCGAAGCAGTGAGGCCGAGCCCCCAGGCGAGGCCGAACGGTGCATACACCACTCACGCAGCCCGCTGGAGCCGACGTTCAGGAGGCGGAAGCGGGCGGTGCATTATTCAGCTAATTCAAGCTGAAAAGCGCTGAAAAAGAACGGTTTAACCAACTTGTAGAGAACAAACCAAGGGTCAGCCGAATGTGCGGATGTAGATTTTTTTTGGCATATTTTTATAACCTTTTGATTCTTTTGACATTGCAGTTTCTTTTCCGTTTCTGAAAACAAAAAATTAAAGGGGGCAAAGAGAGAAAAAGAAAT
>Ga0272441_10005967_pt1 | contig 20767 bp, 21 predicted proteins | sample SSMProp6N_FD_193582 | JGI IMG/M metagenome (GOLD analysis project Ga0272441, IMG submission 193582) | Marine sediment archaeal communities from Little Sippewissett salt marsh, Falmouth, MA, United States - SSM-Prop-6N | ecosystem: Environmental > Aquatic > Marine > Wetlands > Sediment ...
CTCTCGGCTACGGGTAGACGCGATGCTCGAAGTGAAGGCGCCCACCTACTCCCAGCTCGACCCTACCTGGAATTCGCCTCTGTCCGTCGTCCGACGGTGAAACTCATAGAAGATGGGGGCGCGGCGCCTACCACGGATGTAGTGCACGTACACGTGTCGAATCCCGCCGCCGAACGACCCGAAGTCGAGCAGGCCAAGGACGACAATCCGCCGGTAGTCCCCATCCTGCTCATAGTCATAGCGGAAGACGGGCCACGATAGCGGCCCGATACTCACGGAGCTGAGATTGCCCCAATGGTAGCAGAAGATGGGCGTGACGAAACCGTGCTCGTCCTCCAGGTCAATATAGCCGAGCAGGTTCGGGAGCGGAGGGCCGGGAATCCTGAACTTCCAGCCGCCACTGAAGCTCTCATAGTCGAAGATCGGACACCACACCGTCTTCCTGCCGTAGCTACCGCCACGCGCGCCCAACACCACGAAGTTGGCGTTCCAGTCGGCCTCCGGTATTGGGCCGCTGGTGCTACCTGAACGGTAGCGGTCAAACGCACAACCCGTGAGCGAGAGCGTGACACCCGCTGCGATTTGGACGGCTACTCGGAGCAGGCGAGAAGCAGCTGATGACACTGCCGCACCCTCCACAGGACGAGCGAAGGACGTTAACGGGCAAGTGCCTGTCCGCCGGCCCCCGCGATTCTCCTAGGATGCATACGTACTCCCATCGACGAAGCGTAGCCGGGCCGCCCACTGGAGTCAAGCTCTTTCCGCTCACGGCTCCGCGCTCAGGACCAACAAGGTGGATGCAGCTAGCCCAAGTTCAACAGTTAGAAGCCTAAAAGGCTTCTATTTGGCGATTCAGAGCTATCTGGACCGAAAGTCGTGACTACATGTCAGATCAAGTCTCAACGAGCTTCCTCCACTTCGGGCGCCCCAGGCGGGGGGGCAGCGTGAGCCGAAGGCGGTCGAGGAGCGCCTGCTGCCACTTGTCCGGCCGGGTCACGCACCAGAGCTGGAGCTCCCCAAGGTAAGCGACCACGCGGTTGCGTGGTCCCCTGGGCGTGCGATACGACTCCACCAGCGCCCAGTAGACGTGGTCCTTGCCGTTCTTGCGCCGTTGGAGTTTCTTGAGAAACACAGGCCATCTGCCCTCCGTTCCGAGGGCGATTATCGCACACCCGGACAGAGCCATTCAAGGGGGCAGGTCGTGACTACATGGCCTTTCGCAGACCCAACGTCTCAGAGAGCAGAATGGCGGCCCACTACGTCAAGGAGAGCCGCAAAAATCGCCGAGAAAAATCTGAACTGTTGAACTTGGGCTAGGCTCCACCGGTCATCACCACGGCCTCCCTCAGTCGGAACACACGTCACTAGAACGCACCCCAGCGTCACTCAAACGACACCCAACGACACTCAACAGCACCTATCCTGGCGGGGCAGGTGTCAGAGGTCGCATGTTGCGGGAAGCGCCCGTCTGGAGGCGGTGATGAGCCGCATGGAGCGCGAGGGCGGACTTGGCCGTCCGTATCCCAGCGCGAGCCAGAGCTGTCCTGATCGTTTCAAGGCTTCGAGGGTGTTTGACGGCCCCAACGTCTCCGTGCTATAGAGGACGATAGCCGCAGCGCCCGGCGGCACCGCGCTCGACACCTGGGATGATGGGCGCTGCGATGCTTCAGTGGCGAGGCGGGGGCCGCACGGTCGCACGAGACCCGGCGGCCCTCAGCGAGATTCGATACACCTTCGACGAACGCGCCTCGATCTACGAGTACGACGGGGGGCTCGACCGCGAGGAGTCCGAGCGATTGGCCTGGGAGCATGTCGCACGGGAATGGGCTTCCATTCTCGACGCTCGGCGAACGCAGAGCCGTGGCCCGACGGAACACTGGAAGCCGCCGAGGCGCGAGCACTACGAACAATGACGTGCGTGGGATCAGGGATCTACGGCTTGGGCTCAGGCGGGTGCCAGTCGGTGAATGAGAGGCGGACGTTGTGGTGTTGAGTGGTGTTCTCGGCGTCCTTGCTGTGGTCGAAGCACGGCGGGCCGAGAGCGTAGAACTTCACCGGGTAGCCAGGCTTCGGGCGCTCGATCACGGCCGTGGCTGTGCCGTGCAGGAACATCCTCTCCGTGCGGTGCTCCCCAACTACCAGTATAGCGCCCAGCACTGTGGCTTCAAGCACCTCACTGGCCGGACGACCGCCTGTAGGCCAAGCAGTGCACCGGTGGGCGCGTGTGCTCTGTTCTATGGCCGCTTCGCGAGGGCACCGACGTCGGCGCGCTTGAGGCGGACTCCAGGCTGAAGCAGACCAAGGCCACCTCGTGCAGTGTCAGGGATGCATGAAGCGAGGTGGGTCTCCGGGACGCCTTGTCACGGCGGGGGCCGAGGCGGGGTGATGCGGACAGGCTCGACCCCCGATAGGGTAACCGTCCCGTCTCCGTGGAGGATCACCTCGCGGTCGGGGAGGCCCTGCAACTCGGCTGGCACATGCCGGCCGCTGAGGAGGTGGATCCGCTGGTTGGCGGAGCCGAGGAGGCCGCGGCCCACGTGCTGGGCCTGGATGTACCGGCCGGCGACAAGCACATCGAGATGAGCGAGGATGCGGTTGCCGAGAGGCCGGGCGCGAATCTCCTCAAGGGTGTAGCCGCTGAAGGCCAGGCGGCTGAGGCCGGAGTCGCCAAGGCGTTCGAGAAGGTCGAGAAGGGCCTCGGGTTGCTCGAAGGGTTCGCCGCCGGAGACGGAGAGCCCATCAATTCCTGGCGTGAGGGAGAGGACTTCGTCGGCGAGGTCGGCGGTGTCGGCCTCGTAGCCGCCGCTTGGGTCGTGGGTGTCGGGATTGAAGCAACCGGGGCAACGCAATGTGCAGCCCTGGAACCAGACGACGGCGCGGAGGCCCGGGCCGTTGGCCCGACTGGCTGGCTCAAGGGCGTGGAGGCGGACTCTCACAGCGATCCCCGATCCTCAAAAAAACCGATCCGCGAGCACCGCTCGCGGATGAAGAAAAAGGGGTAGAGGAGCAAAGCAGCAAGATGTAGCATCACACAGTCCTGCACGAACGAAACCCGCGGAAGTCGCAGCGGCGCGAGGGGTCGTAGTAGTTGCGGTACCCACACCGGAAGTAGCCCGTATGGTCGTGGCGCCACGACCCGCCCCGCACAACCCGGTAGGCGCTACCCGAACCCGATGGCGGCGTCAGGTTCCCGCGCTTGTACCGGCCGTAGGCGCCACTCTCATAGCAGTCCGCGCACCACTCCCACACGTTACCAGACATCTGGTAGTGGCCCCAGGGACTGCATCCTTCGGGGTAGCCCCACACGCCGCAAGTGCTGTCGTTTCCTCTGTTCTTGTTGTTCCGGCAGCGCCGGCCTTCTTCCGAGTCGTTCCCCCAGGGATACTCCCGCCCATCGGTGCCCCGTGCCCCCTTCTCCCACTCCAACTCGCTCGGAAGACGCAGACCCGCCCAGTCGCAGTACGCCTCCGCCCCATACCAGCTCACCTGTACTACAGGATGACCTTCCTTGCCACCATATGCCTCGTAGGCCCCTCCTGAGTACCGCAGGAAGCAGTCACTGTCCAGCAGAATCCACTTCTCCAGGTCCGACTCCGTTGGCTTCACCGCGCTCAGGAACCGGGCATACTGCGCGTTCGTCACAGGGTGCATGGCCAAGTAGAACGGCGCCAACTCCACCTCGAACTTCTCAACGCCCGCCAGGAACGTGCCGCCTGGCACGAGAAGCAACAGGCTGCCATCCTTCTCGTTCTCGACCACGATGTGGTGTGCGCCGGTCGGGAAGGCGAGCGTGTTCTGCGGCCTTGTTCCCACTGGTCAGCCCTCGCCGCAGGGGGTTGCAGGCACGCGGGGCAGAGACGCCGCGCCGACAGGGCTCCGCCAAGCACTCGAGGAGCAAGAAAGCAAGAGGCTACTCCTGAACAGCCCTGGATACGCGAAATCCGTAGAGGTTGTAGCGGTACTCGGGGTTGAGGGAGCCACGGCGCGCACATCGGAAACGGCTCGGAGCGCTGTAGTCCGAGGACGCGCCCCGGACAACGCGGGAGGCGCCGTCAGACGAAGCCGTCGCGTCGCCACGCCCGTAGCGGTCGTAGGCCTCCCGGTCATACCAGTCCGAACACCACTCCCACACGTTGCCAGACATCTGGTAGTGGCCCCACGGACTGCACCCCTCCGGGTAGCCCCACACCCCGCACGTCCTCTCGCTGCCCCTGTTCTTGTCGTTCCGGCACCGACGGCCCTCCTCCCACTCGTTCCCCCACGGATACTCCCGCCCATCGGTGCCACGAGCTCCCTTCTCCCACTCCAGCTCGCTCGGGAGACGAAGGCCCGCCCACTGGCAGTACGCCTGGGCATCCTCCCAACTTACGCAGACCACGGGATGGTCTGCCTTCTCCGCAGGGAAGCCCTTTCTCCTCCACGCCGGCCGGGCGTAGTCCGCCGTACTCGGGGGCCGATGACCCGTGGCGTCCACAAACCGCTTGTACTGCGCGTTGGTCACAGGGTGCATGCCAAGGTAGAACGGCGGCAACTCCACCTCAAAGGGGCCGCCGCCCTCGTCGAGGCCCTCACCACCCGCCAGGAACGTGCCTCCGAGAACCAGGATGAGGATGCTGCCATCGATGGGGTTCTCAACGATGGGTTCGGCGCGGAGCCACTCGCGGAGCGGGAAGTCGCACGGGCGAAGCGTGGGGAGTTCTTCGTGCGATGGCTCACCCATCGGGTTTGGACCTCGAAGACGCGGCGTCGCTTCTTGGACGCGGGGGATCCTCGGGCAGGGGCCTACCGCCTGCACCGTCCGCGAACGCAGTGAAGGCGCAGAGGTCCAAGAGATCACCTCAGACACTTCTGGCGACACGGAAGCCGCGCCCCGTGCCGCGACGGTCCGGGTCGCATCGATTGCGGCGAGCCGCGCACCGGAAGCGAGCCGCGCGGTCGCCACCCCACGACCCGCCCCGCACGACGCGGTATCCCCCGCCCAGAGGCGGCGCCAAGTTGCCTTCGCTGTACCGCCCATAGACGTCGGGGTCGAACCAGTCTGAACACCACTCCCAGATGTTGCCGCTCATCTGGTAGTGGCCCCAGGGGCTGCACCCCTCGGGGTGGCTCCATACCCCACACGTGGTCTCGCTGCCCCTGTTGCTGGAGTTGCGGCACCGGCGGCCCTCGTCCCAGTGGTTCCCCCAGGGATACTCGCGGCCAGTGGTCCCCCGCGCCGCCTTCTCCCACTCAATCTCACGGGGGAGTCGGAGGCCCGCCCACTCGCAGTAGGCCGCCGCCCCATGCCAGCTCACCTGGACGACCGGATGATCCCCTTTGCCGCCGTACGCCCCAAATCCGTCGGACCCCGCTCGCACGAAGCAGTCCCTGTTGAGCTTGGTCCAACGCTCCAGGTCTGCCTCCCCCGGCTTCACCGCGCTCAGGAACCGAGCGTACTGGGCATTCGTCACCGGGTGTACCCCGAGGTAGAACGCCGGCAACTCCACCCTGAAAGGCCCGTTGCCCTCGTGGCACCCCGTCCCACCCGCCAGGAACCGGCCGCCAGGAACCAGGAGCAGCAGGGTCCCATCCCTCTCGTTCTCGACGAGCCATTTGGGGGTTGCCTGTGCATCGAGCACGGGGGCATCTCCTACCGGATGCTGGCCGGCCTGGCGTTGAGGTCGGCCCATTGGGTGAGCTCGGCGATCTGGCGTGGGCGCGAGCGGGAGAGCGGATAGGTGCGGCCGAGGGCAGCCTGGAGGTCGGGGGTCTGTAGGTCGCGCTGGTCGCCGAAGGCGGCGAAGAGGCCGTCGGCGATGGCGTGCTCGATCTCAGCGCCGGAGAAGCCGTCGGTGGCCTTGACGAGTTCGGCGAGGTCGAAGGCACCGGGGTCCCGCCGGCGCTTGGCCAGGTGGATGCGGAGGATGGCCTCGCGCTCGGGCGGGCTGGGGAGGCCGACGAAGAAGATCTCGTCGAATCGCCCCTTGCGGAGGAGCTCGGGCGGGAGATTGCGGATTTCGTTGGCCGTGGCGACGACGAAGACGGGGCTCGTCTTGTCCTGGAGCCAGGAGAGGAAGGAGCCGAAGACGCGGGCGGCGACACGGCCGGGGACGGGTCCGCTGACGCCCGCGAAGCCCTTCTCGATCTCGTCGACCCAGAGGATGCAGGGGCTGACGGCCTCGGCGGTCTGGATGGCGAGTCGGAGGTTGGCCTCGGAGGCGCCGACGATGGAGCCGAAGATGCGGCCCACGTCGAGGCGCAGCAGGGGGACGCCCCAGGTGCCGGCCAAGGCTCGGGCGGACAGGCTCTTGCCGCAGCCGGGGACGCCGACGAGCAGGACGCCCTTGGGCACGGGCAGGCCGGCATAACGGGCGGTGTGGGCGAAGGCGGGATAGCGCTGCTCGAACCAGTGGCGCAGGTTCTCCAGCCCCCCTACGTCGGCCGTGGTCTCGGGCTTCTGGTAGTACTCGAGGATGCCGGACTTCCGGATGATCTGGCTCTTGGCCTCTGCGACCAGTCGGGGCGCCGCGGCGGAGAGTCCTCGCTCCTGAATCGCCGCGGCCCGGATGGCGCGCTCGGCCTCGGCGAGGGTGAGGCCGCTGGCGGCTCGCACGAGCGCCTGACGGTCGGCCTCCGAGAGGGTCACGTCAAGCTTGGCGAGCTTCAGCTCCGCGACCACGCGGTCGAGCATCGGCTCGATGTCCCGCCGGTCGGGCAACTGGTAGACGACGAGCGTGACCTCCTTGTCGAGCTCGTCGGGCAGGGAGTACTGGGGCGAGAGGAAGAGGAGGCTCTTGCGGGTGGCGCGGACGGCTCGTGCGGTATCGCGGATCAGGCGGACCGTGACGGGCGAGAAGTGGCGGTGCATGTCGAGGAAGACGTAGATGGCGTCGTCGGGGTTCTCGATGACGTGCACGAGGGCGGCGGTGGGGTCTTCGAGGGTCCGCTCGCTGACGAGCTTGTCCTGCGGGTCGCGGAGGCCGCGTGAGGCGCTCCAGACGTAGACTCGGCGCTCGCGCTTGCGGTCGGCGCCCAGGCGGTCGGCGATGCGACGGACGGCGTCGAGGACCCGCTGCTCCTCGATGCTGAGGACATAGACGAGGGGGAAGCTGGCACGGATGATGACTTCCAGGCGCCCCTCGTCGTCCTCGACCAGCCGCGTGCGGCGGGCGACGAGCTCCAGTTCGTTGGCCAGCTCCTCGGCGGTGCGGTAGCGGTGCTCGGGATCCTTGTCGAGCATCTTGCGGATGACCCGCACGATACGGCTGTCCACGCTCGCGCTCCGAAGAGCTGATTCGTCGAGCGGCTGATGCATGATATGGTGCATCATCTCGCCCGTCTCGCCCCCGAAGGGAAGGAAGCCGGTGAGCATCTCGTGGAAGGTCACGCCGAGCGACCAGAGATCGGCGTTGGTGCCGGCGGCGCCCTGGAACTGCTCGGGGGCCATGTAGGCGATGGTGCCGACGCGCGTGCTGGCCATCGAGGAGGTGTGGGCGAGCACGCGGGCGATGCCGAAGTCGAAGAGCTTCGGCGTGGCGTCGGCGGCGAGGAAGATGTTGGCGGGCTTCACGTCGCGGTGGAGGACGCGCAGGCCGTGGGCGTAGGCCAGGGCCTCGGCGACGAGGCCCACGTATCGCAGCGCCTCCTGCGGCGGAATGGGGCCGGAGCGCTTCAGCCGGTCACGCAGGCTCTCGCCCTCCAGGTATTCCATGACCAGAAACGTCATCCCCTCGTGCTTCTCGATGCCGTGGACGCGGAGGATGTTGGGGTGGACGAGTCGGCTGTTGACGGCCAGTTCCTTCTCCAGTTCGGCCATCCCCTCGATGTCCTGGTGGTGTGGGAAGCCGAGGGCGACGACGCCCCCGTCGTGGGGGCCTCCGTGGCAGGACGCCTTGTAGACGCTCTTGAAGGCCCCGCTGCCCAGGTAGGCCGCCAGGGTATAGGGGCCGAAGCGCTGGCCGAGCTTGTACGGGCCGCCCGGTGGGTTCATGGCATGCACCCTCTCAACGGTTTGCCTGGCTCCCCCGTTCCCAAGCGCCCTCTTGGGCACGACAGGAAGAGAAGACGGACGCAGGAGCGTCCAAGACACGGTCCCCCCCCACAGGAGCGCGGGGACGAGCGAGGGGGAGGGACCGCGAGAAAAACCGATCCGCTCGCTTCGCTCGCGGATGAAGAATAAGGGGTAAAGGGGTGAAGCAGCAAGGGGTTACTCCAAGACAGTCCTGGACGAACGAAACCCGCAGAAGTTGAAGCGGTACGAGGGGGCGTAGAGGCCGCGGTACGCACACCGGAAGGAGCCCGGATAGTCGAGGCACCACGACCCGCCCCGCACAACGCGGGCGGCGCCGCTCGAACCGGAAGGAGGCGTCAAGTCCCCGCGCTTGTACCGCTCATAGGCGTCCCCCTCATAGCAATCCGCACACCACTCCCACACGTTGCCCGCCATCTGGTAGTGGCCCCACGGACTGCACCCCTCCGGGTAGCCCCACACCCCGCACGTCGTCTCGTTACCCTTGTTCATGTCGTTCCGGCACCGCCGCCCATCCTCCCAGTCCTTCCCCCACGGATACTCCCGCCCATCCACGCCCCGTGAGGCCTTCTCCCACTCCAGCTCGCTCGGAAGCCGAAGTCCTGCCCACTTGCAGTAGGCCTGCGCGTCGTCCCAGCCCACGCAGACCACCGGATGGTTCGCCTTCTCCGCAGGAAATGTCTTCCCCTGCCATACCGGCGTGCCATAGTCCGCCTTGTCCGGCGGCCGGTGCCCCGTGGCATCCACGAACCGCTTGTACTGCGCGTTCGTCACCGGGTGAATCCCCAGGTAGAAGGCGGACAGCTCCACCTCGAACGGCCCCCCGCCCTCGTCGACGCTCTTGCCCCCGGCCAGGAACTTCCCCCCAGGAACCAGCAGCAGGATGGTGCCGTCCTTGGGGTTCTCGATGATGGGGTCGGCGCCGAGCCACTCGCGGAGCGAGAACTCGCAGGGCCGAAGCGTGGGGAGTTCCTGAGACGCTGGCTCACCCATCGGGTCTGGACCTCGAAGATGCGGCGACGCTTTTCGGGCACGGGAGGGCCTTCGCCGGGGACGCCCCGTTTACGGGGTTCGCGGAACGGGTAAGGGGGTGGAGCATCAAGGGGTCACTCCAAGAGAATCCTGGACGCACGAAAACCGAGGTCATTGATGCGGGACGAGGGGGCGAGGCCAAGGCCGAGGTCGTGGTAGCTGCGAGCCGCACACCGGAAGTTGGCCGGAGAGTCATTGATCCACGACCCGCCCCGCAAGACACGGGCCCCGCTGCTCTTCGGCGGCGTCGAGGCTCCGCGCCTGTATCGGTCATACGCGCCGCTGTCCCACATGTCCGCACACCACTCCCAGACGTTCCCGCTCGTCTGGTAGTGGCCCCAAGGGCTGCACCCCTCGGGGTAGCCCCATACAGGGCACGTCGTCGCGCTGCCCTTGTTCTTGTCGTTTCGGCAGCGGCGGCCATCGTCCCAGTCGTTCCCCCACGGGTACTCCCGGCCATCCGTCCCGCGCGCCCCCTTCTCCCACTCCAACTCGCTCGGGAGCCGGAGCTCCGCCCACTGGCAGTACGCCTCGGCATCCTCCCAACTTATGCAGACCACGGGATGGTCCGCCTTCTCCGCAGGGAAGCTCTTGCCCTTCCACACCGGTGTGCCATAGTCCGCTTCGTCCGGTGGCCGGTGCCCGGTCGCGTCCACGAAGCGCTTGTACTGGGCGTTCGTCACCGGGTGAATCCCCAGGTAGAACGGTGGCAGATCCATCTCGGACGTCTCGTCCCCCGCCAGGAACGTGCCCCCTGGGACCAGTAGCATGATGCTGCCATCGATGGGGTTCTCGATGATGGGGTCGCCGCGGAGCCACTCGCGGAGCGGGAAGTCGCAGGGGCAAAGCGTGGGGAGTTTTCCGTGCGATGGCTCACCCATCGGGTCTAGACCTCGAAGACACGGCGTCGCTTCTTGGGCACGGGGGACACTCGCGCGGAGAGGCGCCACCTACAGGATTCGGGGAGGGGGTAGAGGAGTAAGGCAGCAAGAAGGCTACTCCAAAGCAGTCCTGGACGCACGGAACCCGCCGCGGTTGAGGTCGCACCGCGAGGGAGCGCGGCTGCCGAGGCGGCGCCCGCACCGAAAGCGGCCCGGACGGCCGCTGCCCCACGACCCGCCCCGCACAACGCGGTCACTCCCGCTCCTCGGCGGCGTCAAGTCCCCACGCTCGTACCTGTCATACGCGTCGTAGGCGAACCAGTCCGCACACCACTCCCAGACGTTCCCCACCATCTGGTAGTGGCCCCAGGGACTGCATCCCTGCGGGTAACCCCACACACCGCACGTCCTCTCAATGCCTTTGTTCTTCCGGTTCCGGCATCGACGGCCCTTTTCCCAGTCGTTGCCCCACGGATACTCCCGGCCATCGGTCCCCCGAGCCCCTTTCTCCCACTCCAGTTCGGTCGGCAGGCGAAGGCCCGCCCACTGGCAGTACGCTTTTGCACCATACCAGCTCACATTGACCACAGGATGGTTCCCGTTGCCCCCGTACGCCTCGTAGCCGCTCGACGCGGCCCGTACGAAGCAGTTCTCATTCAGCAGAATCCACTTCCCCAGGTCCGCCCCCCCGGGCTTCACGGCGCTCAGGAACCGGGCATACTGCGCGTTCGTCACCGGGTGAATCCCCAGGTAGAAGGGAGGCAGCTCTACGGCGAACTGCCCCCCGCCCTCGCCATCGCGTTCCTTGCCCCCAGCCAGGAACTTGCCCCCGGGGACCAGGACGAGGATGCTGCCGTCTTTGGGATTCTGGATGATGGGGTCCATGCCAAGCCAGTCGCGGAGCGGAAGGTCGGGGACTGCGAGGGTCTCGATCCCGTTGTCTCGGGGCTGTGCCATCAGGATTTGCCCCCTGGCTTCCTGGTGACCCGTGAGCCGAGGTCTGCGGGCAGCCGCAAAGCCGTTCCCAGACTGACTGCCTGTTTCGCCCGCAGAGAAGAGGCGTTAGAGGGGTAGAACAGCAAGGGGTTACTCCATGACAGTCCTGCACACACGAAAACCGGGGACGCCGTGGCGGTCGGAGGGGAGGCCGATAGAGCGGTGAGCACACCGGAAGAGGTCCCTACTGCCGTAGGCCCACGACATGCCCCGCACGACGCGGAGGGCGCCGCGCGAACCCGCAGACGGCGTCAGGTCGCCGAGCTTGTACCGTTCGTAGGCGCCCTCCTCGTACAAGTCGGCACACCACTCCGACACGTTCCCCGCCATTTGGTAGTGGCCCCAAGGGCTGCATCCCTCTGGATAGCCCCACACCTCGCATGTCGTCTCACTCCCTTTGTTCTCGGCCCACCGGCACCGCCGGCCATCCCTCCAATCGCTGCCCCAGGGAAACTCCCGGCCATCCGTCCCGCGAGCCCCTTTTTCCCACTCCAGTTCACTCGGGAGGCGCAATCCCGCCCACTCGCAGTACGCGTTCGCCCCGTACCAGGTCACCTGCACTACAGGATGGCCCTCCTTCCCACGGTACGCCTCATACCCATCGGGGCCCGCTCGCACGGAGCAATCCCAGTGCAGGAGGACCCAGTCTTCCAGTTCCGACTTCCCTGGCTTCACCACGCTCAGGAAGGCGGCGTACTGCGCGTTCGTCACCGGGTGGATCCCCAGGTAGAACGGCGGCAAGTCCACCTCGAACTTCTCGTCCCCCGCCAGGAACTTCCCCCCAGGAACCAGGCCGAGGATGCTCCCGTCCGTCGGGTTCTCGATGATGGGGTCCATGCCGAACCAGTCGTGGAGCGAGAGGTCGCTCACGCCCAGCGTGCGCATTTCTTCGGGTCTCGGGTCTGCCATGAGGCTATACCTCGAAGATGCGGCGTCGCTTCTTCGGCACGGGCGGGGCCTCAGGGAGTTCCACCTCGCCGATAGGGGTCTCGGCCTCGGGGGGGCTGGAGGCGAGGCGCCACTTCTTGCCCGCATCCGCCCGCAAGGCGGCCACCTTGTCGGGCATGGTGGCGGAGAGGGGCACGGTCTGACGGACGGCGTTCTCGATGTGGCGATCGTCGAGCTGGCTCTCCTCGCCCTCGGCGAAGGCGGCGTAGAGGGCGGAGACGACGGCCTGCTCGATCTCGGCTCCGGAGAAGCCCTCCGTGGCCACAACGTGGCGGGCGAGGCCGAAGTCCCGCGGGTCGCGGTGGTGCCTGGCGAGATGGATGGCGAAGATGGTGGCGCGCTCCTGGGGGTTGGGCAGGTCGATGAAGAAGATCTCGTCGAAGCGGCCCTTGCGGAGGAGTTCGGGGGGGAGGCCCTCGATGTCGTTCGCCGTCGCAATGGTGAAGACGGGCTTGGTGTTCTCCTCCATCCAGGTCAGGAGGGTGCCGAAGACGCGCTGGGATGTGCCCGAATCTCCCCCGTCGCCGCGCGAGCCGGCCAGGCCCTTCTCGATCTCGTCGACCCAGAGGATGCAGGGGGCGACGGCTTCGGCGAGCTTAAGCGCCCGGCGCATGTTCTCCTCCGACTGGCCGACGAGGCCGGCGAAGACTTTGCCGAGATCGAACTTCAGGAGCGGCATCTTCCACTCGGAGGACACGGCCTTGGCCGAGAGGCTCTTGCCGCACCCCGGCACGCCGACGAGGAGCAGACCGCGCGGGTTGGGCAGGCCGAACTCGCGGGCGGCCTCGGTGAAGGCCCGCTCGCGCTGGCGGAGCCATTTCTTCAGGTCGTCCAGGCCCCCGATGCTGCCGAAGCGCTCCGGGGTGGAGTAGAACTCCAGCATGCCCGACTTGCGGATGATCTGCTCCTTCTCGGCGAGCAGGAGCGGGATGTCCTCGGGGTCGAGGCGGCTGTGGGTGACGATGACCTTCGCCAGCGCATTCTCAGCCTCGGCCTCGGTGAGGCCCAGGAGAGCCTTGACGATGGCCTCGCGCCCGCCATCGGCCAGGTTCACCTCGACGCGCGGGTTATCGTTGACCTGCTCGACCGTCTCGTCGAGCACGGCGGCGAGTTCCTCCTCCCCGGGCATCTCGAGGTCCATGACCGTCAGGTCCTTCTCCAACTCGGGGGGGATCTTCAGGACGGGGGAGAGGAGCACGACGGTCTTCCGCGAGGCCTTGAAGGGGTCCACCACGTCGCGCAACTGCCGAACGACCAGCGCCGAGACGGGGCTGCGCTCGTCCATGAACGTGTGGAAGTCCTCGAGGATGAACACTCCTGGGTCCTTGAACTCCAGGAGGGCCGGGAGGATGCGCTTCGGGTCGGCCGTCTTGGTGTCCACAGCCTTTCCGTCCACGGTGCACAGCCCGCGGGAGACGGACCAGACGAAGGGGCGCCGCTTGGCCAGCTCGCCGCCCGAGGCGAGGGCCGTGCCGATCAGCTCGATGGCGCGATCCTCCTCGGCCGTGACGACGTAGAGGATGGGGTATCCCGCGCGGACGTAGACCTGGAACTGCTCCTGGAACTCGGTGGTCTGGGAGGGCACTTCCGCCGCGTCGGTTGGCTGGCTCATCGCTCCACCTCCCGGTCACGTTCCCGCTCGGCCTCGCTCTCGTGGAACTCAGGCTTGAGGACGCGTTCTCCGACGGACGTGCCGAGGCGCTTCTCCAACTCCGCCGTGAAAGCCAGGCACTCTTCGCCCACGGCGCCCAGGACCTCGACCTTCTGCGTTCCGTCCTTGTGCAGGGTGATCTTGATCTTCTTCATTGGAATGGCTCCTTCCTGGGCTTCAGCCGCGCTCGGAGAGCACGATCACCACGTCGCCATTGGCCAGCGTCTCTTCCTCCTCGACGATGAGGTTCTGCTCGCGGGCGTGCTCGTGGATGAGGTTGTAAGAGTACTGACGGTTGACCTGCTGGACGAAGCTCTCCTTGCGGATCGGCTGCCCGTCGATCCTCAGGGGGCTGTTGCTGGCCACACCGTAGTCCCAGTCGGCCACGGCCTCGTAGACTTCGCCCTGGCGCTGGAAGCCGATGTCGTAGTGGCAGTGCGTGTTGACGACGACCTCGGCCCGCTCGCGGCTGCTTGCATAGCCCCTGACCACGAGGTTCTGACCCTCCTGGAACTCGTAGTGCAGATCGCGGAGGGCCTGGACGAGGTGCTCGCGTTCCCGGATCTGCGTGCGAATGCGAAGGAAGTGCGACACGGCGGTACTCCTTACTTGAAGGTTTCGATGACGCGCTTGGCGGCGGCAGCGGCGTCCGGCTTCTCGTCGCTCGAGGCGGGGAAGGCCCGCCCCTCGGTCTTCCACTTCCGCAATGCCTCGGTGATCTCTGCGTGCGACTTGCTGATCGGCACCGTCTCCTCCAGGGCTGCCAGGAGGTCGGCCTGCTCGATCTCGCGGTTGTCGTCGGCGAAGGCCGTGAACTGCGCCTCGCGGACGGCCCGCTCGATCTCGCGGCCCACGAACCCGCGGCTCTTGTCCACCAGCGCGGCAAGGTCAAGCTGGCGCTCCGGGAAGGGGAGGCCGGTGCTCTTCAGGTGGATCAGGAAGATCGCCCGACGCTCCGCCTCGGTGGGGAGGTCGAGGAAGAACGTGCGGTCGAACCGCCCCATCAGTTCCGGCGGCAGAGCGGCCACGTCGTTCGCCGTGGCGATGACGAACACCGGGGTGCGGTGCTCCTGCATCCACGTCAGGAAGGTCCCGAACACGCGGGTCGGCGCTCCTGCGTTGAGCGACTGAGCCGAGACGCCCGCGAAGGCCTTCTCCATCTCGTCAATCCACAGGATGCACGGGCAGACCGTCTCGGCCAGCATGATGGCCTTGCGCATGTTCTGCTCGCTCTTGCCGAGGAGCGACTGGAAGAGGGCGCCCACGTCGAGGCGCAGGAGGGGGAGCTTCCAGAGGCCCGAGAGCATCTTGCACGACAGGCTCTTGCCCGTGCCAGGGATGCCGATCAGCGACACGCCCCGGGGGAACGGCAGCCCAGCTTCTCTCGCCCCCGCGGTGAAGCCTGCCTCCCGCTTGTGGAACCACAGCTTCATCAGGTCCAGCCCGCCCACGTCGGCCTCGCCCGCCTCGGCCGGCCAGAACTCCAGCGCGCCACTCTCGCGGATCACCCGACGCTTGGCCCACGTGATGAGCTCGATGCCGCGCTCGTCGAAGGCCCGATGCTGTGCCCAGACCCGCGAGAAGGCCAGCCGCGCCTGGGTCGTCGTGAGGCCCAGGGCTGAGGTGATGAGCTTGTCCTTGATCTCCGGCCGGGGCAGGCGGGCCCGGTCCAGTTTCGCCGTCACGTCGTCGAACAGCCCGGCCAGCTCCGGCTCGCCCGGCAGCGGCACCTCGACGACCACCACCTCGTCCCGCAGCTCCAGGGGCAGAGCATACTGGGTGTCCAGCGGCGGGGTGAGGAACACGAGGAACTGGCGCTGGCTTCGCAGCCTGGGCCCCATGTTGCGCAGTTTCCGCGTGATGTAGCCCCGCTTGGAGGCCCAGCAGTGGTGGAAGTCCTTCAGGACGACCACGTGGCTGGGCGGCAGCTTCGTTGCCAGGTGGGGCAGGATGGTATCGGTCGTACAGTCCTTGACGGGCAGGGACGCCTGGCCAGGGCGGTGGGCCACGAAGCCATCGGCGATGTCCCAGCTTGTCACGCCCAGCTCAGCGTCGGCGCCGAGCTTCGCGAGCGTCCCCACCGCCCGCTCCTCCTCGTAGGTCACCAGGTGGATCAGCGGCACCTGGGCTTCAACGAGGGACGCCAGCTCGCGATTGAAGTCCATCAGGCGGCTCCTTTTCGCCAGAAAATTCGATCCGCTCGCTCCGCTCGCGGAAGAAAAGGGGTAAAGGAGTAAAGCAACAAGGTGTAATCCTCAGACAGTCCTGGACGAACGAAACCCGTAGTAGTCGCGGCGGAACGAGGGGACGAGGTAGTAGCGGTACGCACACCGGAAGAAGCCCGGATTGACGAAGTACCACGACCCGCCCCGCACAACGCGGGCGGCGCCGCTCGACCCCGAAGGCGGCGTCAGGTCGCCGCGCTTGTACCGGTCATAGGTGCCGCTCTCATAGCAGTCCGCACACCACTCCCAAACGTTACCAGACATCTGGTAGTGGCCCCACGGACTGCACCCCTCCGGGTAGCCCCACACCCCGCACGTCGTCTCGTTACCCTTGTTCTTGTCGTTCCGGCACCGACGGCCCTCCTCCCAGTCCTTCCCCCACGGATACTCACGCCCATCCACACCCCGTGCCGCCTTCTCCCACTCCAGCTCACTCGGCAGCCGAAGGCCGGCCCACTCGCAATACGCCTCCGCATCCTCCCAGCTCACGCAGACCACTGGATGGTTCGCCTTCTTCGCAGGGAACGTCTTCGCCTTCCACACCGGGTAACCATAATCTGCCTCGTCCGGCGGCCGGTGCCCCGTCGCGTCCACGAACCGCTTGTACTGCGCGTTCGTCACCGGGTGAATCCCCAGGTAGAACGCCGGCAGCTCCACCTCGAACTTCCCTTCGCCGGCCAGGAACTTGCCGCCGGGCACAAGGGCCAGGAGCATGCCGTCTGCGGGGTTTCTGACCAGAGGGTCGGCCCCGTGGCACTCGCGCAGATGGCCCCAGGGGCTGGAGGTTGTCAGCGCGTACGCAGCCTGGTCGTTCACGGCTAGAGCCTCACAACGGCTTGGCCCGCTCGTTTCGGTCGCGGAGGAAAAGGGGTAAAGGAGTGTAGCAACAAGGGGTCTTACTCCAAGATGGTCGCGGCCACGCGAAAGCCGCCGCGGGCGCTCCGCGACGAGGGGGCGATAGAACGGCGGCGGGTACACCGGAAGCCATTGAGCCAGTCGTCGCCCCAGGACCCGCTCCGGACGACGCGCGAGTTCCCGATCGAGGGGGGCCTCAGATCCCCGCGTTTGTACCGGTCGTAAGCTCCGCTGTAATACCGGTCGGCACACCACTCCCACACGTTCCCTGCCATCTGGTAGTGGCCCCACGGACTACAGCCCCCCGCGTACTCCCATACCGTACAAGTGGTCTCGCCGCCTCTGTTCTTATCGTTCCGACACCGCCGACCTTCCTCCCAACCGTCCCCCCAGGGGTACTCCCTGCCATCTGCCCCCCGTGCGCCCCTCTCCCACTCCAGCTCGCTCGGAAGACGAAGGCCCGCCCAGTCGCAGTAGGCCTTGGCATCCTCCCAGCTCACGCAGACCACAGGATGGTCCGCCTTCCCCTCGGGGAACGACTTTCGCTTCCATACAGGATTCCCCGCCATGTACGCCCTGTTGGGCGGCCGGTGCCCCGTCGCGTCCACGAACCGCTTGTACTGCGCATTCGTCACGGGATGAATCCCAAGGTAGAACGCTGGCAAGTTCACCTCGAGCTTCTCTTCACCGGCCAGGAACTTGCCGCCGGGGACGAGTAGCAGAATGCTCCTGTCCTTGGGGTTCTCGATGACTATGTTGCCGAGGTCGGCGCCAGAGCGCTCGCGGAGGTGGTCCCAGGGGCCGAAAGTCGTCAGTGTGTATGCGGCCTGCTCGTCCACGGCTAGAGCCTCACGACGGGGTGGTCGTTCAGGAGGGTCTTGCGGCTGAGGTTGTCGAACACGGTGACGAGGAGTCGGCGGTGGCCGTCCACCTGGAAGGAGCACAGGAAGCGCTTGGCGTCGCGCTGGAGGTCCACCGGCGGGTCGGCGAGGATGTAGAGTTCGGTTGCAGAAACTGCGGAGCAGGACTGCGATCGCTGGACCGGCTTTCCTGAAGACACCACACAAACATTCAGTCTGATGCCGGTCTGACCGTTCATTGCGCCCCGCATCCACAAGCGGACAGCCTCAGGGCCAGTCGGGTACCGCGTGCCTGTGGCAAAAAGCGTCAGCAACTCGATCTGACGTGCCGAGCTACTGAAGCACTCGATGGCACAGCCGCGCGCGAGAATGTTGGGCCCGGGACTGCGTTCCTGCTCGTTGTTCATAGTCTCACCACGGGGTGGTCTTTGAGCAGCGTCTTGCGAGCGAGGTTGTCGAACACGGTGACGAGGAGTCGGCGATGGCCGTCGACCTGGAAGGAGCACAGGAAGCGCTCGGGGTCGCGCTGGAGATTCACCGGAGGGTCGGCGAGAATGAACGTGGGGTTGCTCTTGTTGAGGCAGACATACTCGAAGTCGGTCTCGACGCGGCTGTCGTCGCGGATACGCCCGCTCTCGTCGAAGATGGAGCCGGCGCGGCGGCGCGTCATGCGCGAGACCTCGTAGATGTGGAGGCCGATGCGCGGCTGGCCGTCGTAGGCGCCGCGTCCCCACAACCGCACCGCGGCACCAGGATCGGTCGGGTACTCCGTCCCCATGCGGAAGAGGGGCGTGAACTCGTAGCGTTGCGCGCTCCGGTTGTAGCTCTCGATGGCGTAGTCGTGCTGGAGGATGGGCAGGACGGTGCCGCGGCAGGCGCCGCGCGCCACGGCGTCGAAGGGGCTCTGGCCCTCGACCCGCGAGTCGAAGGCGTCGGCGAGGTGGCGGCGGACGCAGGGCATGAGGCTCGTGCCGCCGGTGATGAGGACCTTGCACACGTCGCCGCGCCGCATGCCGACCTTCACGGCGGCGTTCTCGAGCGCGCGGTCCACGGTCTCGCGGACCCGCCTGGCGAAGTCCCTGGCCACGAGGATGCAGCCCAGGCAGGCTTCGGCAGGGCCGTCGTGGCGGCCCACGGTGCCCTTCTGGCAGTCCTCGCAACTGCACCGGTAGGTGGTCCGCAACGCCCGGGGCCGCGTCCCCACCGTGGCCACCACGGAGAGGTCTGCCTCCGTGACGAGCGGGTCGGACAGCTCGATCTTCGCGGCCTCGGCCTGGCGGAGGATGACGGCCTCGAGGTCGCGCCGCTCGGCGTCGGAGAGCTTGTGGCGGGCGCAGAAGTCCTCGGCCAGCCACCCGTCGATGTCCATGCCCCCCAGATCGCAGCCGGCCTGGCCGAGTTGCACGGCCTTGCGGTCTTCGGCGGCGGCCAGGTCGATGCGGACGGCGGAGACGTCGAGGGTGCCGCAGCCGAAGTCGAAGACGACGAAGCGGTCGTCCTTGCGCGCGGCGCCGTGGTAGCCCAGGATGCAGGCCGTTGGCTCGTCGAGCATCCGCAGGCGCCGGATGCCCAGCGACTCGCCCAGGCGCCGCAGCCAGTCCTGGAAGTGCTCGAACGCCTCGACCGGGGCGGTGAAGGTGACCTCGTCGTCGGAGAAGGACACGCGGTCGGAGGCATAGTTGAGCAGGAGCGTGAGGAAGTCCTCGCCCGCCTGGGCGGGCCCCTTGTGTCCTTGAGGCGTTTTCTTACGCTGCGTGTGGCCGTAGGCGATGCCGCGCTTCATCCACCGCATCGTGTGGGGGTGGTCACCCAGGCCGCGCGAGAGCACCTGCTCGCCGATGAGCGTCTCGGTCTCCGAGTAGTGGATGAGCGACGGCACGACGTGGGCCACCTGCTCCGGGGCATCGCGGGCGAGGCGATAGCGGAATGCCGTGGTGATCCCCGGGATCTCGATGGTCTCGACGGCGTCCGTCGCCTCGTTGACCCGCGCGAGCACCGTGTTGCCCGTGCCGAAGTCCAGTGCCACCTTGCCCATCTCAGTCCTCCCTCGCGCTCACCATGGCCTTCAGGAGCACCTTCTCGCCCAGGCGATAGCCGGGCAGGCGGATGATGACGGCAGTGCCCTCTCGCACGGCCCCGCCGCTCATGCGCTGGTGGAGGGCAACGTCGAAGCGCGACTCCTCGCCGACCGTGCCGACCGCCTCCAGGCCCGCGCGAGTCAGCTCCTTCCCAACGCCGCGGACCAGGCTCACCAGGTCGTTGACCTCGATCTCCTGGCCCGCCTCGGCAAGCTGCGTCAGGGCGATGAGGTTCGACAGGGGGCCGGCGAGGCGCTTGAGGAGCTGCTCGACCTGGTCCTGGCCGGCGCGGCCGACCGCCCGGTCGCGCTCGGCGCGCAGCGCCTCGTACTCCGAGCGCAGCTTCTCGATGCGCTCGTCGCGCTCGCGGAGGTCCATCTCCAGCGTGGCCGTCCTGGCGCGGGCCTCGGCCGCCTGCTCGTCCTCCGGCGCCGCAGCCGCAGCAGCGGGCGGGGCCGGCGCGGCCGCCTCGCGGCCCAGCAGCGCGGCGAACAGCCGCCGCCAGTATCCTGGCTTCCCTTCTGCCATGGAACCACCTCCTACGTTGCAGGCTCGTCCTCGCCGGCCAGCTCGGCTTCGTCGGCCTCGACGAACACCCCGGCCAACTCGTGGGCCTCGACGACCACCGGCGCGAAGACGCCCGTGGTGATCCGATGGCCCATGAGCGTCCGCAGCACCTTGCGGGCCGCGCCCAGGCGCCCCGCCCACGCCTCGGACGGCGCCGCCGACAGTGCCTCGAGGTCCGCAGGCGTCGCCTTCCCCGGCCAGAACTCCAGCACGCTCGCCGCCGTAGACAGCTCCTTGACCCAGTAGTTCGCGTCGTCCACGCTATCGCGCGCGAGGTCCATGGTCAACCCCGTCGCGTGCCCAGCGAGGCGCGCGAGCCAGTGGGGGCTCTCGCGGACCGCCCTTGCCGCAGGGGAGCCCGGCCGCGCCTTCTTCGCCAGGGTCGCCACAAGGGGCACCACCTGGGGCGGCTCGGCCGCCGCCAACTGCTTCAGCAGGTCGGCCTCGCTCGCATTGGCCAGCTCTGGGCGGCTTCCTTCAGCCAGCCACCGCTCGAAGAGGCTGCTCGCCGCCTCCGGCTCCTTCGGCGGCGGCACGCTATGCCCGAGGCTGTCGGCCAGAACCTGCCCGAGGACGCTCCGCAGCTCCGGCGTCTCCGGCTCCCAGCCCGACTTCCGCAACACCTCCAGCGCCGACAGCCCGTACTTCAGCGGCATCTCCAGACAC
>Ga0272441_10005968_pt1 | contig 20766 bp, 22 predicted proteins | sample SSMProp6N_FD_193582 | JGI IMG/M metagenome (GOLD analysis project Ga0272441, IMG submission 193582) | Marine sediment archaeal communities from Little Sippewissett salt marsh, Falmouth, MA, United States - SSM-Prop-6N | ecosystem: Environmental > Aquatic > Marine > Wetlands > Sediment ...
GAAAGGGGAGAGGGGAAAACTACCTATCTTCCGAATTGAACAGTGAGGGGGGCCCGAAGCATAGTTTAATAACCCCTCACCCTAGCCCTCTCCCCTTAGAAAAGGGAGAGGGGTAAATGGAAAACAGCACTATCGGATAAAGCTAAATTTCATATCTATGAAATTTAGCCAATGGTTGGAAGGTTATTATCGATACTTTATTAAACCGGTTTAATAAAGTGCCCTTAAAAATACCTTAACTCATTAATTTTAAATAGGTTATAAATTCGGGCAGCAACACTTTATAACCTTTACGACCGCAATGACCAGTAACCCGCACAAAACGGAAGAGGACCCCTTCTTTCAGTCTTCACCCCGACGCTTCAGTCTCCACATCGAGTAGGCGGTTACAAGATAGGACTTTCCGAATTGCAGGAGCTTGATCTTGGATCGTCCTGACCTTCGCGGCCGGTAGATGAAAGGAATTTCCTCAATCCGCTCGCCGCGATTCCACATCTTGATGGCGATCTCTTCCAGGATGCTGAAATCCCGGTTCTTCAGTTCGAGCCGGCGGAGGACCTCCGAGCGGTAGAGGCGAAAACCGCTCGAGATGTCCCGGATCGGGAGGGAGAGGAGCGCAGAAAAGGCCGCGTTCAGTATCCGGCTAAGCGCCTTCCTCCAGGCCGGCATTTCGGCTTTGCCTCCTTCGATGTAGCGGGAGGCGATTAAAAGGTCGGCTTCATCTCTCTTCCGGTAGATGGATTTGATGAAATCGGTGGGGTGGGAGAGGTCGCCGTCCATGGTCAGGATGAACTTCCCCCGGGCGGCGGCGAAACCTTCTTTCAGGGCGCTCCCGTATCCCCCCTCGCTCTGAACGATCAGCCGGTCGGCGAGGCTTTGGGCCCGGGGGACCGTGTCATCTTCGGAATTTCCGTCCACCACTATAATTTCGTGCTCCATCCCGAGTTCGTCCAGCGCCTCCCGCAGGCTCCGGAGCAGGAATTCGATGTTTCCCCCCTCGTTTTTGACCGGAATGATTACGGAAAGTTCGATCTCGTTCATCTGTCGCTTTCTTCCGCCTCCCGGTTCACAGCTTCAAGCACGCCTCGGCGGCGAGCCAGAAAAGCTCGCGGCGGATCGAGTGCTGCTTTCCCCAGATCCGGCGGTCCCATTCCGCTCCGCTGACATCGTCGCCCGCGTAAAATACCGAGCCGAATTTCACGCCCCTGATTTTGGCGACGGCGAAAAAGGCGGCAGCCTCCATATCGACGGCGAGGCATCCCTCCTCGCGGCGAAGCTTCACTTGGGAGAGGGAATCTCCTATCTTCGTCTCTTCCAGTAACGTCCTTTTCATCTCGCTTCTCCTTTCAATTTTTTTATCGACTGTTTCCGAAGCGGGCCGGGACCGCTTTTTCACTGGGCGTGGTAGCTGCAGGAAATCAGTTTGGTGTCACTTTCCTCTTTATCCCAGTCCACCGTCTCCAGTGCTTTCGCCACCGTATAATTGTGAAGGAGATCGTCGCCCTGTTTCATGGCATGTCCTTCCTGACTCGAGGTGGTGAGATAATCTCCGATCTCAATATCGCCTCCTTCCTTGGAGATCAGAATCTGGCCATCACCGAGAGCATAAATTAAATGGAGGTTTCCCTCCTTCTCGTGTTTTCCTGAATACACCCCGAACACGGACTTATCGTAGGCCTTCCGGCAGGGTTCGACCTCATATTCGGCCTGATGGGGACGGTCCGGACCGGGATGAGTAAAACGGAGACACATCACGGTCCCGTAGGGATATCCCTTTTCATCCATCTCCTCCGGAACCGAGGCCTGGTGGCTGGCCGTAAAGGGATTATAAGATACGACACTACCTGTGAACGAGACATCCCCGATCCAATCGCGATCTCCATCGTACCATACCGCCAAATAATTGTTTCCGCTGCCATTATCAGTGCCGCATTGAACCCCTATCCCTCTCCGGAGGGTGGAGTTGCCGTCATTGAAAAGCTCCGCCGCATAACCGGTTGGCTTGTTGGTCACCACATACAAGCCCGCGCCATAGGGTGCTGTGGAGCTGGTCCCGATTCTGACATCGCCCTCGGCGTAATAGAGGTCCATATCAGGCCAGTCAAGGTCGCGCCGCCACGGACTGCACCCTCCGCTCCCGGGCAGAGGCTCGTCACCGGAACCGCCGAAATATATGCGGGTCCGTCCTCGCACCGCCCACAAACCGCTACTCTCCCGGAAAACGGCTATCTCCGCCATTCCCTTCCCCGCATAGTCTCCGGGAAGCGGATCGTCGCTGGCACCACCGAAATAAACCCTGGTGACTCCCCTCACCGCCCAGAGGCCGTTGCTCCCCCGGAAGATCCCGATGTCGTCGGTCCCGTCCCCATCATAGTCCCCGGCCGGTGCCGCCGGCAGCCAGCTCAGCCCCAGCAATACGGCCAAAACCATTGCCCATCTCTTCATCTTCTTTCCTCCTTTCTCTTTCCTCTTACAACTCGATTTCAAACTTCCCTGACCTCGGCGTGGTAGCCTCCTAGAAAATCACTTCTTATTCAGAAGCCGGAAGGAGCAGAGGTACCGTATGATCAGGGCGCTTTTGTCTGCAGGGCCGGAGACGGAGATCACGTAAATCCTCTTGTCGACCAGGAGGAAACGCGCCCTTCCCTCCACCGGCTTTTTCTTCTCGCTCCCGGGGGCCTCGTAGCTGAGCTCCTTGCCCGGGTAGCCCGATATTTCAACGGGCTGGAAAGAAATCTCGTGGCCACCGAGCACCTGGATCATCCTCTCCTTGGCCTTGAAGTATAGCCCCTCCCGGCTCTCGAAGTCCACCGCTATCGACGGGAGATCGGAATACTCGACACTGAAATCGGCCTCCTTCGTATCCAGGGTATAGAGGTTCTCTCCGATCCTCCCGATCGGCGTTGCCTCAGCAGGGTGGGTAAGGGTGAAGGAGCCGGGGAGGAGAATACTGAATCCTCCTTCCTCCGAGGTGAACGTTCGCCAGGCCGCCGGGTTCCCCGCGGCTACGAAAGACCCGAAGAGAAACACAATTGCGGCTATACTCATTACCGAACTCCTTACCGCCACCAGCATCTCCGAACTATTCACCGACCATCATAGTTTCAAGCACGCTTCGGCGGCGAGCCAGAAAAGCTCGCGGCGGATCGAGTGCTGCTTTCCCCAGATCCGGCGGTCCCATTCCGCTCCGCTGACATCGTCGCCCGCGTAAAATACCGAGCCGAATTTCACGCCCCTGAATTTGGCGACGGCGAAAAAGGCTGCCGCCTCCATATCGACGGCGAGGCATCCCTCCTCGCGGCGAAGCTTCACTTTAGAAGGGGTTTCCCGGTAAGGGGCGTCGGTGGTCCAGGTCTTGGTGAGGAGGAAATCGCAGCCATGCTCGCGGAGGACGGTCACGATGGCTTCAACCGCTTCGGGACTTGCGCTCACCTCACGCCCCGGAGGCAGATAATGGTATGAGGTCCCTTCATCCCGGATGGCCTCCGAAGGGACCATGATTTTTCCGCTGGCGATTTCACGATCCAGAACGCCTGCCCCGCCGCAGGCGATGATCTTGCTGCATCCGTGAACGATGATCTCTTCCAGCAGGGCCGCCGCCAGCGGCGCCCCCACCCCCGGATGGAAAACCGCCAGGCGCTTGCCCTTAACCGTCACTTCGTAAAGGGGATGCTCTCCCGCCTCTTCTTTATGGACGGTGATCACCCTGGCGCCTTCATTCCGGCGCAGGTCATCGATTACTTCCTGGAAAAAGCAGATCACGCAGTTTTCGGGTGCCGGGACCGGTTTGATGAAATTGACGGGAGAGATTACCGCTTTTTCGGATTCATCGAATTCGAGTATGGGATATTTTTTTTTCATTTTACGCTGCGGCAGACATTATGGCATCAAACACCGCCTCCGCCAACCGGAAAACGGTTTCCTTCCCTCCAAGGGAAGGGAAAGGATATGTTGACTCAAAGGAGGCGGGAGAATATAAATATAAGGAATCAGCCGGCCCGGCCGGATCAGGATTCAAAACCCCTTTTCGAGCTGAACCATGGTCGAGAAAAAGCCTAAACCCACGATCGAGATAAAGCTCGTCAACGTTCACAAGACCTACTACATGGGCGAGGTCGACGTGAAGGTCCTGCGGGGGATCGACCTCGAGATCCACGCCCAGGAGCTGACCGTGATCCAGGGCGACTCCGGCGCGGGCAAGACCACCCTCCTCAACATGATCGGGGGGATCGACCGGCCCACCTCGGGCGAGATCTGGTTCGAGGGAAAAGACATTGCCCAGCTCAGCGACGGAGAGCTTACCCTTTACCGGCGGAAGAGCGTCGGCTTCGTCTTCCAGTTTTACAACCTGGTTTCAACCCTCACCGCCCTCGAGAATGTCGAGGTTTCGACCGAGATCGTCGACGACCCGATGGATCCCGGAGAAGCTTTGAAACATGTTGACCTCGCTGACCGGATGGGTCATTTCCCGGCCCAGCTGTCGGGCGGGCAGCAGCAGAGGGTGGCGATCGCCCGGGCACTGGCCAAGAATCCGAACCTGATGCTCTGCGACGAGCCGACCGGGGCGCTCGACACCGAGACCAGCGTCAACGTCCTCAACCTGCTCACCGATCTCAACCGGAAGCTTGGAACCGCCATCGTCCTGATCACCCACAATCCCCAGATCGCGAAAATCGCCAACCGGGTAATCCACCTCGGCGACGGAAAAGTAGAGAAGGCCTACGTCAACGAGAAACCGATCAAGGCGGAGGATATTTCCTGGTGAACGTCCTCAACCGAAAATTGCTCCGTGACATCCGCGGTTCGAAGGGGCTGTTGCTCACGATCACGTTGATCATCGCCGTGGGGACGGGGTGTTTCGTGGGAATGCTCGCCACCTACGATAACCTGGAAACGGCCCTCGTCTCATACTACGCCCGCTGCCGGATGGCCGATTTCTGGGTGGATCTGAAGAAAGCACCGGAGACCGAGGTGGAGCGCCTGGCCGAGATCCCCGGCATCTCCGAGGTCCGCACCCGGATATCCTTCCCGGTGGTGGCGGATCTGCCGGGGGTGGACCGTCCGGTGAGCGGTCTCGCGGTCTCCCTGCCAACGGTGCACCGGGCGGTTATCAACGACATTGTGCTGGAGAGCGGGAGTTACTTCACCGCCGGCGGCCGCGAGGAGGTGATCGTCTCCAAGAAGTTCGCCGAGGCCCGCGGCCTCCGTCCCGGAAGCGATATCCACCTGGTCCTCAACGGGCAGAAGAAGAAGCTCCGGGTGATGGGGATCGCGATCAGCTCCGAGCACGTTTACCTCGCCGCCCCCGGCAGCATGATGTCGGAGCCCGGGGATTACGGCGTCTTCTACCTGGATCGGGAGTTCGCCGAGGATGTTTTCGGCTTCCACGGCGCCTGCAACAACGCGGTGGGGATCCTGACACCCCGGTCGAAGAGCTCAGGAGCGGACGGGATGGTCTTCGAGGAGGTGAACCGGCGTCTGGGCCCCTACGGAGTCTTCGCCGTCACTCCCCGCCGCCGCCAGTTCTCCAACCTCACACTCCGCGCCGAGATGGGAGGGCTGAAGACAACCGCCACGGCACTGCCCCTGATATTTTTAAGCGTGGCCGCCCTGGTCCTCAATGTACTGATGACCCGGCTGGCCGAGCACCAGCGGGTGGTGGTGGGGACGCTGAAAGCGCTCGGCTACGGTAATCGGTCGCTCTTCGGCCATTTCCTCAAGTTCGGACTGGTGGTGGGGGTGGGAGGAGGACTGGCCGGGTGTATCCTGGGGCAGGCCATCGCCGATCTGATGATCGGGCTTTACCGGACCTTCTTCGAGTTCCCCGATCTCACCAGCCGGTTTTATCCCTGCCTGATATCGGCGGCGCTTTTAATATCGGTCACCTTCGCCGTCCTGGGAACGCTCCGCGGGGTAAAGCGGGTGGTGGAGCTGAGCCCGGCCGAGGCGATGCACGAGTCGATGCCGGAGAAGGGGGGACGGGTGTTTCTGGAGCGGTGGGGGGAATTCTGGAAGCGGCTCGGCTTCTGGTGGCAGATCGTTCTTCGCACCCTCCTGCGCAACCGGATGCGGACAGCGATCGGCGTCATCGCGGCGCTCCTGGGTTCGTCCCTGGTCCTGCTCGCCTTCGGCCTTTCCGATTCGATGACCCACATGGTCGATTTCCAGTTCGAAAAGGTGCTGCTCTCCGATTACAACCTGACCTTCAAGGATCCGCTTGATTTCGGCGCCGTCTATGAGGCCCGGGCCCTCCCGGGGGTGAATCGGGTCGAACCGGTCTTCAGTTTCAGCGGAACCTTCATAAACGGAAACCGGAAGAAAAAAGGCGCCATCACCGGCCTGATTTCCGGGGCAACGCTGAATATTCCCCGCTCGGCCGACGGCACTGTGGTCCGGGTGCCCCCGACCGGTCTCTTGATGAGCGCGCGGCTGGCGGAGCAGCTGGGGGTCGCTGCCGGGGAGAAGGTCACCTTCATCCCGGTGCGGGGAACGAGGAGACCGCGGTCACTGCCGGTGGTGAGCACCGTGGAGTCCATGATCGGCCTCTCCGTCTATGCCGACTACGGTTACCTCAACCGGCTGGCGGGGGAGACGGCGTCGGTCACCGAGCTCCAGATCAAGGGCCTCCGAAATCAGGAGGACCAAAAGGATTTTTTCCGTCAGCTTAAAAAGCTCCCCCGGCTCCAGTCCCTGACCGTGATCGCGGAAGTGAAGGAGGTGCTGCGACGACAGATGACCGGATCGATGCAGGCGATGACCACGATTATGATCCTTTTTGCCGGCGTCATCTTCTTCGGCTCGATCCTGAACGGTTCCCTGATCGCTATCGCCGAGCGCCGGCGGGAGATCGCCACCTTCCGGGTCCTCGGGTACCGCCCCTCCGAGATCGGCGGGATGTTCATCCGGGAAAACCTGATGATGAACATGCTCGGGGCGATCCTGGGGTTGCCCTTCGGATACTGGATGCTCAAAGGCCTGTCCCGGCAGTACACCAATGACATCTTCATGATGCCGGCGGTGGTGAGCCCGTCCGCCTGGGGATGGACGGTCGTTCTCGCCCTTGTCTTCGTTCTGGTATCGCACCATTTCGTCCAGCGGGCGATCAACCGTCTCCGTTGGCAGGACGCTCTGGCGATGAAAGAGTAATTATAGAAATATGGAAAACAAGTAAATATGGAAATAAGAGAACTTTGGAATAAAGAACATAGGAATATGGAAATATTAAAATATTGAAACAAGGGAACAAGAAAATAAGGGAATAAGTTGTAAGTAAAGAGTAGCAAGTATCCCCGCAAAATGAACTTCGTTCATCGCGGGGCAGGCAAGTAGCGAGATAGTTATAAGCGAGAAAACTAGGGAAAAAATGGGGGCGGGATTATGAAAAATAAGAAAGCGAATATGAAAAAGAAGCGGAAGAAGCTGAAGTGGGTGGTCTGGGGAGTCGTGATCCTGGTGATAATCATCCTGATCGCGGTCTTCGGAAGGGGGAAGGGAGTTCAGGTGCGGACGGCCGCGGCTTCAAAGGGAACTATCCGGGCCTACGTGGAGGAGCGCGCCCGCACGACGCTTCCCAGAGTTTACAGGATCACCATGCCGTTCAACGGGAGGGTCGAGCCGATCACTATGGAGGAGGGGGACCGGGTCGCCAAGGGCGAGGTGGTGGCCACACTCGACGCTGAGAATTTGACCACCGCCCTCGAGCAATTTGAGGAAACGGTCCGGGCTTCCGGGCAGGCCGTCAAGGCGGCCGACCAGCAGGTGGTCGCGAACCGTGCGCTCGAGGCCTATGCGAAGTGGTTTGCCGCCGCCCAGGAGAAGCTGTACCCCGATAAGCTGATCAGCGAGATGGATATGAAGGAGGCGACGCGGGACGCCACTGAGGCGGAAGCGGCCACCCAGGAGAGCCTCCTCACCTACTACGCGTTCGTCGCCCTCGATGCCGCTACCCGCCTGCTCCCGGTCCCCATCCGGCGTGACCTTGCCCGCACGAAGCTTAAAAGCCCGATCGGCGGAGTGGTTCTCAAGCGCCACTTCCAGAACGAAGTGGTTCTTTCGGCCGGCCAAACCCTCCTGGAGATCGGCGTCCCGGAATCCCTAGAGGTCACGGCCGACATCCTCTCCACCGACGCGGTCGGTGTCCGTCCCGGGGACTCCGTCGAGATTTTCGGTCCGACGGTGGGGAAAAAGCCGCTGCGGGGATCGGTGAAGAAGGTTCATCCAGAAGCCTTTACCAAGGTTTCTTCGCTCGGGGTCGAGGAGCAGCGGGTTCCGGTGGAGATTACGATCGATCCGGGTGACATGAAAACCCTGCGGGAGGCGGGAAGCACCCTGGGGGTCGAGTACCGGGTCCGTGTCCGGATCTTTACCGACTCCCGTAGTGACGCGATCATTATTCCTTACCCTGCCATCTTCCGGGGAAGCGGGGGAGAATGGCAGGTTTTTGTGGTCAACGAAGGCCGTGCCGAGCGTAAAAAAGTGACAACCGGACTCACCAATGACCTGCAGGCGGAGGTGACAAAGGGCCTGTCAACCGGCGAACGGGTGATACTCGCCCCTCCCACGACGCTCCAATCCGGAGACCGGGTAGAGATCGAGGAAGCTTATTGATGAGCGTATTAAAAAATTTTAAAAATTTATCTTCTTGTTCTTCATGACTTCGTGGTAAAACACTAACGCCTTGGGCGTGGCGTTACAGTTCCGAAATTCCAATAAAGTGAGTGTAGTAAAATTTCACCCGTGAAAGGAGGTGAAGACGATGAGAGGTTATCTTCTTCTGATTCCGGCTGTCCTCCTGATGGTCTCCTGCGCTACCCAACAGGAGCAGGTCGCGCCGGCGATTCCGGAGGCGGAAGCGGTTATAGCCGCACCGGCACCCACACCGGGACCCCCGGAAACATTCGACTACACCGAGAACCCAACCCTCGCGCTGATTCCTCTGGGTGCGGTCAGGGGTCAGGCCAACGGCGAGGAGTTCACGGTCAACACCATCATCTTCGAGCCGAAATCCGACGGGACCTGGGAGGTTAAATTCTGCGAGGCGGATCTTGATGACCCCACCGAGGTTCTCATCGATGGTCAATATATCTACCTCGACCTCGCCGAGGCGCCCGAGGCGGGCAAGGTGATCGAAAAACCGATGGAATTCGGCGCCGGATTCTTTCAGATCACCCTTCCCGACGGCACCGGCACCACCAGCTGGAACGCGGATAACGCCTGGGTTCTGGAGATCACCGATTGGAACCAGGAGCCATGGGACCCGGATGACGACTTTTTCCAGACCGCGGGCACGGCCTCGGGCCGGGTGGCGGTCTGCTATAAAGGTTACGGGGATTTCGAAAACTCCTGGGCGGCCGGAAATTTCGACGGCGCCGTCATCCGCTACATGGGCGAACCGCCCTGGGTGCAGGAGAGCGAAGAATAATTTTTATCCTTATCCGTTTTTTCCTTGCTGATTACTTTCCGGCTCCGCGGCTCCACTTCTCCTGCTGGCCCTTGAGGAAGCGCAGGAAGCGGTTGCAGCGGTGGTAGCGCCCCGCTCCCAGGAATGCGACCAAGAGGGCGAGAGGGAGGAAGAGCCAGCCGATTGCCGTGACTACGGTGATCTCGAAGAATTTAATAAACGAAACCCCCGCGATGAAAAGGGTCAGGGCCAGGCGGAGGTAGGAGAGGAAGGTCCTCTCGTTGGCCATGATCGTCCGGTCGGCCGCCAGATGGTCCCGCGTGTCCTTGATCTTAAAAATAGGCTGCTGGAAATCATCGTTTTGTTTCATTCCCGATCTCCCTATCTATGGTCAGTATTTACCATACCGTTTCCGGTCGGTGAAATATAAAACAATCGATCCTTTTTTGGTTTTCACGGGGTAATAGAGCTCGTAATGGCCGTCGGCCGCGCTGAATCTATGCTTGAGCGACCTGCCCTCAAATACGCTTTTCAGGTATTCCCGCTCAGCTGCGGAGCAGGAGTATATATAATCGGTTTTATCGTCATGCTTATCCCAGGGTTCGTAGTAATGCTGTCCGAAGGAAAGGAACAAGGCTTTTCCCTCGATGCTGTCACTCACTATGACCCGGACCGAAGGGAAACTTTCATCTTCCTTGGAGAGCACTTTCAGCCCTGCCGCGGCGTCTTCCGCATATTCCCGGTTGAATCGGTAATCCCCGAGATGCTCGATAATCCGGGTGTTATTGGACAGCATGTATCTCGCCGATTTAACCAGAGAGCGCTCCTTGTTCCCGGATGTTCTGAGATCCCCCAGGAAGAGCAGAAGGAAAATTATCGGAAATGACAGGAGAAAAAGCACCAGCGGGCCGGTTTTTCTCCTCGAGGCCGGTTCGGCGGTTGCCGCCTCTCGTGCCCCGAGTACCTCCGATATCTTGGTCAGGTTAAACATGACATTGACGATCACCGCTCCCATCAGGACCGCCAGAATCCCGATGATGCTCAGGTAGAAACTCTCGGTTATGTTCTCCCGGAAGACCTTGAATCCGAACACTTCGGAAACCGCGAAAATGAACACCCAGTAGAGCAACAGGATGATCGCTATAAGCGAGATGCGGTTGGTGAGCCTGATGATCCTGTCTCTTTTCATTTAACCCTTCCTTATTCAGTTTCTCTGTTCTTCTGATTTTCGACGACGGCCGGATCCCGATCGAATCCTCGTCCTCGAAAATCTGGCCGACTTCTGCTATCTCAGATGTGCCGGGATGCAGCTGTGCAGTCTGGTATAGCCGGCCCGTCTGGCTTCTTCAATGCTGGAAAAGTATATCCGGTTATGAGGCGCCGGCGGCGAGGTGCAGGTGTGATAATGAAGAACCTTGCTCCTCAGGTTGCCGATGAACGGTTTGGGAACTCCCGCCGGTGCTGCCGGGGCCGCTTCCGGGCCGCTTTTTCTTCCGCCGTGGCCCTGGCGGGCGAGGAGACGGTCCTGGAGCAGGTCGGCTTCATGGCGCCTCAGGTCGATTTCGTAGTCGAATCCGGACCTGAGCGCCCCGGTGTTCCCGATCCTCCAGTACTGTCCGGTTTCACTGAACTGGGAAGGATAAAACCGGCGCCAGGGCTCGGCCGGATAGCGGAACCTCGAGATCCTGCCGTCGGAAAGGTAGTCGCGGAAGCGGTTGAGCTGTTCGGATGCTTTCCGGCCCGCCCGGGCCAGGTCGCCGCTGAGTTTGACCTCGGCCACGAGCACGATCCGGCCGTTTCTTCTGTCCTGAACCATGATATCGAGCTCGCCGGCGGTCCTGCCCCCGGCTTCTTCGTACTGGAGTCCCCCCAGAACGATATACTTATCCGGGGAGAAAAGGGATCGGATCTGGACCCGGGCCAGTTCCTCCAAAACAAAACCGATGACCTTATAATTTACATCCCGGTCCTTGAGGATCTCGAAGTAATGATCGAGGAGAGCCTGGCGGTCCCGGGCCGGAGCCGGTTTCGTTCCCGCCCGACAACCGATCTGGAATTGCGTTGGTTCGTCAACCGCCGCTTCGCAAACGGCGGTGAGGATCAACGAGAATATGACGGGAAGAAGGTATATTTTCCTGAACGCCGATTTCATAGCTTAAAAAATATGGTTCTCTTCCATTTGGTGTGGGTTTGAATATCTCATGTAAAAACTGTCATTGCGCAATGATTTTCATAAAGCATTTACCCATACAAAATGGAAGCCATCGAAAAATATGATTTTTCAGGCGGCGGTAACCGTTATCTTCAGCTCAAAGAGTGTGACATCGGAGAAAATGGTCGTCAAGAGTTTTGACTATTCTCCTCCGACATCTCTTCACTGGTATCTGTTTTCATATTCACCCATTTGCCATATGATTCATATCGGGGTATATTTATCATGAATGTGTCAAGATCGAGGAGTTTTGAGTGAAAGCGATGGTCATATCCCGGATCACCAATCTGGCTGCGAATCCCGAACCCCTCGATCCGGTCGAGAGGGATATCCCCGAACCGGGGGCGGGAGAGATTCTCCTCCGGGTGCGGGCCTGCGGCGTCTGCCACACCGAGCTCGATGAAATCGAGGGGAGAACACCCCCCTCCCGTTTCCCGGTGATCCCCGGTCACGAGGTGGTGGGGAGGGTGGAAAAATGCGCCTCGGAGGCCTCCCGTTTCCGGGTGGGCGAACGGGTGGGCGTGGCCTGGATCTACTCCGCCTGCGGGAGATGTTCCTTCTGCCGGAGCGGGAACGAAAACCTCTGCCCGCAGTTCCGTGCCACCGGAAGGGACGCTGACGGCGGCTACGCCGAGTACATGGTCGTTCCCCAAAACTTCGCCTATCCCATTCCGGAACGCTTCACCGACGTCGAGGCGGCCCCGCTTCTCTGCGCCGGGGCGGTCGGCTACCGCTCCCTGCGACTGACCGGGATCGCCGACGGCGATCCTCTGGGTCTTACCGGCTTCGGCGCCTCGGGCCACCTGGTGCTGAAGATGGTCCGGTACCGCTATCCCCGCTCTCCGGTTTATGTTTTCGCCCGGAGCGAAAAAGAACGGTCCTTCGCCTACGACCTGGGAGCTTCCTGGGCGGGGGATACGGCGGAGGCGCCGCCGGCCGAATGCGCCGCTGTCATCGACACCACTCCGGCTTTCAAACCGGTGGTCGAGGCGCTGAGGAATTTAAGGCCGGGGGGACGCCTGGTGATCAACGCCATCCGCAAGGAAGGGGAAGACCTCGCCTACCTTTTGAACATCCGTTATCAGACTCACCTCTGGATGGAGAAGGAGATCAAGTCGGTCGCCAACGTGACCCGCCGGGACGTGGAGGAGTTTCTGAAATTGGCGGACGAGATCCCCATCGTCCCCGAAACAACTACCTTCACCCTGGACGAAGCCAACCTCGCCCTCAACCAGTTGAAGGCGGGGGGCATCCGGGGGGCGAAGGTCCTCAACCTGGTCCGTTAATCTTTCAGAACTGGTAGCGCAAACCGGCGTGGACGAAGCTCGCCTTGGTTCCGTCCACCACCACGTCCGCTTGCCGGGCCCCGCTGTGGTTAGTATGGGAGCGGTCGTTGCTCGCGTAGTAACGGTAGGAGAGCTCCAATTCCAGGGAAGGGGAAATCTCCCAGGCTACGCCGGCGATGGCCTGCCAGGCGAAGGCCCAGTCCCAGTCGTCCGCCCGGACCGTCTCCGCGGTTGACGGCAGATCCCAGCATATATCGAGGTTGGCCCGGATCAGGCCCGCCCCGGCTCCGGCGAAGGGGGTGAAAGCGGTTGAGTTTGCCCCGTCAAGATACAGGGATAGCATTCCCCGGAAGTGGCGGTCGTGGCCGCTCGCCTCGGCTGTTTCTCCCAGCTTCTTCAGGGAAAGCTTGTCGAGGGACATGTTCACAAGCCCGAGCTCCGCTTCCGCCCGCAGCCAGGGGAAAAGACGGGAGCCGCCGGCGAGGTTGACGTCGTACTCCGACTCGAACTTCATCTTCGCTCCCTGGCCGCTCCGGGGACTCCGCGTGCTGTCGTCCGCCCAGCCCGGTCCCCCGCGCAGGGCGATGTAAAACAATGTCGGTTCACATTCGTCGCCGGCCTCGCCGGCGGCTCCGCCTACCAGGATCACCGAAATCATAACGGCGATCATTAATACACATTTCTTACCCATGATCCGATCTCCTTTCTTGAAAATTTCTCTTCTCTATTTAATATAGTAGCCCGATACTTTCCAGTTTCCTTCGTCGAGCATCGGCGTAACCGTCTCCACCGCTGATTTTTTGTTTTCGAACGAGGTAACAAACTGGATGACGACGTACTCGCCGTCCGGGGCCCCGGGCAGCTCGGTCATACACTTAGCTCTTTTGAGCTTGCGGGAAAGCATCCGGCCGAGGGGCTTCCGGACCGCTGTGGTTTTCTGGATCCAGACGTCTTCGGGGACGACATTTTTGAAGTAAACCGCCGCCTCTTTCCAGGAGGCGGAGTAATTGCCCGAATCGATCAGTTCGAGCCACTGCCGGGCCGCTTCCACCGCCGCCTTCTCGGTGGCGGAATTGCTTTTAGACCGGCACCCCGCGCCCGCGGCCAGAACAGCGATGAGTACCATTATCGTCAAAGTTTTCATCTTCCCCTCCGTTTTCCTCTCAGCCTTTCTTGATGTCCAGCAAGGGGGAGCCGTCCATCGCGTCCAGTCCTTCCACCACCAGCACGTTCCCCTCGCGTTTCAGCACTTTCACCCGGGTAATTCCGATCGGGTTCGGCCGCCGCGGGCTTCTGGTGGAGAATACGCCCCGCAGTTCTCTCGAAGGATTTCCCCGCGGGTGGACCAGGAGGACTTTTCTATCTGGCGGAGAATTCAGGTGCATCCAGTAGAGGATGAGCAGGTTGGCGGATTCTTCAATGCCCTCGAGGCCGCCGGCGAATTTTTCCCGGACCTCGATTCTCGCCTCCGCCGTTCCCTCGGAATCAGGTGACCTGTGCTTAGTCGGGTTCCTGATCACACCGATCGGACTGATATTCAACTTGCGCATATTCCTCTTTTAAGTATTATATTCGCTCCCGATGTTCTCGGGAAGATTTTTATCACAAGATGCGATTCGAAGGAAAACAAAAAACAACAAAATTAATAATGAAATTTGCGGCAGCTGTTCTTACCTTTTTTCTGTTCTTGCCGGCTTCTTCCCCCGCTAAGGGACCGCCGGCTTCCGCCACCTCGCTGATCGATAAGGCCTGGGAGAACTGGCACGATGTGGAGGATTACACCTGCGTCTTCAGCAAGCAGGAGCGGATCCGGGGGGAGCTGTTGCCGGAAAGGACCGTCTTTATGAAGGTCCGGGAAGATCCCTTCTCCGTTTACATGAAGTGGATCGGCAGCTACCGCTCGGGCCAGGAGGCGCTCTATGTTTCCGGCCAAAACAACGGTGAACTGAAGGTCCACCGGGGTGGAATTCTCGGGATCATCAACCTGAACCTCGACCCGGAGGGCGAGCTTGCCATGAAGAGCAGCCGGCATTCGATCACTGAAGCCGGTATCGGCCACACCCTCCGGCTCATCCGCGAAGATTTCCTGCTTGCCCGGAAGAACGGCGAAGGAGAGATCACCCTCGTAGCTGAGGAGGATGTAAACGCCCCCGGAGTCCGCTGCTTCCGGGCGGAGTTCCCGCCGGAGAGAGTCAAAACCGGAACCAAGAAAGAGTCACCCCGGGAGTACTACGGGGCTGTTTCGGAGATTTGCCTCGACACCGCCACCCTTCTTCCCCGCTCCGTCACCATCTATGACTCGACCGGCGAACTTCTCGAAAAGTATCGCTACCGGGACGTGAAGCTCAACGTCGGCCTAACCGAGTTGGACTTCGATCCCGACAATCCCGAATACGGTTTCTGAAAATACCGCCTTTCAGAATAAGGACTCAAAATTATTTCTCCGGGTCGGCATCCCGTCATTCCCAGCCTTTGATCGGCTTCAAGGTTTAATTATATTTTTCCGTGCTTCCATTCCGTCGTTTCTTTCAACCTCCGGGCCATCGTTTTCAGGATCGAGGTCACGATCTCCGGGTTCTCCCTCAGGATGGTTTGGAAATTCTTCCGGGAGATGGCGACAAGCCTCACGTCCGCCCCCGCCGACACCCCCGCGGTCCGGGGTTCGTCGATCAGCATCGACATTTCTCCGAAAAAGTCGCCCCTTTTCAGCACCTTCACTGTTTTTCCGTGCTTGGTGACCACGACCTCGCCCTCCAGGATATAAAACATTTCATCGCCCGGCGCCCCGTCTTCGAAGATCACCTCGCTTTGCTGATAGGTTCTCACAAACCGTTCGAGCAGACCGCTGAGCGCGCCGCGCCCGGACGGTGGAGCGAGGAAAAGACCCCGGAAGAGCAACGCCTCGCGCCTCCGGACGTTGGCCATCACTTCCGTTCCGAACAGTATTGCCAGGAAGGCATAGTAGATCCAGGCCGTGAGGACGAAGATCGCCTTCAGCGACCCGAAAGCGAACCCGTAGTTGGGATTATATTTGAGGAGAAGTCCGAAAGCGGGCCGGATGATGAAGAGAAGCAGAGTGGTCACCGCGGCGCCGGTGAAACGCTGCTCCCAGTTCAGCTTCACCGGGCAGAAGACCAGGTAGAAGAAAGCGAGAAAAACGACGCCGGCCCCGGCCCCGATTAAAAGGTTAAGGAGGCGGTAGCCGGAAAGTCCCGCCCCGGCCGGCAACGCGTTCATCAGAACGGGGAGGAAAATTTTTCCCACCACCAGGAGGATGAAGAGGAGCAGGAGGGCCAGGACCGCCCCGACGTTGAAAAGCTTGCTCTTGATGAAGTGCATCCTTTTCTCTCCCCGGAAGACCCGGCGGAAGGCGCTCCGGAGGGAAGAGGCAAACGGGGTGATGACCCAGATCAGGATTACGATGCTGAAGGCTCCCCACATCTTCTGATCTGCCAGGGCGTGGATTTCTTTCAGGATGACGTCGTTGAACTTGGGGAGAACCTGCTCGGTGATCCCGGCGATGCCTTCGAAGACGACCTCGGAGGAGAGCGTGAAATGGCTCAGCAGGATGAGAACCAGCAGCAGAAGCGGGATCAGGGAGAAGAAGCCGTAGTAAGCGAGCGTCGCCGCGGTCTGGAAGTCGTTATTCAGCTGAAAAGAGCGTACCGACTCTTTTAAAACCAGCCAGGAAAATCGTATTCGATTACGAAAATTCATCCTTACCTTCGTCGATTCGCTCTGCTCGAGTCGCTGCTGTTTTTATTTTAGCGTTCCTTAGTTTCAACGATTCCCTATTTAAAGTATCAGAACAAGGCCTGATCCCCCTTCTTAAGGGACCACGATTTCGGCCAGGGGGACGGTTCTCCTGCTCCCCCCCGCTTCCACGATCCAGGTTGATCCGGAGCCTTCAATCACGGTGGCGTCAATCAGTTCGTCGTTGTCTCCGTAAATTTTTACCGGGGTACCGGGAGACAATTCGAGCGTTTTGAATTCGCCCCGCGCGAGGTATTCATCGGGATTTTCCCGATCATAGTAGGTCACTTTGAATCGGCCGCTTTCGATAGCGGCGATCCGGGCCGGATACCAGAGACCGTCTTCTCCATCATAGACGAGAACCGCCGTTCCTATCGCGGGCTCCTCCGCTTTCTGACCGGAGGCCGATTCCAGGACGGTTTTTCGGGTGCTCACGGTTCCGATTTCCGCGGACATCCGGGGAGTTGACTGTACCGCAGCGGCAACCCCCTTTTGCTGTCTGCATCCGCTTCCGGCTTGCGCTTCCGCGGAGTACTGGTCCATGCGTTGCAGGACCGCGTCGATCTGATCCCGTGTCATCCCCTGGGCTTCCAGCTTCTGCCGCATTTCCAGCTTGGCTTTCTCCCGGATTTCGGCGGCCTCATCCGCTGAGCCCGAGGTTGCTAACGTGAGCAGAAATATGACTATTACCCCCGTGCCAAAGATGAACTTCTTCTTCATGCTTCAACCTCCCTTTGTTGGTTGTCGGAGGTAATCTTATGCCAGTTTTATCGGGTAAGGAAGTTGAAAGTAATTAAGGATAACATTCGGAAATGATTCCCCGTCCCCGTGTTCGGGGTTCATGATCACCTCATCTCTAATTTGCCTCCAGGAGACTCATAAATAAATCAGAGGGTATCTTTACTTATTTGCTTTCCCGGCGGATGGTGGATTATACTATTCGGTAAACAATACCAAAAAGGAGAGATCAATGCACCGCACCGAATTACTCTTGATTTTAGGCTGCATCTGTCTCGTCGGGGCCGCCTGCGAAAAGCGAAAAGAAAAGGTTCCACCCGCCCCCGCCCCGGGGCCTTCGGCGGAAAAACCGCAGGTGAAAGCCAAAGCGGTCCCGACCCGCTTCCGCCCGGAAGAAGAGCCGCTCCCGGTTCCCCCCCGCCGGAAAGAAGAGGCTGCGAGCTGGCGTGTCGACGTTCATCCCCAGGCCCTCTCCCGGATGATCAGCGAAGGGAATACCGGTTCGCTGAAGCAGAGCTTGGCGCGTGATATCGAGGCTGCCGCCCGCCGCGATGCGGCCGGCGAATCCCTTCTCCATCATGCCGCAAGGAAGGATAATCAGGAGATCGTGTCCCTCCTGATCGATTACGGGAGCGATCCCGAAGCCCGGAACCGGGAGGGAGAGACGCCTCTGCTCCTCGCCGCCGAGCACTCGAGCAATCCCTGGATCGCCGCGGTCCTGCTCAAGTCCGGAGCCAATATCAACGCTTTCGACAACGCCGGCAACTTCATCCTCCACAAATCCATTTTGAACGAGGAGGGCGGGCCGGCAATGATCGGGTACCTCTGCCGGCGGGGGATCGAAGTGGACCGCAGGCAGGGGGACCGGAAGGATGGCTTCACACCGCTCCACCTGGCCGTCCTCCAGGCCAACATCAAAAATGTGGATGCTCTCCTGCGGATGGGGGCGGAACCCCTGGAGCGGGTGGGAGAAGAAACGACTCTCCACCTGATCGCGCGGAGCAGCGGGAAAAAGAGCGAAATCCACGCCCCCGAAATCCTCGAACTCATGCTGGAGTACGACTTCAATGTTAATGAGCAGGACGGCCGGGGGGATACCCCTCTCCACATCGCCGCCCGCAACAACCGATCCAAGTTGGTGCGGATTTTGCTGCAGCACGGCGCCTCGCCGGAGATCAAAAACTGGAGCGGCAAGACGCCCGCCGATGTAGCTCAGGAAAAAGTCCTCCCCCTCTTTGAATAAACGGTGTCAAATCTTGACATTTGACATTTTAGCTTTTGCGGAGAGGTCCCTTCTCATCTCGATGGTCACGCCGGATTTCCTCAAGTATTCTTCGGCGAGAACGAAGTTGTAGCAATCATCCTTTTCGAAGTTCGGCTCCTCTGTGATCACGAGCCTGGAGAGGCCGGCCTCGATGATCGCGATCGCGCAGGGAGCGCAGGGGAACCACTCGCTCAGGTAAATGATTCCACCCCTAATAGAGATTCCCCGTTCCGCTGCCCGGCAGATAGCCCTGATCTCGGCGTGGACGGAGGGGCAATTTTTCAGGTTCTCCGGCGTGATCGGACCCCCCAGAAGGCATTCCGGATGATCCCCGGCCTTTCCCGGAGGGCCGTTCCAGCCCAGAATGTATTCACCGCCGACCGTTTCGATGACGGCCGCCATCCGGATGTTGTTGCAGGTGCTGCGGGATTTCGCTTTTTCAAAAAGTTTCTGAATATTATTCATCTACCTCGTAACCGGTATATCCCCGGAGGTGCCGTAATAAACCCGGTCTCCTCCTCTCACCGCCCACAACCCCGTGCTCTCCCTGAATATCCCCACGTCGTCGGCCTGATCGCCGTCGTAGTCGGCGGGGACGGGCTGGTCCGTCCCGCAGCCGTAAAAGCATCGGCTTCCGCCCCGGACCGCCCAGAGACCGGAAGAGGAGCGGAAAATGGCCGGCTCCCAGGTCCCGTCCCCGTCATAATCGCCGGGAACAACGGTATCAGCGGGGCTTCCGTAATAACAGCGGCTGACGCCTTTCAGAGCCCATAAACCGTAAGCAGCGCGAAAAATACCGATGCCTTTATTACCGTCGCCGCCGTAATCTCCCGGTACCGGCACATCGCCACTGATACCGAAATAGGTCCGGGTGACACCCCTTACCGCCCAGAGACCGGTATTCGGCCTGAATATCCCGACGTCACAGCAGCCGTCCCCGTCATAATCACCGGGAACCGGTTCATCCAGATAACCGAAATAAATCCTGGTTAAATCCTTCATCGCCCAGAGGCCGGTGGTTCCACGGAAAATGCCGATCTCGGTTGTACCGTCGCCGTCGTAATCTCCGGAGACGGGGAGGTCGGAGTCGGAACCGAAGTAAATCCAGGTTATCTCCCTCACCGACCAAAGGCCGGAGCTTGGTCTGAAAATTGCGACATCGTCGGTTCCGTCGCCGTTGTAATCTCCGTTATCAACCATCGCCCGGCGCCGCGCCGCCGAAGGGGAAGGCGAGGCGGTGGGCGTGGGTTGGGGTGTCGCCGTCGGTGTCGGCGTGAGCGAGGGCGGAGGCGTCGGCGGGGGAGTTGCCGTCGGCGTGGGCGTGGCGGGGGGATCGGTGGTGAGCTGGAGGCTGTGGGTCCAGGTATGGCCGCCGCCGACCAGGACCCAGTCGTAGAGGGCGATCTGGTAGCCTTCTCCCGGCCAGGGATCCATGTAATAGACATTATCACCCTCGATCCCGCGCCCGTCGACGAAATGTCCTCCTCCGGCATCCCAGCCCCATCTGATCACGAACGGCCGCCCAGCGGCTATTTCGATTTCCACGGTGGCCTGAGTCAAAGCGAATGTGAGGCCGTTGCTGGTTATTCCCGCGAAATGATCGAGAATCAGGTCTATTCCCCTCCGGGTGGGGTTGGCGGTTTCGCCGTAGAGCCAGTTCCAGGTGTTTACCCCCTCCGTGCCGTAATCGGCTATCTCCGACTGGGTGAAAAACTCTCCGTAGTACTCCAGAATCGCCTGCGAAGTCCCAGCCCAGCACCATTGGTCCATGAGCTGAAACCTTTCCGGAATATTTAAAACCTCGGCGGAAACCGGTGAAATTGCCGCCGCCATCAGGATCGAAACAAGCAGAACGTTCATGGGAAGATAGGCGTTTTTCATTGTCTCCACCTCCGATGAATTATTATAGCATTCCCATTAGCTGCCGGCAATCTTTCCTACCTGGTTATCGGAATGTCGCCGCGCCCGCCGAAGTAAGTGCGGGTGAGGTCACGGACCGCCCAGAGTCCCGCATCCGGCCGGAGGAGACCGGAAAAACCGGGAATGGACGGTCCGGAAGAGCAGGAACGTCTCCAGCGCCAAAAATCGCCGTTACCAGACTTTTGATCTGCGA
>Ga0272441_10005969_pt1 | contig 20761 bp, 14 predicted proteins | sample SSMProp6N_FD_193582 | JGI IMG/M metagenome (GOLD analysis project Ga0272441, IMG submission 193582) | Marine sediment archaeal communities from Little Sippewissett salt marsh, Falmouth, MA, United States - SSM-Prop-6N | ecosystem: Environmental > Aquatic > Marine > Wetlands > Sediment ...
GAGATCGAACGGGTCAAGCAGGTTTATCCCATGAAGATAAGCCGACACTTCCTGGGATTGATCCGAGAAAAAGACGACCCCATATGGAAACAATCGGTGCCTTCCATTGAAGAGCTTCAAGACGTATACAACGTCTCAGATCCCTTATCCGAAGCCAGGGATACAAAAGTTCCGGGCCTTGTACACCGCTACCCCGACCGAGTACTGTTGATCATCAGCTCCAAATGCGCCATGTACTGTCGGTTTTGCACCCGCAAAAGATCGGTCGGTAAGATAGAACAGACCCCCATGGAGCAAATTTTCAGGGGTATCGACTACATAAGAGAACATCCCGAAATCAGAGACGTGCTGCTCAGCGGAGGCGACCCCCTACTCAGAAGCAACAAAGAGCTTGACGTCATACTAAAAGCCCTTCATTCCATCCCCCATGTAGAAGTCATCCGCATAGGAACGAGGGTTCCTTCGGTGATGCCAGAGCGAATCACCCCCAAACTGGTGAACGTGCTCAAAAAGTACCACCCTCTATACATGAACATCCACTTTGAACACCCCACGGAAATCGAACAAGAGTGCGAACATGCCTTGAGACTGCTGGCCGATGCAGGAATTCCTCTGGGCAGCCAGTCGGTTCTCCTTAGAGGAATAAACGACGACCCCAAAGTGATGAAAGAGCTGATGCAAAAGCTGGTAAAGAACAGAGTTAGGCCGTACTACATCTACCTCTGCGACCTGGTCAAAGGCGTTGAACACTTTAGAACCAGTATCCAGAGCGGGTTTGACGTCATCCACCACCTGCAAGGCTACACCTCCGGACTATGTGTGCCCCATTTGATAATAGACTCACCAGGTGGAGGAAAAATTCCCATATTGCCTCCAAACTATCTGTTGGAATCAAACGAAGAAAAGGCGGTCATATCCAACTATAAAGGTGAAGTCTACGAATACCCCAACCCGAGGATTTGACATGAAGGTGGCCATAACCTGTAACATCCTCCCATCCAATTACCTTAGGGAATCTGGAGACGACACTTTCGCCGAATTTGACTCTCCTGATACAGTGAATGAGATTAAAAATTCCCTCCTCAACCATTCTCAATGTGGGCAAGTGGAGATCGTAGAGGCGAACCAAGACGCTTACCAGAAGCTCCGCCAGGGAAACTTCGACTTCGTGTTCAACATTGCCGAAGGCCTGAAAGGCGAGGCCAGAGAGGCCCAAATACCGGCCATGTTGGAAATGTTGGACATTCCCCATACCGGATCTGGGGTCACCACCTTGGCCATCACTCTGGACAAGAGAAGGACGAAAGAGTCTCTATACGCCAGTGGCATAAGGACACCGGGATACCAGCTTCTCCATTCCTGGAACGAGTACAAATCCCGCTTGGATTATCCTCTCTTCGTGAAACCCAACAACGAAGGGTCCAGCAGAGGAATAACTGCCAAATCGCTGGCGACTTGCAGAGAAGAACTCGAAAATGCGGTATCAGAAATTGTGGAGGCCTATAGACAACCAGCCTTGGTAGAAGAGTATCTACCAGGGAAGGAATTCACCGTAGGACTGGTGGGAAATTCGCCTCAAGTTCTGCCCATCGTTGAGGTCAGCTTTGATCACCTACCATCTGATGCCCCTAAGTTTGATTGTTACGAGGTCAAGTGGATCTACGACTCTTTGGAAGCGAACTGTGAGACCACGTTTTGTCCAGCCAAGATCGACAAGGATCTGGAAAATCGAATATACGAGGCAGCTGTTGAAACTTTCCGGGCATTGGATATAAAGGACTTGTGCCGTATAGACCTGAGACTCGACGAAAACGGCCAGCCAAGCATCATAGACGTCAATGCCCTTCCCGGCTTGATACCCGATCCCGCAGAGAACTCCCGATTCCCCAAGGCTGCCTACGCCGGAGGCTACACCTACCAGGGGTTGATATGGGCCATATTCGACTCAGCCCTGGAACGCGTTGGTATGCTATGAGGATCGTAGTTCTCTACAATTTGCCCGACCTCAATTCCGCTCGAAGCGACGTTGAAATGGCTGCGGAGCTGGAGGTCCTAGAAACAGTGGAAGGCGTTAAAAAAAGTCTGGAATCGATTGGTCATGAAGCCATACCTCTAAAGTGCAGTATGGAAATTCTTCAAAATCTTCATCACTTCGATGCCGTCTTCAATTTGGCCGAAGGCTTCCAGAACGACCTCCGAGCCGAACCCTATGTGGCAGGGGCACTGGAGCTGCAAGGCCTGCCTTATACCGGTTCCCCGCCCCCTGCGTTGGAACTTTGCAGAAACAAATACCTATCTAAAATGGTTTTGGAGAGGGTGGGCATAAAGACGCCCCGCTTTCAGTTATTTAAACACGGGGTCGATTCTTTAAGCTTAGATTTTCCAGTCATAGTCAAGCCTGCACTGGAAGACGCCAGCATTGGCATAACCTACCGCTCTCTGGCCACCGATCAAGCAGAACTGAAAGAGAACGTATGCAGAGTCTTGAAAAACTATCGCCAACCAGCACTGGTAGAAGAATACATAGACGGCAGAGAGATGAACGCTGCTCTAATTGGCGAAGGCGAGTCTGCAGAAGTTCTACCCATATCTGAAATCGTTTTCGACCTTCCTCCAGACATGCCTCGCATACTGGGCTTTGAGGCAAAGTGGCTGGAAGACTCACCTTTTTACCAGAACTCCGTACCACTATGTCCTGCACCTTTAAGTCCTTCGCAGGAAGATGAAATAAATGAATTGACAAAAGAGGCCTGCTCTGCCTTGGGTGTGGAAAATTATGCCCGGGTTGATTTTCGAGTCAGAGATGAAGAGGCTTTCGTGATAGAGGTCAACCCTAATCCCTGCATCAATCCCATAGGGAGCGGATTCGCCCGGGCAGCAACGGCAGCTGGTATGAGCTATGCCCAGTTGGTACAGAAGATATTGGATTTGGCTCTATTGCGAAGGGGCTGGAAAATAGAGGATGCAAAGGCCGTGAAAGCCGGAGAGGTTTTCGTCATGGGTGATCTGACCTTCAAGCGGGCCAAAGCAAGCGACGTTCCTCTGCTTTTCAAGTGGTTCCGGGATTCAAAGCTTACCAAATACATGGAACCCTTTTCGTCAACCTCTGAAGACCAACTGCTTCTTAAGATTCTCGATTCAAAAGACGAGGACTTCGTTGTGTGCAAAGGATACGTGCCCATTGGTTTCGCATCTCTATACAACAACAATGGTTGTTGTGGGGAAATATCTTACCTAATTGGGGAGGCGGATTATAGAGGCAAAGGATGGGGAAAAACGATGGCTAAAGCCATGGTTTCTTATGGTTTGGAGGGGAAAAAGTTGAAATCTCTTTTTGCCACTTGCACCATGGAAAACTTGCCATCGATAAAGACTCTAAAAGGAACGGGCTTCAAGGAAATAGGACGTAGACGATCTTATTTCCCATTGGAACACCAATGTCTGGATGAGATACTCTTCGACATCAACGCGAAGGATCTACCAACTTCACAATCCGAAAAATGAAATTTTTTGCAAGATTGATATCAGTTTGCAACCTCATCTACCCGACAAAGCTGGTAAACGGTTCTCAAAATGCAGATATATGATCGGCGTCATCCTCCCCATGAAATGAAAAACATCAGAGACCGCGTTGAGGTAATTTTGGCCGACATAACCCAACTGGAGGTGGACGCCATAGTAAACGCCGCCAACAACTCACTTCTGGGAGGTGGCGGCGTTGACGGTGCCATTCATCTAGCAGCAGGTCCTGAGCTTTTGGAAGAGTGTAAAACCTTGGGTGGCTGCCCCACAGGCCAAGCCAAGATCACAAAAGGATACAACTTGCCAGCCAAATGGGTGATACACACGGTGGGGCCCGTATGGCAAGGGGGAACGGCAGGAGAAAAGGGGATGTTGGCCAGAGCCTACCGCAGCAGCTTAGAGCTGGCCTCTCATTACCCCATAAACAGCATCGCCTTTCCGGCAATTTCCATTGGTGCCTACCGGTTTCCAATGGATATGGCATCCAAGATCGCCGTTTATGAGGTCGTCCAATTCTTGCAGGATAGGAAAAGGCCCCAAAAGGTGATCTTAATCTGCTTCGGAGAACAAGCTCTTCAGTGCTACTCTAAAGCCTTAGATGAGCTTTTAAAGTGAGGACGATTCTGGCCTGAATGGGACAACGGGCCACTATCCATGCATTCTTCTACGTCACCTTCCATCTCCAAGTAAGCCGCCCTCAACTTATCCATCTCCTCTTCAGTAGCCTGCCAATAACCTCTCTTTTCAGCCTCCAACAAGCGCTCTGCCACCTCGATGGCGGAAAATTTATTGTTCTCCATCAAACGCTTTCGCATGTCCTGATCGAAGATGTAACGTTGTGCCATGGCCGACCAGATCCAATTGTCTACGGAATGGGTGGTGGCGGCCAGCCCTAAGACGTTATACATCCTATCAGCGATCTTCTGCCCTCCATGATATTCATGCTGGAGCATGGCATCGATCCATTTGGGGTTTAAAACCCTGGTCCTTATTCCTCTCGTCACCACCTCTCCGACGTCCTCGGTGCGTATTACTTCGGTGGTGGTATCGGAAATCAGCATCTTTGGACGTTTGCCACAAACCGTGTTCACGGCGTTGGAAAGTCCTCCGAAGAACTCGAAGTAGTGATCCAAGTCGACGATCTCGTGATCGTGAGTATCCCTAATTTGAGAGACCATCTCTACTTCAGCCAGGTTGTTTCTGTAAAGTTGATCGCACTTTACAGCGTGCATATTTTCAGCATATAAATGATTCATGGACTGGATGAAAACTTCCGCCAACTCCTCTTCTGTCTTCCAGACGGAATCCTCAACCAAAGGCAGCATACGAGTTCCATACTCTCCTGCTTTGGGTCCGAATATCCTACCTTTTGCCATCTTCTGGGCGATCTTCTGCTCTAAATTTTCGCTTTTTAGTTTTTTCAGGTTATTTAGATAATGCTTTCTTACGTAGTTCATCTCCAAGGGTTCATCCAACTCCGCCACCATGCCAAAAGCGCAATCAAGCATCTGAATGACGTTGGGAAACATGTCCCTGAAAAAACCACAGATGTTTATTAGGCAGTCTATTCGGGGCCTTCCCAGCTCTTCTAGCGGAATTGGCACTATCTGTGGGGCCCAGTTGCCCATGCTCCTTTCCACCTTTACGCCCAAATAGCTCATTATCTGCCCGATGGTCTCTCCCCCAGTCTTGGTAGTCTCAAATCCCCACAAGACAATCCCGGTGGTCTCAGGGTAGGATTCGTTATTTTTGTGGTAGAAAGATAGGGTGTTTTGGGCGATCTCAGCCCCCCTCTCAAAAGCGGTTGGTGTGGGAATTTTCGTAGGATCGAACTGGGTAAGGTTTCTGCCGGTGGGCAAGATCTCCGGAGATCGAATGACATCGCCCCCACTTCCTTGCTCAATGTACTCCCCATCCAAACCTCGCAAAAAGTTGACGATCTCACCATCGTTTTTAGAATAGCCTTTCATCAGCTGCAAACCGTATTCTAGGGTATGTTGGAGATGTTTTACATCAGGGGGTGACAAGTCGCTCTCGTTTAGAGCCCGTTCTAAGGATTCGTCAATACAAAAATCTACCAGGGTCTTGCACATTCGATCAACCTGTTCCAGCTCTGATGTGAATTGTGTTCGATTTCGTAAGGCGTAATCGTAATCGATTCCCTGAAACTCGGCCACAATCCTGTTCAGAGATTTGATGCCATTACGATCGTACCTGAGGACGAATTCCAAAAAGCTTTTGAGATCTTCGTTGAGATATTCGTTTCCCAACACGTGCAGCCCTTTGGGAATTATCCTCCTTTTCATATCGTAGAGTTCGTCGTGAATTTGTTCCAAATCTTCGCCCGAGAAGTTCATATCCTGAGCCTTTTTCAATATCATCTCTTCAATCCGCCCACACCTAATGGAATCTTGGATTTTGGCCTCTCCATGCTCGTCAATCAAGTCCTGAAGCTGTACGTAATCTTCGTAGAGATCTGAAGTGGTGTAAGGTGGAGAGTTGTAGCCCAATAACGTACCGTAAAGCCTACGCTTTGCGATCACCGCTTCAGAGGTATTTATGACGTGGTAGAAGTACAAATGAGGCATGTTTCCTATGAGGAGATCTGGAAAGCACAACGAGCTCATTCCCACCTCTTTTCCTTTCATGAACTCTGCCAATCCGTGTGTTCCCACGTGAACCACCAAATCGGCCTTCCACACGTTCTCCAACCAATGGTAATATGCCACGTACTGGTGGTGAGGGGGCTTTGTCTTGTCGTGGGTAGCCGAAGCCAAATCTTCATCCCCCAATGGTGGGCGGCAGGGCTGGATGCCCACAAAAACGTTGCCCAATTGAAGCCCTGGTATGAGGAAGGAATCATCGACTGTCATCACCGTTCCAGGTGGGGGTCCCCAAGAGCTGACCATGTCGTTTTGCATTTGAGAGGACAACGATTCAAAGAAACGGTTGTAATCGTGGCAGTTCAAGGAAAAGCAATTATTTAGAGTGTTTTCTTTGCAAAACCAAGTTCCAGAGTTGACGATCTCCATATCCTCAAAGAGCTGGTGAAGCTTTTTCTCTGGAAGATGGGTTTGATAGCCCACATCCTTCAACCTCTGCAAAAGCCGGCCGACGCTATTGAACACGTCCAGATAGGAGGCCCCTCCAAGGTTTCCTTCCCCTGGTGGGTAGCTGTAGATCATCACAGCCACCTTCTTTTCGTTGTTGGGCTTTCTTTTGAGAGCGACCCAGTTTTGGATCCTGGAGACGATGCGAGTGAGGCGATCATCGATGCATACTACCTCTTGCGCATCCATATCGCCCACCCTTACGCTTTTGACACCACAGCAAGGAATGGGCTCGATGCAGCCGTCAAGTTCCGGCCAGATCACAGAAGTTATGGCCTCTATGGGAGAAAGGCCCGATGGTGACTCCATCCACTTATCCACCTCTCGGCCGTACATGGCAGCAGGTGTGAAAACTGGAACGTTCAGCTTTTTTAGCAGCTCTCTTGTCAACTGGTGATTGCCGCCCAAAGGGCCTCCATTCAGCCGGAACCAGGTGAGGTTTATGATGGCGTCTACCATGGGACGGCCGTCTCTGAAAAAGAACTTCCTCATGGAACGAAGGTTGTGAATCCCGTCTGAATACATGGGTACGATGTTGAAGTCGACCAATCCATCTATCAGAGCCTTGAGCGTGGACTGGCACTGGTCAAAGTGCATCCCACCATAAAATAGGATGCCTAACGTTGGTCGTTGTGCAGAGAACTGCGATGCATCTAAATATTCTTCTAGGTCTTGGAAATGACCGAAACTAGGATGATACAAGCCATACTCTGGAAATTCCATTGGGTCCTGGGCTTTGGGAAGGCGGCATTCTAGATACTCGCCCAACAGCAAAAGGAGGAGGTTACGATAGTTTTCTTGACCACCGTATCTCCAGTATTTGGTTATTTTTATGTAGTTGCTGGCATCCTTCATGGGCCCCACGGGAAGATACTTGCCTGCCGCCTCTACCAGGTCTTGGGCACGTTCTGCCCTCTTCCAAGCCTCTTCAGGATCTTTCACATCACCGGGCTTGATCTTGCTTGCCAACGTCTTTCCGGAGAAGGAGCCCAACCTGGATATGGACATGATCTTTCCAAAGGGTCCCACCAGGTTCAAAACTACGTTTTTTTCGTTTTTAAGGGCCTGATATACCGTTTCAACCGATCTCCCACTGCCCCTAATGTCCACCAAAACGATATCAGAGGTCTTCAGGTCGTCTTTGAGACGATCTTCGTCTACCTCCTCCTCGTCAATTTGGCGAGGGTAGTACATCTTGAAGGTCAGATCTAGCCCAAACTCCTCTTTAACTTCCTGAACGGCGCAAGATAGGCTTGCTGTGGAAACCGTGGATATGCATGTTATCTTCATCGTCTACTCCATATCAGTCGATCAAGGGATAAACGAAGATGCCTTGCTGATCCAAATCCCAATCTAGACCCTGAAACTTGGTCAAATATTGTTCATGAATGGCTTTAGGATCAATATCTTGGAAGAGCTGAGGGTGGAAGCACTTTGCCAAATAGGCCACGCCTATGAAGTGTCTACATCCGCTGTAAGGCATGTAAGTCCACAGTGGTGATGAGACCAAGTAGACATTTTCTTCTTGAACTGCTTTCACGTTCTGCAATTCAGGCCTTTTCACGATTTCATCTATGATTCCGTCCAGCTTTTCGGTATCATCGGTCATCCTTCCGTTATAATCCTCATCACCGAGTATTCTAATTATGAATTCTGGGTTGGAAGCAACTACAAACTCGGGATCAACATCGCTAACTGCCTCAGCTTCGGAAAATATGTAGCATCCACCGGCCATGTCAATGGGGTTTGCATCGAGAGATGATGTCCAGTAAGGCCGATTTTCACAGTAAACCTTGGGCCTGCTTTCAACAGGAAGGGTTTTAGTTTTCTCTTGTATGGAATTGAGAACGCCCTCATAGAACTCTATGAACTCTTCAGCTTCCCCTTCCTTCTCGAAGAGAATGCCCAACTTCTTTACTTCTTCTACATAAGTTTCAGGATCGCTACAGGAAAAGCAAGCTACGTTGATGCCAGCATTCTCCATGTTTTCCAGGAATGGAGCAAAGAAGCTACCGAACTGGCCCGAACCAGTGCCGGGATGGATTATGAGCAAATCTGGATTTATCTCCACGATCTTCTCCTCATCGGGCATGTAAAAATGGCCAATTGAGGGAACATCTCCAAATTCGGTCATAAACGAATAATCGTCTAGTCCCTCGGGGCCAGCTATTACTAAATCACCAGGCACTTTCAGCGACCTTAAGGTCTCGATGTGGTGAGAGATTGTACATCCAACGCTCTTTACGGGCCTATAGAGGGTTACATTTCTTCCCACGGAGTCGGTTACGGTTATGGGATAATTTTCGTATATGTGCCGGATTTCCTCAAGTTGATCAGAGGTAATCTTACCATCATCGTAAGACCCTTGAGCAAGGTCCATCTCCAAATTTGATATGATATTATCTCCGCCATCATCTCCTGGGACGACGACATCCATTGCAGTGGCAGTCGAAAAGGCCAAAGCCAAACATACCATTAGAAACATTGCTAACGACTTAATCATGTTATATCTCCAAAAATTTTATTTAAGGGGCGGATAAATGAAAACCCCTTTTTCGCTCAAATCGTAATCTAAACCTTGGAACTCGGAGAGGTAGTGCTGATGAAGGGCCTGGGGGTCCAAGTCCTGGAAGATGTGGGGATGGAACAACTTGGCCAGATAGGCAACACCGATGAAATGTCGACAACTGCTGCCTGGCAAATAGGTCCAGAGGGGCGAGGCTATAACGTAGACTTGGTCTTCTTGAAGGGCCTTTAAGTTCTGTAGCTCAGGTCGGGCCTTCAGCTCTTCCCTGACTTCATCCAGTCTAGCTGTATCTTGGAGGCCCATTTTGTCGTAGTCCCCACCCCATGACAAAATTAATATGATGTCTGGATCTGCAGAAATTACCACCTCAGGATCTACCTCCTTGACTGCTCTATCACCAGGAAAGATGCTCCTACCCCCTGCCATCGCTATTTGTTCCATGTCCAAAAGGGAGCTTGTGCGATAGGGCAAGTACTCAGAATAAACCTGAGGCATTTCGTCTTCAGAGAGGGATGCCGTATTTTTTTCTACGGTGTTTAGCACTCCGTCATAAAATTCAAGGAATGTCTCTGCTTCATCTTCTTTCTCCAAAAGCACGCCCAAAGTCCGTATCTCTTGGGGATATCTCTCAGGGAGGTTGCACTTGAAACAGAGCAACGTTATTCCGGAGTCTTCCATGGTCTGCAGCACCTCGTCCAGGCTATTTCCACCAGGGGCAGGGCCTGGGTGGGCTATTATCACGTCAGGTTCAAGCTCTAGGATAGCTTCCACATCTGGTTCGTAAAAGCTGCCGATGGAAGGATAATCACTGAATTCAGAAAAGTACGACTCGTCAATAACGCCCTCCGGCACGCCCACTATCATATCACGGGACACTTGCAGAGAACGTAAAGTCTCCAGATGTTGGCCAGCAGTACAGACGATCCTCTTAATCGGCTTGTATATGGTGACGTCTCGTCCCAAGTAGTCTGTAACTTGGCGAGGATAATTATCGTGGATGTGCCGAATTTCATCGATCTCTTCGGAAGTTATCGTTTTCTCCTGGTAGGATTGTTCTGCAAGTGCCAGCTCGTATTTGGATATTATCAAATCTTCGTCCAAATCGCCAGGTGTCGCAGTTCCCTGGACGACGAAAAGAGTCGCTGTCAGTGATAGGCACAACGCCAGTAACGTAGTTAGGTGTTTTCGCATTTCAGCCACCTAAAGATAAGATGAGATAAAGGTACGATTTGTTCTTAATATTTTGTTCATTTTTAACCTCCATAGCACTATTAAACATGGATCTACCACAAATTTTCTATAATTTATGGACATATTTTACATACTAAATGCTACTTATATGTTAATTAATCAAAAGAATGTTCTTGGTTATAATTATTTCGATTCACATATGAGAAAGTATTACATAAATTCTTTTAAATGTTTGTAAAATGGCCTTATACAAGATAAATTACGACGGCCCACACCACACAGGAGATAACAAAAAATGAAAAAATGGGTTGTTAGTCCTGATACCCCTGCTCCTTTGCCTTAGCAAAGGCCCCCTCTGCCTCGGAGGTACGGGCCCTAAGGCGTTCAATGTAAGACCTCTATAATGCCATGCGCCCACATATGTTGGATTCTGCTCAATGGCCTCATCATGTTGGCCCAAAGAATCAAGAGCCTTCCCCTTTACAATTGAAGCGTCATAGGCACAACGTCAATATTACCCACTATATAAACCGGTATGGGGATGAATCTAGAGTATGTGATGAAAAAGCCCGCAATCTGATAGCACACTATCCACAGCCAGGTCATCTACGTGCCTAACAGTATTGAAAATGCCACCCCTGGTGATAAAAGTGTATCATCCCATGCTATCGAACAGCACCAGCTCGTCCCCTGCTTCAAGGCCGTGATCTAAGTTAGACCACATCCTAAAGTAGAAGTCGCCCTTTTTCACCCCTATTTCTGGTTGGTCGTATATGGCGGTGGCGCTCTCAAGGATCATCTGGCATTGGCAGAACTCCTTTACTTGGGTGAAAAAATGATAAAAGTTTTCACTCTCCGAGCCTGCGATAACGGCGGTTATGACGTCCTGACCTAATTTCCACGTGCTGTATTTAACATCCGTAATTATCAAGGTGGTCATGGTTCAACCAACATTGTAGTTATTAATTATAAATAAGTAATACATAATAGATATAATTTTTGCTAAAATGTTATTTTTAGAAGACATGTCGAAACGATAGTAATATTCAAGTTGATATTTTATAAATTAAGGTGGAAAAAAAATCAAATTGCTGATAACCACTCGCCGCTTTCAGAACCGCAAGTCGAACTGGACGCTAGTTTGATGTTCATGTCTATGGAAAAGACACCCACCAAATCGGTGGTTTTTCGCCCATATTCGGCATGGCGACCCTTTTCACAGGCTTGCGGATCCCAAGAGATCCAACCCAAATTCGCAGAACAAAATTCAGATTCTGGTGTGAAATTAGTTAAGTTCCAGCTCGTATTAGGAGAGATGGTACTGAAATTAGCAAATATTCCAGGATCAAAACCAACTCTATAAAAACCATCCATTAATTGGAAGTAATTTTCGTATGACAAATTCACATCTGCTTTTGTATTGTTTTCCTCCGCAAAAGCAACTCCCGCCGAGGACAAACATACGAACAAAATCAACAAATAACGTTTAGTCTTCAGTCAGGCCACCCCCAAATAACTTGAATTGAGATGATTTATAGCTTGTCACCAGCCAATGCCTAATTTCTACCTATTCTTTGGAATGACCTTCAGCGATCAAATTCTGATAGGCCTCCTGGGCCAAGTCTCGCACATCTATGCCCATCTCCCTGGCAACCAACAAAGTCACTGCATCCAAGCCCACCAGTCCTTGGAGTCTATCTTGTCTTTCATTTACCAGGGCGATAACCTCTTTTCTGCTGATCCCCGTTTGAGAAACGATCAGACGAATGCCCTTCTCGAAAAAATCCTCTTCTTTTGCGGGCTTGAACCCCTTTGGCACTTCCACTTGTTCGTCGCCAAAGTTGGCATGAATCACATCGTCTTCTAAACGGACCATCCCTTCCTCAACTGCCTCTTGCAAAAGCGCTCGCACCTTATCTGGAGATCCCCACTTTAAGTCCAGAGATAAAGCAAATATGAAGTCGCTCACCTTTAAACGACTCTTGCCACTCTTCTTGAAGGGCGTGGCCACCAAATAAGCGCGTTCACGTTCCATTAAATACACCAACTTGAAAAAGCATATCGCACAGTCGTAGAGCAACACAACATCTATAGACCTTTCCCCACGATCTACAAAGATAACATCCACACAAAATATGTTCATCCTTAAAACATCATATGTATGTATACATAAAGAGAAAAATAAAATTTAAAAGATATACATAAATAAAAATCTGAGGGCGGGACATCGCCCCCCCATAATCTTTTACGTTAAATGCGGCTTGCCGTCATGCGGATTGAACCTCTTTTCTTTTTTATAGTCGAAAACCAATTAGACGATAATAATTGGTTTTCGCCAGAATAGTGTTCAACGATACGAATTGGTTACATCTCTAACTCTTGCGAGTTCGAGATTAATCCGAAAGTTATCGTTAAACACTATAATCATCACCATACATAGACCCATATCGCGTTGCTCCATCCAGCACGATCTCCCCAAATGGCAATCTGATGCCATCCTTTTGCGTCTGCACCAAACCAAGCATGGTTGTATCCAGGGTACCAGTATCCCCAATACTGCCATACGTCATATCCGCTGGGATATCGCTCATAAGACCAAATGTTCTGCGACTGATCGTTGTATATGATGGTATTCGTTTGTTGGCCGTAATATAAGGCAGCAGGCCCATAAGACCACCACCCACCATAGTAAATCCACTGCCTAATACCACTATAATAACTATAAGATGATATGGCAGATCCGCCGGGAAGACCGTATACCTCATTTGTGGATAATGGCTGGAATTGATCCAAATAAGAGATCGGCTCTGCAACAGAAACGGTCGGTATTGACGTTGGCTGAGCACCCACGTAAGGTCTAGTTGCGGTTGGCGCACTATCGGTAATAGCACCAGGAACCGGAGACGGATAAGGCTCTGGATAAGGTCCTGGTGATGGGCCAGGATATGGTTCCAAATACGGTTCCGGTGACGGACTCTGATATGGCTCTGGGTACAATCCGGGATATGGTCCTGGATACGGAGAGTACTGTTCAGGGTAAAGAGTTGGTGAAGGTAGCATCTCCGGCTGTGCAATACATGTCCCTACCATTGATATGAACACCAATAAGACCAATGTAGATCTCACTTTTTTGTTCAAAATTAATCCCTCCAATGCAAATCGCGAGATTATAAAACTATATATTCGTCTTCAATTCTCTTTGGCTTTGTATAGGATACGTAGAAGTTTATAAACAATTTGGCATTTATAACTTATGGTATATTTTTGATAAAGCTAGGGCAGAACAACAACAAGCCAAGTTACATCTCTAAAAGGTTTTATTTTCAGATGCCAACGGTATTTATGATGCTTTATGGTCCGCCATCGACCACAGAACCGTTCGAACTTTACCCACATTCCTAGGATAGTGTTTTTATACTTTGGTCTTATGGGAATATAAGCAAAATAGATCGTGATCAATCCTGTGTGGTGCCTCGATGAAGTTGGTTAATCTATTCGTCATTCTTATGATTTTTTCTAGCATAGCCACTGCCCACTTGATGGCTGATAAGGACAAATTCGAGATAGAACTCAATCCAGACAAGATGACAAAGAGATCCTTAAAACTAGAGAATGCAGGAGACGTTCCTATAACTGAGATCGTGACCACGCCTGTAGCAGGAGACGCGAAGGATCTGGTCATAATTACCGTATCAGAATTCGACAAACTAAATCCAGAAGTTGAAGACGAAGAAGACGAAGAAGAAGTTGATGTCAGCGTATTATTCATTGCACTCCATGACGCAAAACCCGGAACCTACACAGGTGTGGTATATTTCGTAGATAATACATTTCCATCGCTACCATTGCCGGTAGAATTCAAAATCGTAATAGTAGAACAAGATAGCTATGGAGTGAACTTGGACATAGAAGACGCAAAATCTGCGTCTAAACGTGTGGATGCTGATACTCCAGTGACGTTTAAACTGGGGGTACGAAATTCAGGCCTCTTCAGGGATGTCATCTCCATAGATGTCTCTCCACTACCGGAAAGTTGGAGCGCCATTCTCTTTGATCATGGCGAAGCAGTCGATTTGCCCTACGAATTGGCGCTATCTCCCATGGGCACCGTACACAAAATGGATCTGGCAATCATGGGTGAAACTCCTGGTGAGGATCAATTAATCGAGGTTAAAGCCACTTCCCTCAGCAATCCCTCAAAGAATTCGACAGCTATTGCTGAGGTGAAAACCAATAAGGAAGTTCGCCGATGCGAAATCAATGTGGACTTGCCAGAGCAAATTACAGTTAATGAGACCTATACAGGATCCATAAACATCGAACTGGGTGTTGAAGAAAATATCACAGTTACCGCAATTGCACCACAACATGTAGTAGTTGTTCCCCAAAACCAGGTAATTCCGGTAAAGAGAAAAGCGATGGGAACGGGCAATTTCACTTTAATGGCCGCAGAGAAGGGCAATTTCACTTTGAAATTCGATCTCGTAGACTCCAATGGAGTTCCACTTCCTAAAGAAAAAATGGAGATTCTGGCTGTAAATGCTACTGAAATGATCTTAGAACGTACTAACTTTGCAATAGTGACCGGTGACGATGTATTTTTCAAAGCCATAGTTTCATCTTACGCAGAAAGCATGGGCAAAAAAGACCATACATTGGCCGTAGCCTTTTTACCATCAGGTGACTTTGAGGGGGATGAACTGACAGCGCTTAAGGATATGCCACTGTCAACTGTGTTAATCTTGGGCAACGAATCCATCGTTCCCAGGAAAGCAGAGGAATTTTTGTCGGAGTTTACCAACGTAGAGAGGATAATCGGCGAAGACATCTGTGAGACGTCATGGCTCTTCGCCTCAAAAATGTGGGCATCGGGATTTGAAGACGCTATATTGGTAGGAACGGACAAGATGGATGTGCTGGAGGCTTATCTGGACGCAAAAAATAGACAAATTCCCCTCATAATCTGCGATTCAAACCTCACCGAAGAGGGCATGTCCACAATAGAAGAGCTCAAAAATCGAGATTATGGTCTCTCTCGAATTTTGGTATGGGGAACTGGAATTGACGATTCTGTAATCGAAGCCCTGAAAAATATGGGCTTATCTACAAAGGCAATGTCCTCGGTTGAAATAGACTATAATCAAGCAGAAGCGTCAGATGTGAATCTTTTGGCCGAGGAGGTGGCATAATTGAAACGATTGGCGATTCTTCTAATATTATTAACCATATTTATATTTCAAGTGGATGCTCAACTGGAACGGGGCGTTAAATCAGATGGCTTAGAAGAGATCATTTTAGTTGGCGCTGATGATTGGCGCGACTCTGTAGCTGCCACTCCTTTGGCAATCTGGACCGACGATGAAGGAACGAAAATCAGGCCTGTTTTGATCTTGACCAAAGATGTCAATGCAGGAAACCGAATAGGTTGGATAGATCAAGCCGATTTGGAACGTTATGGTTCCCTGCCTGTCCTCCATACAATGGCATCGGCAAACGTATCTGCCTTGGTGATCAATGGCGAAGGAGAACTGGTCAAAAGTTTAGTTGAGGCAGCACATAAGGAAAACATAAAATCCTACGTCACAGTAACTTTAGAAGCTCCTAAAATATGGGAGTCCGAGATCACCGAAAGCGACGTTTTGAAGGTAGAGGAACAAGAAAAAGCCATTCGATTGGCCAGAGACTTGTTCTTCCAAGAGATGGGATTGGCAAAATCTCAAATGGATACTTCGCATCTGGACCCTGGAACTCTTCAAAGGCTCGATTCAGATGCAGCTCAGCTATCCATATGGGCTGACGGCATTTTCATAAGCGATCGACTTTGTCCGGTTAATCAAGATGCTCGGGAAATCCTCTACGACCGAGTAGAAGAACTTATCGAGGATTACGAGGTGGACGGCGTCGTTCTTTACAATATCGGATTTTTGGACGAAAGCCACTGTTTATGTGATGTCTGCAAAGAGGAGTTCTACAAAGACACAGGAATGGACCTTTCTAGAGTGGGCATGAGTTCCTACAATCTCCAGCTTTGGAAAAGGTGGAAAGAAGACCAAGTTTTAGAAGTCGTTTCAGAGGTAAGGAACATAACCTCCGATTTGGGTCCTGTAAAAGTGGGCGTAGCCATAGGAGATCCGCTGGACAGAAGTGAAGGATACAACTATGCCAAAATATCAGACATTTCCGATTTTATGATCATCAATTCAGTCCCCTCATCTGATGTAAAAGTGGCTGCAGACTTGACGGAAACGCCAATTTACGTCAGGCTGAGCGATGATTACGTTGAGTACACTATTTCCACCCAGAACGTGGAGGGAACGACCAACTACATAGAAGAGCTAATCCAAGAAGGCGCATCTGGTTTGGCCTTCGAATACGATGTGGTCTACACCCCTCTGTGGTCCGAACTCGAACCTCCATCGCCTTCCACCAAGTGGCTATTGGACCGTTTGGAAGGAAATATTCTGGGAATTGGTAACGTATTCTGGGACTGCGATTACAATATCGAATACAACGACAGCTTTGACATGGCAGAGAAAATATCCTTAAAGTGGGACCGATCGCCAGGTGCTGTGCTGGTAGGTGACAATTACAGCGCAGGCCTAACGGCCGCATCCATTGCCTCCTATCTTAATTGGCCCATATTCTTTGTAAATGATGCTTTGCCCAACTCTACCGAGTCTGCTTTGTTGAGGTTGGATGCCAAAAACGTGATAACGGTGGGGGAGATATCTGATGGCGTAAAAGGCGATCTTCGAGAACTCAACTTAACTATTACCGATGGGGATTTGGAGTTTCTCATCCAAGAAATGGAAAATAGAGGCGACGAAGTGTCCTCGGTAGTGTTGACCAATTCCCATGATCTATCGCTTTTGCCTCCAAAACCACAATCAAAGGTCGAAATCGAAGATGTCGATGACTTGTTCGTGGAGGTCGAGATCACGCCAACGGAGATTCCTGCAGAAAGTTCAGGAGAAGTGGTCAGGCTCAAGGTTACCCTCACCAACTTGGGCGAGGATGACTTGGAAAATGTGACCTTTAGGGATACGTTCCTGCCTGGCAGATTGATCATCTGGTCGAGCACCAAGATCGGAACAATGACCATTGCAGACCCCTACACCGGAGAAGAGTCAACCCCTGAAGATGTTTTCTTCAACGGAGATAGCATCGAATGGCACATAGATAAACTGAAATCGCACACATACACCACACTTTCATTGGAGATAGAGATACTCCATCCACTTGATGCTGGTTGGACACAGCCTTTGGATTGTGGAATCTCAGTAAACCATCAGGATATAAAAGAGGAATCAGACTTCGTTTTGCATGAGGACTACGAATACATATCCAACATAACCTATCCAGCCAAAACTCCCACTGGCGTGGTAAATATATCTTGGAAGGAAACAAAAGAGCCATACCAAACGATCCTCAACTATTACGGTCCAAGTGAAGATGACCAGTATAAGGTCCTCGTAGAATGTGAGCAAGACGTGAAATGTGTGATCCCAATTTTGTTCAATAAACCAGGGACTTGGATCTTCAACATAGAAACGTGGAAAAACGACGCTGAACTTGACCTCGTGACTGACAACTTCACAATTGAGGCCACATCCACGATTTCTCCCATCAACGTAACAGCATTCAGTTTCACCAAAATTCCCAAGCTATCGCTCACCTCAACATTGATGGCAGGGGCCAGAAATGGGATTATAATCGACGTGGCTGAAGACCCCCAAAATTTGGATCCTCTTGCGGTGGAGGAGTACTTAAACGATAAAGTTGAAGATATGGGCATATCTCCGAAGCACTTAATAGTAGTTGGTGGACCGGGATCGTTGCCTTTCCCCACTACAGAACTGAAACAAAAATCTTTTCCATTCGACAAGGATATTTATAGAGAATATTTGATCCAGCTCGATGACGACTACTATCAGGAGGTAGCCTCGGGAAGGATTATTGGTCTCAGCGTATACGATGCCTCTCAAATGGTGGCCAGAAATTTGGCTTACGATAGAATTGGAGGTGAGTGGCGAAACAAATCCTTGTTAATATCGTCTCCTGCTGATTACCCCACTTGGCCTGCGTCGCCTGTTGCTCTTCAGATTGGCGAGTATCTAAAAGCTGCGGGACTGAATACAGAGAATTTGCGCTGGGAAGAGGCAACCTACCAAAAGGTCTCATCAAAAATAAACAACGGTCAGAACATAGTATATTTCGACTATCACGGCAATAAACGTGTTTGGAGTTTATCCCTCTGGTCGTTGATGGACAGGAATCTAGATGTAAGTCAAGTCGAACAGCTGACCTTGGCACCTCAAACCACCACCACTTCTGCATGTTTAACATCTCGGTTGAAGGGATCCTCCATCAATCTAGGAAACGGCGTCGAAATATACATTCCCATGACGCTTAAAGATTCCATTGCGCTGGCGTTCCTCCGAGCTGGCGCAGTTAACTACGTTGCAGCTGGTGCTTCAACCTGGATATTCGTTTCTGACGACCACGACAATAACATGTATCAAAAACTGGTCTTCGAGAATGCTACCGTGGGCGAGTCATTGATGCATGCGCATAACGTATACATCGCAAAGATGAAAAGCATCGAAGGGCTCGATTATGAAGATATTGATGAAGGTTTAGTCGTAGAATGGGACTATCCAGTGAGTGAATTGCTAAACCACACTGTAAACTCGTTTATGCTTCTGGGCGATCCAACTTTCAGGCCATACCTTCCTCAAACACCAGAACTGCCTTACCAAGTGAACGTTTTTAACAAAACTGACGACGAAACTGATGCGAATGAATCGGTAGTCGGTGGTGACGTTAGACTGGATTACTACATAACTCCTACATCTGACTTGGGCACTGATTGGATCTACTGGATAGTGGTAGATTCAGAAAGTGGTGAGCGGATGCTAAACGCACCACCTGCACTGCTAGGTGAAGTTTTGCTTCCTGGAGATGCCGAAGAGATCGTGGTCAAAGAAAATGGCAGGGCGGTATGGCATGATGAAGAATTCGTAGCCTCCAAAAAGCGAGTTATATGGCCAGTTATAAGCCCTGCATTAAATGAGACCAGAGCGTTTTCCGTGAAGTACAAGCGGGTTTTAGGAGACGTACAAACGATAAACGTAACTGTGGGCTTGAACCTGTTTTCTCTGCATTTGGACCCAAAGACCCCATCAGTAGAAAGACTGTTCAAGAAAAAACCTTATCAGAGCATCTTCGCAGTAGATGAGGACGGTTGGAACTATACCTTGGTGATGGACACAGATGGGGGGAACGTCAACAAGTTACTTCCAGGAAAAGGATACGTAATAGACAGCTCTGAAGACTTTTCCGTAGAAATATCCGGAAAGCCGGTGGAGCGTCCCTACCAAATCGAACTGCATCAGGGTTGGAACTTAATAGGAACGCCCATTAACGAGACGCTTCCAATCAATAACGTCTCAGTTAAAGCCAATCATAAGCGGTACAGCTATTCAGAAGCAGTGAAAGAAGGCGCTGTTTCTGCTTTACTGTGGAAATACGATGGTTGGCAATGGAACTACATGAACCAAACTGAGCTCATGGTGCCCGGTGAAGCCTATATGATTGAAGCAAAAGAGGTGTGTAGGTTGGAGTTCGGTTAGAACTCCAATTTCTTCTATCCATTTTACCAAGGTATTTGAAGCTAAGTAGTAGATTCTGGTAGAGTCCCAACATATAATGTATCATATGGTTGATGAATTTCCAGGAATACGAATTCCATTTGTCAATGTATAGTCAAAAACCAATTAGATGATACTAATTGGTTTTTGCCAGAATAGTGTTTAACGATACGAATAGGCCAAATCTCTAACTCTTGCGTGTTCGAGATTAATCTGAAAAGTATCGTTAAACACTATAATCCGAAGAGGATTTCGAAAAACCAATCCATAATAATAGTGTATATATATATATCTACTATTATTATCATAATATATATTATGAGAACCCTCATAGACTTCTCTATCTTACAAGAATACGATGAAAAAGTCCTACCACGTGGAGATAAATTATCAGCAATATCTGCACTGGTTGATTGGAATGCGTTTTTACCAATAGGAGATGGCCTATACAAAAACAATACCAAACGAGGCGGTCGATCTAATATAAGTATTATTATAATGATAAAACTTCTAATACTTCAGCAACTGTATGATCTCCCGGACCCCCAGCTAGAACTTCAGGTTGAAGATAGAATATCTTTCAGGGTATTTCTGGGAACGACCGAGATCATCCCCGATTATACTACCGTATGGTTGTTTCGCAAGAGATTGATAGAATCTGAAAAGTATAATGCCATTTGGAACGAGTTCACAAACCAGCTCCAATCTAAAGGTTATGAGGTGAAGAAAGGATTGATCCAAGATGCCACTTTCATAACATC
>Ga0272441_10005970_pt1 | contig 20760 bp, 20 predicted proteins | sample SSMProp6N_FD_193582 | JGI IMG/M metagenome (GOLD analysis project Ga0272441, IMG submission 193582) | Marine sediment archaeal communities from Little Sippewissett salt marsh, Falmouth, MA, United States - SSM-Prop-6N | ecosystem: Environmental > Aquatic > Marine > Wetlands > Sediment ...
TATTTAAAAATAGTTAACCACTCTTAATTTTGCAAAAATTATAAATATTTTTTTATTTTTATAAATATCATATTGATTTTTTATTGTTTCGTGTTATTATTTAAAAAGATTAATCAATCAGTCCATTAGTCCAATACGAAAAATATTTTAATATTTTTAAAGGATAAAAATATTATGCAAATCAATATCGATAAAGAGAGCGGTATTCCATTATATCTTCAAATTAAGCATCAGCTAAAGAAACATTTATTAAGCGGGAAATTAAATGCGAACAACCAATTACCCACAGAACGCGAACTTTCTTTGCGCTTAGGGGTAAGTAGAAATACTGTTAGCATGGCATATAAGGAGTTGGTCCTGGAAAGAATTTTACTATCAAATCCAGGTCGGGGCACCTTTTTAAATCCGAAATATCTAAAACATCTTAGAAGTAGAAAAAATCGCAATATTGATAAATTAAATGAGATTATTGATGCCGCTATTAATGAAGCTTTGGAATTGAACTATGAGCTTAGTGAATTTAAAAAAATCATCATAAGAATAATTGACGAAAAGGAAAACCTGTTAAAAAATATTCATATTGGTTTTATCGAATGCAATCAGGAACAATTATATTTTTTTGCTAAAGGAATAGAACTTGGCATGGGAATATCTATTGTTCCTATTTTATTGGATGAGTTTAAAAATAAGCCAGAAGAAATTCAAAAAAAAGTAATGTCGCTCGATCTTATTGTAACAACATTTTTTCACTTTGATGAAGTCAAAGATTATCTTCATAATAAGCAAAAAAAAGTTATAGCTATTTCTTTAGATCCTCTAATGGAAACCATGGTAAATATTGCCCAGGTATCTTCTCCTGAAAAAGTTATCGGCTTAGTGTGTATTACAGAAAAATTTGCTCAAAGAGTATTTAAATCGATTAGAAAAGCCGGAATAACCTGTAAAAGCTTCAAGTTTATCACATCTCATGACAAAGAAAAAATAGAAAAATTTTTATCGAATATTGATATCGCGATTACCTCACCGGGAAGAATAAATGAAGCTAGAGATCTAAATTCCCATCATATCCCTCTTATCGAGTTCTTATACGTTCCCGATAAAGGTTCTATTAATATATTAAAATTAGCAATATTAGATTTAAGAAGAGAAGGAGGAAAAACCAGAGAAGTATGAAACCCAAATCAACAAAAATCTATAGGAGTGTTTCTGTAAAGATAACGGTGCATGAAGGGTGGTGCAAGGCTTGTGGACTCTGTATTGAATTTTGCCCCAAAAAAGTCTTAGTTTCAAATCATGATGGAAAACCTGTTCCTGAAAAAATCGATGAATGTATTAATTGCAGTCTTTGTGAATTAAGGTGTCCGGACTTTGCTATTACAGTTGAAGAAGCGGAGGAAAAAAATGAATCATCTAAAAAATAAGAAAAATATTAAATTAATGCAGGGAAATGAAGCATGTGCAGAAGGTGCATTGCTAGCAGGAGCAAGATTTTTTGCCGGATACCCCATTACTCCCTCTTCCGAAATTGCTGAAACAATGGCTCGCGAATTGCCAAAAATTGGCGGTAAGTTTCTTCAAATGGAGGATGAAATTGCCAGTATGGCAGCCGTTATAGGTGCATCTCTAACTGGTTCAAAATCTCTAACAGCAACCTCCGGACCGGGAATGTGCTTAAAGCAGGAAAACTTAGGATTTGCTATTATTAACGAAATCCCATGTGTTGTAGTGAATGCTCAAAGAGGTGGGCCCAGTACGGGACTACCCACAAAACCATCTCAGGGGGATATGATGCAGGCAAGATGGGGAACACATGGTGATCATCCCATTATTGCACTTGCACCATCAACTGTAAACGAAATATTAACATTAACAATAAAAGCATTCAATTTTAGTGAAAAATACCGAATACCGGTTATTTTACTCCTTGATGAAGTTATTGCACATATGAGGGAAAAGGTGGAAATACCGGATGTAAAAGATTTAGAAATCATTAATAGAAAAAAACCTGCTGTTTCCCCTAAAGAATATTTACCATACAAACCGGATGAAGACGGTATTCCTCCCATGGCATGTTTTGGTGAAGGATATCCATATCATGTTACCGGTTTGGTTCACAGTGAAAAAGGTCTTCCTATTTCTGATGCAGTGGATATTGATCATTTCATCAGGCGTTTACATGATAAAATTCAGAAAAATCTGGATGACATTTTAATTTACGAAGAATATTCTTTAGAAGATGCAGATATTATTTTAGTTGCTTATGGCTCAGTTGCCAGGGCTGCAGAGCGGTCAGTCAAATTAGCCCGAAAAGAAGGTTTAAAAGTGGGGTTGTTGAAACTCCTGACAATATGGCCTTTCCCTGAAGAAAAAATAGAACAATTGACTGAAAAATCCAATATTATCATTGTACCGGAAATGAATTTAGGCCAAATGGTATTGGAAGTAGAGCGATGTGCACATGGAAAATGTCGTGTATTACCATATAATCGTGTTGATGGAGAATTGATTAATCCGATGGAAATCTTAAAAAAGATTCAAGAGGAGATAAGTAATGAATAATAAGAATGTAATTGAAAAATATATCCGTGAAGAGATGTTCCCCCATATTTGGTGTCCAGGTTGTGGAAACGGTATCGTTTTAGGGGGATTAATCAGAGCAATTGATGCTTTAAATTGGGATAGGGATAAGATTGTCATGGTTTCAGGAATTGGATGTTCGAGCAGAATTACTGGTTATGTTGATTTTTGCACAATGAATACAACACATGGCCGTGCTCTTCCTTTTGCAACTGGAATAAAAATGGCAAATCCTGACCTAAAAGTTATTGTGGTTATGGGAGATGGTGATTGTTCTGCAATCGGTGGAAACCACTTTATCCATGCCTGTAGAAGAAATATCGATATTACCGCAATTGTCATCAATAATATGATTTATGGAATGACAGGAGGTCAATATTCTCCGCTTACCCCAACAGGTCATTTTGGCTCAACGGCGCCTTACGGAAACATTGACCAATCTTTTGATTTGTCTCAATTAGCATCTGCTGCAGGAGCAAGCTATGTTGCTCGAAGCACCGTTTATCATGCCACGCAATCGATTTCTTTATTTAAAAAAGCTCTTTCAAAGAAAGGTTTTTCATTGGTGGAAGTGATATCTACCTGTCCCATTTCCTACGGAAAAATGAATAGAAAAAAATCTCCCACTGAATTATTAAAATGGATAAAGGGTAATGCGTTATCAAAAGTAGCCTGGGAAAAAATTCCGGAAAATGAGAAAGAAGAAAAGTTTGCCATTGGAGAGTTTACAAATAAAGATAGATTGGATTATACCGAAAAATATAAACAGGTAATAGAAAAAGCGCAAGTTACAGGAGGCAATAAACAATGAAAGAGAGAATTGAGATTTGCTTAAGTGGTTCTGGCGGACAAGGACTTATACTGGCAGGTATTATACTTGCGGAAGCTGCCGGAATATTTGATAAAAAAGAAGCGGTTCAAACACAATCTTATGGTCCCGAAGCTCGTGGTGGTGCAAGTAGGTCCGAAGTAGTTATCAGTAAAGATGTTATAGACTATCCTAAGGTGATGAAATCGGATATTCTCCTTGCGTTGACTCAAACAGCTTGCGATAAATATATAAAGAATTTAAGTGATGAAGGGATAATTGTAGCAGATTCTGATACGGTTATTCAAATTCCGGATGTTTCAAATGATATATATCTATATCCCATTACAGAAACAGCAATGAAAGAGATAGGGACAAAACTTGTAACAAATATTATTTCTCTTGGGATTATTTCCGGTTTAACAAAAATAGTTTCGGAAGAAGCTATTCAAAAAGCTGTTTGTTCAAGAGTTCCTAAAAAAGCAATAGAGATGAATAAGAAAGCATTATTATTAGGATTTGATATAGCAAAATCCATAAAAAAATTCAAATAAACTACTTTTTAAAATTAAGTAATATAAAAAAGGGGAAAAGCTCATAATGAAGATTTTAGTAGTTAATAGTGGAAGCTCATCGATTAAGTACCAACTAATTGACATGCTTAACGAAAAGGTTATGGCAAAAGGATTGGTAGAGAGAATAGGGATTCCTGATTCTGCAATTAATCATTATCCTGGGGAAAAAGAACCCATTATCACCAAACAAGATATACCAAACCACAAAATTGGTATTGAATTATTAATTAGATCTTTACTTCATCCTGATTACGGTGTAATCAAAAATATGTCAGAGATTTCTGCAGTTGGCCATCGGGTTGTCCATGGTGGTGAAAAATTTTCTGGTTCCGTATTATTATCTGAAGAGGTTATGAAAGCATTACATGATTGTATTGAATTAGCTCCGCTGCATAATCCTGCAAATATTCTAGGGATAGAGGTCTGTAAAGAACTAATGCCGGGAGTACCTCAAGTAGGTGTTTTTGATACTGCATTTCATCAGACTCTCCCTGAGCATGCATATCTGTATGGTATTCCATACGAATTTTATAAAAAATACAAGGTTAGAAGATATGGTTTTCACGGTACTTCCCATAAATATGTTGCGCAAAGGGCTGCCGATATATTGAAAAAACCATTGGATAAGCTCAAAATAATTACCTGCCATTTAGGTAATGGATCCAGTATTACTGCTGTGAAAAATGGTATATCTGTAGACACCAGTTTGGGATTCGGAACTGTATCCGGTATTATTATGGGAACCAGATGCGGAGATGTTGATCCTGCCGTTATTCCCTTCTTAATGGATAAAGAAAAACTTTCTATAGATGAAATCAATAAAATTATTTATAAAAAAAGTGGATTCATTGGTTTATCCGAAGGAATTTCCAGCGATAATAGAGACTTGGGCAAGAAAGCAAAAGAAGGCGATGAAAGAGCTATCAGGGCTCTATCGGTTTTTGACTATGGCATTAAAAAGTTCATCGGAGCATATGCTGCGGCAATGGGAGGGGTGGATGTAGTAGTATTCACTGCTGGCATTGGAGAAAACGCTTGGAAAGTCAGAAAAGGAGCATGTGAAGATTTAGAATTCTTAGGGATTAAAATAGATCCTGAAAAGAACAAGAATTGCAGAAAAGAAGCAATAATCAGTGATGATAATTTTGAAGTTAAGGTAATGGCTATTCCTACCAATGAGGAATTAATGATTGCAAAGGATACCATGGAAATTACTGAAAAAAAATAAAAGGAATGATAGAGATAAAATGTACAAAATCACAAAAAAAGAACAATTGAACGATGTTATTTATTCGATGTGGATAGAAGCTCCTGAAGTAGCATCTTCTGTTCAACCGGGACAATTTATTATTTTAATGATTAGCGAAAAAGGGGAAAGGATTCCTCTGACTGTAGCAGATTTTAACCGAAAAAAAGGGTTAATTAGGATTGTTTTTCAAATTGTTGGTAAAACGAGCGATGAGTTATCTAAATTAAAGGAAAATGATAATTTGTTTTCCTTTATTGGACCGCTGGGGATGGCAACTGAAATCGAAAAATATGGTAAAGTCATTACCGTAGGAGGTGGAACTGGAATAGCATGTATTCACCCAATTACACGTGCATTAAAAGAAGCCGGAAATGAAGTTATATCCATTATCGGTGCCAGAAATAAAAATTTAATCATTATGGAAGAGGAATTAAAAAAGGCATCCTCTCAATTGATTGTAACAACCGATGATGGTAGCTATGGAAGAAAGGGATTTGTAACGCAAGTCTTAAAAGAATTACTTGAGGAAGATTCGGAAATTAAAAAAGTATGGACGATTGGACCACCGATCATGATGAAAGTAACCTGTGATACGACTAAACCATATCATGTAGATACAATAGTAAGCTTGAATTCTATTATGGTCGATGGAACAGGTATGTGTGGTTCCTGTAGGGTGACAATCGGTGGCGAAACGAAGTTTGTTTGTTCGGATGGCCCCGAGTTTGATGGTCAGCTGGTAGACTGGGAAGAATTTTCGAATCGATTAACTCGTTATAAGGGATTAGAGGAAAATTCCTGGAATGAATTCAAAAAAGTTGAACATGATTGCAAATGTGGAAGGAGAACAGAGTAATGGCAGAGATGATTTCTCCAAAAGAAAGAATGAAGAGAGAACAGGTTCCGATGTCAGAACAATGTCCTGGTGAACGAAAGTGTAATTTCAAAGAAGTTCCGTTAGGTTATTCTAGAGAACAGGCAATATATGAAGCTCAAAGATGTCTGCAATGTAAAAATGCAAAATGTATAACCGGTTGCCCGGCTGAAATTAATATTCCCGAGTTTATAAAAAAAGTTGTTGAAGAGGATTTTGCCGGTGCATATCGTGAAATATTAAATACCGATGCTCTTCCGGCCATTACCGGAAGAGTGTGCCCACAAGAAGAGCAATGTCAAAAATATTGTGTTTTAGAGAAACAAGGTAAACCGATTGCCATAGGTAGATTAGAACGGTTTGTTGCTGATTGGGCAAGAGAAAATAATGTTCATGGTGAAATATCGAAAACTGAGAAAAAAGGGAAAAAAGTAGGAATTATAGGCTCGGGACCTGCTGGATTAACTTGTGCTGCTGATTTAGCAAAGCACGGTTACGATGTGACCCTTTTTGAAGCACTACATTTACTGGGCGGTGTTTTAGTATACGGTATTCCTGAATTTCGGCTTCCAAAATCCATCGTTAAATACGAAGTTGAAGAGATAAAGAAACTGGGAGTAAAAATAATTACAGATTATGTGGTGGGTGCTATAAAAAGTGTTGATAAATTAGCTGAAGAATTTGATGCTCTATTTCTGGCAAATGGTGCAGGTGCACCGAGATTTATGAATATTCCAGGTGAAAATTATAACGATGTTTATTCTGCAAATGAATTTTTAACACGTTCTAATTTAATGAAAGCATATTCTTTCCCGGTATATGATACTCCCATAAAAGTTGGTAAAAAAGCCGCAACGATAGGGGCTGGAAATGTTGCAATGGATTCTGCACGAACTGCACTGAGACTGGGGGCAGAAAAATCTTACATTGTTTACCGAAGATCCAGAAAGGAAGTACCGGCAAGAACAGAAGAAGTTCATCACGCAGAAGAAGAAGGGATTATCTTTAACTTTTTGACTTTGCCTATCAGGATTCTGGGAGATAAAAACGGAAATGTTGTTGGGATGGAATGTCAGAGAATGAAATTAGGAGAGCCGGATGATTCAGGGAGATGTAGACCAATTCCCATAGAAAATTCAGAATTTACCATAGAAATTGATATGGTGATCGATGCAATTGGTACCTCGGCAAATCCAATATTGGCAAGAAGCGCAACCGGAGTAGATGTGAACAGGTGGGGATATTTTGTTGCTGATGATAAGAGCGGCTCAACCACAAGAGAAGGTATTTTTGCCGGAGGGGATATTGTAAGAGGTTCAGCAACCGTTATATCTGCAGTAGGAGACGGAAAACTTGCTGCCCGCGCTATCGATAAATATCTATCTTTAGGGAAATCCTTAAGAAAATAATAAGACATACTGTAAATGATTTTTAGTGTTTTAATTAAATATATTGCGAATCAATGGTTGTTTTAGAAGGTATTATTTAAACTAATAAAATGATAAGGAGGATACAAATAACAAGTTAAAGTATTATATGTAATATTAACCAATTAAGGTAACCTGAAATATTATTAATATTTAATTAAGGAGAAAAAAATGTCCAAAGAAAGAAATCCATTTAAAATTGTACAAGCACAGTTTGACCATAATGCTGAATTATTAGGGCTTGACCCGGCATTAAGAGAATTCATGAGGGATGCTGAGAGGGAAATAATAGTTCGTATTCCTGTGGATATGGATGATGGTACTACCAAAACTTTTACAGGCTTCAGAGTACAGCACTCGAGTGCAAGGGGTCCCTCAAAAGGCGGTATACGATTTGCAGAAGAAGAAACACTTGACATGGTTCGAGGATTAGCCATGATGATGGCTTGGAAATGTGCAGTTGTAGATATTCCGTTAGGTGGTGCAAAGGGTGGGATTATTGTTGATCCTAGAAAATTATCAGAAAGGGAAACCGAAAGGCTTTGTCGTGGCTGGGTAAGGAAAGTGTACGATATCGTTGGTCCGGAAATGGATGTTCCTGCTCCTGATGTAGCCACTAACCCCCAGGATATGCTCTGGATTATGGACGAATATGATACGATTAACAGAAATAGAAAACCTGGTTTTGTGACAGGAAAAGCTGTTGGAGTTGGAGGTTCTTTAGGTAGAACTGAAGCTACAGGTTATGGCGTGGTTTATTGTATTCGTGAAGCATTCAATAGATTGGGTATTGACTTTAAGGGAGCGACTGCATCTATCCAGGGTGCCGGTAACAATGCACAATATTGCTGTGAACTTTTTACTCAATATGGTGGAAAAGTGGTTGCCATCTCTTGTTGGGATTCTAAAGATAAAAAAGCATATACCTATAGTTGTGATGATGGCATTGATCCTAAAGACTTACTGGCACCAGGAACCCTGGATAAATTCGGAACCGTAAATCCTGAGAAAGCTACTTCTTTGGGCTGGAAACAAGAAGATGCTGATGCCTGGTATAAGAAATCTGTAACTGTTCTTATCCCGGCTGCAATGGGAAATGCTATAACCGAAGAAAATGTAAACGACATCGATTTTGATAGCGTAAAAGTTTATGCAGAAGCAGCCAATACTCCGACAACTTTAGAAGCTGATGAAATTATCAAGGGAAAAGGTGTTTATATGATTCCAGATTTCCTCTGTAATGCTGGTGGAGTTACCGTTTCCTACTTTGAAGAAGTACAAAATAATATGAATTTTTATTGGTCAAAAGAAGAAGTTATTGAAAAGTTAGACCGTATTATGACTAATGCATTTAATGCAGTCGATGACTTAGCCAAAGAGAAGAATGTCTATACTCGTGATGCTGCCTACCTGATTTCCTTGCAACGTGTTGCCAGGGCAGTTGAAGGAAGAGGCTGGGTAAAGCCTAAAAGGGATTAATTAGTGAACAATTAATGGTAATTCATTAGTTAAAAGTTTTAGATTAAATGAATGTAAAAAACGATATATAGAGATATAACGAAATAGTAGTCAGCAAAAAAAGTACATTCATCAAATATATCAATATTAAAAGTAGGGACGTATAGCTTGCGTCCCTACAATGCTATTTTTATTGCTCGGAATATGATTGAATCATGATTTTTTGGATTTTAAGAAATATAATAATGATTAAAATTAACGAATATTTCGGTTCGGTAAATAAGAATATAGGGAATGTTATTATTAAGAGACGTTTAATATTCTATTCGCCTTGCGGCCAATCAATGAGCTAAATATTCGATTAATATTCGCATATACATTAGTTAAAATATTTGATCAAAATATAGAAGGTAATTTAAAGTGGAAATATTTGCCTTAATCGGTGAAAGTGGAACAGGAAAAAGCTATAAAGCGCTTCTTGTAGCACATAAATATAATATTAGCTTTATCATCGATGATGGTCTTTTAATTAGAAAAGATAAAATATTAGCGGGACATTCTGCAAAAAAGGAAAAAAATAAAATCCAGGCGATTAGAACAGCAATATTTGAAGATCTATCACATGCAAAGGATGTAATGGGAGCTATAAAAAAAACAAAACCCGCAAAAATATTAATCATAGGGACTTCTATCCGAATGATTGATAAAATTATTAAAAGATTGGATTTGCCTCCACCAAAAAAATTATTAAAAATTGAAGACATATCTTCTGAAAGGGAAATTAAAGAAGCCAGGTCAAGCCGTCAAAAAGAAGGTAGACATGTAATTCCTTTACCGGGAATCGAAGTACAAAGGAAATTTCCCGTAAATATCATTGAATCATTTGAGATCTTTTATAAGAGGAGATATTCTAATCGTAAAATTGGCGAGAGGGCGATTGTTAGGCCACCGTTTAGCTATTATGGGAAGTTATATGTTTCAGAAAATGCTATTTTAGATATTATTATTTATACCCTAAAAGATTTTAAAAATGTAGAGAAGTTAGGCAAGTCTCAGATCGATATAAAAGAAGAAGGTATTTCGATAAATATCAATTTGGAACTAAAGTTTGGGGAGAATATTCCAAAAACCTGTAGAAATATTCAAAAAAGTTTAAAGAAAGAACTGGAGTACATCACCGGTATAAGTGTGATTCTAATAAATATATTTGTATATAAATTAAAATATTGAAATTAAATTGAGAGATAGTACAGTTTGATGCACATCATTCTGTCTGAGTGATAATAATTTTTAAGGGGTGTTATATGTTTAAAGAAGAAAAAATAAATCAATTAAAAGAACAGGCAAAAAATTGGGAAGATAATATTCTGAAAAAAACTCTTGACCGTTTCCCCGAAAGAAAAAAATCCTTTGTAACCGGTTCGGGAAAAGAAATTGATCGACTGTACTCACCGGAAAATATTTCAGAAATCGATTATCTTAAAGACTTGAATTTTCCGGGACAATACCCTTATACACGAGGAGTGCAGCCAACCATGTATCGGGGTAGATTCTGGACAATGCGCCAATATGCCGGATTTGGTACTGCAGAAGAATCGAATCAACGTTATAAATATTTGTTAGAACAAGGACAAACCGGTCTTAGCGTTGCTTTTGATCTTCCCACACAAATTGGATATGATTCAGATCACAATATGTCTCTTGGCGAAGTAGGAAAAGTTGGAGTCGCCATTGATTCCATGAAAGACATGGAAACTCTATTTAATGGAATTCCTTTGGATAAAGTAAGTACTTCGATGACTATTAATGCTCCAGCAGCAGTATTATTGGCGATGTATATTGCAGTTGCTGAAAAACAAGGAGTTTCTCCTGACCAACTAAAGGGCACCATACAAAATGATGTTTTAAAAGAATATATTGCACGGGGAACCTATATATTCCCTCCGGGTCCTTCAATGAGGCTGATAACAAATATTTTTGAATATTGTTTTAATGAAATGCCTAAATGGAATACCATCAGCATAAGTGGGTATCATATACGGGAAGCTGGATCAACTGCAATACAGGAAGTAGCATTTACCCTGGCAGACGGCATAGCATATGTTGATGCTGCAATTAAAATTGGATTGAAGGTTGATGATTTTGCACCAAGACTGTCTTTCTTCTTTAATGCACATAATGATCTACTGGAAGAAGTCGCAAAATTTAGAGCAGCTCGAAGATTATGGGCAAAGATTATGAAAGAAAGATTTGGAGCAAAAAATAAAAAATCCATGATGTTAAGATTCCATACTCAAACTGCTGGATGTACCCTGACTGCTCAACAGCCTGATAATAATATCATCCGTGTTACCATACAGGCATTATCGGCAGTTTTAGGAGGAACACAATCCTTGCATACTAATTCTCGCGATGAAGCGCTGGCATTACCCGCTCAAGATTCAGTTAGAATTGCACTCAGGACCCAACAAGTGGTTGCGTATGAAAGTGGAGTAACGGAAACAGTTGATCCATTGGCAGGATCCTATTATATTGAAAATTTGACCAATGAGATTGAAAAAAGAGCCATGGAATATATTGAAAAAATCGATAATCTCGGTGGTGTATCTAATGCGATTGAAAAAGGATTTATCCAACAGGAAATTCAAAACAGTGCTTATCAGTATCAAAAAAATATCGAGGAAGGTTCAAAAGTTGTAGTTGGTGTGAATAAATTTAAAATAAAAGAAGGAGCACCAAAAGGTTTATTAAAGGTGAATCCTATAGTGGGTCAACGGCAGGTCGAAAAATTAAACAAATTAAAATCAGAAAGAAATAATAAAAGGGTTATGGAAAATTTAGAACTTCTAAAAAAATCAGCTGATACATCAACAAATTTGATGCCCATAATATTGGAATGTGTAAAATCATACGCCACTCTGGGTGAAATTTGTGATGTGTTAAGAAATATCTTTGGAGAATATAAAGAATCTGTAAAGCTTTAATTAAGGAGGAAAAAAATGACTAATAAAAAAATAAGGGTACTCATTGCCAAGCCGGGACTTGATGGACATGATCGGGGAGCAAAAGTGATTGCCAGAGCTTTAAGAGATGCAGGAATGGAAGTAATTTACACTGGTTTGCGACAAACCCCGGAACAAATAGTGGAAACAGCAATACAAGAGGACGTAAATGTCATTGGTTTAAGTATACTATCAGGAGCGCATACTCATCTTTTTCCAAGAATCATGGAACTATTGAAAGAAGAAAATGTAGATGATATTTTAGTGATTGGCGGAGGCGTCATTCCCGAAGCAGATATTCCTGAATTAAGGAAAATAGGAATTGCTGCGATATTTACGCCTGGAAGCGATACAAGGAATATTGTTTCATTTTTAAAGGAAAATATAAAATAACACTTTTACTTTCTTGAAGATATGATGTAGGAAAAAAGCTTTTACTAAAAGGAATTAAATATAGATATAGAGTTGCATAAGGTATGGATAAAGGATGTAGGCATGAGAAAAGATATAGTAAAGAGAATTATTGATGGTGACAGGAGAGCAGCTGCAAAATTAATTACCATGGTTGAGGATGATTATAAAAAAGCAGAGGATTTTTTAAAGGAACTTTATAATCATACCGGTCATGCAGTTGTTGTTGGGATTACCGGTCCTCCGGGTTCCGGAAAAAGCACTATTACTGATAAATTAACCAAAGCAATACGAAAAACGGGTCAAACGGTTGCAATCATTGCAATTGATCCCACAAGTCCCTTCACTGGCGGAGCTTTATTGGGAGATAGAATTAGAATGCAGGACCTAAGCTTGGATAAAGGTGTTTTTATAAGAAGCATGGGAACAAGAGGTTATCTTGGAGGATTATCCAGGGCTACACAAGCCACAATAAAGATTTTAGATGCATTGGGAAAAGATGTCATTTTTATTGAAACGGTTGGGGTTGGGCAGGCAGAAGTAGATATTGTAAAAGTTGCAGATACAGTTGTTCTTGTTACTATACCTGGAATGGGGGATGATATACAAATCATTAAAGCCGGAGTGATGGAAATCGGAGATATATTCGTTGTAAATAAAGCTGATAAAGATGGACATGAACGTTTATTGACTGAAATTCAAATGATGCTGGATTTAAACCATTATGGTGAATGGCGTCCTCCGGTGATAGAGACGATAGCTCTTAACAATAACGGTATTGATGATTTACTGGATAACATTCAACTCCATTTAGAATATTTGAAGGAATCCGGGCATCTTAAGAGAAGAAGACATAAAAACATAAAAAAAGAAATATTCAGTCTGATTCAGGAAGAATGGAAAAATCTTCTGACTGAATCTATTGATAAAATATTTTTAGATGAATTGGTTGAAAGGATAGAGAAACGTGAAATCGATCCATATACTTCAGTGAAAAAGTTATTGTATTTATTGATGGAATCTTATAAAGAATGAGAGGAGAATAATGATTGAAAAAATTGATCATATTGGGATAGCAGTAAAAGATCTTGAAAAAGCCTGTACTGCTTTTGAGAAGTTAAATATTTTGGCAACTGGAAAAGAAACGGTTGAAGAGCAAAAAGTGAAAGTTGCTTTTTTACCGGTAGGTGAAAGCGAACTTGAATTGTTAGAATCAACTTCATCAGATGGACCTATTGCAAGATTTATTGAAAAAAAAGGCGAAGGCCTTCAACATGTAGCTTTTAAGGTGAAGAATATTGATGCAATGTTAGAAAAATTAAAAAAGGAGGGAGTTAGATTAATCGACGAAACACCCAGATATGGTGCCGGAGGTGCTAGAATTGCATTTTTACATCCCAAAAGCACCAATGGTATTTTAATAGAATTGTGTGAAAGGAAATAATTAAAGATCACATGTACTTATTTGGTTAATTGTTATAAATGCATAGAAGATCTATTCTGTAATTTAATAAATAAGTAAACATTCTTTAGTTGAAAAGATGTTTAATAAAATTAGTCGAGAAAGGTGGTAAGATAAATTAATGAAAGCGTCAATTGATGAACTGATGAAAGATTTAAAAGAAAGAGAAGAGAAGGTGAAGGCAGGGGGTGGAGAAAAAAGAGTAAAATCTCAACATGATAAAGGAAAATTTACAGCCAGGGAAAGAATAAGTCTTTTACTTGATGCAGAAAGTTTTGTTGAGCTTGACCTGCTTGTTGAGCACAGATGCGGAAATTTTGGTATGGATAAGGTTAAAGCCCCAGGCGAAGGAGTCGTAACAGGCTATGGTACAATCAATGGTAGATTGACTTATGTATTTGCACAGGATTTTACAGTAATCGGCGGTTCTCTGGGAGAAATGCATGCGAAAAAAATCTGTAAAGTCATGGATATGGCCATGAAAATGGGTGCACCCTGTATAGGCATAAATGATTCAGGTGGGGCACGTATCCAGGAAGGTGTAGACTCATTAAGTGGTTATGGACAATTGTTCTATAGAAACACAATTGCCTCAGGAGTTATTCCACAAATTTCAATCATTGTTGGACCTGCAGCTGGAGGAGCAGTATATTCTCCGGCAATTATGGATTTTGTATTTATGGTTAAAAAAATCGGTATCATGCATATTACCGGACCCGCAGTTATCAAAGCGGTTACCGGTGAAGTTGTTTCTTCTGAACAATTGGGTGGGGCAATGACACACAATAGAAAAAGTGGAGTTGCGCATTTTGCTGCAGAAAATGAAGAAGAAGTATACCAGATGGTAAGAGAGATGATGGGATTTTTACCTTCTAACAATATGGAGGAATCACCTACCTTAAAATGTCAGGACGACTGCAATCGCAAGGAAGAAGCGCTATTAAAAATAGTTCCAACTGATCCCAACAAACCTTATGAAATGAAAGACGTTATTCAACATATCGTTGATGATGGCAATTTTTTCGAATCTCAACCTTATTATGCCATGAATATGATTACCGGATTTGCCAGATTAAATGGTAAATCGATTGGTATCATTGCAAACCAGCCTAAAGTTCTTGCCGGATGCCTTGATATTAACGCATCTGATAAAGCGGCACGTTTTGTTAGATTTTGCGATGCTTTTAATATTCCCATTTTAACACTGGTTGATGTTCCGGGTTTCTTGCCTGGTACTGCACAGGAATATGGTGGAATTATTCGACATGGAGCAAAGTTACTGTATGCGTATTCAGAAGCTACTGTTCCAAAAATAACATTGGTAACCAGAAAATCTTATGGTGGTGCTTATCTAGCAATGTGCGCTAAAGATTTAAGAGCAGATCAGGTTATTGCCTGGCCAACTGCTGAGATTGCAGTTATGGGTTCTCAAGGTGCAGCAAATATTATTTTTAGAAAAGAAATTGCAAAAGCAGATAATCCCGAAAAAGTTCGTCAGGAAAAAATTGATGAATTTCAGCAAAAATTTTCAAATCCATATGAAGCTGCAAAAAGAGGTTTTGTTGACATGGTCATAGATCCCCGCGAGACAAGACCAATTTTAATTACTACCTTGGAAATGCTATCAACGAAGAGAGAAAATAGGCCTGCGAAAAAACATGGTAATTTCCCGGTATAAATTTATGAATTATGAATAGTTAATAGTATATAGTGAATAAAGGAAGAAAAAGAAAAAAAGAAGAGTAGATTCCCGCTTCCGCGGGAATGAGATAAAAATGCGGAAATAATAGAAGTAGTGACTTGATTTATCAAGCCCACAAGAGAAATTATCGAAATATTTCGGGTCGAATAAATTCGACCCCTACACCAAATAATACAAAAGAAATTTTAAGTTTTAAATTATGATTTTTAGCATTTCGCTTTTGGCTATATACTATTCACTAGCAACTAACGACTAATAAAGAAGGAGGAATAACAAATATGTTTGAAGGAATTTCAGGAGCCCTTCAGCTGGCAATTATTGATATGATATTAGTATTTATAATTTTAGGTGGATTAGCTCTGGTTATGGTATTGTTAAAAAACATTGTTTCAGCCCATCCGGTAGAAAAACAAAAAGAAACTAAAAAAGTTTTACCGGAATTGCAATCAGTTCCAAAGAATCAAATTCAAACTGGAGAAATAAATACTGATCTGATAGCTGCTATCACTGCAGCTGTATCAGCATGCTTGGAAGTGCCCAGAAAAGAATTTAAAATAGTCAATATAAGAAAATATCAATCCCTCAATACTACTCCCTGGAGCGCTATCGGTAGACAGGAAGTTATGTTGGGGAAAAATATAAAATATTAGAAATTAATCATTAATTTAGGAGGAAGATTTATCAAATGAAAAAATTTAAAATTAAAGTAGATGGCAAAACATATGAAGTAGAAGTAGAAGAAATTGGAGGAGTTACCTCTTCTGTTGCTCCAACTCCAGTTGCAAGTGCTCCGGCTAAGAAACTTGTTGCAGCACCGTCTCCAAAACCGGCACCGTCTCCAAAACCAAAGGCGCCTACCTCATCAGTCGGTGGAGAAGAAGTAAACGCACCAATGCCGGGTAAAATTTTACAGTTAAAAGTAAAAGAAGGAGATACTGTATCTGAAGGAGATACTCTATTGATATTAGAAGCTATGAAAATGGAAAATGAAATCATTGCAAATGCTTCTGGTAGTATTAAAAAAATAAATGTTGCTGTAAATGATATGGTAGATACCGGTGATGCATTATTGGTAATCGGTTAATAAAAGAAAGGGGTAATTAAATGGAACTTTTGTTAAAGGTCCTTTCTATGTTTCAGATTTCTGGTTATGCCAAACTTACCATGGGTAATATTATAATGATCATTGTAGCAGGAGTATTGTTATACTTTGCTATCGTTAAAAAATATGAACCATTACTGCTTGTTCCAATTGGCTTTGGGGCATTATTGGTAAATTTGCCTTTAACCGGAATAATGGATCCAGGTGGTCTTTTATATTTTATATCATGGGGAATCCAACATGAAGTATATCCTTGCTTAATATTTATGGGGATAGGTGCCATGACAGATTTTGGGCCGCTGCTCTCTAATCCAATTACTTTTCTCTTGGGGGCAGCAGCACAAGTCGGGGTATTTGTGGCATTAATTGGATCGGTTTTATTGGGATTTAATATTTATGAAGCAGGTTCGATTGGAATTATCGGAGGAGCAGACGGTCCAACAGCTATTTACTTAGCTGTGAAAATGGCACCGCAATTATTGGGTGCAATTGCAGTAGCGGCTTATTCCTACATGTCTTTGGTCCCATTAATCCAACCTCCAATCATGAAATTACTGACTACACCGGAGGAGAGGAAAATTGTAATGAAACAACTTAGACCTGTTTCAAGAACAGAAAAAATACTTTTCCCACTGATTTCAACTGCTTTAATCGGTCTTTTGTTACCAGCGTCAGTTCCAATTATTGGTATGTTGATGTTGGGAAATTTATTCAAGGAAAGTCTGGTTGTTGATAGATTGTCTAAGACCGCACAAAATGAATTAATCAACATTGTAACTATATTTTTAGCGACCTCTGTTGGTGCAACTATGCGTGCGGAATATTTTTTAACTTTCCAAACTATAAAGATTATTATATTAGGTTTGGTCGCTTTCGGTTTCGGAACAGCCGGTGGTGTTTTATTTGCGAAACTATTGAATAAAATTGTCGGTGGCACTATTAATCCGTTAATTGGTGCAGCAGGAGTCTCTGCTGTTCCTATGGCTGCAAGAGTTGCTCAAAAAGTTGGTCAGGAAGCTAATCCAAGCAACTTTTTATTGATGCATGCAATGGGTCCGAATGTTGCAGGTGTTATCGGTACAGCTGTTGCGGCAGGAGTCATGTTAACTTTGTTACAATAATTCTTATTGTATAAGTTTTTTTAAGGTTATTGGTATCTTAGCTTGTCCTAGTGTAGAAAATAATACTTTTTACTATAGGACTTGCTAAGATCGAATAGAAATTAATAAACAAAATTTTAATTTTCTGAATAGATATTTACGTAGTTTTTTTAAAAATACATTATTTTCAGAAAAATATTATTTTTGAAGCGCAGGATTTAGTCTGTGGATATCAGACTTTAACCTGCGTTACTTATATGTTGTTACCGTATTATAATATAAATCAAGGAGAATTTATTTAAAAAGTAATGGGAAAAAATAAAAAGCTAAAACGAATACAGGGTTTTAATGAAGGTAAAAAAAACAACAATTCACAACCAGAAAAGAGTAATTTAAATAAAGAAAATATAATTAATGAGCCGTTAATAAATCGATCTCTAAAAATCACAGACACTACTCTTCGTGATGCGCATCAATCGTTATTAGCCACCCGGGTAACAATAAAAGAGATGTTACCCGTATGTGAAAAATTAGATTCGATAGGATTTTATTCCTTAGAGGTTTGGGGAGGAGCAACTTTTGACAGTTGTATGAGATATCTTGATGAAAATCCGTGGGAAAGATTAAGAATATTGAGAAAAAAACTTCCAAATTCAAAACTTCAAATGTTATTACGAGGTCAAAATATACTCGGATATAAACATTATTCCGATGATGTGGTTATTGAATTTGTTAAAAGGGCAGTTGCAAATGGTATAGATATTATCCGGATCTTTGATGCTTTAAATGATAATCGCAATATGGAAACTGCTTTTAAAGCAGCTAAATCAGAAGGTGTTCATGTTCAAGGAACTCTTTGTTTTACACTAAGCCCCTTTCATAATAATAATGTTTTTGTAAAAAAAGCTCTAGAGATGGAACAGATGGGGGCAGATTCAATTTGCATAAAAGATATGGCTGGTATGATTTCTCCTTATGAAGCTTATGATTTAACCAAAGCTATAAAAAAAGCGATATCTATTCCCCTTCAATTACATTGTCATTTTACCAGTGGAATGGGAATGATGGCTTATCTAAAAGCTGCAGAAGCCGGGATAGATGCAGTGGATACTGCAATTTCTTCTTTGGCTCTTCAAACTTCTCAACCCGCACTAGAACCTCTCGTTGAAGCTTTGAGTGGAACACCTCGTGATACCGGTTTGGACTTAAAAATAGCCTATGAAATTGCAACTTATTTTAAAAAAGTAAGAGAAAATCACAAGGAGATGGAATCTAACGTTCAAGACATAGATACCAGGGTATTGACTTATCAGATTCCCGGTGGGATGCTTTCCAATTTGACTGTTCAACTAAAACAACAAAAGGCTGAAGAGAAATATGAAGAAGTATTAAAAGAAATACCTCGTGTAAGGAAAGAATTAGGCTATCCGCCACTTGTCACTCCTACGAGTCAGATAGTGGGAACCCAGGCAACCTTAAATGTAATTTTAAAAGAACGATATAAAATGATTCCAGCAGAAGTACAAAAGTATCTAAAGGGTTTCTATGGCCGACCACCTTCCTTAATTGATTCGAAAATAATCAAAAAGGCTAAAATTAGAAAAAATGAAATTATAAAATGTCGACCGGCCGATACATTGAACCCTTCGCTAGAAAAAGGAAAAAAAGAGATTTCTCATATGGCAGAAAACATCGAAGATATCTTATCTTATATTTTGTTTCCCGAAGTGGCGAGAGAGTTTTTAAAGAGAAAAATTGCAAAACAATATCATTTGGGAATGGAAATACTAAATGGCGATAACCAATATGACGAAGAAGGTTATGGAGTATGATTTATCATTGAATAAAAAAGTTAATTCTGAGGAAAAGAAAGTATGCGTATGGCAGAATCACGTTATTACCCTTGATCGGTTAACAAAATCATTTTGCAATTTCTCCATTGACGACGTAACTAATTAAAAAATCGTCTGATAGACTAATCGGTCTATTGATTAACGAATGATATGATTAACAAATGCTTTTACTTACAATAATAAATATGCTAAAATATTTTAAGTTTTTGAAATTCACCCTTTTGAGGTTAAACATATGTCCCAAAAAATAACAAATAGCTTTGTTTTCTTCATTATTTTGTCTATTATCTTTGCAACTTTTATCCTTTATAATCGCTCTATTTTGGAAAATAATTCCAGGCGGGTAGAATTGGTCATGAGTCTCGACGAATTAAGGGAATTGGCATATCAGGAAGGATATGATGAGGAAGAATTGCTATTAAAGATGAAAGCAGCAGGTATTCATTCAATTGCAATTCATGAAGATAATCTTGAAAAACTTAAAGCTTCCGGAGATGTTCTGTTTTTTCCAAAAGAAGAGTTTAATAAATATCAATTTTTTCTTAATACTTTCAAAATTGGAAACCGCGTTCAGATTTCACCGGGAGAATCATATATTATATTTAATGATGAAAATGAATTTACCAGGATTAAAGAGAACTTACGTTATCAATTAGGTGAAAAAGCAGTTGAAGAATATAATCTATTAACTATTAAAAGTTTGAAAGTCACAGGAAATGCGGAGAAGGTTTTAGAACTAGGTTTAGGATTTTCCCAAAAAGATATGCAATGGTTAAATAACCTTGGTTTTGAGGTTATTCTAAGGTTTAAAAATTATCAAAATATTGATAAAGAGAGAATTAAATTAAAATTTGCTGAAGCAAATGAAATTGACATGGTTTCTGCCATTATTTTTGATGGGGAATCAGTTTTGGGTTTTCCTTCAAAAGAAAAAATGCTTTTTACTGCAGAGATACTAAAGGAAAATCAATTCCCTTTCGGAATGATTGAATTTGCAAATCAGGAAGGCATTAAAACTATTGCGTATGATGCGAATACATTAACTGTAAAAGTGCATAGCATAACAAAAGAAGAGATGGAGATTATTTCTTCGCAAAAAGCTATAGACCGCTGGATTAGAGCAGCAAAAGAAAGAAAGGTGAGGATTTTTTATGTTAAGC
>Ga0272441_10005971_pt1 | contig 20756 bp, 39 predicted proteins | sample SSMProp6N_FD_193582 | JGI IMG/M metagenome (GOLD analysis project Ga0272441, IMG submission 193582) | Marine sediment archaeal communities from Little Sippewissett salt marsh, Falmouth, MA, United States - SSM-Prop-6N | ecosystem: Environmental > Aquatic > Marine > Wetlands > Sediment ...
AACCCCGAAAAAGATTCTAAATTAGAGAACATACCATGTATGCAGATTGTAGACTTCAAAAATATTAATGATGTATTATGTTTGACGGCATATTTTAGGAGTCATGACATTTGGGGGGCGTGGCCAATGAATGTGTATGGACTGTCAGAATTGTTAAGATATGTATCAGAAAGTGTTAATATTAATACAGGAAATATTACCATGGTGTCAAGTTCGGCTCATATTTATCAACGTGACTGGGATTCAGTATTAGATTATTTATATAGAAATAATGGTCATCTTTTGAACATCTGGAAAGGTATACTGAGAGCAAGAGTTGGGCATCATTCAAAAGATGCAATTGCATAGGAGGAATAAAATGAAAGATGCTAAATATATAGCAATGAATGCAGACTTAAGAGAGAAATGTCTTAAGAGCTTGGAAGAAAATTTGAAACTTATGCAGGATATTATACCAGCAGCCGACCGAGACGTACTTGAATGGCGAAATGACCAAATTTTGAAAGTGTTTGATAGGATTAAAGATATATAATCCTATTTTTATATTTTTGGTGGTGAAAGAATGAACAAAGATTTTGAATTTTGGAGTACGCCATCCTGTACCAGGTGTCCAGGGTTGGAAGTATGGCTAAATGAAAATAATATTAATTATATAAAAAAGAATGCTGCCAGTGATCCCATCGGATTCGATCTGGCCGTATTAAAAACAGGACAAAAAGTGTTATCGCTTCCAGTACTGATTTTCCCAGATGGAAGAAGGCGATTAACCGATGCTGAAATTTTCGACAATTCCGGAAACATCAAAATATCCAAGGAGGATCTCAAATGACTTCAGAATATGAAATGAGCATGTCGGAAATGGAACTTTTTGAAGAAATGGAAAAAATACAACATAAATACAAGAATAGAGAAAATAATTCTGTAGAGAAGTTCAATTTTGAATATGACGAAATCCTCAAGGAAGTTGCTGACAAAATTACCGAAAAGAACATCCAGTATGGGGATGCATATTCAAAAATACCCCAAATATTGGAAATTTTGGCTCCAGAAGGTATACCAAAGGATAAATATGAAGAGTTTCCCATAGTCCAGAGACTCATAGAAAAAATCTGTAGGTGGTTTGGGGACGGAGGGAATCAAGATCTATGGGACGATATCATAGGTTTGGGACTGAATGGCCGAAAACACCAGAAATATGAATCGGTGGATAGCGATGATTAGCGACAAACAAAATACTTTCTTTTTTATATTAAAGCGTTTATTCAGATATGGATATATATATCTGAAAACCAATGATGATAAGTGTTACGAATTGACAACATGGAACAAGAAATTCATACTGAAAGATTTTGATTCTAGACAAGTCATAATGGAATCAGATGAAGCGAAGATCCCGTTTGAATTTTGGTGGGAACAAAGAATTAAATGAACCGGAGGATATTATATTGAACGCAGATATAATGAATATTAAAAACATGGAACCTGGAAACCAAATATATATTAATGATAAAATATTATATAAGAATAAAAATGGTATGTTCTCGGTTTTTCGGGGAAATGATTTGATATTACATGAAATAAATATTAATGTTGTATTTGAGTATTTCGGATTACTGGAAGAGTCGAGATATGCAGATTTGCCTAGACCAGACGAATTATTTGATCAAGAACATTATATTCAAAGATGTGGGAAATGTAAAATTTATTTTAGTGGTCCGATTATATACAGAGAAAAAAAAGAACAACATTATATGGGGCGTGTTAAATATTGGTGTCCAGTATGTAAAAGTTGGTGGGTAGAGAAGAATGTTTCTTGGGAAATACTCCAAGGATTTGAAAGGTATCAAGTTTTAACGGCTATTAGAGATGTTCCAGGATCAAAACAATGGGAATTATTAAAATATTTAAATAAAAACATGTGTGGCGATTGGTATCAACGGAAATTATCCAGGGTTTTAGACGAATTAGAGCAACGAAATAGAATATTTTCAGATGAATATATCGAATATTGGCTTAATGATTAAATAGAGCATTTTGTTTAAAATTCTAGACAAAAACTAGCCACTGTATATTGATAGTAGGGGAAAGAAATGATAACCATTTCGAAAATGTCAGACGATGAACTAATGAATGAAATTGAAACTTTGATTTCTAAGCTGGACATATTAAATAATGAAGTTCGCAAACGTACAAATATTTCTTTTGGTGATCATTCGTTTGGGTTAGAAACACACACGTTGTCGTCTTTAGAATATTATGCCGCTACACATGCGATATTGCCAAATATGCGTAGCGAGGAAATGAATTTTCAACATACTCATGTATTTGGTATGTAATAATGGTAGCATTTGGAAAAAATCCAGACGGGTCTAGACACGTGTTCGTTCATGAATCTATTAACAAAACCGGTAAACCTTGGAGAGAGGAACCAGCATACGACGAAATAGAAACGGAAGGATTGTTAGGAACTGACAAGGTTTTTATTGGTTGGAATAGATTCAAATGCTCAAAATGTGGAGAAGTTGTGCGGTTCGATGAAAGAGGATATGCTGTCTGTCCCGAATGTGGATTAATATATAATGATTTTGATGGGGTGATTTGTAATGACAGATGAAAAAATACCTGAGATAGTTATTCCTATAAAAATAAAAATACAAATATGCGTCGAGGAAGAAGAGTCGGATTGTGAGAGGTGTCCAAAATATCCATGTGTATTATCCCCATACGAAGTAATGCGGGAACTGCATATGGAGTGGATACCATGGAATGGTGACACTATAACATACAGTACAAGTAAAGATTCATCATACAGTACAGATTCATAATTAGTTTCATAATTTAGGAGCCGGCCGAAAGGAGCGGGCAAAGGGTGGGATTCGGGGGATATTTTTTTTTAGTTTTATGATTCTATTATTTTAATTTTATTTTAATAATTCTCAAATAATTGATTTCAATTTTATATAAATAATATATAAGCTTTTCGGTGATAATATGTCAAATAATTCAGATTCAATGCCGTGTTGGTGGTCTCCACAAATTGGCAAATTTATAGAAGATAATTGTCAATTAAGCTTCAGAAAAATATCCGTAGCCCTCAAAAAGGAAATAGGAGCAGACGTTTCTGAAACTTCACTAAGGCCCTTCGTGCGCGAAGCTCGGAGAGACCGACAGGAAGATAATGAAGCCCACATAGAAAACGTACGATCAAAACAACTCCTAGCCTTGGAAGAAGCCGTTATTACGGAATTAAAAAAAAGTATTCAGATATTGCAAGGATACCGCTCAAAAGTGGAAGAAGCCCTTACGATGGAGGGTTCCGAAAGTAACACGAAACCATACTATGCCCAAGCTAGGATGGTAGAAGTTTACGAGCGCTTCGTGATAGATTTGGCAAAGCACCTAGTAGAAATGGGATCTCGAAATAAAATTATGGACATAAATATAGAAACAGCAGACGGCAAAAAATCTCTAGCCGACATTCTGAATGAAGAAGAATAAAAATATTATGGATTCTTTTTATTCTTTTTCCCGTCTCCAATCGGCCACGGTTCGTCTGCCAGAAGCGTATTCTGATATATGGCGTTCTACATCTCTGTGGTGTGATTTGGCTTCTTCTTTAGACTCAAACCCCCCACATCGCCACATGGAATCGTTCCATGTCCATTTATTGTTCTTTTCGGTAATTTTCAACATCTGATACACCTCTTAATCCTTACAATACATAATAGGACTCGTAAGTATATATACTTTTCGGTGGTCGCATGTCAGAAATACCAGATGCACTTTTTCCCACTGACAATCAGCTAGATATCCCAGTTCTGAAATTGGATCTGCAAGCAGATTATTTAGATTTGCCGTTCGTCCCATATGGAAGCATAGGAAGATCAAGAAAGATGAATGGAACTTATCATTTCTATGTAGATGATAGACATTTTAGTGCATTGTGGAAAAATCCAGATAAGATTATAAAATCTGGGTGTGTTACTGTGGTAGAACCAAACTTTTCCACATCAGAGAGCCAGCCATTAGCATATTCAATATACCAAATATATAAAAAGCGTTGGTTGTCGCGATACTGGCAGGAAAACGGAATTAGAGTTTTCGTTGATCTGAATGTTACTCCCAAATGCGAAGAGCTAAATTTTTATGGCGTTCCGGTTGGATGGAATGCATATGCTACGCGAGTCCATAAAAATACTACAGAAGAAGAATTATTACATCAAGCCGATATAGCAAAATATCATTCTAGATCTTCAGATATATTATTTTTAGTATATGGTCATCGTAAAAGTATTGATGAACTATGTCGCGAGCAAGGATGGATATACGTATCTGAAACATGGCCCAAACCGAAAGATTCAAACAAAAAGAAACATAAAATGAAAGTGGTGGCCTAGATATGGCAAAAAATAGCGGCGGTGGTGGTCGCAGCGGACGATCTGGGGGGAAGGTCGGTGGAGGAGGAAGCAGTGCAGAATCCCCGCCTACCAGGAAAGAACTTGACGATATGAGACGCGACTCAAAAGACATAGAGAAGGAGATCCACAGCACGGAGCGTCAAATAAATCGATTGTACATGGCACCAGATTCAAAAAAGAAAGAAGCAGCACTTGAAACCAAATTAAGGAATCTGATCGCGAAAAAAGCAGAACTAGATACTACCATAACCAAAAGAATAAAGCAGTATCCAGGAGGAAGCCTAGAATACCTATTTGGGCATCGGTAATTAGAGATTTGCGCCTATCATGGAATATATATCCCAATGGTTGGGATCGATGTCCATTGCTCTGGCAACTATGGCAGATATACTGATTCCATTTCCCTGGCCAACATCGATGAGATTTTCGGGGTCTTCGATCCCTTCATGGACTTTGGCAACGAGGGCGATTGCTTTTTGTTCCAGAGGAGTATCTTCGAGATCGGATGCTTTGATTGTTTCGTCATTCATGAAAGCTTGGAGTTCTTCATCTGGCAAATCAACTTCCTCGGTCTCTGAGTAATTCTCAACGGCTTCTTTTTCGGCAGCCCATCCGTGGCCGTCATCGTCCCTATATATTTTCCCTTTCTCTTTTCGATCCACAACATACCTGCGAAGGTATGTCATCTCGTAGTATCCTTTACTGACCCCGTTTTTCTCAAACTGGTCTATGATTTTGCCTTCGAGTTGTACCTTCAACCATATCTTTTCTATATCGTTTGGATGTTTGTACATTATGTTTCATCTCCAATACATACATTGTCTTGAGAGTATATATACTTTTCGGTGCGCGATCCATGACAACTCAAGCAGAGAAACTCAGAGAAAAGGGGCCGATCTTTTTCTGTGAAAAAATTCTTGGAACAGAATTATATCAGTACCAAAAAGATATTATTAATGCAGTATTTGAAAACCCGCGTGTGACGGTTCGATCTGGAAATGCGGCTGGGAAGACTTACCTAGCTGCGAATTTGATTTTATCATTTTTATATTTAAACAGTCCGAGCGTTGTAATTTCGACTGCTCCGACATACAACCAGGTAGAAAAACTGATCTGGAAGGAAATTCGTACATTGTATCATGGGGCAAATGATAGAATTGTGGGGGGATTGGGGGGGACGCTGCTTCCAAGAGCCCCCGAACTGTACTTAACAAACAAATGGTTCGCGATCGGTCTATCAACAAACCAGCCAGAACGTTTACAGGGATACCATGAAGAAAACTTATTGTTAGTTGTTGATGAAAGTTCCGGTATAAAAGATGACATTTTCGAGGCCGCACAGCGAATACTGACAAGTAAAAATACTCATATTTTACAAATCGGGAACCCAAACCCGCCAAAAGAGACCACCGGAAATTATTTTTATGATTCATTTAACAGCGAAATATACAAAAAATTTAATATTAATGCATTTGACACTATAAACTTTACTACATTTGGCATAACTCAAGAAGATATAGAATCTGGAAAATGGAAAGAGAAGATAGGCAATAGTAAACTCCCATCTCCCTATCTCGTAACTCCTCAGTGGGTTGATGCTATGTCCACTCAATGGGGAATCGATAGTGCTGCATACAGTATTTCGGTACTTGGAGAATATCCCAAAGATGGCGCCAACAACTTGATTCCCGTAGAATGGCTTAGGGCTGCAACTCAGTAAATTTTATGTAAGCGTTTCGGTTGGCCAACATAGCTCAATTGGCAGAGCAGGTCCCCTGTAAGGACCAGGTTGTCGGTTCGATTCCGGCTGTTGGCTTTATACTATTTGGTGAATAATATGCCTAATATAATATTTGGTGCGGACATTGCCAGATTTGGGGAAGACAGTTCCGTAATCGCTATCAGAGAAGATAATAGAGTTCTACCATTAATAATATATAATAAACTTGATACAATGGCGATCGCGAACACCATAGGGATTCATGCAGATGAATATCAACCGTCATCAATTTTTGTAGATGTTATTGGCGTTGGGAGTGGTGTTGTAGATCGCTTGGCTCAAGTAGGGTATCCGGTCGTTGGGGTCAACGTGGCCGAAAAATCGCATTTTCCTGAGAAGTTCACAAATTTGAAATCTGAGTTATGGTGGAATCTCAGAATACAATTAAATCCAAAATATAATAATCCCATAAAAATTCCTGATGATAAGTTGTTGTTTGATGAATTACGCAGAACGTCTTATATATATGATGAAAAGGGGCGCTTACGAATAGAAAAGAAAGATAAAATAAAAAAGATGTTGGGTCGGTCTCCCGACAGAGCAGACGCAGTAGTTCTGGCCGCGATCAATTCCGTTGGGGAATCCGGCAAGGGCTCCGACGTTGGCTTAAAATCCAATATGGAGCTACCCTGGTAGGTCGCATTCGCAAAACTGTTCTGGATTGAACATAGCTTCTCTTTCTTGTTGGCGGTCGTCTGTATACCTAACAACCTTTCCACATTTCTCGCAAATAGTTTTTATTGTCATTTTATCTCACCTCTTCAGACCACATATCATTTTTTACCGGATCCAATCCTTTCGATTTCGCAACTTTGTCAGCTTGATGCCGTATGGCATCTATATCTATTTCATCAAGGATAAAGTAATCTGCGCATCCATTCACAGTATAGTGTATTTTGTATTTCATTACGCCACCCCTCGCCTTTCTTTTTCATCATCGTATCCCTTCACGAAAATCGCAACAAATCTCTCATGAGCTTCGATCTCGTCATCGACTATCAAAATGCCTTCTTGGATATCACCAGAAAATACTTCCTCTGCCACTTGATTGGCATCGACATTTTTTAGATCTTCATCATTTAATACTTGAGCCGATTCTCTGCCATATTCAAAGGCCATGCGGCAAAATTCTATTCGGTCGTACACACTAGTTTTCAAGTTCCACATTTTTTTATACCTCGTATTTCTACAATACTACATTGTCTTTAGAGTATATATATTTTTCTGTCCTTAGGTTTTCATACATAGAACATTAATTCTAAAAAAATAAATAAAAAGGTTAGTATTCTGTTTCCACGATAGTCCAAAACTTATAATCGTGTTCAGCCAGAATTTTACCCCCGTCAATTTTGTTAACTGACCATTTGTTTATATCATCATATTCTATCTTCCATATTCCCCATTCTGGGTTATCGGTTGATACAACTTTGATTCCAGGCTCGATGTTCTCAGAAGTTAAGATTCCTTTTTCTGTAATTTTTGGGTACATGTCATTTCACCATGTAATACTTGTCTTGTGAGTATATATAGTTTTCGGTACTTAGCTTTCCATAGATAATAGTTGTTGCACTTCTTCAGAAAAGCGCTCCCGTGGTACAAATACGTGAATTTGTGTTACTTGGAAGTTATTACATTTTCCAAATAAATGAACTATTTCTTCCTCCATAAATGCATACCGAACATACGTAAATGGTTGTGATCCACAATATTCTCCATGATCTATTCCTCTGGCATTTCCAATAGTTGCGTGTTCCCAGTCTCGTACTTTTATGTGTTCCATTAGGGTCTCGACGATATCAGTTTCGATATTGTTCATATTGTATCCTATTATTATTATAGAATAATCTCCATTACGTATTATTGCCTTGTAGTCATTTTTTACAAAATGCATATGGCATTATTATCAATATAGTATATATATCTTTCGGTGGTTTCCATGCCTAAAAAAAATACTAATTCCAAATTACAAATTACAGAAAATGCAGCTGGGGCATCCGCAACAACTGGACTTTTGTTTGCCCTTGATCCGTCGGACTCAGATTATATTGAGTTTGAACTAGAAGACTTGCGCAAAGCCCGAAAAAATGATACGGTTGACAGAGTTTTGCAGGCTTTGAAGGATTTTTCTTTTCAATTGGAGGACATAGAACCAATTCCACCCATCGATAAGGAAGTTTCTGAGGAAGAAATTGAGGAAGTCCGCCAAAAAATCCATCAAATAGACCGAATAATCAATACGGAGGAGTCCACGAAAGCTGCGTGGGACGACGAAATTACGTATGGATCGGGAATCTTCAATTTTAATTCTGCAACAGAAGATGTTACTGGGTGGAAGTCTCCAACGGTATTTAAATTATTACCTGCATATTCTTTTAGCGAAGCACCATCCGACTATATAGGAGACACAACTAGATATAAGCAGTCCCAATTTTTGGAAGGAATACTGTATGATAAAAATGACGACAAATATATATATTACCAGAAACAGGGAACCATCAATACAGAAATAAAAAATGAAGAAGTACTACACATAAAAAGTAAAATTGCAGACTTCCCAGATGGAAAATCCAGACTAATTAATATTATTCATTTAATAAAACAGATGGGAGATATTGACGTTGCGCGAATGCAATGTATTCGACGCGCCGGCGCTCCAATAATTCTGTTTAAGATCAATCCTCCAGAGACCCAAATGGACTTAAACTATGGATATAAAGATTCCAGCGGGAAGAATCTGTGGGCAACATACAAAGAACGCCACGAATATATACAGAAAGTTGCAATCAACCAAAGCAGATCTAATGTATTCATTGTTCCCGATTGGTGCGAAGTCATACCTATTGACGTTTCTAATGTTTTGGAGACTGTTAGGGAAGAGTACAACGATAAAGTATTACGAGTAGTCCAATATTTCATATCGCGGGACTTTACCGAAAATTCCGGAAATGCTATCTCTCAGTCTGCGAAACCTGGATTGGACTTAATTAAGCTCCAAGCCGAAGGAAGAAGAAAAGAAATCGGCCAGCATTTTGTACAATTCTGGGAAAAGATATTAGCAGAAAATGGTAAAGAAGGGTGGACCGTATCATTAAACTGGAAAGATTTGAATCCAAGAGATTTACTGAATGATGCAAGGGCCTCCGAGTTGTTACGAAAAGCAGGAGCCTTCACACTTAATGATATCAGAGAGGCTGTTGGGTATTCGGAATTGGCAGATGAAGAAAGGGTCGAACTAGAACAATTGGGAAGCATCCCAGAAATGGATCCCGAAGAAACCGAAATGGAAGAGGAACCAGAACTTCAACACAAAATCGAACTGAACAAAAAGTACGATCTGGAAAAAGAGGGAGATCTGACCGAAGAAGAATTATCTGAACTAATAAAGGATTCTCCCCTAAACATTCTGAGAGCGAAAGGGAAACTAGAAGCTTTTATGGATAGAATAAAATAATATTCGGTTGTGATATAAAATGATTAAAAAATTAAGTATTTTATTTTTGTTAGTATGTATTTCTATGTCGAGCGCCACGTTGGAACAAGCTTCTGATATTACTTTATACTCAGGAAGTATTAACGCATATTACAATACTCCGGATTCCTTCGCAAAATTTCTTCAAGATGGCCAGGCTTCATATGTGTTTAGCAGCACATTAAATAAAAATGAAAGTATATTCGGTATGGAGGTTACTGGAAATGGATCGAATGGTAGGTTTGCGGTTGGGTTGCTTCCAACAGACGCAGGAATTTCTCATACATTAAATATTAATGATGTTACTAAAATTAAATCCGATGTCTATGTTGAAAGTGTGCGCGAAGTAGACATAGAGGATGGAACTGACTTTAGGCGCGTTTTGACGGAGTATTCGGTTTTGGCCGATGCCGGATCTGGATTGATGACCGTCCAAAGATCAGAAGACGGAAAAATGCAGGATCAAGAGCGGGTTTACTTTGATGGTATAATTAATATAAATTCGACTGTATTTGAAGATTGCTTTGAACTACCTGGAGAGGGAGAAGAAGATTGGCTACCATGCTTAGGTATGTTGGATTACCCCGACTGGACCGTCGAGATATCCGATGATTCATCTTGTGCTACTTGCGGCTAGAATGTTTCGGTGGTAATATGGTTGATTTGTCATACTTAAGAAATATATTAACTTCAGAATCGCCAAAAAAGATTCTGACTAGTACCCGACGTTCAGAAAAAACGATAGCGGGATTGCCGTTTCCTAGGGGGTTGCGTAGAACAATTGTATCAGATACAAAATATAAATTCTTCTCACAAGATGAATACTTGGGAATACTTAAATCCATAGATATTGGAAAATATGTAGCTGATTATTTAGATTGTGATGATAGGACCTTATGGGTTCTCGCAAATGTTAAAGCCAATCCTGAATTGCCCACATTTTGGGGGGCTGCGATCGGAGAGGCTAGGGGAAAAATCAAAGGCCATACAGTATATCATAGCCTAATTGTATTTTGGGATACGAATAAAAAGAGACACTATTATGAACCCACAACAAAAAAATTAGTAGATTTTGAACCAAAAGAAATATATATTTAAGCCAGCAATGCATTCACTACGGTAATAATCACGTCATACGCTACTAGTATCAATACCATAATAACGCATACTATTGGTATCAACATCATAATGCATAATGGAATGAATAATAGAAATCCTGGTATAAAAAATAATACATTATGTCTTTCCTCTCCAATACCAATAAAAATTACTCCCAACAGGGCACAAATTATGGTAAATCCCAGGTGGATACCAACATCTAAATTAAGAAATTCTGTGAAGCCCATGTAAATCACTTATATCCATCGTGATCGTCCATTTCCTTCAATATTTCCGCCACCTCCATCGATCGGATCATTTCAGCGGCTTCTGTCGCCGTTCCGAACTCTTCAGTGTAGTACTCTCCCAAGGGGAGATCTTCAGTGTCCCCAGTGTCGGCGATCAGATCATTGAATGCGTCTTCGGGCGTCTCGAAAACAACGAGTTTTCGGAGAACCGCGTCGGCGAATTCGGGATCTGCTTCTTGCATTCGCTTGAATACAGCGAATTGCATTGGGGTCATTTCATACGTTTTTGTCATTTTCTTACACCTCGTATTTCTACAATACTACCTTGTCTTAAGAGTATATATAGTTTTCGGTTGTTGATATAATGCCAGATAATAATATAAATTCAGAAATAAATAAGCTTATTGACAATCCCAAACTAGATAAAAAACTAGAAGAAGAAAATTGGGGTCTATGGGAATCAATTTGGACATTAGCAGCGCTCAAATACTTTCAGAAAGGAGTAAAAATACAATCAGAATTATTTAAAGTTCCGCTTCCAAGTATGAAACTTCAGAATGACAAAGCCATGAAATATTTTGAAAAACACGGTATGGAATTAGTAAAAACGCTATCAGAAGCTGATAAAAACAGTTTTAAGAAAATTTTGAGGGATAACTGGAACGAAAATCCCAGAGTATTATCCAAAAAATTTAACGAAAGTTATACGGTGTCCGACAAAAGACTGTATACGATTGCCAGAACGGAGGCACATACGGCTTTCGAGGCAGCCAGAAACGATCTAGCACAAGACATGCAGAAAGCAGGCAGACACGTAAAAAAAATGCACATCCATTCAGGGAACCCAAGACCGCGACCATCGCATCTCGCAGCTGATGGAGAAGTTAGGGAGCTTGATCAAGATTTTTCTTACGGGCAACCATTTCCATATGCTCCTCACTGTACTTGTATCGTTGAATATATTGATGCGGGAAAAAAATAAAATTCTGCATATAATGTATTATGTTCCTAAAGTATTTAAGGGTTTTGGTCAACATGTCATATACAGATCAAGATTTCGAAAATGATTGTTGGGATTGGTTTCGCGATGTTACGGAAAAATATAACAACATACCGAATATTATAATCAAATTGACATATGGAAATGGAGATACTGACATATTGACTGGATGGAATGCTGTTGAATTTGAAGATCCAAGTCCATATACCCCGAAACAAATTGATTTTTTTAGGCATTGTGTAGAAGTATATCGTAAAAATCCCATAGAATGGTAGAGACAGAGAGGGGCGTTAATCCTCCCTGTCAGAGGCTAGAAAATGGCTGATAATTTGGAGGGAATGAGTAGAGGCATGGGGTAGCAATCCCACACCTCCAATACTATATGTGTAGTTAATGTTATTTATACCTTTTGGTCTATGACTACTTTAGATCGGGTTTTATTTGAATATAAACAATCTGAATAAAATTCATCTAATAATTGTTCATGGGGGGCATCCTGAATGTCAATATCATCAAATGGATATGGAAGTCTTTGATTTTCTTCATGAAGTATTTTTGCAAATAAATACTGTAAACATTTCATATGCTCAAACCGAATGGGAGTTTTTCTGCAATATCCAGCATAAATGGTTACAATTTCTGCACAAGTTGGAGATTCCATTATTAATTTTATGTCTTTTTGTGGAGTTTTGTCTGTTATTTTTGACAGTCTGCTAGAAATCTCAATACAATGGTTCCTAAACATAAAGTCTGGATAATCCATCAATATGTCTGATTGATACGCCAAAAAACAGCGATTATGTAAAGAATCCTTGGGGTATTGTTCAAGAATTTCTTCACATATTCCAATTTTGTTCAGTATGTCAGGTATTTCCGTTTTGTTCAGTATGTCAGGTATTTCCATGTTAGTATCTATGTCACCATCACTTATATAGTTTTTGGTACTCTTCATACTTTTCATACATATCAATGTTATCTACTATGCAATCCCGCGAAACCTGTATGTTGTTCATTGCCAGAATAAACGACAGTTCTTCGCGGGTTAGCTCATACTGAACGTTATATTCTAGTATGTCTTCTAGCTCGGTACAGTTCCCGAAAGGTACCAATAACAATAGTAAAACTAAAGAGCATTTATTCATATCCGACATTCTCCATTACGGTGGTGATCTTTTCCCCACAAAATGGGCAAAACTTGAAGGTTTTGGTTACATAATACCGATGATTGTTGTTGGTAATAATTCCTATGTTCATTACCAACGATTCTCCGTTCTGCCACATGAGATCCTGCATGGGCTCACAACAATATTCATATATGGTATCTTCTTCAATTTTTTCCTTCGCGGGGATGATCCGCGTATGGAATCTTCGAATTATTTTCATGTATATCATAACAACTACATAGTATATATAATTTTCGGGGGACATAATGAAACTTATAAATCCTGTTGATGAATGGTGGTTAATTTAAATATTATTATATAGGAGGTGATATTTTTGGTTTGGGATGCATCAGCCGCGAGAAAACAAATATTTAGCGGTGATAGAATCGACGAAGACGGAAAGCCAATCAAATCAAAATGTTCTAAGTATTTTTTACAAGTTTTGGGAAATGGAGACAACAAGGGAGATTATAAATATCCCATAGGTACCCCGTCGCAATTTCCAAATCGAGGAGCTTTGATTGCCGCGTATCAACGAGCTTCTCAGTTTGCTCCAGAATTACATTCTAAAATCAAGAATATGGCTAATAGATACGGCATAAAGTTTCCAGCAATCTCTCAAAACGAGATTACAATTAACGCAGGGCTTGATACGGAATTTGGGGGCGGAAAGATACGGGTTCCGATGATTTTAATGAGAACGGGAATATACAACAATCTAGAAAAAGTTCCCGAACAATTAGAGGAGGCTGCACCTGGTTTTAATCATAGACCTATTACTATATTTTCGGAGGAACAGTTGGGACATACCGAAAATGGAGTTGCTACAAATAATACCGTCAATGTCGGAAAAATTGAAGGGGCAATTTGGCGAGAAGATACCCAAGATATTTTCGGATATGGGGTATTAGATGAATCGCGGACACCAGATTGGCTAATAAACCGAATAAATAATGGTGAAAATCTTGGAATATCTGCCGCATATTGGCATGATACCGAAGATAATATAGAGACTAATTATATAATTGACAACGTATCAATTTTGGAGCCGCAAAAAGCAGCATGTGAGCCACCAAACTGTGGGCTCAATTTAAATACAAAAACAGAAATAAAGGAGGAAGATAATATGACCATCGAACTTAATGAGAAGATCATTCTTGAAAAAATTGAACAGATAGCAGGAATGAAACAAAAAATTGAACAGAATGCCAAAGAAATGGCAGAACTTAATGAACAAATTGAGGGATTCGAGGCCGAAAAAATTCAGATGAAGGAACAATTCGATGCAGATCTTAAGGGTGTCGTGGCCGAAAAGGATAAGGCCATTGGAGAACTTACGGAAAAAATTTCTGGATACGAAACGGAGATAGAGAAATCCAAATTCCTGAAACAGTTCCCAGAAGGTGTCGAAGTTCCCGATGAATTGATTGAAGCGTACATCAAGAATCCCGAAAATATTGTCAGAGAACCAGAATTAAACGAAAAATATATTAAGCTTATGACTCCCAAAGGCGGGGAACATACTAAAGTTTCCGGCGAAGAGTTTCCGGAACAGAATAGCAAAAAACTTGAAGAGAGTAAAGAAGATGATGAGTTTTGGGAAACTCATTTCGGAAAATAAATAAAATTATTATTATAAGGAGGAATTATATATGTCTAAAATTCAAACTATTGGAGAAAATGGCATCCAGCTTCCGTGTGCAGCCGAAACAATTAAAAGAGGCTATTTATATAAAATGAGTTCCGGTAACATGACGGTAACAGCTTCTGTTGATGATAAACCAACTGGGGTTGCATGCTGGGACTCCACCGATGCTGACGGTGACGCTAAAACTATGACCGCGGGGGACTATTGGAACTTCTATCCTATTGGATGCGGACAAATTGTGGAAGTCGCGTTCCTAGCATCTCAGTCTTTGGTTGCGGGTGTTACGGAAATCTATACGTCACAAACGGCGGAAACTGACGGATTGGCCGGAACTAGTAGTGGGAACTCTGCAACTGCTATCGGTCATTACATGGGCCGTAAGAATGTTACTACATCAACAACCGCTGGAACTTGTTACCCAGTGTTACTTGATGTAGAAAACGCAAACTGATTACGATTATATTAAAATTATTATACTTAGGAGGTAATATTTATGCCAGCAAGTGCAATAGGAGCTATGTCTCCAGATCAAATTTCTAATTTCGTAAAAAGGCGAGCAAGCCTAATTTTGGAGAAAATCGACCAGACCATGATCACGAAACCGTCGGTGGGCCGATATTTCCCTGTAAACACTAGTTTGACGTCTGAAAGAGTAGAATTTTATGTTACTCATGGAAATCCTGGTGTTCCCCATACCACACTTTCAGGAACTGTTGAAAGAGTGCGTGACAAACAACTGAAAAAAGTTCAGGATATCAAATGGCACCACTACGGAACTTTCGTACCCGATGAGTACAAAACTAAAGTACGGATTGATGATTCTATGGCCGATGCTGCCAGATATGCTCAGAATTTCTTCAATTATATACAGGATTTTGATATTATTACGGAACTCAAAGCTAGCAACAACACAAATACGACCGATGCCGCCACTGATTACTGGACAGACGATACCGGGCGAAACATAGACAAAGATATTGCAAACGCTCTCCAAACCATTCTAGAATATTCTAACGTTCAAAACATAAACGATAGAAAGTGGATCTGTATCTATCCGGGCAAAGCAGTTGGTGGGTTGATGGAACTGGACACTGTCAACGGAAATGTAGTAAGAAGAATGGAAGATTATTTGAAAGAGGCTTGGAAAGGTGGAATTGAATTTGTTCCATTTTCTCCAACGAAAGACGCAGACGGTAACGAATATCTAGACAACTGGAATACTTCTTCTGATGCTTTGGGGACTTCTGCCATAATTTGTGCTACAGGACCTGACGTTCTTAAGAATGTGGAATGGAGACCTCCCGAAATTAACAGAGCCGAAACCTGGAGAACTCATGGAGAAGGCGAAAATGTTCTTTACAAAAAGTGTACTGGCGCGGTAATTGTACCTCAATATGACAGCAATATGGAAACTACGCCGCTTGTATTTGAACTAACTGGTGTGGTGGAAAGCTAGATCCTGATTCCTATACTGTCTAGGAGTGTAAATATGAAAAAATTTATTACTTTGGTTCTGGCTATGTCTCTGTTGTGGGGCATGGCTGGAGCCGAAAAACTCAATTATGAGCGCCTATTCAACGGAGACCAAAAAGTACAGGGATTTTGGATGGCCGATGACGCAAATCTAGAATTTGGTGACGATCTCGATATGACTATGTTGTATGACGAGACTACAAATGATAGATTTGAACTTACGATGACGTCAGGCGGAATGTATTTTGACGTAACGGATATTACTTTCTATACTGATGATGCTACCAACGAATCTCTGACGTTCACTGGATTTGTTCCAGCGTTTGGCGCTGGAATCGCTATACCTGATGACATGTCCGCGACGTTTGGGGACGATTCTGATGCTACAATTACATATGATGAAACAACTGACAACGAACTAGAAATAACATGTAGTAACGGTATTTCTGTTGAATCTGCCACTACGTTTGATTCGACCGTCGGTATTTCTGACGATCTGACTATGGCAGCCAACAAAGATATTACGATGAGTGGAACTGCTGTCCTCACAGGTGTTACGGGAACTTACTCTGGTACAGTGCAAGGGGAGCAAATAACAAGTACGGACGACGCTCTAATTTACGATGATGTAACATGTAATGATATAATTGTAAATGCTACCGTTGATATCGATGGAAATGTTGATGTAGATGGTAACACTGATTTAGATTTGTTGAATGTTTCCGAATCTGCAACTTTCAACGAGGCCATCATAGTTGACAAGGAGATAGGCACGGCGCCATTTACTATCACAAGTACGACCGTGGTAGCAAATCTCAATGTTGACCAAGTCGATGGAAAGGACAGCACGGATTTTGTTCTTTTGGATGGTACCCAAGAATTGACGGCTGATTGGGATGCAGGAGATTATGAAATTACCGCCGATGATCTCACTTCAGATAATGATACTACGGTAGGTGGGGCATTGGATGTAGACGGGGCTACCACATTGGATGGGTTGACCGTTGCAGAAGCCGCCACATTTTCATCTACGATCGATGTTGATGGAGCGTCTACACTCGATACGACCACCGTGTCAGAAGCAATGATATTCCATGCCACCAGAGACAGTTCAGCATCTTATACTGTTTTGGCAACTGATTATTACGTTTTGTTGAATTATACAGATACTGGAACGGTTTCTGTTACAATTCCTACATCATTGTTGACAGATGGTAGGACTTTGCATTTCAAAGACGAGCAACTAAACGCGTCCGGATATGCCATTACGATCGCTACCGAGGGAGCGGAACAAATTGATGAATCCGACACTGCAACGATAAGTTCAGACGGTGGATCTCTGTCTCTGTTTTCTGATGGTACGTCCTGGTTCGCTTTCTGAGGTGGACAAATGAAGGCACTGATAACGATTGTTGTTATGGTGGGGATTCTTATAATCCCCCTTTCCAGTGCTACTTGGGGATCAAATTTTAATACTCCGATAACACTATCTGGTGATGCCATTACTGAAATTATCCTCAGGCCTGCGTTAGATTCGGTATCCCTAAAAAAGGAAGACAAGCCAACCCAAGTAACACGTGGTATTGTGCAGGGGTATAGTTTCCCGATATATGCATGCGATGACGAAGAAATGTTTTTCAGGCTTAGATTGCCTCGCCGGTGGGACGAAGCATCGAATATAACCGTTACTGGTTGCGTTCTAATTCCAGAAGCTAATATGAATGGTAAAAAATTTAATCTAAGTATGGACTATATTTGGGGTACCTGTGGCGAGGTTGTTCCAGAAACTAATTATACAACTTACCACGAAGTAACATGTTCTAGCGATTTAGCATATGTTTCGTATGATGTAGAGGCTGAATTTCAGTACGATGTTGATCTTGGAAAACCATTGACCGCAGACGATACTCTATTTTTCAGAATATACCGTACAGCGGCTAGTTCTGATGAGATCACAGGCGAAGTCGTACTGCTAGAAACATATTTAGTTTTCAAACGTGATAAATTAGGTGTAATAACATAATAATTTATGGTGAATAAAATGACCAATATAAAAAAGAAACGTGGTCGTCCGGCAAAGACTAAAGAAATTGATACAGTTTCTGAAATTCCCATGCCAGAACCCAAACAAAAATCTTCGTGTACATCCAAAGAAATTTTAGAATTTTTGGATAAATGGGAATCTTCCAGAGGTTCCGAAACAGTCAAAAAAATAAAGAGCATGGCAACCAATAAAGAAATCATGGTAATGGTTCCGAGATTTGGGAAAGGGAGAGCAATGTCTAACAAGATAGACGGTCCCATTGTTGTTGATGGATTTACGTTAGATAGAAGGATTCCAACGATAGTTCAAGAAACTCCACTAATTAGACTGGTTTGCAGGACTGGATTGTTTCAGATATCCACACTTCCACAAAAATTGGTAAACAAAATTCGCAAAATGGAGAGGAGATAAATGGGACGATATCTTCCACACAATTTACCCAAAGAACGGGTTGGTTCGGCTCCACTGTTTGAACAAATTACTGTTACCACCGATGATTCTGGAAACGCTGAGGTAACGTCAGATAATTATATTATTGGTAAACTTCTGGGAATTTATTACGATGACGGTACCGTAACAAGTTCCACCACGGCAGTAATAACAGCAACTACTCCAATAACTTTACAATTGGATTCATACGACATAAACAGTAATGATGCGTTCCGAATTCCGAAAATAAAAACTCAGGATACCGCGGGAAGCGCAAGTACAGATGATTGGAGTTCAATTAATTTACATTCTAAAGTTGTTGTTACTGTTACGGGTGGTCAGGTTGAAAAAACGTTTTATGTCTATATAGTATATAAGTAGGTAGATATAAATGGCAGTAACAGAATCACAAGCGGTGGCAGCAACTAAGGCCTTTGCTCAGTTGTCGATACAAACATCTGACCAAAATAATACTGGAAGTAATACTGGAGCAGATCTGCTTTATGATGACAGTTCGGAAATTCAGGGGAACTGGACTTTATTTTATGCCGACGTATTGGAGAAAATTTCAAATGATGAAACTCTATATGGTGTTACGCTTTCTGATATTCAGATGAAGCGAGCAATCGCATACGGAGTCAGAATTTATTTTGAGCAGAAATCCTCTGACTATTCAGCAACAAAAATTAAAAATGAAGGATACGAAATTAACAGAACATCCCTAATAAACAATTGGGAAGACTTATATAATAAAGTATTTGAAGAAGCTGTTCTGATTGCCAATGCCGAAGGATCTGCTGGTGTTGAGCCCGACGCGGTCGTAGCTACCGCGGATTCTATTGCCGAAAATTATCCTGACGAATGGAAACCGGTTATTGAACTCGAAGAAATTGATGAGGTCATATAATGATTCCTGGTTGGACTCATTTATTGACAGTTTCGGAATATTCACAAACCATTTTTTCTGGAAGTGCAACCAGTACACTTGTTTTAGGTGCACAACCACCATCGGGTGGATGTTACCTGAAAATTACGTCCGACACTGCAATCACTTTGTCAATTTCTGATGATACAAATTATGAAGATGTAGTATTTACGGGATCAAGAGATAAGCAGACCGTAAAAGAATATGTTCCAACTTTGACAATTTCATGCAGTGGATATACGGGTGATGTAACGCTATTGATAGAGAGTGTAGATATTTCAGGTAATTATATATATCTTGGGTCTTCAGTAACAAATTATCCTTGCATAATAGAAAAACAGACAACCACAACAGCAGACCTAGAGCTACTAACAAAAATTGGAGCATCATCTAAGAATTTATATATTATTAATGTTAAAGTTGATACTCCTCTTGAACTGAATGATGAATTTTTGATAATTGGAAATTCGGATACATATAAAGTAATTTCGGAGCCATATAAAAGCAAGTTTACCGGAACAAACACAAATGCAACCCTAAAATTTAAGGCAGTTAGAGTCAGTTAAACATAAAAATATTAATATAAAAAGGAGGAAGTATTATGGCGATACTAGATGAAGTAGCCCGTCAGGGCATAAATCAACTTTTGGGAATGATTCCAGATGCCCAGTTTAACATGGTGATGACTGGATTCTCGACTATTGGACCCATTATGACAAGAATTGGTGAAATTGGAGCCGATCATCGAGTAGATGATGAAGAGTTCCAGGCAATTTTAGACGAAGTAAACATTGAACAATTGAAATTAATTTACGGTACTATCCGAAAGATGCTCGGATTATAATAATATTTTTATAATTCGGGGTATATAGATGGACACCGAGGCTTACGACGACCACACGATTTTATATATTTTATTAGATAATACTAAGCGCATCGAAGAATCTTTGGAAAAACTTAACAAAAAGTTTGATACTGAGACCAAAGAACTAGACAAGCGCGTAAAATGTTGTGAAACTTTTAAACAAGTGATTGAACGTGAAGAAGTTCCAAAACGTCTA